>Ga0164296_1001197_pt1 | contig 28384 bp, 22 predicted proteins | sample GEODES057metaG_FD_113533 | JGI IMG/M metagenome (GOLD analysis project Ga0164296, IMG submission 113533) | Dystrophic lake water microbial communities from Trout Bog Lake, Wisconsin, USA - GEODES057 metaG | ecosystem: Environmental > Aquatic > Freshwater > Lake | place: USA: Trout Bog Lake...
GAACTGAAGGGTTGCGCGAAATAATTAACGCGCTAGGTGGGAATTAATCTTCGCCGCGAAGTTTTGCTAACGCGTCGTTAAGGATCTTTTCGGCTTCAGCCTCGGTGCGACGTTCCTTCACATAAGCAAGGTGGGTCTTGTAAGGCTCATTCTTAACGGGCATTGGAGGATTGTCTTTATCTAATCCAGCCGGGTAGCCACAACGAGGGCAATCCCATTCGGTAGGAACAGCTACCGTTCCGTCTTCAGCAAATGATGGTCTGGTTTCGTGGCCATTTGCACACCAATAAGAGACTCGAAAGCGAGCGATCGCCTCACCGCGTTCTGCCTCCCCCATTGGGCCGGCGCCGACACGACTTCCGCGAATTGCACTTCCTGCCATTTTTTGCTCCTCTTAAATATCTTGCATAAAGTTAAATAAATGAAAACTACTTGAGGTAAATGCTGAGGGCGACAACCCCTGCAAACCAGAGACTGCCTACTACGATCGTGATTCGATCCAAGTTCTTCTCAACAACCGACGATCCGCCGTAGGTCGAGGAAACTCCGCCACCGAAGAGGTCGGAGAGGCCGCTGCCCTTACCCTTGTGGAGTAGCACAAGCAGCACCATGAGGACGCTGGTTACCGCAAGAAGTATTGATAATGCTAAAACCACAGTCGAGCTCCTTTTATTTCCAAGAATGAGCAGATATGCACCAGCCGGTAAGGATACCGCCTGTAAGCGCGTTAAAAGCCCTAAGCGGCGCTAATCGCCCGATGGAACTTGGCAATTCGGGCAAATTCCTCAGGATCAAGGCTCGCTCCGCCGACCAAAACGCCATCAACATCAGCTTCTCGCATAATTTCAAGGATATTGGCCGATTTCACCGAACCGCCATAGAGGATTCGAGCAGCCTCAGCGATCTCTTCGCTTCCCAGCTCTTTAAGAGCTTCTCGGATAGCGGCGCATACTTCCTGTGCATCTGCTGGTGTTGCGGTCTTTCCGGTGCCGATTGCCCAAACAGGCTCGTACGCAAAGACGACCTTCTTGAGGTCTGGCTTGTGAAGTCCCTTGATGGATGCAGTTAATTGGCTAATGACGAACTCAACGTGCTTTCCGCTTTCACGGATTGCCAGGTCTTCACCAATGCAGAGCACCGGCACCATCTCGTGAGCAATGACCGCCTTCGCCTTGCTGGCAACCTGTGCATCGCTCTCCTGATGAATTGTGCGACGTTCAGAGTGGCCAACCAAGACATAAGTGCAACCCAATTTTGAAAGCATGGTTGCCGAAATATCTCCGGTAAAGGCTCCGGACTCTTGTGGTGATACATCCTGCGCACCATAGGTAAGTCGCAAACGATCTCCGTCGATCAGGGTTTGAATCGAACGAATATCGGTAAATGGCGGGAAGATCGCGATATCAGCGGCGTCATAATCTTTCTCTTCTAATGAGTAAGAAAGTTTCTGAGTTACCGCGATCGCCTCTAAGTGATTGAGGTTCATCTTCCAGTTACCTGCGATGAGTGGCTTACGCATTCTCTAATACCTCAATTCCGGGAAGTGCTTTGCCTTCGAGGTACTCGAGGGATGCACCGCCACCTGTTGAAATGTAGCCGAACTGATCATCGCTAAAACCAAGAGCACGTACCGCTGCAGCAGAATCTCCACCGCCAACAACTGAGATGCCCTCAACTTTAGTTAAGCTTTCGGCGACAACCTTTGTTCCATGAGCAAAGTTTGGAAATTCAAATACGCCCATTGGGCCATTCCAGAAGACTGTGTGACAACTTTCGATAGCTGCGGCAAAAGCGGCTGCTGAAACGGGGCCAATATCTAGACCCATTTGATCAGCAGGAATTTCTGTGGCGCTTACAGTTGTTGGAGCGGCATCAATTGAAAACTCTGGCGCAACAACGATATCCGTAGGAAGAAGGAGTTCTACCCCGAGCTCTTTTGCGCGCGCCAATAAGACACGAACTTCATCGAGCATTTCCAACTCGACGAGCGACTTTCCGATCTCATGCCCCTCGGCAGCAAGGAATGTAAAGAGCATTCCCCCGCCGATCGCCAAGAGATTGACCTTGTCGAGCAAATTCTTAATGACACCTATCTTGTCTGAGACTTTTGCGCCACCCAGTATCACGCCATAAGGACGATCTGGATTCTCGGTAAGTTTCTTCAAAACCTCAATCTCAGCAGCGACAAGGAAACCAGCGGCGTTTGGAAGTAACTTTGCAACGTCATAGACCGAAGCATGCTTGCGGTGAACAGCGCCAAAACCATCGCTGACAAAGAGATCCATACCGCTTGCGAGTTCAGCGGCGAATTGTTCACGTTCCGCTTCATCTTTCGAAGTTTCTGCCGCGACGTAACGAATGTTTTCAAGCAAGATGACATGACCGGGTGCCAGCGCAGCCTTTGCAGCATCGACTTCGGGTCCAACAATCTCCGAAGAGAAAGTGACCGGGCTGCCAAGGAGCTCAGCCAATCGAACTGAAACAGGTGCGAGTGATAACTCTGGTAGGCGCTCGCCTTTCGGACGGCCGAGGTGAGCGGTGATAACAACGCTTGCGCCATTATCAATCAGATACTTAATCGTAGGTAGCGATGCGCGGATACGTCCGTCATCACGAATGTTCCCATCTTTGATGGGAACATTCAGATCACAACGAAGTAGTACGCGCTTACCCTGGACATCAAGAGAAGTAAGCGATGTGAAGCTCATTAGAGGGATTTACCTACAAATGTGGTCAAATCTACGAGGCGATTTGAGTAACCCCATTCATTGTCATACCAACCCAGGACCTTCACAGTTGTTCCGATGGTCTTTGTGAGGCCAGCATCGAAGATGCAAGAAGCAGGGTCGGTAACGATATCTGCTGAGACGATTGGATCTTCGGTGTAGCGAAGTACACCCTTCAGTGGGCCTTCAGCAGCCTTCTTCATCGCAGCGTTGATATCAGCCGCTGAAACTTCGCGAGCCAATTCAACGGTGAGATCTGTTGCTGAACCTGTTGGGACTGGTACGCGAAGTGCGTAACCATCGAGCTTGCCCTTGAGGTTTGGAAGTACAAGGCTGATCGCCTTTGCAGCGCCAGTCGATGTTGGAATGATTGACAAAGCACCGGCACGTGCGCGACGCAGATCCTTGTGTGGTTGGTCGTGAAGTGATTGATCATTTGTGTACGCGTGAACGGTTGTCATCAAGCCGCGGACAATTCCGAACTCTTCATCAAGAACCTTCGCCATTGGAGCAAGGCAGTTAGTTGTGCAAGAAGCATTTGAAATGATGGAGTGAGCAGCAGCGTCGTACTTATCCTCGTTGACGCCCATAACGATGGTGACATCTTCATCGGTTGCAGGTGCTGAAATGATGACCTTCTTCGCGCCAGCGGCGATGTGCTTCTTTGCATCTGCGGCTTTGGTGAAGAATCCGGTGGACTCGATCACGATATCTGCATTAACAGCTGCCCATGGAAGGTTAGCTGGATCCTTCTCGGCGAATACTTTGATTGTCTTTCCACCGACGGTGATTGAATCTTCGGTCGATGAAACCTCTAGACCTAGTGGCCCGAGAATTGAGTCATACTTTAAAAGGTGCGCGAGGGTGTGGTTATCTGTGAGGTCGTTAATACCAACGATCTCGATATCAGCGCCAGAGGCGAGAGCTGCTCGGAAAAAATTACGACCAATACGTCCAAATCCATTAATACCAACACGAATCACGGTAAGCCCACCTTCTTAAATGATAAAAATTCCTATAGGAAACATCCAATGCAGGAAATAACCCGCGAAGGATCTCAAGAATCACTTCTTTGTGATGCTGTAATCCTAGCAGTCGGATTATTCGGCCAATAAATCTGGGCTGAGCCCAGCTTCAGTATCTGGAATACCTAACTCGTGCGCGCGCTTATCTGCCATCGCTAAAAGGCGTCTAATCCGCCCAGCTATTGCATCTTTAGTCATTGGTGGCGATGCAAGTGAACCCAACTCCTCAAGGCTCGCTTGGCCAAAATTAATGCGAAGTTCACCTGCTTGCTTTAAATGTTCAGGAATCTCTCCTTCTAGAATCTCTAGGGCGCGAGCAACTCGGGCTGCGGCGGCAACTGCCGCGCGCGCCGAGCGACGAAGATTGGCATCATCAAAATTAGCGAGCCTATTTGCTGTGGCGCGTACTTCTCTGCGCATCCGCCGCTCTTCCCATGCGAGCACACTTTCGTGTGCACCGAGTCGCGTGAGTAGCGCTCCAATCGCATCGCCATCTCTGATAACTACGCGATCCACACTCCGAACTTCACGAGCTTTCGCTGTGATCCCTAAACGTCTGGCGGCACCGACGAGTGCTAGCGCTGCTTCCGGTCCTGGGCAGGTAATTTCTAAAGCAGATGAACGCCCAGGTTCCGTTAATGAGCCATGCGCCAAAAACGCTCCGCGCCAAGCCGCCTCGGCATCGCATATTCCAGCAGAGACAACTTGTGGAGGTAAACCTCGAATCGGACGAGCGTTAGCATCGACCAATCCAGTTTGCCGTGCAAGCGCATCACCTTGATTCACAACGCGTACGACGTATCTGCTGCCTTTTCGAAGTCCGCTCGGTGAGAGGACGGAGAGTTCAGAATCGTGTCCATATATATCTGCGATATCTTTGCGAAGCCTGCGAGCGGTTTGAGCAGTATCGAGCTCTACTTCAATGACGATTTTCCCGCCAGATATATGCAGTCCTCCGGCGAAACGTAATAGCGCCGAGACTTCGGATTTGCGACAACAAGGCTTGGAGACGGTGAGCCTACTCAGCTCATCTTTTACTGATGCCGTCATCGCCATGGCGTTATCTAAGCAGGGTTCGCTCCAGAATGTGTGCGAAAACTAAACGCAATTTTTCGGAATCGTGGTGGAAACTCCCTGGAGATTTTGCAAGAGGCGTGACGATGAGATCCCCTCCTAAACCCTCAACTACACCTTTAAGGCCGGAGTTCGGAGTGAGCGCGCTCGGATCCAACACAGCGTAATCAATGCAGAGCTCTGGAATATGCCGCAATAAAAAATCCAGGTGGTCTTGCGCAGATGAGCCTGCAAACTCGTTGAGCGTCGCTGGTTCAGGAAGATTGAGAACTAAGACTTTGGCAGCAGGAGATGCAACGATTGCGCGCGCTAAATCGGGAAGTAAGAGATGTGGCATCACACTTGAAAACCATGAGCCAGGACCCAAGGTAATAACATCCGCTTTTGAAATTGCATCAATTACTTGTGGCGTAACCCGTGGATTATCAGGAATAAGTCGGAGAGATTCAATGTGACCTTTTGCCGTAGCAACTTCGACCTGACCTCGAACAATTGTCCGACCATATGAAGTATTAAAAGTCCCCTCAATATCAAGAGGATCTAGCGACATAGGAAGAACTTCACCGACGATGCGGAGCAGATTACCGACCTCACGAATACCTTGAACTAAATCGCCATCCATATCCCAGAGCGCAAGAAGCAAGAGATTTCCGAGAGCGTGCCCTTGCAGCGGGCCATCACCTCTAAATCGATATTGCAAAACTTCCGCCCAACCTCTACCCCACTCATCGTCACTACATAAAGCGGCAAGCGCCATACGCAAATCTCCTGGCGGCAACGACCCAAATTCAGCGCGCAACCTCCCGCTAGAACCCCCGTTATCAGCGACAGTAACGACCGCAGTTATGTGCGATGTAAGCGCTCGCATAGAAGTAAGTGTTGCCGCTAATCCATGACCTCCCCCAAGTGAGACAACTTTTCGCTCGGATATTTGAGAGAGGTTTGAAGCGGTTATTTGCGAAGCCAATTAGATTTCACGACCCAAGTCGCGGTGTATCGCAGCTGCTTCGATTTTCTTGGCGCCAACTACCCCTCGCTCATTAAGAAGGCGAGTGAGTTCTTCCGCAATAGCTACGCTGCGATGTTTTCCACCAGTACATCCGACCGCAAGTGTTAAATACTTTCGGCCTTCCTGAAAGAAACCTTGTGCCATCGTTTCAAAGAGTGACTGGTACTTGGTGAGAAAGTCCTGGACATTCTCGGTCCCAAGCACCCGCTCTGACACCGCCTTGTCCAAACCTGTTAACGGACGGAGTTCGGGATCCCAATGCGGATTAGCAATAAAGCGGCAATCCATCACCAAATCTGCATCAACTGGAATTCCATATTTATAACCGAAAGAAAGAATGTTGACCCGTAAGTCAGCTGTGGATGTTGTTGCAAACATCTCTGCGATCTTCTGCTCTAGCTGATGAATATTGAGGGCCGACGAGTCGATCAATACGTCGGCAACCGAACGGACTTCACGCAGGCGATCGCGCTCTTTTGCAATCCCATCGAGGATGCGATCATTTCCTTGTAATGGATGTGGGCGCCTGGTCGACTCAAAGCGACGCACAAGGACATCATCTGCGGCGTCAACAAAGAGAACCTGCCGCGCAATCCCCCGTTCGGCAATCTCATTGAGTGCGGTGTTGAGAGTTCCGAAAAATTCTCGCCCTCGTACATCGATGACAACGGCAATCTTTGAGGTGGAGGCAGTTGCCATTTCACTTAAATTGGGTAACAAGCTCGGTGGCAAGTTATCTACAACATACCAGCCGAGATCTTCAAGGACGTGGGCGACTGTGGAGCGGCCTGCGCCACTCATTCCTGTAATGACTACGACATTGCGTTGCACAGGATTCATTCTAATCTCGGATTTCACCGGTTCCTAGATCAACCCCTATCGGCAGCTCTTCGCCACGCAGACACGCATAGACAACTTTTGCGATTTTCTCGCCAAATCCAGGAAGCGCAGCAATGTCAGAAAGTTCTGCTTTCCTTATTGCCGCAACCGATCCGAAATGTTCCAAAATTACTCGCCGGCGAACTTCACCGAGCATGGGGATCTCGTCAAGAAGTGACTCCAACATGACCGAGGAGCGCTTGGATCGGTGATAATTAATAGCGAATCGGTGGGCTTCATCGCGAACCCGCTGCAAAAGATAGAGACCTTCGCTGTGGCGCGGAAGAATTATTGGATCCTTGCTCTCCGGAAGCCACACCTCCTCCAGGCGCTTGGCCAATCCGACAAGCGGGATATGTTCTAGGCCCAAATTCTTCAACGCTTGATATGCAGCGCTTACCTGTGGCGCTCCACCATCAACAACAATTAACTGTGGTGGATAAGCGAACTTTGGACGTGGTCCGCCTTGCAACTTGATCTCCGAGACATCAACATCTTTCTCCGCGAGATAGCGCTTCATTCGCCTGGTGAGCACATGGTTCATAGCCCGGGTGTCGTCATATTCCAGTTCATCGTTGATCGCAAAACGGCGGTAGTCCGATTTCTTTGGACGCCCATCTTCAAAGACAACCATGGATGCGACCATGTGTTTGCCCTGAATATTAGAGATATCAAAACATTCAATACGAAGCGGCAACTCTGGGAGGCTCAATTCCTGGTGCAATTCCTCCAGCGCCTTACCTGTAACTGCAGTGTCGTTCGCGCGTTTGCTCAGGTACTGAACCAGCGCTTGGTGGGCATTTCGTTTTACTGTTCCGATCATCTCGAATTTATCGCCACGCTTGGGGACCAAAACCGAGACTTTGTGTCCAGCTACATCGGTGAGCCACGAACTGACCCCATCGATATCTGCCGGCTCACGATCAATCAGTACTTCACCAGGAATAGAAATGTCACTACTTCCTAGATAAATCTTTGCAAGTGCCGCGGAGATCAGGTCCTCCTCTTCCAATACATCCGCAAGATCGATGATCCACGCACGAGAGGCGATGATTCTGCCGGCCCTTATTGAAAAGAGTGACGCAGCGGCGTGGGTGACCTCTTCGTGGAGTGAGATTAAATCCGCTGAGAAATTATTATTTAAAGAGGTTTCAGTAAACTCCGTTGTCTTATTAAGCGCCTCTAATTGGTCGCGGAGTTTGGCGGCCAGTTCAAACTCTTCATTTGCGGAGGCACGCTCCATATCCGCTTGCAGGGATTCAGCGATATCTGTCGGGTTTCGGTCTAGGTAGGTGACGAGCTTGCGGGCTAGTTCACTATGTTCTTCTTCGGTAATCCAACCAACGCAAGGTGCAGAGCACTTTCCGATATCCCCTAAGAGGCACTGACGTTTCGTCGCTACGGCGCGATTGAAATTAGATTGCGTGCATGCACGTACCGGGAAAATTCGTTGCAATACCTCAACAGTCCCGTGCAGCGCCCAGGCATTGGTAAATGGACCGAAGTAGCGATTTCCTTTAATATGTTTCTGCCTGGAAACAAAGAGGCGAGGATATTTCTCAGAGAGCGAGACTGCGAGATACGGATAAGTTTTATCGTCTTTGAATTGAACATTGAACTGCGGATTCTCGGATTTGATCCAAGTAAATTCAAGAGCAAGGGCCTCAATTTCCGTACCGACGATGGTCCAGTCGACACGAACAGCGGTATGGACCATGCGATATGTCTTTGTTGCAAGATTGCTTCCGAAATACGAGTTCAGCCGGTTCTTGAGGTTCTTTGCCTTACCCACATAGATGACGCGATCGTTCTCATCATAAAAGCGATAAACTCCCGGTTCGGTTGGAATATTTGAGGGACGGTAGTCCGCCGGATTGGTCATGGTTAACCAAGAACTTCTGCCAAGAATTTCCCCGTGTAACTAGCAGAAACCTTAGCGACTACTTCTGGAGTTCCTTCGGCGATAACGGTGCCACCACCGTGACCACCCTCTGGACCCATGTCGATAATCCAGTCGGCAGACTTAATGACATCAAGATTGTGTTCAATAACGACAACGGTATTGCCCGAATCAACCAAGCGATTAAGGACGATGAGGAGCTTTCTAACATCTTCAAAATGTAGTCCGGTCGTTGGTTCATCCAAAACATAGATCGTGCGTCCCGTGGAACGACGCTGTAACTCCGTCGCCAGCTTTACGCGTTGTGCTTCGCCGCCTGAGAGCGTTGGGGCAGATTGGCCAAGCCTTACGTAGCCGAGGCCTACATCGTTAAGGGTTTTGAGGTAGCGCGCAATGGCAGGGACGGATTCGAAGAAGTGAGAAGCCTCTTCAATCGGCATATCCAAAACTTCAGCAATTGTCTTGCCCTTGTAATGCACTTCTAATGTCTCGCGGTTATATCTAGCACCATGACAGACTTCGCAAGGAACATAAACATCCGGCAGGAAGTTCATCTCGATAGTGATCGTTCCATCACCGGCACAGTTCTCGCAGCGGCCGCCTTTAACGTTGAAAGAGAATCGACCTTGCTGGTAACCACGAATCTTTGCTTCAGTGGTCTCGGAGAAGAGCGCACGAATCTTGTCAAAGACGCCGGTATATGTCGCTGGGTTGGAACGTGGTGTACGCCCGATAGGTGATTGATCAACGTGAACCACTTTATCGAGGTGATCAATTCCCGTAATCGTGCGGTGACGTCCAGGAACGATGCGCGCGCCATTGAGCTTGTTGGCGAGGACTGAATAGAGAATGTCGTTGACCAAGGTCGACTTTCCCGAGCCACTTACTCCGGTAACTGCAACGAATACTCCGAGTGGAAATTCAACGGTAATTCCCTTGAGGTTATTCTCTTTCGCCTCTTTAACGACCAGAGAGCGCTTGGCATCCAGCGGGCGACGAAGTTCTGGGAGCGGAATGGATCGACGCCCAGCAAGGAAATCTCCAGTAATTGATTCAGGCGCAGATATAAGAGCTGTGTAATCACCTGATGAAACAACATTGCCGCCGTGCTCACCAGCACCAGGTCCAATATCAACGATCCAGTCGGCAATACGAATAGTGTCTTCGTCATGTTCTACGACGATCAAGGTATTTCCGAGGTCACGAAGCCTGGTCAAAGTATCGATCAATCGGCGATTGTCGCGTTGATGGAGACCAATGCTTGGCTCATCTAATACATAGAGGACGCCAGTAAGACCGGAGCCAATCTGAGTTGCGAGGCGAATGCGTTGCGCCTCTCCCCCGGAAAGTGTTGCAGCCGGCCGCTCTAGAGAGAGATAGTCCAAGCCAACATCGAGAAGGAAACCGAGGCGGGCGTGTACTTCCTTGAGAACACGATCTGCGATCTTCTTTTCACGGGCATTGAGAGAGATTTTCTTAAGGAATACTGCACAATCGGCGATCGAAAGTTCGCAGATCTGCCAGATATTCTTCCCGCCAAGTGTGACGGCGAGAACCTCGGGCTTTAAGCGCGCACCCTTACAAGCAGGGCATGGAGTTTCGCGCATGTATTCTTCATATTTTTCGCGGGCGAAGTCTGAGTCGGTCTCCGCATGCTTGCGATGAATAAAATTAATTACTCCCTCAAAACCGGTGGAGTAATTACGTACTCGACCGTAACGGTTCTTGTATTTAACGTGGACTTCATAGTCAGATCCATGAAGGACTGCCTCGCGTGCCTTCACCGGCAACTTGCTCCACGGTTTATCCATAGAGAACCCAAGTTCATCTGCAAGCCCCTGCAACAACCGACCGAAATATTCGGAGGTGTGCCCAGATGACCAAGGTGCAATTGCCCCTTCGCTAAGGCTCAGCGAGTCATCCGGAACGACGAGCTCTTCATCGACCTCTAGTCTGGTTCCAATACCCGTGCACTCTGGGCAGGCACCGAATGGTGAGTTGAATGAGAAGGAACGAGGTTCCATCTCCTCAAAAGATAATCCGCAGTCATGGCAGGCCATGTGCTCGCTAAAGATTTTCTCTTTCTCTGGGTCCTTGGCAGCGAGGTCAACAAAATCCAATACAACTATTCCATTTGCTAATTTAAGAGCCGTTTCAATGGAGTCCGTGATTCGGGACTTCGACTCCTTCTTTACTGCAAGGCGATCGACAACAACTTCAATTGTGTGTTTTTCCTGCTTTTTAAGCTTGGGAACTTCCACCAGTGAATAAACCGTGCCATCCACTCTGACCCGTGAATAGCCTTGGGTTTGAAAATCTGTAAAGAGGTCGAGGAACTCACCTTTACGTTCCCGGATTACAGGAGCGAGTACTTGGAAACGTACGCCATCCTCCAAGCCAAGGATTTGGTCCACAATATTTTGCGGAGTCTGTTTAGCGATGGGCTTTCCACAATTAGGGCAGTGTGGTCGACCCGCTCGGGCAAATAAAAGACGCAGGTAGTCATAAACCTCGGTGATCGTTCCCACCGTTGACCGCGGATTCCTATTGGTGGATTTCTGATCGATGGAAACTGCGGGTGAAAGCCCTTCGATAAAATCGACATCGGGTTTATCCATCTGCCCTAAAAATTGCCGGGCGTATGCGGAGAGTGACTCCACATAACGTCGTTGGCCCTCTGCGAAAATTGTGTCGAAGGCGAGAGATGATTTTCCGGAGCCTGAAAGTCCCGTGAAAACAATGAGCGCATTTCGCGGTAAATCGAGTGAAACATCTTTCAAGTTATGCTCGCGGGCACCTCGAATGATCAGGCGATCTGTACTCATACTCCTGCTTCCTCCATGCCGCGAAGCTCTTTCTTGAGCTCGCGTAGTTCATCGCGTAAACGAGCAGCCAATTCGAATTGAAGCTCTGCTGCCGCTGATTTCATCTGGTCAGTGAGGGATTCTATGAGAGCGAGCAGTTCCTGTCTCGGTAGAGACTGCCCAGCAGGCCGCGCATGCGATATCGCCGGGATTTGAGAGATTGGCTTACGACTGCCTTGGGTAAGTGATTGGCTATCTTCGGCTTCTTTGGTGATGAGATCGGTGATGTCAGCAATCTTCTTTCGCAGTGGAGTTGGATCAATTCCATGTTCGGTGTTATATGCCACCTGCTTTGCACGTCGACGATTGGTCTCATCAATTGCCTGCGCCATCGCTGGGGTCATGGCATCTGCGTACATGTGCACCTCACCAGAGACGTTACGTGCAGCCCGACCAATAGTTTGAATCAGCGAAGTAGCAGAGCGCAGGAAGCCTTGTTTGTCTGCATCTAAAATCGCAACCAACGAAACTTCGGGGAGGTCCAAACCTTCGCGAAGCAGATTAATGCCAATCAATACGTCATACTCCCCTGAACGCAATTCACGTAAGAGTTCTACGCGACGAAGCGTGTCGACCTCTGAATGAAGGTAGCGGACTCTGATACCAAGCCCCATGAGGTAATCGGTCAAATCTTCCGACATCTTCTTTGTAAGCGTGGTGACAAGAACGCGTTCATTCCGCTCCGCACGCAAGCGAATCTCGTGGACCAGGTCATCGATCTGACCTTTGATGGGCTTCAGGATGATGGCGGGATCCACCAATCCCGTTGGGCGAATAACTTGTTCCACAACATCGCCCTTTACCTTCTCCAGTTCATACTTTCCAGGGGTTGCAGAGAGGTAGAGGGTCTGGCCTTTGCGGGTGAGGAATTCGTCAAAACGAAGTGGGCGGTTATCCATCGCGCTCGGGAGTCGGAAACCATGCTCAACGAGCGTTCTCTTACGCGAAGCATCACCTTCGTGCATCGCACCGATCTGCGGAACGGTCACATGGGATTCATCGATAACGGTGAGGAAGTCTTCTGGGAAATAGTCCAACAAGCAGTTGGGAGGAGACCCAGCTTGGCGACCATCGATATGACGAGAGTAGTTCTCGATACCGCTACAGAATCCGAGTTGCTGCATCATCTCGACGTCGAAGGTGGTGCGCATCCGCAAGCGCTGAGCTTCTAATAGCTTGCCAGCCTTTTCGAATTTAGCGACTTCACGCTCCATCTCGATGGAAATATCCGCGATGGCACGCTTCATGGTTTCATCACCGGCGGAATAGTGTGAGGCAGGGAAAATATAAATCTCTATTTCATCGCGGATAATTTCACCGGTCAGCGGGTGGAGCGTCATGATGCGTTCGATCTGATCGCCAAACATCTCTATACGGATGGCGTTCTCTTCGTACATGGGAATGATTTCAATCGTGTCACCCCGCACTCGGAAGGTTCCACGCTCAAACGCCATATCGTTTCGTTTGTATTGAATATCAACGAATTTACGTAAGAGAACGTTGCGTTCAATCTCTTGATCTTTAGAGAGTTTGATCATTCGATCGACATACTCTTGCGGAGTTCCCAAACCATAGATACAGGAAACTGTGGCAACTACGACTACATCGCGGCGGGTCAACAACGAGTTGGTAGCGGAGTGGCGCAACCTTTCCACTTCCTGATTGACCGATGAATCCTTTTCGATAAAGGTATCTGATTGCGGGACATATGCCTCAGGTTGGTAATAGTCATAATACGAAACGAAATACTCAACGGCGTTGTTCGGGAGTAACTCTCGAAATTCATTGGCAAGTTGCGCCGCCAAAGTTTTATTAGGGGCCAGGACCAAAGTGGGACGTTGCAATTTTTCGATGAGCCAAGCAGTCGTTGCTGATTTACCGGTACCTGTTGCACCAAGAAGGACGACATCCGACTCCCCTGCATCAATCCGACGCGCGATCTCTGCAATCGCAGTGGGTTGATCGCCCGATGGGGTGTATTCGCTGATTACTTGAAAAGGCTTTACCTTGCGTTGTAGATCGGTTACCGGCCTCATGAAAGTCCAAGCCTTGCGGGATATAACCGATCTTCATAGAGATTCTCTACTTGACGCAAAAGTTCATCAGTCGTGCCATCGTTGCGAAGAACTGCATCTGCAATCGCTTCACGGTCGGCATCGCTCGCTTGCGCGCTTAAACGTTGGGTCACCTGGTAATCCTTCATCCCTCGCTTGATCAATCTGGCGCGACGAGTATCCACCGAGGCACTGACAGTCACGACGAAGTCGAAACGGTAATCGTGGGTGCTTTCAGCAAGGAGCGGAATCTGGGCGACCAAGATCTCTTCCTCGTCGAGCGAGGCAACAATCTCCTGAAAAGTCTCCCGGATTCGTGGGTGAACTATCGCCTCCAGATCCTTACGGGCTATTCCATCCTTAAATACGATCTCGGCAAGCTTGGAGCGATCCAAAGACCCCTGGGTCAGCACATCATCGCCAAAACGTTCGATTACTTCATCGAACCCTGGGGTGCCGCGCTCCACCACATCCCGCGCAATTTGATCAAAATCGATGACGGTCGCCCCGCAGGCCGCAAAATATTCGGCAGCGAGGGATTTACCGGAACCAATTCCACCGGTGAGGGCTACGACAAGCACCTGGCAAGCATAGCGAGCGCCTAACTTCGCCACCCGGCCACAGTTGGCCAACAACTATCGAAAATGAAAAAGGCCCCGACTATAAGTCAGGGCCTTCAACGCTATCTCCCGAGGTTCAGGAGTTTGGGGTTATTCAGCGGTCTCTTCAGCACCTTCAGCAGGAGTTGCGGCAGCATCGGCAGCCTTTGCTTCGGCCTTCTGCTTCTTGTGAGCTAGGAAGCGAGCTTGAGCTTCAGCGTATTGACGCTCCCACTCTTCGCGCTGCGCTTCAAAGCCTGGACGCCATTCTTGCGAATCAGCATCGAAGCCCTCTGGATAGATGAAGTTGCCTTCAGCATCGTAGCGAGCAGGCATTCCATATTGAGTTGGATCGAATGCTTCGATCTCCACTTCATGGCCTTCGTTAGCTTGCTTCAATGAAAGTGAGATACGGCGACGTTCGAGGTCGATATCGATGATCTTTACGAAGAGCTCATCGCCAACCTGGACCACCTGCTCTGGGATTTCAACGTGGCGTTCAGCCAACTCTGAGATGTGAACAAGGCCTTCGATTCCTTCGAATACGCGGATGAATGCGCCGAATGGAACGAGCTTAGTGACCTCACCAGGAACAACTTGGTTGATGGTGTGGGTACGAGCAAATGCCTGCCATGGATCTTCTTGGGTTGCCTTAAGAGAGAGTGATACACGCTCGCGCTCGAAATCAACTTCGAGAACTTCAACGGTCACTTCATCGCCGACTTCAACAACTTCACTTGGGTGATCAATGTGCTTCCATGAAAGTTCAGAGACGTGAACCAAACCATCTACGCCACCGAGGTCAACGAATGCACCGAAGTTAACGATAGATGAAACGACACCAGTGCGAACTTGACCCTTGGTCAATTGGTTTAAGAATGTGGTGCGGGACTCTGATTGAGTCTGCTCGAGGTAGGCGCGACGTGAAAGCACAACGTTGTTGCGGTTCTTGTCGAGTTCGATGATGCGGCATTCAACCTCTTTGCCGATGTATGGGCTGAGGTCGCGTACGCGGCGCATTTCTACGAGAGATGCTGGCAAGAATCCACGAAGTCCGATATCAACGATCAAGCCACCCTTAACAACTTCGATGACCAAACCGGTAACGACTTCGTCGCGTTCCTTCTTACCCTCGATCTCGCCCCAAGCACGCTCGTATTGAGCACGCTTCTTGGAGAGGATCAAGCGACCTTCTTTATCTTCCTTCTGCAAAACTAGCGCTTCAACACGTTCGCCCAGCTTTACGATCTCTGATGGATCGATGTCGTGGCGGATAGAGAGTTCGCGTGATGGGATCACACCTTCGGTCTTGTAACCGATATCGAGGAGAACCTCTTCGCGATCAATTTGTACAACGATTCCTGAGACCAAGTCTCCATCGTTAAAATTCTTGATTGTTCCTTCGATTGCGGCTAAGAAATCTGCTGCGCTACCGATGTCATTTACTGCGTGAATGTTGCTCAATTTGCTCCGTAGGAATAGAAAGTAGTAGTTCGTAAATCTCGCACGACGTGCGAAAGGCTAAGGGTACGCAGGCTCAAGATGGGGGTCAAACCGACCAAAAATCCAACTTTCCGGCTATTGCCGTGGGCAGTGGAGTAACCTGCTCTATATGCGTGCCTACCTGGAAATCTTACGAAATCCACGTGCACTGGCGATGATTTTGGCCGCCTTTCCAGCCCGGTTGGCCTACGGGATGGTCGGCCTTGACCTCTATTTCAAGGTTCACAATGACACCCACTCGATAGCGCTCGCCGGCCTAGCCGCTGGGGCAAATGGAATAGTGGGATCGCTCAGTACCGGGATGCGGGCTGCTGTTATCGACCGCCTCGGGTTGAAAATCCCGCTTCGGATCTTCGTCCCGTGCTACGCCACAGCATTGGCGCTTCTCAATCTCTGCCATGGCGCAACGCTCCTCATCCTTTTTGCAGCGGTCCTCGGTTTCACCGCCCCTCCGATCAATCTTTCAGTAAGGCCGATGTGGAAAACCGCGGTACCGCCCGCACAATATCGAACCGCGATTGCCATCGACACCGCTTCGATGAATTTAGGTCAAGTTCTCGGACCTGCATTCGCAACCGCACTCTCACTTTCTGGTCATCCAACTTCCGCGCTATATACAACCGCCGGACTTATCTTTCTTGGAGGCCTCTCGCTCTCCTCTCTCAAGTTCACCAAGCAATGGAAGCCCGAAAAACCTGAACCAGGTGGAACTTCTCTCCTTCGCCACCCAGGGATCAGACTCCTTTTAGTTGAAGGTGTCCTCATCGGTTATGGCACTGGAAATTTTCAAATCGGAATTCCAGCGCTCAGCACGTTGCACCATCAACCGAAATTTGCCGGATTGGCATTTGCGGTCAATGCCGCGCTTTCAATCGCTGGCAGCTTGGTCGCGGGCTCGCTCGGCAGGCACATCGGCCCTATCCGAGGGTTTCGAATTATTTATGTCTTCTGGTTCTTATCAACGATTCCCCTCGCCTTTGTAAATCCTGGGTGGGCGTTACTCATGGTCCTTTCACTTGGCGGCTTTATCGGTGGCATGGAGCAAGTCTTTTACCTTGAACAACTCGAACTGATTCGCCCTGTTGGAAATGCGGCGGCCGCAATTGGTTGGATCTGGACTACCGAAGGGTCTTTTGGAGCGCTTGGCCAATCAACGGGAGGCTACTTCTCCCAGCACTTCTCCCCGCATTTCTGCATGGCAATCACCACACTCTGCTTCGGAGTTGGGCTGTCGATCATATTTGCGGGTCGAAAATTCCTAAAGCCAACAAATCAGGGCTCTTCAAAGAATTCCTCAATAAATTAATGCGCGGCCAGATCCCAGCTCTTGCCCACGCCTATATTCACCGAGAGCGGTAAAGAAAGTTCTACTGCATTTTCCATCTCGAATGTAACTAAGGCAGTGAGTCTTTCTTCCTCATCGCCCATTACTTCAAAAATCAATTCATCATGGACTTGAAGTAACAGGCGCGATTTCAACCCCTCACTACAAATCTTGCGTGCGATATTGAGCATCGCCACTTTAATCACATCCGCTGCGGAACCCTGGATGGGAGCGTTGAGCGCCATTCGCTCCGCAACTTCACGGCGAGGACGGTTGTCACTTGTGAGATCAGGTAGATAGCGACGCCTACCCAGAATGGTTTCGGTATATCCCTTCACGCGGGCGGTCTCTACAACCTCTTTGAGATAGTCCTGAATTCCGCCGAAACGTTGAAAGTACGTATGCATCAGGTCCTGTGCATCACCGGGTGCGAGATTCAATTGCTGGGCTAAGCCGTACGCAGATAAGCCATATGCCAAGCCATATGACATCGCTTTCACTTGCCGTCTCATCTCGGCATCAACTTTGTCGACAGGTACACCAAATACTTGTGCGCCTACCGTACTGTGCAAATCTTCCCCGCTCTTAAATGCCGCAATGAGCCCCGCATCTTTGGAAAGGTGGGCCATGATACGCATTTCAATCTGACTGTAATCGGCCGTCAGCAAGTATGAGTAAGGCTCGGAAGCGATAAAACAATCACGGATCTGTCGTCCCTCGGCGGTGCGGACCGGAATATTTTGCAGATTAGGCTCGGTTGAGGAGAGTCGCCCAGTTGCAGCCACGGTTTGTTGGAAAGTCGTGTGAATGCGACCGTCATTCGATGTTGCAGTAATTAATCCATCCACGGTGGTCAGTAATTTGCTCGTCTCACGGATACGAAGTAGGTGGAGAAGGATCGGGTGCTTGGTTTTTACCACAAGGGCCTCGAGGCTTTCGGCGTCAGTCGTATAGCCAGTCTTAATCTTCTTGGTCTTGGGCAATTTCAATTCATCAAATAGAACTACTTGTAACTGTTTGGGACTTCCGATATTAAATTCATGTCCTGCAACCTCATATGCGGCTTCTGTTTCGCGTTGAACTTCACCAGCAAAGAATTCGCGGAGCTTGTGCATCCGCTTTACATCCACAGCAATTCCGACGTTTTCCAATTGCGCCAACTCGAAAGAGGTTGGCAACTCTAGGCTCTCATATAAATGGGAAAGCTCTCGTGAAGCGAGTTCGGTCTTCAGCGGCGGCGTTAACTCAAAAATCACTCCTGCAAGTTCTGGATTGAATTCCGAGAAGAGATCACCCGAATCTTCCGCAATAGTTTTCTCTAGAAAACGTTGAGCCAGATCAGGTACATCCAGATTGCGCGCACCGGGATTGATGAGGTACGCCGCAAGTTCAGTATCAAAAACTATCCCGGCAACATTTCCAGAGCGAAAATAATCTTTAGAGGCGTGCACCCACTTGGGGAGCGCGGCGTCAATAAGCCAATCCCCTTTTGCCTCATCAACTTTGTAAATTTCAGTTGCGCTGAGGGCGACAGCGCACCCAATAGAACCGGGAGTCATGTACAGCGCGATGGGCTCCCTGCGACCTTGGAGTTTTGCGGGGATATCTTTCGAACTAATTTCTATCACTTCAGTAACGACCTTCGAAGGGAGTTCTCCGAATGGGGCTTCAATCACTCGCACTCCCGGAAGTGAGTGGATCCGATCTTTCAGGGCTTTGATCTCCAAATTTTGCAGGATTTCATCCACTTCGACGATCTTCGGGCCATGCCACTCCAGGTCGGAAATACCTAGCTCCAATTTCACATCATGCCGCATCTGCGTAAGGTGGCGATTAAGGAGCACCGAATCGATATTCGCGCGAAGTGATTCCCCCACCTTGCCTGGAATGTCATCCGCATTCTTGACTAACTCTTCCAGCGAACCGAAATCAACGATCCACTTAGTGGCGGTCTTTTCTCCGACCCCAGGAACTGATGGCAGGTTGTCACTCGGATCTCCCCGTAACGCAGCAAAGTCCGGGTATTGCGTAGGCGTCAATCCGTATTTCGCAAAAACTTCATCCGGGGTCATGCGACTCATCTCCGTCACGCCCTTTTTCGGATAGAGGACAGTCACATCGGGTGAGACGAGTTGGAAGGAATCCCTATCCCCCGAACAAATGAGGACTTCAAAGCCATCTGCAACCGCTTGCGTTGAAAGCGTTGCAAGAATGTCATCTGCTTCAAAACCTTCGACCGCAAAATATTTAATGCCAAGGGCAGTGACCAACTCATTAATATATGAAAGTTGTGAACGAAATTCATCGGGCGTTGATGCCCGAGTCGCTTTATAGTCCGGGAAAAGTTCAGTTCGGAAGGTCTTTCTCGAAACGTCGAAGGCCACCCCGATATGGGTTGGCCGTTCTTGTGAGATGAGATTGACCAACATCGAGCCAAACCCATAGATAGCGTTAGTGGGCTGACCCTTGCTGCTTCTGAAATTTTCTACTGGCAGCGCATAGAAAGCCCGATAGGCCATCGAGTGTCCATCGATTAAGAGCAACCGCTTCATTATGAGGATTCTAGTTAAATTTCACCTTCAAGGCTCCAGATGCCACCTAGTAGACTTTCTTTATGACAGATCACTTGCAGATTATCCACGATCGCGGAATTGGCGATTTGGACCACAAAATGGGAATCAAAATTATTGAAGCCTCTCCGGAGCGTATCGTTGGGACAATGCCCGTTGAAGGTAACACCCAAGCGTTTGGTTTGCTCCACGGCGGGGCAAACGTAGTGCTCGCCGAACTCTTGGGTTCACTCGGAGCCTGGCTTCATGCTGGTGGGAGTAAGCGCACTGTTGGGGTCGATATCAACGCCACCCATCACAAATCTGCAAAGAGTGGCATCGTCACCGGCGTCGCTACTCCAGTATCACTTGGCAGAACACTTGCCTGCTATCAGATTGTGATAACGAATGAGGCTGGTGAGCGCACATGTACTGCACGCATCACCAGCCTCATTCTTACCGATAAATAATCTCGGTTAACTCGTAACAATTATCCGCCGAGATAAGCCTTCGTTACCTCTGGATCTGAGATAAGATCCTTCGCATTTCCGCTCAGCTTAATTTTTCCGGATTCCAACACGTAGGCACGATTAGCGACATTGAGCGCCGCAAGTGCATTCTGTTCCACCAAGAGGATTGTGGTTCCTTGCTCATTAATCTTTGTAATAGTCTCAAAGATCATGTCAACCAAGACAGGTGCTAGCCCCATGGAAGGCTCATCGAGCAAAAGGAGTGATGGATTACCCATCAGCGCGCGACCGACGGCGAGCATCTGCTGCTCACCGCCACTCATGGTTCCTGCCTTTTGATGGATACGTTCTGCAAGACGTGGGAAGAGGTCGAGCACGCGCGCGCGATCTGCCTCTACTCCAGCCTTGTCATTACGAAGGAATGCACCGAGGTCTAGGTTCTCTGAAACCGTCATACGAGGAAAAATTCGACGACCTTCAGGAGATTGGCAAATACCTTTAGCAACAATCTCGTGGCCTTCTTTGCCATCGATTTTCTCGCCCTGGAAAGTGATGGATCCACTTTTCAACTTGAGCAAACCAGAGATAGCGCGGAGCGTCGTTGACTTGCCAGCACCATTTGAACCGATCAAGGTAACAATCTCACCCTTGTTCACTTCAAGTGAGATTCCCTTAATAGCCTTGATGTTGCCGTAAGCAACTTCTACATTATCTACTTTTAGCATTAGTGAACCTCCGCAGATTTACCGAGATATGCCTCGATCACGCGAGGGTTGGACTTGATATCAGCTGGTGAACCTTCAGCGATCTTGGTTCCACGATCGAGCACGGTTATGCGCTCAGATACCTTCATCACAACGGACATATCGTGTTCAATCAAAAGAATTGCCAGATTCTTTTCATCGCGAACCTTGTAAACAAAGTCAACGAAGACCGCAGATTCTTGCGGGTTCATGCCAGCTGTTGGCTCATCCAAGAGCAGAACCTTTGGACGAAGCGCCAATGCACGAGCAACTTCCAAACGACGTTGGTCACCGTATGAAAGGTTGCGCGCGAACTCAGTTGCAGTTTTACCGATACCTACAAAATCAAGGAGCGCGCGCGCCTCTTCGCGAGATTCGCGTTCCTCGCGCCTTTGATTTGGGGTGCCGATGATCGTAGAAATAATTCCAGACTTTAAGTGTGAGTGCATCGCAACCATGACATTCTCTTCGGCAGTCATGAGACCAAAGAGGCGAATGTTCTGGAAGGTACGTGCCACGCCCTTTTCAGCGATCTTGTGCGGAACAATTCCGGTGATGTCTTCATTATTGTAAGTAACGAAACCAGATGTCGGCTTATACAGCCCCGTCAAAACGTTGAAGAAAGTTGTCTTTCCGGCTCCATTAGGACCGATCAAGCTCACAACGCTGCGATCTGGGATAGTGAATGAGACATCATCGACAGCCTTAAGTCCGCCGAATTCAACACAGATGTTGCTAGCTTCAAGGATTGGAGCAGAATCAAGTGCCATTACAAATTCTCCTCTTCACTAATAAAGCCATGTGGCTCCTCATTGCCAGTACTTTCGTCGTTCTCATGCATGACGAGCTTCAAGCGAGATTCAGGCAAGATACCTTCGCGCCTAAAGAGCATCATGAGAATTAGCAATCCGCCAAAGATCAAGAATGTATAGGACGGGAAGTTGATGCTGGTGTGGAAAGTACTGTTAATTTCATTGCCGAGCGTAGGAAGGCCCGTTGAGTTCACCCAAGCGATCAAGAGTGCGCCAACAATTACTCCCCAGACGTTACCCATTCCACCGAGAACGACCATCGCGAGGAGGATGATTGAAATCGAGAATTGGAAGCGCTCTGCAAAGATACCGTTAACGTGGGTCGCGTAAGCAACACCGGCCAATCCACCTGAGATCGCGCCAACCGCATATGCAGCAAGCTTTGTGCGCATCAATGGAATTCCCATCATGCTTGCAGCGAGTTCGTCTTCACGAATTGCAAGCCAAGCACGACCTAATCGGCCGCTACGTAGACGCAGTGATACGAAGACCATGAGAGCTGCCATCGCAACGAAGATCATGTACTTGTAGTTGAGGTCGAATGGCCCAAGGCGCTTTCCGAAGATACCGATGCTATCTACAGGTGAAATACCTTTTGTTCCATTAGAGAGGTTGAATCCATGGATGTTCTCGCCGTTCACAAAGATCTGCGGAATGATTTCACCGAAACCCAATGTCACGATCGCAAGGTAATCACTCTTCAATCGAAGTGTCGGGGCGCCAATTAGAATTCCAAAGAAGGCGCAAATTACTGCACCTATCAATAGCACCAGCCAAAATGACAGGTGAATTCCAGGGATAACCTTTGCGCTCTCAGAGCCAAAGTGGATATTCCATTGATTGAAGAAGCCGGACATAAACCAACCGGCTGTATATCCTCCGATAGCCCAGAACGCAACGAAACCGAGGTCCAAAAGACCGGCATACCCGACCACGATATTGAGGCCAAGTGCCGCAATCACCCAGACAAGGGCCTCATTCAGCGCTGAAGGTGGGAACCAGTTTTGAATTTGATTCTGGAATCCATCTGGTGCGTGGGGAACGATGTAGGTATAAAAGATGTAGATCGCAACTGCAAGGGTCAAGAAACCGATGGACCACGTACGCTGGGACGCAGGCACCTTCTTCTTTGATGACTTCTTTTTCTTGCTAGAAACTTTGACGTTCATAGACATGATCACACCTTCTCTGTCATCGGCTTGCCAAGCAAGCCAGTCGGCTTAAAGACCATCAAAAGGATGAGGATCGAGAAGACCACGGAGTTAGACCATTGCTGACCGAGACCAATTGGCAGCCCATCATTCAGTCCTTGGATCAATCCGATGATGATTGCGCCGAGTACTGCTCCCTGGAGATTGCCAATTCCGCCCATTACAGCTGCGGTAAATGCAATGAGACCCAACTGATAACCCAAGTTATATGAGGTTAATCCACGGGTTTGCTCAAAAAGGAGACCAGCTGCACCTGCAAGTGCGCCACCGAGTCCGAAAGTAAAGGAGATGGTGCGGTCAACGTTGATTCCCATTAAGCGGGAAGCGTCTTGATCTTGCGCAGTCGCGCGCATCGCCTTGCCTTGCTTTGTCTTGGTGACAATATATGTAAGCGCAAGAAGGACTGGGATTGTTACCGCGAAGGAGATAATGGTCGTGTAAGGAAGACGGGCACCAAAGACCGAGAGATTTCCGCTCGGCAAAAGGCTTGGCCAAGTCTTTTGACCCGATCCGTTCCAACGTAGACCTACGAATTGAATAATGAATGACATTCCAACCGCAGTGATAAGCGGAGCTAACTTAGGAGCCCTACGCAATTTGCGATAGGCAAAGCGCTCAATACCCACATTGATAGTCGCGCAAAAGGCCATCACCGCGAATAAACAGAGAAGGAGCACTCCCCAACCGGCAGCAGATCCTGTTTTCATGCCGAACCACAGGGTAATGAAGTGGGCGGAGAAGAGGCCGCCGAGCATAAAGAGATCTCCGTGCGCGAAGTTAATGAGTTCGATAATTCCGTACACAAGGGTGTACCCAAGAGCGATCAATGCATAGAGAATTCCGTTACTCAACCCTGTAAAAGTAACCGAGGTAAATTGAGTTGGAGATTTAATAAAGTTAATAAGTAGCCAGAATGCAATGCCGGCGACTGCCAATGAAGCGAAGGACCGTTCAATATAGCGCCTGCGCAATTGGCGAGTTTTGTAGGTGACGCCTGCCACGTGGTTCTCCTCAAGATGGATGTGAGTTTTTACAGAATTAGATGGGGCCTGCGAACAAGCCCCATCTAATTTTCAAGCTTTAGAACAACTAACTTAAGTCAATAGAAGTTAAAGAAGTAGGAGTACCTACTACTTAACTGTCCAAGCCTGAAGTGTTTGCTCTTGACCGTTCTGCACTTGCTCGATTGTGATGTCCTTAGCGGTTGTATCACCGGTCAATGTGCTGATGTGAAGAGCCTTTCCGAGTACTGACTGTGAGGCAGGAATTGTGATTCCGGTACCTGAGAAGACAGCCTCGGTGATGCTCTTACGGGTTCCATCTGACTTCGAAATTGCCTGCAAGATAACTTGGAGAGCAGCTACGCCGTAGATTGGGTAAGAACCAACTGGATCCTTGCCGTAAGCCTTCTTGTAGGAAGCGAGGAACTTTGCACCAACGCCATTTGGATTTGCCTTGGTCAAGAGTTCGTTGGAAAGGCCTGCGAAGGTGAGGTAAGCACCAGCAGCATTTGGATCTGAGTTGAATTGTGGGTATCCAGTAAATCCATCTGGAGCCATCAACTTAACCTTGGTGTTATCGCCAAGAACTGCGACCTTATCCTTGAGGAGCTGGCCACCATTGTTGTCATAGATTCCACCGAAGTAGACCATGTCTGGGTTCAAAGGAGCAATCTTTTGGAAGAGAGCTGTGTAATCGCTCTGGGTTGCATCCCAACCTTGACCAGCTGGCAAAGGTGAGAGAACCTTGAGACCGATCTTTGTTGCCTCAGTTGTGAATGCTTGAGCAACACCTTGACCGTAGGTCTGAGTATCGTTCAAGACGTAAACGCTCTTCACGCCGATTGACTTAGCAAATTGTGCTGCAGCAGCACCTTGGTTGTCATCTGTTGTGCAAACACGAGCATAGTTACGAACTCCAGCTGGGTAGTACACATCTGGCTCGCCAGGTCCCCATGCCTTTGTAAGACCAGGGTTGGTGTTTGCCTGTGAAACCATGAGCATTGGACCCTTTGGATCCTGGTTCAAAATTGGAACCTCAATCTTTGCGCAACCTGAGTTGTAGGTACCGATAACGGCAACTTCAGCCTTGTTTGCAACGTGTGCTTGTGCGTTTTGTGCACATTGACCAGCATCCCAAGCACCAGCAGTTGCTGTTGCGTCGTCGTAGGTCTTGAGGGCGATCTTGTACTTACCAACTGTGTAGTTGATTGACTTCAAATAAAGTGCGATTGCCTTGTTGGTTGAATCATTTGAATCAAATGAAGAACCCTGAAGTGGCAAATCTGTTGCGATTACGAGTGTCTTTGTTGCTGCTGCTTGTGATGGGACTGCAGCTGCTACGAGAGCAGTTGCTGCCATGGAAGCGGCTGCAAGGACACTGACCACGCGAGTGAGTTTTGTCATTGTTACCTTCCTGTTTACTTTGATGTTGCTGTTCCCGGGACAGGGAGGAGTGAAGGCTACCTCGGTGTGGATTTAACATCAAGGCTAATCGCCTCAAATCGGACAGATCAACAGTCCAAAAATCGCCAGAAAATTGCAGAATTGAGCGTAAAAACCGAAGGGGTTAATTATTCAATAATAAATATTGTGTAACAATTATCTATCTGGCGCCGCTTATCTATCTGGCGCCGCTTATCTATCTGGCGCCGCTTATCTATCTGGCGCCGCATCTGGCGAAATAACTGCCATTGCAACTTCTTTCATCGAGATTCGGCGGTCCATTGCGGTGCGCTGAATCCAACTAAATGATTCGGGCTCAGATAGGTTGAGGGTCTTCATCAAAATACCCTTTGCGCGATCGATGATCTTTCGGGTCTCCAGGCGTTCTTGCAGATCAGAGACCTCATCTCGAAGCGCTTTCTGCTCACGGTGCCTACTTACCGCAATCTCGATGGCAGGAACCAAGTCAGAGATCGAGAACGGTTTAACGACATACGCCATCGCCCCCGCATCACGTGCACGCTCAACAAGCTCGCGTTGACTAAACGCCGTGAGCATTAACACTGGTGAAATCTCGATTATTTGTTCAGCGGCAGAAATGCCATCCAACTCCGGCATCTTTACATCCAGAATCGCAATATCGGGATTATGTTGCTGAGCAAATGCGATGGCTTCCAGGCCATTTGTCGCTTCGGCAACAACTTCATATCCAGCGTCGGTAAGCATCTCAACGAGATCGAGTCGGATAATCGCCTCGTCTTCGGCAACCAGAATGCGCAAAGGCGCACGCGGTGTCTCTTTGGCCGCGGACTTGCCTTCATTGCTTGTCGGTTGGTTCATGTGCCTCGAGTCGGATTTGAACCGACACTGTGCGGATTTTGAGTCCGCCCTCTCTACCGTTGGAGTACCGAGGCGCTTTTCCCGATCGGTGAGGGCCGTTCGGGAAGTTCAGAGTATAACCGCTTGCGGTTTAACTCCGAAAAAGGGGTATAACCGCTCTAAACCTAGCTTCGGTAAGCGGGGGCTAATCCATCGATGGCATCTCCCACGACATGGACGCGGAGCGCATTGGTGGATCCGGGTATTCCAGGAGGTGAGCCAGCGATGATGACTACGGTCTCACCCTTTGCCACTCTTCCTGACTCGATCAAAATGGAATCCACTTGCTTCACCATCTCATCGGTGTGGCTTACAACAGATGTAATCAATGACTCTACGCCCCAGGAAAGCGCGAGTTGGTTGTAAACCGGGATTTCTGGGGTCAGGGCAAGGATTGGAATGATCGAGCGAAGCCGTGAAATACGGCGGGCAGAATCACCACTCTGGGTGAAGGCGACTAGATACTTGGCGCCAACAATCTCACCCACCTCTTTTGCGGCTTTGGTGATTGCGCCACCCTTCGTTGCAGGATTGTGCTTCATTGGAGCAATTTGATCGAGCATCGCTTCTTCAGTGCGAGCAATAATTCGAGCCATTGTCGCGACAGCTTCAATCGCAAACGCACCAACAGATGTCTCACCACTCAGCATCAAAGCATCTGCGCCATCCAATACTGCGTTAGCACAGTCAGTGGCTTCAGCGCGAGTTGGGGATGAATTTGTAATCATGGAATCCAACATTTGGGTCGCAACGATCACTGGCTTTGCTGATGCACGAGAAAGGGCAATGCAACGCTTCTGAACGATTGGGACTTCTTCAATGGGCATTTCAACGCCCAAATCACCACGTGCAACCATGATTCCATCGAATGCGCCGACGATCTCTTCGAGGTTAGCAACAGCTTGTGGCTTCTCGATTTTTGCAATCACTGGGCGGAAGATTCCCTCTTCCGCCATGATTGCGTGTACATCATCAATGTCTTTGGCCGAGCGCACAAATGAAAGCGCAATGAAGTCTGCACCTGCACGAAGCCCCCAACGCAGATCGTCGCGATCTTTTTCAGAAAGAGCTGGAACAGAAACCGCGACACCAGGAAGGTTGATTCCCTTGTTGTTGCTTACAAATCCAGGTTGAATAACTTTAGTCACGACATCATTTCCGTTTACTTCAACTACCTCAACGGTAACTTTTCCATCATCGATCAGGATGCGATCACCTGGCTTGCAGTCCCCTGCCAAACCTTTGTACGTCGTTCCGCACTTCGCTTTTGTTCCTTCAACTTCATCTGTTGTGATCGTAAAGATGTCACCGCGAAAGAGTTCATGGGGGCCATCTTTAAAGCGCGCGAGGCGGATCTTTGGACCTTGGAGGTCAACCAGAATCGCAACTGGACGTCCAGCGGCCGCAGCTCCGGCGCGCACAAGATCGAGTCGATTTTGGTGCTCGTCATAGCCACCATGGGAGAGATTGAGTCTGGCCATGTTCATTCCGGCCGCAATGAGTTCCGAGACCTTTTCTACGGATTCAACTGCGGGACCCATCGTGCAGACTATCTTTGCTCTACGCATATATTCAGCCTAAGCCATCTCTTCGGGGAACCAAGCGGCTCCAGGTTATTTACACTTCTTCCATCTTAAAGCAACTGGTCCATCTTAAAGGGTTGACGCGAATTAAACGGTGAGTGACCTCGCAGTAGAAGCGATCGGCGCTGGTAGTCCGGTCTCCCCCAGCAAGAATTCATCTACCGCAGCTGCGGCGCTTCGTCCTTCGGCTATAGCCCATACGATCAAGGATTGACCGCGCCCGGCGTCTCCGCACACAAAGATTCCTTCTTCCGATGTTGTGAACTTTTCGTCACGCGCAACATTTCCACGGTCGTCGAGTTTCACTTCAAGTTCTGAAATGAGTTGTGATTTTTCGGGGCCAACAAAACCCATAGCAAGAAATACGAGATCGGCTGGAATTACTTTTTCACTTCCAGCAACCTTCTCAAATTTGCCGTTCACGAATGTGGTTTCAACGAGCTTAAGGCCTGTCAATTTACCTGCTCCATCACCGAGGAACTCCTCGGTAGAAACAGAGTAGAGGCGCTCTCCCGCTTCTTCATGAGCACTGCTGACTCGATAAATCATGGGGTAAGTAGGCCACGGTTGATTTGAGGGACGTTCCTCTGTAGGCCTTGGCATGATCTCCAATTGAGTCACACTGGCTGCACCTTGGCGAATAGCGGTACCGAGGCAATCCGCACCGGTATCTCCGCCTCCAAGAATCACTACATGTTTTCCAGCAGCATTAATCGGAGGATTCTCAAAGAGCTCA
>Ga0164296_1001198_pt1 | contig 28376 bp, 21 predicted proteins | sample GEODES057metaG_FD_113533 | JGI IMG/M metagenome (GOLD analysis project Ga0164296, IMG submission 113533) | Dystrophic lake water microbial communities from Trout Bog Lake, Wisconsin, USA - GEODES057 metaG | ecosystem: Environmental > Aquatic > Freshwater > Lake | place: USA: Trout Bog Lake...
ATGGCAAAAATACCAATACCAATCAAGGCCAAGATGATGGTCATGAAACGCCCAGCTGGGGTCATGGGGGTGATGTCCCCGTAACCCACAGAGGCGAGGGTGATCACAGCCCAGTAAACCGCTTGGGGAATGTTCTCGAACTTATCGGGCTGAGCATCGTGTTCAAACAAGTATCCCAGGGAAGCGGTGAGCACCACCAAGAGCATCATCACAAAGCCAGCCGCTGCCATGACGGGCCACTCTCTGGCGATCACTTTGGAGAGCGTGGCAGTGGCGCCGGTGTAACGCGTGAGTTTCAAGAGCCTGAGTAACCTAAAGACTCGAAGGAAACGAAGGTCAAACAAGTGGTGCAAGAACACTTCTAAAAAGAAGGGAACCACTGCCAAAAAGTCGATCACAGAAGATGTGTTCTTGGCTTGCTTGAGTCGTCCAATGATCCAGTGTTGGTATTGAGGTTCTTCAACGCAGCAGTACATGCGCATCACGTATTCGAGCGTGAAGATGGTCACTGCAACCGTATCGAGCATGATGAACTCAAGGTTCAAAATGTAGTGAATGCCTTGTACAGATTCCAAAATCACAGCGATCACGGAGATCACAACCCACACCACAATGAAGCTGTCAAAGAGGTCGTGCAACTCTCCACCGAAGTCGGAAGGAAACACCAGTGCGTGAACTTTTTGTCTAAATGTGCGTCCGCGGTTGACCTCAATAAATGTTTTGATGGCTGGGATCAATACTCTAAAGAGCTTGAGCATCCTCAACAATCTGAGGAATCGCAAGACACGCAAATCGATGGGAATGAAGGCCTGAAAGTAAAAAGGCGCCACCGCAAAGAAGTCGATCAATGCAAAGGGGCTAAAGATGTAGCGAAGACGTGGAAGCTTCTTGGTGGAGAACTCCTCGTCCTCAGGTGCCAAATAAAAGCGCAGAAAGTATTCCACCGTGAACACGATCACGGAGAACACGTCAAAAATGTGGAAATAGCCTTTGTTGGGCTCGAACACAGCAGGCACGTGCTCAAAGAGCATGGCAAAGAGGTTGGCCAAAATCAAAAGGCCAATCCAATTCTCAACTTCCTTGTGGTAGTTCGTCTCGTACTTGGGATTCAAGAGCCAGTTGTACAGAAACTTTCTGACCCCAAGGCCTGAGGGAATAACTTCTTCGTGAACATGGGTTTTGCCGCGAAGCAAAGCGCGCATTTGATCGACTGAGTCCATGGTGTGTTTCCTTAGAATTCGATGTCAGCAACGTGAATGGGGTATGAGCCCTTGTCACAAATGGTCACGCTGATTTGAAGTTTTTGTTCGATGGAGTCACTCTCTTGCAAGTCCTCGAGAAAGGTTGGCGTGGGAGAGCCGGGTGGAGTGGGACTGATTTTGTTGAAAACCATGGCCCCAGCCAAATTGATGTCTGAGGGATCGCATTTGTTGGCGAATGTCAAAGGCCCATTGGTAAAGGGGTTGTAGAGTTTGACCAAAGGTCCATTCTCAGACGTGAGGGCTTTCAAACAACCACCCCAATTTTTTGCAGTGCTTGCAGCACTTGGAGTTGTTGCTGCAGTGTCTGGTTTTGTGCTTTCGCTTGGTGTTTCAGTCGCGGGTGCTTGAGCCACAGTGCTGGCTTTGTCCGTTGTCACCTCGCTCTCGCCTTCAGCCAATGCTTTTTCTGGGTTCAAAGGAGCTGGCTCCTCGGTCTTTGGAGTGGGCATGATGGTATTGGGCCCACCGCATGCTGCAACCTCAAAATCGGTGTCCATTCTTTTGGCTGAGGCTTGCGTGAACCAATTGGCAAAAGCTTCGCCATTTTCTTTGGAAATTTCAGTTTTCATACCCTCCTCGTAGGAGAGCACTCCCACATAGGCCGTGCCCACAATCACCAAGACGATGGAGCATAGGAATAAAAAATCCGAAAAGAAAAACGTTTTCGCATTTTTGGGGTTGCTGTTGGTTGGGTTATCCATGTGTATTCCAAATGGGCTTAGTGGTAAGGAAGTCCTAGACTGATTCAATCAAGAACAGGTTCGACCAGGAAAGGCGTGCAACAAAGAGATGGCCGACCAATGGCCCCTCAAAAATCTAAGCCCGATTCTATGGAAAAAAAAAGCTTTTCCATCAAAAATTTGGGATTAAGTGTCTTATTTTGACCTTCTGATCTCGTAAAACCAGTAACGCTTTCAATTGCGTTGTGCCCAGCGGCACCAAGGCCGTTCAGTCACTTGTAAATACGATCTACAAATATTGTTGTTGATCAGTGGTTTTGAGAACCGCGGTGTGCCCATGCGGTGGTGTGGTTTTCCACGAAGCTAAAGAGCTCGTACATGACCATGGCCATGGCGCCCACCACCACCAAGCCCGCAAAGGCCAGTCCCATTTGCATGGCCGATCCAGCCGAGATGAGCAAGTAACCAATCCCTTCATTGGCTGCCGTCATCTCTGAGACTGTGGTACCCACAAAAGCCAATGTAATGGCCACTTTCAAAGAGGCAAAAAAGTAAGGCATTGAGCGGGGAAGACCCACTTTGACCAGCACGTCCCATCTCTTGGCGCCTAGTACTCTTAAAACATCTTCCAGTTCTGGCTCTAGCGTTGCAAGGCCTGTGGCGATGTTCACCGTGATGGGAAAGAAGCTGATTAAGAAAGCCGTCAAAATGGCAGGTCCAATACCAATGCCGAACCAAACCACCAAGATGGGAACAAATGCGGCTTTGGGTAGAGCGTTAAAGGCGGTCATCAGGGGGTAGGCTGCCGCATAGGCCAATCGTGAGCTTCCAATGATAAAGCCCAAAAGTACACCCACCACAATGGCGATGCCAAACCCGGCCATGGTGACCCAAAAGGTCCTCCATGCATGCGCGGCAATGACCCCTTTGAACTCAATGAGTTGGGAGAGGATGCGAAGGGGACTTGGGAAGATGAATTCAGAGACATCGAATGCCGAGCAAATCAATTGCCACAACAAGATGGTGGCAATCAAAAGGATCCAAGGGGAGCTTTGCTCTAATTGCTTTGAATTCATGGATGATTTGTTGGGTGGTTGAAGTTGGAACTCAGGTGGTCAAAGGTGTATGGGAACGTATGGCTCCAATGTGGCCTCTGAGCTCATGAACAATGTCAGCAAATTGAGGTGTGTAGGTGAGCTCCAAGTCTCTGGGCCTGGGTAACTCAATTTCGCGCCGGACGATGAAGCGCCCAGGGCTCTTTGACATCACATAAACGGTATCCGCCAAAAACACGGATTCCCTCAAATCGTGTGTCACCAAAATCACGTTGAAACGTTGCTCGGTCCACAAGTCTCTCAAAATGCACCACAACTCCTCGCGAGTGAATGCATCTAAGGCACCAAATGGCTCATCCAACAAGAGCATTTTGGGCTCATGAATCAAGGCTCTACAAATGCTAGCCCTTTGTTGCATGCCACCTGAGAGTTGCCAAGGGTATTTGCGCTCATAGCCACCCAAGCCCACGCGCTTTAAGAGTTCGCAAGCGCGGTGCTCGTATTCGGCTTTCTTTTCCTTGAAATGCTCTCTATAGGGCTCCACAATCTCGAGGGGCAAGAGCACATTGTCAAGCGTTGTTCTCCAAGGCAACAGGGACGGGGCTTGAAAGGCCATGCCTGAGATCGTCAGCGGTCCGGTGACCTCTTTGCCTTCGACCTTGATGACGCCTTTGGAGGGGCGTCTAAGGCCAGTGGTGAGCTTCATGAAAGTGGATTTCCCACAACCCGAAGGTCCCACCAAGGCGATGAACTCGCCTGATTTGACCTCTAGGTTGATGGCCTCAACGGCAAACTGTTGTTGAGCCAACAGCTCTTCGTTGTAGGCCAGCCAAACGTCCTGAAAGGATACGAAGCTATCCTGAGGAGTATCACTCATTTGAGTTTGGGTAAAACGTTGAGTTCTTTGGCGCTTGGGAGATAGGCAGGGGTCCAAACGGCATCAGGGTTGACGCGAGTTTTTGTAGCAAAAGCATCAGAGACTTGGCTGGCCATGAGGCTCAAGCGAGGCATATTGACTTGACCAAAGCCTTCGTTGTGGGCATCGGGTGAGTTGATCACCGTGTTCAAAGCCAATTGCAAGCGGCGAACTTCGAGTGGAACGTTGATGATGCCGTCGCGAGCTTTCACGGTTTCAATGGCTTGCTGTTGGTTGGCAAAAATATCCTTCATGCCCAGTGCAAACGCTCTGAGGAACGCTTTTGCTGCGGCAGGATTATCTTTCAAGAATTTGGGTGAGGCGATGATGGCGTTACCGTAGAGTTTCACGCCGTAGTCGGGGTACTGAAGTACCACAACATCTTCTGCTTTGACACCACGCGCTTCAATGTTCAAGAGTGAAGTGAATGTAAAGCCTGTGATCGCATCCAAGTCTCCTTTGACCAGCATCGTCTCACGCAGTGTGGGATCCATGGCTGTCCAAGTCACATCTGTGATGTTGTTGGCTTTGGCAAAGAGGGGGAAGGCTCTGCGGCCTGCGTCAAAGACGGGAGCCCCCAATTTTTTGCCAATGAGGTCTGATGGCTTTTTGATGCCTGACTTCTTGAGTGCCATGACAGAAGCGGGTGTGTTGTTGTACACCATCATGATGGCCACGGGCTTATTGGGAGCGTCGGGGTTGTTGGCGTGAAACTCCATGAGTGAGGCCAAATCAGCAAAACCCATGTCGTAGGAGCCTGAGGCCACGCGAGTGACTGTGCCGCCTGAACCATTGCCGGTGTCAACCGTGACGTCTAATTTTTCGTTCTTGAAGTAACCCTTTGATTCGGGAACTAGAAACAAAGCAGCTGGACCTTCAAATCTCCAGTCGAGTTGGAATTTCACGGGTGTGTTTTGCGCCATCGATACCGCACCGGTCATCGTGAGTGCAAGAGCCAAAGTGGCTTTAAGCTTAGAAAAATGCAATTTCATGACTGACTCCAAAGTTTTTTAATTAAACATCTCAAGCAATTTCGGTGCCCAACGAAAGCGTGCAAAAGAGGCTCATCGATTCAAAGTGGTGCATTGAGGTTTTCAATGTGAAATTTGATGATGAGCCCTCTAACCGAAAAATCCAAAATAGTGCATTGAATTTGGATTGGTCCAGTTTGGTGCCGTTTCCAGTTTAGCGCAATATTGGGAAGAGATTTTGCACTAATTTTGGTTCTTTTTTACTTTCTGAGCTTGGGCTCGCTCATTAAGTCGTAAAGTGTTCGGGCCACCACCTTGGTGGCTTTGAGTAAATCGCTTAGTAAGAGTCTTTCATCAGCACGTTTGGCCCTTGACTCAAGCACGGTTCGAGGTCCTGCTCCGTAGATCACACCTGGGACGCCATGCTCTGCATAAAGACGCACATCGGTGTACAAAGGTGTACCAACTGCGGGCACGATTTCTCCAAAAACGGCCTGAGCGTGTTTTTGCAACCCCTCGATCAGAGGCGCCTGAGCCGCTTGGGGCTTCATGGACTCGGCCAAGAGAATGCGTTTGATCTCCACTTTGATGGGTTCTTGGTTGGGGTGCAAGGTGTTGAAGTGCTCAACGGCTTTTTGAATGGCTTCTCGAATAGAGAGCTCAACTGCGTTTGAATGTTCCTCAGGGATCATTCGACGATCGAGTTTGAAGCTCACCCTGCCTGGTACGACATTTGTGTTGGTGCCGCCTTGAATCGTACCCACATTGAGGTAGGGGTGCTTGATACCGACAATCTCGGAGGTGATGGCTTTGTAATCCTCGTTCAATGCATACAAATCATTGAGAACATGAATCGCGGCTTGAAGCGCATCCGAGCCCGATTGAGGAATGGCTGCGTGCGCCATCTTGCCTTGAAGGGTCACCTCCATTTGCAAACAACCGTTGTGTGCGGTAACGACCTCGTAGCTAAAGCCTGCTGCGAGCATCAAGTTCGGTTTTGTGAGTTGGTGCTTGAGCAGCCATCCTGGGCCAAGCTCTCCACCAAACTCCTCGTCGTAGGTGAAATGCAACTCCACTTGCCCCAAGGGAGGAGCAAAGGAGCCTTTTGTGTTGGGATTGGCGAGTGACTCACTCAATTGCTTGAGGGCTCGCAGAGCAAATGTAAAGGTGGAGAAATCTGATTTGCTCACTGCGCTGGCTCTGCCGTACAAATAGCCTTCCTCAATTTGTGCTCCATAAGGATCGTGTTCCCAACCTTCTCCAGGCGGGACGACGTCACCATGTGCGTTCATTGCCAAGGTGATGCCCCAAGGGGATTTCAATTGAAGTGCATCATTCGATTGGGGTCCATCGGGGGTAAAGGATTGACGAACGATCAAATTGGTGATGGACTCAAGCCCTGCTGCTTTGACCACTTCCGAGGGAACCGCGTGATGTTCTGCAGAAAACCCCATGTCTTTGAGCATCAAAGCTGTTTGTTCAGCGTGTGGGGCATTCTTGCCCGGAGGAGTGTCTGTGGGTATTCTTACCAAAGCCTGTAAGAATTTCACTTGTTCATCAAAGTGATTTTGAACCCATTGGTCCAATTGTTCGTATGGGGTCATGACGTGGCCTGAGAAAGGTTAAGGGGTTTGTTCTTGATTGAGGGATTCAAGGGTCAACATGAGTGCCTCAAATGCGAGTTGCATGTCATCGGTTGTGGTTGACTCCAAAGGGTTGTGACTGATGCCAGCATTTTGGCCTCGCACAAAAAGCATGGCTTGAGGGAGGATGTCGTGAATTTTCATGGCGTCATGACCTGCACCGCTTGGGAGTTCAATCACGTTGAGCCCCAAGGTTTGAATGGCTTGCTGCCAATGGGACTTGAGAGTCGTGGCGCTTGGTGCAGCACTCACGCTTAAATTTTCTTTTAGCTCCAATTGAACGCCCCTGCGCTCACAGATGCGCTCAGCCTCACTCAAAATATCGGAGCACAACGCATCTCTTTGTGCATTGTTGGGGGCTCGCATGTCCAGGCTCAAGTTCACCCGCCCAGGCACCACGTTGATGGAGCCATTGGGAACTTCAAAAATGCCCATGGTCGCTACACTGTCAAGATCCTTGGCAGCTCTTTCCTCCATGAATAGCGCCAACTCTGCTGCTGCACAAGCTGCATCCTTGCGGGTTTTCATTGGAGTGGTGCCTGAGTGTGAGGCCATGCCTTTGATGGAGCCCACAAATCGCTTGGAGCCATTGATTGAAGTCACAACGCCAAGAGGAGCGTTCAAGGCATTGAGCACAGGGCCTTGTTCAATGTGAACTTCCAAAAAGCCCAAGTACTGTTTGGGGTCACGCTGGATCGAGGGGATTTGACTTGGATCCAAGCCAGCTTGCTGCATGGCTTGCTTTAAGGAGACGCCCTGAGCGTCTGATTGCTCAAGCCATTCGGGCTTGAATTGACCGGTGAGTGCGCTGGAGGCCAAAAAGGTGGCAGGAAAGCGCTGCCCCTCTTCTTCAGCGAAAGCCACCAATTCAATGTTGAAGTGAAGGCGGCTTTGTTTTTCTCTCAAGTGTTTGACTGCTGCAATGGCGCAAAAAATTCCCAACCGTCCATCGTACTTGCCCGCATTCCTGACCGTATCGTAATGAGATCCGATGAGCAATGTTTTTGTTGGGATTGATGAATGGGACCGGGAGTGATAGACACCAACCACATTGCCAACTGCATCTTGACTCACTTGGTCAAACCCCGATTTTTGCATCAACTCTTGAAGATGAGATGCGCATTGGCGGTGTGCTTTTGAGAGATAAGTCACAGTCAACACGGGGGGATTTGAGCCTTCATGTTCGCTGTATTGGGCCAAATCTTCATGCCAGTCCCAGATCATCTCGCCTGTCAGAGGAGATGTGTTCATTTTTTCATTCAAACGAATTTCAGCAATGCGGTGAATGTTGCGAATGGCCTCTGCGAGCTCGAAATCTCTAGGGTTGGCCAATCTTCTCTCAAGGGTTTGGATGATCTCTGTGCGTGTGAGTCCAAGTCCTCTTGGTCCGCGCACGGCCAGTATGAAGCCAAAACCAAAGCGTGACTTGTAGGCTTGATTCAAGCGAGTTAGTGCCGTGTATTCCTCTTCGCTGCAATAGGCCAAGCCTGCCTTTCTTTGCTCATTTTGAGAGTCCAGTGTCAATGAGGGATCAATTTGAGCTTTCCCGGTCAACTCAGGGTGAGCGTTGATCAAATCCAATTTTTGGGTTTCACTGGAGCGATCAAGAACCTGGACCAAAGCCATCTTGAAGGTATGCACACTTGAAAAGGGCCGTTGTTCAAGAGCGGCCATGACGATCCAGTCTGAGTGCTCATAAAGTCCTGAGAGCCCACTGGGCCCGTTCAAGAGTTGTTCAGGACTTGATCGATTGAGGTCTTCGAGAGTGAGTGACATGGATGAGCAGTTCAGTGATGGAATTTCGTATTTGGGGGGATCAGACCATCGGATGATGAGCGCGCCAGTGGTTGGCGATGTCGATTCTCTTGCAAACCCAAACCCGATCAAATTTGGCAATGTGGTCAAGGAATTTTTGCAGCGCAACAATGCGGCCTGGTCGACCCAATAGCCGGCAATGCATGCCAACACTCATCATTTTAGGTGAGTCCTCTCCCTCGGCATACAAGGCGTCGAAGGAATCACGCAAATAAATGAAAAAATCCTCGGCTTGAGCAAACCCTTGCGGAAGCGAAAACCTCATGTCGTTACAGTCAAGTGTGTAGGGTACGATCAGATGGGGTTTGATTTGTTGATGGGAGTCTTTGACTTGCATCCAAAACGGCAAATCATCCCCGTAGTAGTCACTGTCGTAGGCGACTCCACCTTGATCGAGCAGAAGTCGTCTGGTGTTGGGGCTGTCGCGTCCGGTGTACCAACCAATTTGGGTGGATTGAGTGATCGCTTTGATGCCTTCAAGTCCCAAGCGAATGTGCTCGCTTTCTTCACTCTCAGGCATGTTTTGGTAATGCACCCATCTGTAGGAGTGACAAGCAATTTCGTGACCGAGTTCCACCAGTGCATGAGAGAGTTCTGGATGCCTTTGAAGTGCCATGGTCACGCCAAACACGGTCAAAGGGAGCTTGCGTTTTTCAAATTCCTTCAAAATGCGCCAAACCCCCACCCTTGAGCCGTACTCATAAATGCTCTCCATGCTCAAGTGCCGATCGGGATAAGTGGCGGGATTGAACATTTCGGATAAAAACTGTTCACTGCCTGCGTCACCATGGAGCACGGAGTTTTCGCCGCCTTCCTCGTAATTCAAAACAAATTGAACGGCGATTTTGGCTCGATTGGGCCAATTGGCGTGTGGGGGATGCTTGGCATACCCAACCAAATCTCTGGGGTAGGAGAGAGTGCTGTCGTAGGTTTTCATATGTCGCTCAAGAGGTACTGTGGCCATCCATTGGGGGGGACAAGGAGAATTGAGCACAATGTTAACTGAGCTCTATGGGCATTAAAGCAAAAAATAAACCTAAAATGAAGTCTTCTTTGCTCCTCATGTATTTTGAGGTCAATAGCATTCAGATCCATACACCTTGAGGACGCCATCTTTATGGGACTTAGTACACACGTTTTAGACACCATGAATGGGCGTCCAGCCGCTGGCATGAAGGTTGCACTTTTTGAGGTGATCAATGGGCAATATGTGTTGCTCCAAGAGCACGTCCTGAATGCGGATGGACGAGTTCAAGGCGGATTGATCGACAACGATCACTTGAGAGCGGGCCAGTATCGCCTCACGTTCGAGGTTGCCAGTTATTTCAAGGGCTTGGAAGTTTCACTACCTGAGCCAAATTTTTTAAACCTTGTGAACTTGGATTTTGGTGTTGCCAACCCCAAAGAGCATTATCATGTGCCATTGCTCGTCAGTCCTTGGAGTTATTCAACTTACCGAGGATCCTAGGCGAGTTTGAAAACCAGATTTTGATGCTGGATTACTTTTTTATTTGAACTTTATTTGTACCGATCATGACCCAAGTTACCAACACTGTTCGCTTCGTTTTGGACTCACAAATTGTAGAAGTCAAGGGCGAGAGAAGAACCACCACTGTTCTAGATTATTTGCGTGAGGAAATGAGGAAAACAGGCACCAAAGAGGGATGTGCTGAGGGCGATTGTGGAGCCTGTGTCGTGCTGGTGGGGGAGTTAAATGCACAAGGTACGGGTGTTGATTATGTGCCTGTAAACAGTTGTATTCAGCTCTTGCCCACATTGGATGGGAAAGCTTTAAAGACTGTGGAGAGCTTGACCCATGCCGATGGACGCATGCACCCCGTTCAAGAGGCGATGGTGGCTTGTCATGGTTCGCAATGTGGATTTTGTACACCTGGCATTGTGATGAGCTTGGTTCACATGGTCCAAAAAAATCAATCACCATCTCGAATTGAAATCACAGATGCATTGAGTGGAAATTTGTGTCGTTGCACGGGTTATAAGCCCATCATCGATGCGGCTCAACAGGCTTGTCAGTCCAAGGAGCGCCTGAGCTTTGATGACGCCAAAGAGGTCGAGTTGCTCAAAGAGATTCGTCGCGCTGAACACCCAACCATGAGCTTGGAGGGCGAGATCATCGTGCAGCCAGTGGTGAGGACCAGAAAGGGTAATGAATTCGTCTCTCCTGCCACCTTGATGGAGGTTGCTCACTACATGGTCAAGCACCCTGAGGCCACCTTGTTAGCAGGTAGTTCGGAGATAGGTCTACAAGTCAATAAAGAATTCAAACGTCCAGATCACATCGTTTATTTGGGTAATGTGAAAGAGTTAAGGGGCATCTGCGAGACGTCCTCGGCATGGCGCATTGGTGCCATGGAGTCAATTGAGTCAGTGAAGGATTACTTCGTCAAAGATTTGCCTGATTTCTCTGAAGTCTTGCGACGCTTTGGATCCCCCCCGATTCGCGCAACGGCTACTCTTGCAGGCAACATAGCCAACGGCTCTCCCATTGGAGACAGCATGCCTTGCTTGATGGCATTGTCCACGCAGCTCGTGTTGAGGCATGGAAAAGACACAAGACGAGTGAAGTTGGATGAGTTTTATGTGGGACAGAAAAAAACAGTCTTGAAGCCTGGGGAGTTCATTGAAGCCCTTGAAATTCCAAAATTAAAGCCCAATCAACACTTCAAAGCTCACAAGGTCAGTAAGCGCTTTGAGCAAGATATTTCTGCAACTTGTGCCGCTCTGAGCTTTGAGCTCCTTGATGGGCGCCTCAAAAATGTGAAATTGGCATACAACGGTTTGGCTCCTTCCCCATGCCGAGCTCCAAAAATAGAAACCGTTCTAGAGGGGAAAATGGTGGGTGAAATTTCTGCTGATGAAATCGATCAAGCCATTTCGAACAGTTTCGTTGCTCGTGACGGTTTGCGTGCAACTTGGAAATACCGTTCTTTGGTCGCAAGAAATCTGGTGATCAAATTCATTGACTCTGTAAAAGTAGAGGAGAGCGCAGCATGAATGCACCTGAAAAAATCAAAGAGTTGATCGGCGCCAATGAATTGGGCCGCGAATTGATCCATGAGTCAGCGCATTTGCACGTGACGGGTCAAGCCGTATACACCGACGACGTGCCTGAAGTCGCTGGAACCCTTTACGCTGCATTGGTTTTGTCTCCCGTTGCTCACGGTGAGTTGATCGGCTTGGGCGTTGACAAAGAGGCTTTGTTGAAAGCCCATGGCGTTGTGGCCGTATTCACCTCGCACGACATTCCTGGCGAAAACAACTGCGGTCCTATCGTTCACGATGACCCATTCTTGGCAGAAGCTAAGGTTGAGTTTTTAGGCCAACCAGTGGCTGTTGTTGTGGCCAGAGAAATGCTTTATGCACGTGAGGCTGCAAAAGGTGCAAAAGTTTTGGTCAAAGAGTTGCCTGCGATTTTGAGCATCGAAGATGCAATGGCTCAAAGCTCTTTCATCATGCCCTCTAAAGGCATCACTCGAGGTGAGCCTGATCAGGCGATTAAAAATGCGCCCCATCAATTAAGCGGTCGAACCTATTGCGGTCAGCAAGAGCAGTTCTATCTTGAGGGGCAAATCACCTATGCGGTTCCCAAAGAGGATGGGCAATTGACGCTTTACGTGTCAACCCAGCATCCAGATGGTAATCAACGAGAGGCTGCCTCGGCATTGAATTTATCGACTCACGATGTTGAAGTGATTTGTAGGCGCTTGGGTGGAGGATTTGGCGGCAAAGAGGGCAATGCCAGTATCTTCAGTCAAAGTGCCGCTTTGGCCGCCTTTAAACTGAAAAGACCTGTGAAACTCCGTGCTTGCCGTGATGATGACATGACCATCACAGGAAAGAGGCATGACTTCAGAGCCGACTATGAGGTAGGCTATGACGATGAGGGTCGCATTCTGGGTGTTGACATACAACTGTACTCACGCTGTGGCTACAGCACCGACTACTCGGGTCCAGTTAACGACCGCGCACTGTTGCACATCGACAATTGCTACTACTTGCCTCATTTGAAGGTGATCACATACCGTTGCAAAACGAACATGCAAAGTGCAACGGCTTTTAGAGGTTTTGGTGGCCCTCAAGGCATGTTTGCCATTGAGACGGTGATCGAAGAAATTGCTCAACGCTTGGGCAAGGATCCTTTGGAAGTTCGTTTGTTGAATTTGTACAAAGACCCTTCAATCTCTGGTGACCCCCAGAGCATGACCACGCAGTATGGCCAACCCATTGAGGATTGGGTTTGCGATGAGTTGATGACTCAATTGCGTTCTCAGGCCAAGTACGATGAGCGTCGTTTGGAGGTGAAGGCTTTCAACGAAAAGCACACGCATCGCAAGCGTGGTTTTTCCTTGGTTCCTTTGAAGTTTGGAATCAGCTTTACAGCCACGATGCTCAATCAAGGTGGAGCGCTTTTGAACATCTATCAAGATGGCTCGGTGAGTGTGAACCATGGTGGTGTTGAAATGGGGCAAGGCCTCAACACCAAGATGGCTCAGGTTGCTGCAGATGGTTTGGGTATCTCGGTGGAGAAAATTCGAGTCACTGCCACAGACACCCAAAAGGTTCCGAATGCCTCAGCCACCGCGGCCTCCAGTGGTGCAGACATTAACGGTGCGGCCATCAACAACGCTTGCCAACAAATGCGAGCTCGCTTGAGTGTGGTGGCTGCAAACATGATGGGAGCTAAGCCAGAACAAATCAAATTCTCCCAAGACAAGGCCTGGGCAGGCGAGCAAAGTGTCGCTTGGAAAGATTTGATCTTGCAAGCTTGGCTTGACCGTGTAGGCCTCTCGGTTTCTGGTTTTTACATGACGCCTGATATCGCCTACGACTTCCAAACTTTAAAGGGTCGTGCTTTCTATTACTTTTGCTACGGTGCTGCGGTGAGCGAAGTGGAAATCGACACCCTAACGGGAGAGTGGTGGCTAAAAGGTGTGGACATCTTGCACGACGCAGGACGAAGCATCAATCCTGCCATTGACAAAGGGCAAATCGAGGGAGGGTACGTGCAAGGCATGGGATGGCTGACCATGGAGGAGTGCATTTGGAGTCCCAAGGGCAAGCTTCTGACTCATGGACCGAGCACTTACAAAATTCCTGTTGCTGGAGATATTCCAGAGCATTTCAATGTTGACCTCTTTGATGGATCGAACATCAAGCCTACGCCCTTTAACAGCAAAGCGGTGGGCGAACCCCCTTTGATGTTGGCCTTGTCTACATACTTTGCGATTCGTGATGCTGTGAGTGCAACTCAGTCACATCGAGTACCGTTGCAAATGAGTGCACCTGCTACACCAGAGCGAATTCTCATGTCAGTTGAAGGTTTGAAGGCTTGAGGGCCTCAACTCTTTTGGCTTAACAAAGGTTCAAAGCGGTGGCCAGACACAGGCAAATATTGTTCGATGCACTGCGTCAAGGTCACAAAGCTGTGTTGGTGTCTGTTCAAGAAGTGCAGGGCTCAGCTCCCCGTGATGAGGGAGCCTGGATAGCCTACATTGATGATTCGCGATTGATCAACACCTTGGGTGGAGGTCAATTGGAGTATCAAGCCATTGATCAAGCCAAATCTCTCTTGGATGGGCTTGCGGCCTCAAAATCTTTGCAACCCATAACCAAGCGCTATCCTCTCGGACCCTCTTTGGGGCAGTGTTGTGGTGGGGTGGTGCATCTGAGCTACAGAGTGGTAGGTCCCGTTGATCTTGCTGAGCTTGAATTGCAACTCTCCCAAGCAGAGCCTGCCTTGGCACTCTTTGGGGCAGGCCATGTGGGCAAAGCTTTGATTGATGTGATGTCGCAACTTCCATGGCAAGTGACTTGGATTGATTCCAGGGATCAAATTTTCCCTGCAAGTCTTCCCTTTGGCGTCAACGTTGAGCACTCGGATCCTGTGGCGTATGCGGTGGACGATTTAACGGAACACACGCATGTTTTGATCATGAGTTTTAGCCATGCCGAGGATTTGGACATCGTGGCTCGATGTTTGCAAAGAGCCAGAACTGGATTTCAGTTTGCAAGCATTGGTCTCATTGGAAGTGCGACCAAATGGGCCACCTTTCAGCATCGCTTGCTGGAGCGTGGTTTTACACAGGCGGAGTTGAATCGGGTGCGTTGCCCCATAGGGTTGCCAGGTATCGAGGGCAAAGAGCCGGAGGTCATTGCTGTGTCAGTTGTGGCGCAGTTGCTGATGGATGAGAGTCGGGCTTGAGGTAAAGTAGCCTTGGTTGAATTTTTTCAATGACTGGAGTGTTATGAATATAGATCCCTACTATTTGGAGTGGGCGAATTTATTGTTGCGATGGGTGCATGTGATCACTGCCATTGCCTGGATTGGATCGTCTTTTTATTTTGTTTTTCTGGACAACAATTTGGAAAAACCAACATCGCCAGATTTGCTGGAGAAGGGCGTTGATGGCGCAATGTGGGCAGTGCATGGAGGGGGGTTTTATAACCCCCAAAAATACATGGTTGCTCCACCCAAAATACACACCAAACTGCATTGGTTTTTTTGGGAAAGCTATTCTTCTTGGATGAGTGGTTTTGCACTGTTTACTTTGCTGTATCTGCTCAATGCAAAAACTTACCTGGTTGATCCCTCTGTGATGCCATGGACTGAGGGTCAGGCGGTCGCATTGGCTCTTTCTTTTTTACTGGTGTTTTGGCTCATTTATCACCGTGTATGCCAAGTTTTTGGTTTCAAAGAGAAAGGTGAGTGGGTGGTGGGTGGCATCATGATGGTGGTCATCACCGTTGCGTCTTGGTTGGCTTGTCACTGGTTTGCCGGACGAGCAGCCTTTTTGTTGATGGGCGCCATGATTGCCACCACGATGACAGCCAACGTGTTTTTTGTGATCATTCCGGGACAGAGAAAAGTCGTGGCTTCCATGACCACTTCTGTGAAATTACCTCCAGCTCAATTGGCCATCTACGGTAAGCAAGGCAAGCAAAGAAGTGTGCACAACACCTATTTCACCTTGCCCGTGATTTTCGCAATGCTCAGCAACCACTACAGCTTTCTCTACAGCCACCCCGAGCGATGGGTCATTTTGGTGCTGATGATGTTGGCTGGTGCGTTGATTCGCCAGTTCTTTGTTCAACGCCATGCCTATCACGCGGGGCGAGCAAAAAATCCATTCCCTTATGCTCTGATGGGTGTGGTGGTGATTGCGGGCGTGATTGCTTATATGAGGCCAGAACCCGTTGAGTCCACTTCGGTTCAAGTCTCTGGCGAGAAAGTCACTTACGCTGAGGTTCAAAAAATCTTTGAAGCTCGCTGTTATGCATGCCACGGGTCTCAAGTGCAAATGAAAAATTTGCGATTTGACTCTCCAGCTGAAGTGCAAAAGAATGCAGCCAACATGTATCAGCAGTCAGTCGTTTTGGCTCAGATGCCGATGAACAATGCAACAGGCATCACGCCTGAAGAGCGGCAAACCATCAAGCGCTGGTACGAATCGGGTGCGCCCACCACGCCTTGAATCATTTAAGCAGATGCAGCCAATGAGTGGGCTAGCGAGTTGTGTTGTGCAATGAGTTTGGGGAGTTCCAGGGTTTTTAACTCGCCCTTTTCGACCACCACACGTCCATTGACGATGGTGTAGTCGGCGTTTTGACTGGAGCAAAGCAGCAAGGCGCCGATGGGGTCGTGAATGGCACCTCCCGCCATGCCAACCGTATCGGTTCTGAACATGGCGATGTCTGCACAAAAGCCTTTTTCAATTTGCCCGATGTCTGGCCGTCCTAGGGTCTTCGCGCCGCCTTTCGTAGCAAGGGTCAGTGCCTGTCTAGGCGTCATCTCAGAGGGGCCTTCATTGCAGCCAAATGGCTCAAGCGCTTTGGACACGCGCGCCAAAAGCATGGCTTGGCGGGCTTCATTGAGGATGTGTGCTGCATCGTTGCTGGCGCTCCCATCGACACCCAATCCGACATTCACACCTTGATTCAGTAGTTTTCTAAGCGGCAATATGCCACTGGACAAACGCATGTTGCTGCATGGGCAGTGTGCAATGGATGTTTTGGTTTTTGCAAACAAGGACATGCCAGGCTCATCGATTTTGACGCAATGCGCATGCCACACATCTTCACCCACCCAATCGAGTTGTTCCACGTACTGAGTTGGTGTGCAGTTGAATTTTTCGCTGGTGTAGGCAATGTCGTGATCGTTCTCGGCCAAATGGGTGTGCATCCGGGCTCCAAAGGACCGTGCGAGTTTTGCCGATTCCTTCATCAACGCTTGGCTCACCGTAAAGGGTGAACAGGGGGCAACTGAGACGTTGAGCATGGAGCCGTGGCTTGGGTCATGCCAAACTTCCAAGAGGCGCTGGGTTTCTTTTAAGATATCAGCCTCTTTCTCAACCACTCTGTCAGGAGGAAGCCCTCCAGCGGACTGTCCCACGCTCATGCTTCCTCGGGTGGCGGTAAAACGCATCCCAATGGATTGAGCCGCCTCGATGCTGTTCTCCAAATTGACCCCGTTGGGGTAGATGTACAAGTGATCACTGCTGGTGGTGCAACCACTCAAAAGCAGTTCTGCCATGGCCAACTGTCCAGAGACCTTTACCATTTCAGGGGTCAAGTGAGCCCAAATGGGATACAGACCTTTGAGCCAACTAAAGAGCTCGGAGTTTTGAACACTTGGAATCGCCCTGGTCAAAGACTGAACCATGTGGTGGTGGCAGTTGACCATGCCCGGTATGACCACGTGATGGCTGGCATCTATGATTTGATCTGCAAGGCCAAGCCAATGGTCTTTGACCGGATCAAAAGCCTCTTGAGTGAAGACCTCTTTGATGAGGCCGTTTTCAATCAAAATAGAACCGTTTTGAATCTCTACTTCAGCATGGTTTTGTGTGCTGATCATCTGCGCTTGGTGAATCAAAAGTAAACTCATGACGGCCTAAAGTTGGGTTGAGTGAGAATATGCTAATCTAGAGAAAAGCACATTGAGTGCCAAAGTATAGACAAGCTTTTTGCACTTTGTTGGGCTTTTGATTTTGAGCGCCTTGCACCTTCCACTCCATCTACTTCACAAGTCCAATGATTGAGCCAGTTGATTTTTTAAAAGAGCTCTTCAGCGTGGCTGTCGATCGTGCGCTCCCCCAATCCCATTTGGCCAACTTCTTACCTCCACCCCCAAAGGGTCGCACTGTGGTGGTGGGGGCTGGTAAAGCCAGTGCTGCCATGGCTTTGGCGCTTGAATCGCATTGGCCCAAAGAAGCCGATTTATCCGGTCTGGTGGTCACTCGGTATGGGCATGTTCCAAGCGAGAGCCAGACCTCTACCTCTCGCATTGAAATCATCCAAGCCTCACACCCAGTGCCCGATGAGATGAGCGTATTGGCTGCAAATCGAATCATCAAAGTGGTTCAAGGTCTAACGGATCAAGATTTGGTGATTGCTCTGATATCTGGAGGAGGGTCCTCCTTGTTGACTTTGCCTTGTGAAGGTTTAACGATCCAAGACAAACAAAAAATCAATCAATCTTTGCTCAATTGCGGGGCATCCATTGATCAAATCAACTGTGTTCGAAAACATCTCTCACAAATCAAGGGTGGCAGACTAGGGATGGCTGCATTTCCCGCGAAAGTGATCACCATTTGCATCAGCGATGTGCCAGGAGATGATCCTCAAACCATAGCGAGTGGCCCAACATTGCCCGATACCAGCACCTGTGCTGAGGCCTTGGAAGTGATCGATCGGTTTGGCATCGAGATACCTCAACGTGTTCGGGAGGGTTTGCAAAATGCGGAACTGGAAACACCCAAGTCCATTTCTGTTGATGGTCCTGATGTTCGCATCATGGCGTCTGCCTCTGATGCGTTGCGTGCGGCTGCCCTTTGGGCAAAGTCTCAAGGGGTTGAACCTTACATATTGGGAGATGACTTCCAGGGTGAGTCAAGCGATTTGGCCTCTTTTCATGCAAGTTTGGCCAAGAGTGTTTTGAGAGGACTGGGCGGTTTCAATAGACCGTGTGTGCTTTTGAGCGGTGGAGAAACCACTGTGACATTGGGTGGTACTGCGAAAGGCAAAGGGCAAGGTGGGCGCTCTAGCGAGTTTTGTCTCTCATTGACCCATGCCTTGCAAGGGTGTGAAAACGTGTGGGCAATGAGCGCAGACACAGACGGCATTGACGGAGTGAGCGAGAGTGCCGGTGCTATTGTGACGCCCACAACTTTGGACCGGGCAAGTGCTTTAGGTCTTGATATCAAAGACCATTTGGCACGTCATGATTCGTTCGAATTTTTCAATCGATTGGGCGATCTGGTGATCACAGGCCCCACCTTTACAAATGTCAATGATTTCAGGGCTTTGTTGATTTTGTAAGGCTTGAGGCGACATTTTGGTGCATTCCAAAGTCCTAAAATTCAAGATTGGTGCAAAATAAGTAGACTCAAATTCAAAATAGAGAATTTTGATCCTTTCTTGGCATATAGTATCTTCCAAACTTCTTGTTCAAACCAAGAAATTGGCACCAAGATTGCATTAACCTTCCATTGAAGAATTTACACAGGCGTATTTACACATGACCGCACGATTGGAGCTAACGTCCGTCACCAAGCGTTACCCCTCTGTCATTGCCAATGATGGTGTTTCATTGAAAGTCGAGCCTGGACAAATTCACGCCGTTTTAGGAGAAAACGGAGCCGGTAAGTCAACCCTCATGAAAATCATCTACGGTGCCGTCACACCAGATGAGGGTCGCATGGCATTGAATGGTCAAGAGGTTCACATCAAAAACCCTGCTCAAGCCCGATCTTTGGGGGTCAGCATGGTGTTTCAGCATTTCAGTTTATTTGAGAATTTCACGGTTGCGCAAAATGTGTGGCTAGGATTGGACCAGTCTTTGGACCTGAAGGCTGTGACGAGCCTCATCCATGAAAAAGCCTCTGCATACGGTTTGGACATTGAGCCCTCTCGGGTGGTCCATTCTTTGAGTGTGGGGGAGATGCAAAGGGTGGAGATCATTCGAGCCTTGCTCACCAACCCGCAGTTGTTGATTTTGGATGAACCTACTTCGGTACTCACCCCTCAAGCGGTTGATAAGTTGTTTGAGGTGCTCCAAAAAATTGCCTCTGAAGGCTGCAGTATTTTGTACATCAGTCACAAGTTGGATGAGATTCGCAAATTGTGTTCTGCCTGTACAGTGCTTAGGGGTGGGCGCGTCACTGGATTTTGTAACCCTCAATTTGAGAGCAACGACTCGTTGAGTCGTTTGATGATTGGAGCCGAAGTCCCCACTTTGATCAAAACTCAAAACGCAAGTGGCCTTTTGGCTCTCAAAGTCAGGGATTTATCTTTGGCGAGCACGGAGCCCTTTGGGGTTGATTTGTCGAACATCGATTTGAGTGTTCACGCTGGCGAGGTGGTTGGAATAGCTGGGGTATCGGGAAATGGGCAAAGCGAGCTACTGCAGGCTCTGTCTGGAGAAGATGTGCGTGCACCTGCTTCTTCTATTTCCATTTTTGATGCGTTGGTGGGGTCCCTGGACCCTACGGCACGACGCGCCTTGGGACTTCACTTCGTGGCCGAAGATCGTCTCAACAGAGGCGTTGTGGCTCAAATGAGTCTTGAGGACAACATGTTGCTCACGCGCAGAGAAAGTGTCGAGGGTAATTGGTTGGGTTGGATTGATAAAGGGTCACTGAGGTCGCAGACCCAAGAGATCATTCGTCGCTTTAACGTGAAGGCTCCCGGCGCACAAGCGCGAGCAAGTTCTTTGTCGGGTGGAAATTTACAGAAATACATTGTGGGTCGTGAAATTGATGCAGACCCAAAGGTCCTGATCGTCTCCCAACCCACTTGGGGTGTGGATGTGGGCTCGTCAATGCAAATTCGCAGTGAAATCATGGCCTTGAAAAACAAGGGATGTGCAGTCTTGGTGGTCAGTGAAGACCTCGATGAGCTCTTTGAGATGTGTGATCGTTTGTATGTGATGGCTAAAGGCCGGATTTCATCAAGTTTGGATCAATCGCAAATGGAACGCTCTAGGGTTGGTGTTTGGATGAGTGGACTTTGGGAGGGTAGCGATGCAGTGGCGTCTACAAGCGAGGGCTGAACCATCCACATTTTGGCAAGTGGGCTCAGTCCTTTTGGCCTTGATGTTCACGGTGGTGCTTGGCGTCATCATGTTCAGTGCACTCGGTAAAGATCCGGTTCAGGCGTTGATGGTGTTTTTTTGGGAGCCCATCAAATCTTCTTATGCTTGGGGTGAATTGCTGGTCAAGGCCACGCCATTGCTTTTGATCGCATTGGGGTTGGGCGTTTGTTTCAAGGCCAATGTCTGGAACATTGGCGCAGAAGGTCAATATGTGATGGGTGCCATTTTTGCGTCTGGTGTAGCCTTGCAAGCCAGTCCTGAGACTTCATCTTGGATCGTGGTTTTGATTTTGCTCGCTGGCGCCTTGGGTGGGATGCTTTGGGCGGGCATCGTTGCATGGCTTTACGATCGTTTCAACGCCAATGAGATTTTGGTGAGTTTGATGCTCGTTTATGTGGCCATCATGGTGCTGAGTTATTTGGTTTATGGTCCTTGGAAAGACCCTCATGGCTACAACTTTCCTCAGTCCAAATCATTCGAGGCTGTGACCCACGTTCCCCGTTTGATGGCGGGTTCGCGTTTGAGCATTGGGACCTTGATTGCTTTGGTGCTGGCCGCTCTGACTTGGGTATTTTTGAATCGCACCCAAGCAGGCTTTGCTTTGAAGGTGAGTGGCATGGCGCCTTTGGCTGCAAGGCTGAGTGGCATGTCGGCGAAAAGAAATTTGTATTTCGCACTTTTGTGCTCGGGTGCTTTGGCCGGTTTGGCGGGCGCCTTGGAGGTCAGTGGTCCCATTGGGCAGTTAACGCCATATGTTCCAAGTGGATATGGATTTGCTGCCATCATTGTGGTCTTTGTGGGACGTATGAATCCATTGGGCATTGTGCTTTCTTCATTGCTCATGAGTATGTTCTACATTGGGGGAGAGTTGGCTCAGTCTAGACTGGGACTACCCAAGTCGCTCACTGGCGTTTTTCAAGGTTTGTTGCTCTTTTCATTGCTCACTTGTGACACGTTGATCATGTACCGAATTGAAGGGCCTGGTATTTTTAAGCGCAAAGTCTCCTTACCCCAAGCCGCTTCTCAATCTTAAAATTAGCAGAACATGGATCTCTACGCTTTACTCATCGCAGCCACACTCAATGCTGGAACTGTTTTGGCCTTGGCTGCCTTGGGATTGTTGATCAATGAAAAAGCGGGAGTGCTCAATTTAGGAGCAGAAGGCATGATGCTTTGCTCAGCAGTGGCTGGGTTCATTTGTGTCGTGCACACTGGACATCAAGTTTTCGGATTTGCAGCAGGTTTAGCAGTTGGGGCATTGATGGCTGGACTTTTTGGAGCCCTGGTGATTGGTTTGAACGCCAATCAATATGCAACCGGTTTGGCCTTGAGCTTGCTCGGAGGCGGACTCTCTGCGTTTGTGGGTGTGCCGTATGTACAAGCCAAATTGCCCAGTAGCACTGCGTTTTCAGTTCCCTTTTTGGACCAGATCCCATTTGTTGGTCCCGCTCTCTTTGAGCATCACCCCATGGTCTACATCACCATTGGCTTGGCTGTTTTGATCACTTACGTTTTTCAAAAGACTCGGTTTGGATTGATCTTGTTGGCAGTTGGCGACTCTCCTTCCTCGGCTCATGCACTTGGATATCCAGTTCGTTGGATTCGCTGGTGGGCTGTGGTTGCTGGTGGAGCACTCTGTGGTTTGTCAGGCGCTTATCTCTCTTTGGTTTATACGCCCTTGTGGGTCGAGGGCATGGTCGCAGGGAAGGGTTGGATTGCGCTTGCACTCACGACCTTTGCAACTTGGAGACCCGGTCGCGTTTTACTGGGCGCCTATTTATTTGGGGGCGTCACGATGCTACAGTACCAACTTCAAGCCTTGGGGCTAGAGGTGCCCAGTCAGTTTTTGACTGTCATGCCCTATTTGGCAACAATCGTGGTTTTGGTTTTGATCTCAAGCAACCCCAGGTGGATTCGCTTAAATAGACCAGCCTCCATCGGACAACCGTTTTTCCCGAACTCTCATTGAGGGTTTATTTTCTCAACTCAACTCAACTCACTCTAAAGGAACTTGATCATGACCTTGAATTCAAAACGCATATGGCTTCGACTTGGCGCGTTGACTGCCGTCTCTTTGGCTTTGCTCACCGCTTGTGGTAAAAAGGAAGAGGCTCCCGCTCAAGCTGAAGCTCCAAAGGCCGAGCCTTTGAAGATTGCTTTTGCCTACATTGGCCCAGTGGGTGATGGTGGTTGGACTTTTGCCCATGACAATGGTCGCAAAGCACTTGAAGCCGCTATGGGTGACAAGATCAAGACCACTTTCGTGGAAAACGTGCCCGAGTCAGCCGACGCAGAGCGCGTGATGAAGGACTTGGCCTCTCAAGGCAATAAGTTGATTTTTGGAACCACATTTGGTTACATGGATCCCATGCTCAAAGTGGCACAAGATTTCAAAGACGTGAAGTTTGAGCATGCCACAGGCTACAAGACCAGTGAGAATTTGCGCACCTATGACAGCCGCACATATGAAGGTGCATACATGGCTGGAGTCGTCGCTGGTTCTATGACCAAATCCAATACCTTGGGTATTGTTGGCTCTGTGCCAATTCCTGAAGTGATCAGAAACATCAACAGCTTTACCATGGGTGCGCAATCAGTGAACCCCAAGGTTAAAACAAAAGTGGTTTGGGTCAATGAGTGGTTCAATCCACCAAAAGAAACTGAAGCGGCAACTTCTCTGATCAATGGTGGCGCTGATATTTTGTTCCAAAACACCGACTCTCCTGCTGTGCTTAAAACTGCAGAGGAAAAGGGAAAGCGCGCTTTTGGCTGGGACTCAGACATGACTGCCTATGGTCCTAAGGCCCACTTGGCCTCGGCTGTGATCAATTGGGGTCCATACTACATCAAGGCTACACAAGATTACATGGCCGGTACATGGACTGGTGGAACTGGCTCATGGTGGGGTGTTAAAGAGGGTGCCATTGATTTGGTCTCGATTGCAGCCGATGTACCTGATGCAGCAAAAGCCAAAGTCGAAGAAGTCAAAAAAGGCTTGAAGGACGGTAGCTTTGTCATTTGGAAAGGTCCAATCGTTGACAACCAAGGTAAAACCATTTTGGCCAAGGATGAAGTGGCTGATGACAAATTCTTGGGTGGTGTGCACTTTTATGTGAAGGGCGTTGAGGGCAAAGTGCCAGGCGACGACAAGAAGTAATCCTCGCGCTTTTCTTTTAGCAAGAAAGGGTATAGAGCTACCCCTTGTTGCTATTCAAGCCTAAGACCCCACGCAATGCAGCAATGCTGAGCCTGGGGTTTTTTTATGCCATCAGCAAGAGGGCTATAGCCTTGCGATTGCATAATAGAGCTATAGCTTGTTTTACTCAGAAAGTTTGATTCATGAATGTGCCATCCCACCAATCTTTGAGCACCCGTCTTGAGACCCTACTGAGAGGGATGCCCAAAACTGAATTGCATATTCACATCGAGGGCTCCTTGGAGCCAGAGCTCATATTTGCTTTGGCCAAAAGAAATCGAGTCACTTTGCCCTTTGCCAATGTGGAGTCTGTGAAAGCTGCTTATGACTTTAAAGACTTGCAAAGTTTCTTGGATATCTACTACGCAGGTGCTAGCGTGCTTCTTGAAGAAGAAGATTTTTTTGACATGACCTTGGCTTACCTCAAACGCGCACACAGCGAAGGTGTCGTTTACGCTGAAATTTTCTTTGATCCTCAAACACACACTCATCGTGGTGTGGCCATCTCCACTGTGATTGAAGGCATTGATCGGGCTTGTCAACACGCCAAAAACACTCTTGGCATTGAGTCCGCTTTGATACTTTGTTTTTTAAGGCACTTGGATGAGGCTGACGCTTTGAGGACTTTGCAAGAAGCGCTTCCCTTTTTGGATCGCTTGATTGGTGTTGGCTTGGATTCGAGTGAACTTGGTCATCCTCCAGAAAAGTTTGAGCGTGTCTTCTCCAAGGCTCGCTCTTTGGGGCTCAAGGCTGTGGCTCATGCGGGAGAGGAGGGTCCTGCGTCCTACATTTGGGGAGCTCTCAATGTCTTGGGGGCCGAGCGAATCGATCACGGGGTGCAGTGCGTGCAAGACGATCAACTCTTGGTTCAGCTCAAAAACACTCGAGTCCCTTTGACCGTTTGCCCATTGTCCAACGTTAAGCTGTGCGTTTATGACAACTTATCCAAGCATCCCATCAAAAAGCTCTTGGACATGGGGTTGTGTGTCATGGTCAACTCCGACGATCCAGCCTATTTTGGGGGTTATATCAATGACAACTACATTGAGCTCTTCAAAGCCTTAGAGATGAACGAGGACGATGCGCTCGCCCTAGCGGCGTGTTCAATTGAAGCGGCATTTGTTCCTCAGTCCAAAAAGGATCAGTGGTTGAAACAACTGCATGCTTTCCATCAAAGTTTGAATTGATCGATGCAAGCGCACGCTTTCATGCCAAATCATCAGCTCATAGTTGGTGCAGGAATTGGAGGTTTGGGGGCCGCCATTGCACTAGGGCTAAAGGGTCAACAAACCACTCTTTTTGAACGCAACGCAACTCACTCAGAGTTTGGAGCGGGTATTCAGTTGGGACCCAATGCACTCAAGAGGTTGAAAGCTTGGGGCTTGATGTCAGAGGTGATGCGCTTTGCTGCCTCGCCACGTGCCATCGAGGTTTACGACTGGAGTCAAACAAAGCCTTTGGCTCGCATGGCACTGGGGGAATCATTCAAAGCGCGTTATGGATTGCCTTATCTGAGCGTTCACAGGGGTGACCTGCATGCCATGCTGTTGGCGCGAGTTCACGCAGTGGGTCAAACTGATGTGCGCATGAATTCGCAACTTCACTCACTCGAGCAAAGTACCTTAGGAGTGCAACTGCAATTCAAAAATTCCTCGAATGGTGAATTCCTTCCAGATGTTCAAGCTCAATCTGTGTTGGCTTGTGATGGGGTCTTCAGTACCGTGCGTCAATTGATTTGGCCCCATCGTGTTCTCAACAATACGGGGCACATTGCATACCGCGCTTTGGTCCCGCAGCACATGCTGCCACTCAATTTGAGAAGTGAAAGTATCCAAGTGTGGATGGGGCCAGGTGCACATTGGGTTCAATATCCGGTCAGAGCCGGCGAGTGGCTCAATGTGGTGGTGTTGATGCAGGCGGGCGAGCTCAACCGAGAAAGACCACTGTCCCATTCCGAATGGCAAGCCGTACGAGAGCCACAACAAATACAGGCTGATTTTGCTCGTGCGTTGTTTCGTGCGAGCCCCATCTTGCAAGAGATGACCCGTGCGGTTGGATCTTGGGCTGCTTGGCAGTTGTGGGATACCGAGCCCTTGCGAGGTCCACACCAAATGGTCAAGGGCAGGGTTGCGCTTTTGGGGGACGCTGCACACCCAATGCTTCCCTATTTGGCACAAGCAGGAGCCATGGCCATCGAGGATGCACAGTCAATCTCTGAGTGCTTGAGTCAGGACAGAGAAAGTTTGCAATTGGCTCTGGAGCAATATGCCCAAATCAGGTGGCTTAGGAACTCAAGGGTTCAAGCCAGAGCCCGCTTGCAATCTAAAATTTACCACGCACATGGGGCTTTAGGTTGGGCCAGAAACCTCGCGCTCCAAAGCTTGGGCGAGAGCATCATGCATTTGCCTTGGATTCACGCGGGCTGAACTCAAAGCGAGAGTTGACTCAGGCCCTTGCGTTGTCTGGCCTTTAAGCAGCCGTCACTGTTGATGGAGAAGGATTGACAAGGGGTCGGGCGAAACTCATAAATTGCACAATGCACTTTGATCCCCAATTGGCCTTGCAAGGCTGAGCACCGAGGGCTGTTGTGGTCGGTGCCTCTCATGCGGTAAATGCCATGCCCAATGGGCTCTCCCATGGAGTCAGGAGTTTTGCCGCCATTGGACTCCAATTCCGATTCGTCAAAATCAACTCTGAATGTGGCACAACATGCACCACAACTTTGACAATCAAAGGTTTGCTCAGTCTTCAAAGGGTTGTTCGCCAAGTAGCAAGTATTCCATCAAAGCCTTTTGAACATGCATGCGGTTCTCGGCTTCATCCCAAACCACCGATTGGGGCCCATCAATGACGCCAGCGCTCACCTCCTCACCACGGTGAGCGGGCAAGCAGTGCATGAACAAGGCCTCAGGCTTTGCCTTGGCCATCATCTCTTCATTCACACACCAATTGGCAAAGGCCGTTTGTCTTTGCTGGTTCTCGGCCTCATAGCCCATGCTGGTCCAAACATCGGTGGTCACCAAATCAGCGCCAACACAGGCCTGGTGAGGGTCTGCAAATATTTCACAGCTTTGCTTGGAGCTCAAAGCCACAATATTTGGATTGATTTCGTAGCCTGAAGGTGTGCTCACATGAATTTTAAAATTCAACAGTTGAGCAGCTTGTAGCCAACTGTTGGCCATGTTGTTGCCGTCTCCCACCCAAGCCACCACTTTGTCTTTGAAGCACTCCAGTGCGCTGCCGCCTTCACCTCTGTGCTCATAGAGGGTGAATAAATCCGCAAAGATTTGACAAGGGTGGAATTCGTTGGTGAGCCCGTTGATGACGGGGACGCGGGAGTGAGCAGCAAAACGCTCCAAGCGATCCTGACCAAAGGTTCTGATCATGACCAAATCAACCATGCGACTGATGACTCGTGCGCTGTCCTCAATGGGTTCACTTCGACCCATTTGCGAGTCACCTGCTGTCAAGTTCACCACTGAGCCGCCCATTTGATACATGCCGGCTTCAAAGCTCACGCGCGTACGGGTTGAGGCCTTCTCAAAAATAAGTGCCAGTGTGCGGTCCACCAAAGGTTGGTGCTTTTGGTAGGTCTTGAATTTGTGCTTGATGAAGGCGGCTCTCTTGAAGAGATACTCGTATTCGCTCAGGCTCAAATCTGAAAATTGAAGGTAATGTTTCATGGGGGAGTCGCTAAAAAGTCTTGAACCACGGGAGTGAGTCTGGCCACAATCTCATCGCATTCTTGGCGAGTGATGATGAGAGCAGGTACCAAACGAATCACACTGTCTGCTGTAACCGAGAGCAGCAATCCAGCTTCCAAGGCTTTTTGCATGATGACTGAGCACGGGCGAGTGAGCTCAACGCCAATCATCAAGCCCTTGCCTCTGACCTCTTTGAAGCCCTCAAGAGGGGAGAGCGCTTTGTGCAGTTGAGCTTGCAAATACTCACCCATTTGGGCTGCGTTTTCAATCAATCGGTCCTCTTTCATGATGCGCATGGTCTCAATGCCCGCTCTCATGGCCAAGGGGTTGCCTCCAAAGGTTGAGCCATGGTTACCAGGTCCAAAGATGTGGGCTGCCTTGGGGCCTGCAACCACAGCGCCAATCGGTACGCCAGAACCCAGTCCTTTGGCCAAAGGCATGACGTCAGGGTGAATGTCCGCCCATTGATGTGCAAACCATTTTCCCGTTCTGCCCATGCCACACTGAACTTCATCAATCATGAGTAGCCAATCGCGCTCATCGCACAAAGCTCGCACGTCGCGCAAATAATCGATCTGCATTTCGTGGATACCACCCTCTCCTTGAATGGCCTCCAAGAACACAGCGACAACATTCGGATTGTTTTGGGTTGCGGCTTTGAGACTGGCCAAATCGTTGATGGGGACACGAACGAAGCCTTCAACCATGGGGCCAAATCCAGCTTGAATTTTGGTGTTACCCGTTGCTGATAGAGTGGCAATGGAGCGTCCATGAAAAGATTTTTCATAGACCACAATCTCAGGACGCTCAATACCTTTGTCGTGACCAAATTTTCTAGCCAACTTGATGGCTGCTTCATTGGCCTCTAAGCCCGTAGAACAAAAGAACACGTTCTCCAAGCCTGAGGCCTCGACCAACAAGTCTGCCAAGGTCTCTTGGCCAGGGACATGGTAATAATTGCAGCTGTGAATCATCTGCGAAATTTGCTCTTGCAAAGCAGGGACCAATTTGGGGTGTGCATG
>Ga0164296_1001202_pt1 | contig 28334 bp, 32 predicted proteins | sample GEODES057metaG_FD_113533 | JGI IMG/M metagenome (GOLD analysis project Ga0164296, IMG submission 113533) | Dystrophic lake water microbial communities from Trout Bog Lake, Wisconsin, USA - GEODES057 metaG | ecosystem: Environmental > Aquatic > Freshwater > Lake | place: USA: Trout Bog Lake...
AAGCGTCATGGTCTTTGGTTGGGTAGCAATCTCTTATGGACTTAGCTGGTGGGCGACAGCTACCGCAATCGTTGCAGGCACATTTGTTGGGTCGATCATCGTTCTCCCTCTTTCATTGCTCGGGTATCGAAGTGCCACCAATAACTCGGTCAGCTCTGGCGCATTCTTTGGAGTGCGCGGTCGCCTGGTGGCTTCGGGCGTGGGGCTGCTAATTTGTCTCGGATATATCGCACTCACGATTTGGACAGGTGGCGATGCGCTGAGTGCTGTTGTCGAACGTTGGTTAAGTTGGAAGGCGACCAATACGTGGTCGGGAATCAGTTATGGAATTATTGCAATATTGATTGTTGTTGTTGCCATCATTGGATATCACTGGCTTGATCGTGTAAATAAATTAATTATTCCAATTGTCCTCATCACCATTGTGTTGTCACTCTTCGCTTTTCACAAAGGCTTTTCCTTTTCATATCCCGGAACGCCGAAGCAATTGGCACTTGGAACATTCTGGCCCACATGGATTTTGGCGGCGCTGACAGCAGGTGCGGCTGGTCCAATTTCTTATGTAACGCTTCTCGGTGATTGGAGTCGTTACATCTCCCCTGCACGGCACTCTAAGCGCGCCGTTCTCTACTGGAGTTGGGTCGGGCTATTTAAGGGATTGATCATTCCTACATTGTTCGGTGCTTACTTATCTGAGGTCGCCTTTGATCCCAATTCATTTGTCGCTGGCGTCGTGAAGGCTGCTCCGTCGTGGCTTCTGTTGCCATTGATTGTTATAGGTGTGGTTGGCAGCGTTGGACAAGGCGCACTCAATCTCTACAGCATGGGTTTGGACTTCGATGCAATCCTGCCCGCACTTAAACGCTGGCAATCAACTTTCATTATGGCGGCTATCGCGGTGCTTCTCGTGTTCCTTGGCAAGTTCGTCTGGGATGCACAGAACAGCGTGACCAACTTTGTTCTGTTTTTAACTGCAATGGCTACCCCTTGGGCAGCCATCACGGCCATCGGATATTTCACTCATAAAGGCGAATTTGATTCGGAATCGCTTCAAGTCTTTAATCGGCGTGTAACAGGCGGGAAGTATTGGTTTACTGCTGGGTGGAATCTCCCAACTATCGGCGCGTGGGTTGCTGGATGTGTCGTAGGAATACTTTCAGTGTCTACAACTAGTTACGAAGGACCAATTGCACACGCGTTCTCGGGAGTAGATGCAAGCCCGCTCACATCTGGTGCAACTGCGGGTTTGATCTACTGGGTTATCAGCAGATCAACGAGACTTTGACCAACCTGAAATAAATTCATAGCCCAAGTGGCTCGCAGCAATTGAAGTTATTTCGGCATGATCATAAACAGGTGCAACTTCGACGATGTCAGCTCCGATTATTCGTAGGTCGTTGATTCCACGAAGGATCGCTAGAAGTTCTCGAGATGAAAGTCCGCCAGCTTCTGGGGTTCCGGTGCCTGGGGCGAACGCTGGATCTAATACATCGATGTCGATTGAAACGTAGAGCGGGTTATTGCCCACACGGCTCTTGATGAGCTCCACAACTTTCTTCACCCCTAGATCTGGAACGTCGCGGGCGGAGATAATTCCAAAGCCCAGTAATTCGTCATCCGCGAGATCTTGCTTGTCATAGATCGAACCACGTGTGCCCAAATGAAGAGAATTTCCTTTGAGGATCAGACCCTCTTCACTTGCACGGCGGAACGGTGTGCCGTGGGTGCAAGGCTCTCCGAAATAGGTATCCCAAGTATCCAGATGTGAATCGAAATGAAGAACTGCAACAGGTCCATATTGCTTATTGAGTGACCTAAGGATTGGCAATGCAATAGTGTGGTCGCCGCCTAGAACTAATACTTGTTTGCCATTGGCGTTCAACTTTGAAATTTCGGATTCAATGGTGTTGATCGCTTCTTGAATGTTGAAAGGATTGCATCCGATATCACCAGCGTCGACAACTTGTTGATTGTAAAAAGGAGCGGTCTCGTTTGCGGGATCGTAAGGACGGAGTAAGCGTGAAGCTTCACGGATTGCATTCGCGCCGAAGCGTGCGCCTGGTCGATATGAAACGCCGCTATCAAATGGAATGCCTACAACAGCAACTTGGTAATCAGGCACTTGGTCTATGCGTGGCAAACGAGCGAAAGTTGCGGGCCCTGCGAAGCGCGGCATCTTGAGGGAATTGACTGGGCCTACCTCACCGTTTGTACCGCGTGAGTACAAATCACCGTATAAATCTCCCATTTGGAATACCCCTAGCTTCCTTTACTACCCATGAGTCATAAGTTACATTTTTGGAAGCAACATACCACTCAAAGGAGAGAACGTATGGCAAGTCAAAATAGTAGTGCGAGCATTGAATCGCACCACATTGAGTACATCCAAGAGAACGAACGCAAGGGTGTTGTTTGGAAGCAAGGACCATTCTGGTTCCTCGGAAACTTCCAACCATTTACCGTAGCTATCGGACTCGTGGGCCCTTCATTGGGATTAGCTCTCAAGTGGTCGATCCTTGCTGCGGTACTGGGCGTCTTCTTCGGAACGCTCTTCATGGCAGCACACGCCGCCCAGGGTCCAAGACTCGGATTGCCACAGATGATTCAATCACGTGGACAATTTGGATACCGTGGCGTCGTCTTCCCTCTCTTTGCAACAACTTTCACCTTCGTCGCATTTAATATCGTGGATTCCGTTCTCCTAAAGATCGGTATCCATGGCATCTTTAAATGGAATGAAACCCTCGTCGTATTCGTCATGACTATCGCCGCTCTCGTAATTGCGATCTACGGCCATGACTGGATTCATCGAATCTTCCAAGTCCTCTTCTGGGTATCACTTCCCATCTGGATTATCTTGACCATCGGAATTTTCGCTCACCATGCTGGCGCAACGGGTGTTGATCACGGTGGCTTCTCATGGCCTGGCTTCATCGCATTCTTTGCGATTGCAGCTTCTTACAACATCACCTACGCACCATATGTATCGGACTACTCACGCTACCTTCCACGCGATACATCGCAGTTCGCGATCATCCGCGCAGTATTCCTCGGTGCAGCAGGCTCACCAATCTGGTTGATGCCAATTGGTTCATGGCTTGCAATCCGCTTGAATGCACCAGATGCGCTTACAGGTATGCAGAAGTCAGGCAACGCAGTTATCGGACATATGGGTAGCTTGCTCGCAATCTTGTCAGTCTGTGCGCTTGTCGCAACAATGGGTATGAACGCCTATAGCGGCATGCTCTCCGTAGTCACTGCTATCGACTCATTCAAACCAGTTGCTTCTGGTGCAAAGGTACGTATCTACGTCATCTTCGCTCTGGCAATCATCTGGTTGATCCCAAGCCTTGCTTTCGGTGGATCAGCAACCACAGCGCTCAATAATTCGCTGCTCTTCATGCTCTACCTGCTCGCCCCTTGGACTTCGGTGAACCTGATCGACTTCTACTTCGTGCGTCACGGAAAGTTTGCAATTGCGGACTTCTTCACACCGAGCGGAATATATGGTCGTTGGGGTAATCGCGGAATCATCGCTTACCTCATTGGGTTGGCTGTTGAAGTTCCATTCGTGAATATCCCAAGCGTCTGGGTAAGCCCAGGTTCGAACTGGTTGAAGCAGATCGATATCTCATGGATCATCGGGCTTGTTGTCGCAGGTCTGCTCTACTTCATCATGTCTCGTTCGCTCGACCTCTCTGGAGAGACGGCCGCGATTGCGAAGTCAGAGGAAACTCTCAAGGCCATGAAGTCAGTACGCTAACTGCATGTCTCTTGAAACAATAGAACAAGAAGTCTTGGAGGCCGCCGCAGAAATTGTGGCGGCCTTCGGGTCTAGTAAGAAGGAAAAATATTTCTCGCTCTTCTCCCCTGACGCTACGTTCATCTTTTACTCCTCGAATCGTCGTTTTGATTCCCGCGCGGAATATGAGGCGGAATGGAACGCGTGGGAGGCTGACGGTTTCGTCGTTCATGGTTGTGCCTCTTCTCTTCAAAAAGTTACCTTTCACGCTTCCGACACCGTTGCGGTTTTCACGCACACGGTGCGCACCGATTTAACGATCGCTGGTGATCGCATGCAAACTGGAGAACGTGAGTCGATCATCTTTGAAAAGGTCGGTGGACAGTGGATCGCGATCCACGAACATCTCAGCCTCGATCCCACATTCGAATCAAAGTAATGTCTATAAAAATTGCAGTCGCTCAACTTGAACTGAGCACATCTGCCCCCGCAGAGAACGTTCGCAAGATGAACGATGCAATCGTTGAAGCCGCTAACAAAGGTGCCCAACTGATAGTTCTTCCGGAGCTCGCGAACTCGGGTTACGCTTTCAAAGATCTAGCCGAAGCTCGACGAAATGCGATTCATATTAACGGTCCTGAAATCGCACATTGGGTTGAGCTGGCCCGCGAACATGATGTCGTCATCGTTACCGGTGTAGCTCTTGTAGAAGGTCAAGCGCTGCGGAATTCCTCAATCATCATTGACGGCAGTGGAGTACTCGGTAAATACGATAAAGCCCATCTATGGAACAACGAACCCGATTACTTTATCGCCGGCGATGCCTCACCCGTTGTCGTAGATACAGCCCTGGGCAAGATCGGAACGATGGTCTGTTACGACGTCGAATTTCCGGAGTGGGTAAGGATCGCAAAACTGCAGGGTGCGCAGATATTGGCGCTGCCAACCAACTGGCCCGATACCGGACTCCCCCGCAATCCGACGCCTATGGAAGTTGTCCGCGTGCAGGCTGCCGCTTCGCAGAACAAAATGGTCATCGCGGCCTGCGATCGTACGGGTGATGAAAATGGAGTCACGTGGGTAAGTAGCAGTGTGATCGTCGATGAGAATGGACTTATTCAAACATTGGCTTCGAGTGCAACTCAGCAAATCCTTTATGCGGAACTAGACCTTCCAACTGATAACTCAATCAGTCCACGCAATGATGTACTCAAAGACCGGCGGACCGATTTATACAGTGGGCTGAATTAGTTGTTCCTCAATCAATTATTGCTTAAATCTGCGGAATCCTCCTGTGCTTCGGATGTACATCCAAGCCGCTCCGAATAGCACGAATGAAACTGCCCCCAAAAGAATTCGATAAATGGCTATTTGATTCTGACCAATAATCCCATGGCGTTTCAGCGTCACAATGGAGTCACTTGTGGCAAGCAAAGTTCCGTCGTGCGCTTCTGCATGGACATTCCAGATCGCATCTGGAACTTCAAGTGGAACTTCTACAGTTAATGTTTCTGAATGCCCGGCCTGTATCAAATCGCCTCCAAAAGGAATCTGAGCGGCAAACACCAATTTTTCCAGCGTAGAGCTGAGCTGCAGAAAACCAACGGGAAGTACGGGGGTCATCCCAATGTTCTTCAAAGTAAGAGCGAAGGCCTCCCCGTCCTTCGTATGCACTAACGTAACTAGGCCAACACTGAAATCCGTCACGATCTGCGCAGTCGTGCCCACACCTATATAAATCGGAATCGCATATCTTGCAGCGCCCTGCCGAGCAGTATTTTCATTGGTTCCATGACTCGGTAACGTTGCCTTAATGAGTAGATATGCCTGTCGGATACCGATTGGTTCCGAATTCGGTACCGAAATAGTCAGGTCAACATCGGCCGTCGTATCGCCTTTGAGCTGAAGCGAGTTGGCGCTGAATGCAATCCACGGAGATATTTCACTTACTTGAGTGTCGTCAAGGGTTAGGACGCTATTAATAACAGATGCATGGCCGATGGAGAGGGCAATGGATTCAATATTAGGCGATGCGCTTTGAACTCGTACGGTTCGTATCGCTTGCTGCCCCGGCATAATAGTTAACGCTAAAGAATTTATCTGCCCCGCTTGAATTGGAGCGATCTCCCCATTCGCCTGTGGCAAGACCGAGACACTCAACCCCAATGTTGGAGACGTGCTCGCACTAGCCATCGATGCGGATGGGGAAATCCCTGTGAAAATCAGAATCGAGAATACGAACCAAATAGATGTACCCACTCTTCCGAGTTTCATCTCTGTTACCTGCTCTGCCTAAGCCTCGCTCACTGAATCGACAGCGTCGTTGTTACTGATGGCGCTGCAAGATTGTTCGTACCAGTAGGTGTTAAGCCGGCTGGAATCGAGGAGGTATAGGTCGGAGAAAACAAGCACGATGTTGACGTTCCAATTACTGAGCCAGTCTTACTAATAACAACCGTTGCACGCGTTGTATTAAGTGGCGAAGCACCAAACATGGAGAAGGTCGTATATGTCGTACCTGTTCCCGTAGGACAACCCGCGGAACTTGGTGCATATGTGAGAGATGATGCACCAGTGACGAAGCTGTAGTCCAACCCTGCGGCTGGAGTAGAAACAAATCCTGCATTGTTTCCTATTGATGTTGTGATCGTGGCACCGGCGGGAGTTCCACCAAACCAAGAACATGCAGTACCTTGAATACCGTCTGCTGACACAAACATGTTGGCAGAAGCATCAGTACCCGTAAGTTGATCGGATGTTCCAGCGTATGCAGATGCTGGAGTTAGAACTACCGTTGGACTAACACCGGCAAGTTGCCAAGCACACGTTCCCATTTTTGCCACAGTGGCTTGTGGAATGGTTCCAGCAGCAAAGCTGGAGGTACTTCCCACAATTCCATAGGAGAAGGTAGTCGCTAAAAGTGGGAGCGAAAGAAGTGCAAGTGTTTTCTTAAGTGTTCGATGTTTTGTATTTCCTAGTGAAGCGTGGATAGAGTTCATAATGAACCTACATCCGCTGCTTTCGCAGCATTCAACCTAGATAAGTTCTAGATTCATTTTTCAGTATAGACCTGCTTTCACCTTTCACGCAGAACGCTTAATAGAAGTCTTCCTGATCACTAGGTAGACGCCTATCGCTGTGAGTGCTATCCCTAATAAATCAATGCGAGTGAGTTTTTCATGGAAGAAGAGATATGACTCCAAGGCTGTGGCAGGTGGCACTAGATAGAGCAAGGATGAAACTTGGCTTGCACTTCCGTGCTTCAGAAGGGTAAGAAGAATCAGAATCGCTCCAACCGAAAGAGCGAGCACTAGCCAGCTAATTGCGAAGATAAATTTGCCGGTCCATTGAATATGGAATCCACCTGTAACGCCAGCAGCTAAAAGGAAGAAAATTGATGCGAAGATGTATTGGTAAATTGTTCCCGGTACAAGCGGAGTCTTACCACCTGATTTCTTCTGTATCAATGTGGCGGTCGTGCTTCCTGCAAGTGCACATGCCATCGCAATAATCTCAGACCATGTCAACGTTGGATGTTTCGCAAATGCTGGACTAAGTACCAACACAACTCCCACAAATCCAAAAATCAACCCTAAATATTGGCGCATCGACAACTTCTCACCTAGCAGCTTCACTGCAATGAGAGAAACGAGGATAGGTTGCAGGCTTGTGACCGTTGCCGAAATTCCCGCGGGCATTCCCTTGCTGATCGCATAAAAAACGCCACCTAGATATGCGAAATGTAGTGTTGCTCCCACATAAGCAGATACCTTGATATCAGCCCGGCCCAGTCGCAGTGATTGTTTGGTGGCGATTGCATAGGCAGCTAGCAAACCTGCCGCAATCGCAACCCGAATACTGAGAAATATGAAAGGGTCTGCATAAGGAAGTCCATATTTCGCGCCAACGAATCCAGTACTCCATAAGGCAACAAAAACAATTGGTGCAAAATTCACGGTAGAAAAGTACCCTGATCAGGTCGCATACCTAGTATTGATCTATGAATATGAATCTGCCGCTTCCGTTTCCGCTTGCCCCTCTGCCAGATTCCGGTTCGGATGCTTGGAGATATGACATCGACTCAGGATCTCTTCACGTAACTGCTGACCCCAAAACTGATTGGTATTGCAATCCAGCGGAGAAATTCACCGAACAATCGACGCCAGTATTAAACGCTCTCACATTGCTTGGTAACCCGGGATCCAAAGATTTTCAATTGAGTGCAAAGGTAACGGTCGACTTCAATGCAGATTTTGACGCAGGTGTTTTGGCTATCTGGGAGGACTCGCGCGTATGGGCCAAACTCTGTTTTGAATATTCACCGGACAAAGTCGGAATGGTCGTCTCTGTCGTAACGCTCGGCGCATCCGACGATTCCAACGCCTTCACCGTTCCCGAAAAATCCACATATCTTCGCGTCTCACGATTCGGGACGACCTTCGCCTTCCATGCGTCAGGCGACGGAGCCAGGTGGGAGTTGATTCGCGTCTTTACGTTGAGCGGCGACATCTCCGCTCAAAACGTCGGGTTCTTAGCTCAAGCCCCCACGGGATATGGGTGCGCTGTGGAATTTTCCGAGATCTCCTTCGCCTACACCACTCTAAAAGCGCTTCGAGATGGATCTTGAACAACAAGTAAATCTTTGAATTCCGATACTTATTACCTTTCCAATCCCGCAATCACCGGGTAGGCTTTAACTAATTCGCAGAACCTCGTGACGCCAGAGGCAAAAGGGCGTTAGTTCATCGCTCTGCACAAGCGACTGGAGTTGCTCCGCCTGGCACATCAGGGCGGAGCGACTTCAGCGGCTTGGTAGATATTTCGAGGGTTCCTCATGAAAGTTAGTAGTGACGTCACCACTCTCGTTGCCCTTTTCGCAATCGTTAGTCCGATCACTTCAATCCCAGTATTTCTAGCACTCACTACAGGTCTCACGGATCGTCAACGCCGTGTCACTGCGATGCAAACCGCGGCTGTATCCGGGATTACATTACTCATCTCTTATTTTGTCGGCGCCATCATCTTGCGTCTTCTCAGTATTCAAATTGAAGCCTTCCGAATCGCTGGCGCACTTGTAATCGGATCAATTGGTTGGAGCATGGTGCTGGGCCGCAAGAGCCCAGTATTTGAAGCCAATCCGAAAGGCGCGATGGTTGTTCCCCTTGCTATTCCGTTGATGGCGGGGCCTGGCGCAATTGCGACCGTGATTGCGATTGGAAATTCAGATAAGGGAAGTGTCCGAATCGCAGACTTAGTGATCATCCTTATTCTCTCGGCACTCACGGGAATTCTGCTCCTCTCTGCCGCGCCGATCGAGCGTGGGCTAGGAGAACAAGGACTAATGGTGCTCACCCGCGTCTTCGGTCTGCTCCTTCTCTCGATCGCTGTCTCTACAGTTATGTCAGCACTGACTGTTTACATTCATGGACTCTGATACGCAGGAGAAATATCTCGCGACGCTACGCCGTAAAACTGAAATCCACATCGAGATGGTCTGCCTCGGAAATATTTGCAGATCCCCAATGGCCTCCGCAATATTGCATCACTATTCCCGCGGCATTGAATCTCCTAAATTCAAGGTAACCAGCAGCGGTACATCGAACTTTCACATCGGCGACGGACCACACCCGCTCAGCAAAAAGACTTGGCGGAGCCACGGAATTACGTATGAACACCGAGCAAGGCAGTTCAGCAGTGCATCATTTGAAACACAGGATTTGATCCTCGCTATGGATCTAACAAATCGTGCCATGATTTTGACAGCAGCAAAAGACGAGGATGCGCGAAATAAAGTGTTTATGCTCCGGCAGTTCGATCCCAAATTAGCAACGATTGATCCGAAATCGGTAGCAGGTACTGAACTTCAAGTACCAGATCCTTGGGGAGATGAACTCCCCGCGTACGAAAGCGTCTTCGGGATGATCGATGCCGCCGTTAAAGGTTTATTGGACAAACTTCGATAGCTCGATCTTTCCCATCTCCATCATTATTCCCATATTTTGCTGCGCTTTTGCGGAATCTGCGTGACCCAGAAAATCTTGCATTTGATATGGAACCACCTGCCAAGCCACACCCCACTTGTCCTTGCACCAACCGCAACGACCAGGCTCTCCTGTTGCCGTAAGAGCATCCCAAATCCGATCCACTTCAGCTTGTCCATCCACCTGCACCGAAAAGGAGATTGCGTTATTAAATGTATCTCCACCGGGAGTGTTCATCCCAATGAGATTGTGGTCAAAGATAGAAAACTCGGCGATAAACATCTGATCACTCATCAGATGTTCTCCGGCGATCACCATATGATCACCAAAAATACTCTTGTAATGGCGCAGCGCCGCCGCCAAGTCTTCGTTGAACCAGAGAAAAGTCTTTAAAGTACCGCGTTTATCCATGGGTAATTATCTCCATAAAATCATAGGAAGCCAATACTCTATGGCGCGTGGAAACATCACGTATTGAACTAGTGAAGTTGTCGGCCGAACATCTAGATCCGATAGCGAGCGAATTGGGACTTAATGAAGAGGTATTTCGATGGCTTCCTTGGGGGCAACCGCAATCCACCGACCAAATAATTGGCGTTTTACGGAAATTCATCGCCGAACGCGAAATCGGCACTCGTGAACCATTCGCGGTGCTAGATAAAGCATCACAACGACTGATTGGTACCACATCGTTAATGGATATTAATCCAGCCAATCGCGCGCTTGAGATTGGCTCCACCTTCTATGTTCAAGAGTTCTGGCGTTCGTATGTAAATTCGCATTGCAAACTCTTACTTCTCACAGAAGCTTTCGAAAATCGCGATACTGAACGCGTAACCCTTAAAACAGATGCGCGCAACCAGCGTTCTAGGAACGCGATCACGCGAATCGGTGCTACTTTTGAAGGAGTATTGCGTCATCACATGTTGTTGCCAGACGGCACCTGGAGAGACTCCGCCTATTTCTCAATTTTGCGTGAAGAATGGCCAGCCGTTAAAGAAGAGTTAACGAAGAAGATCAATTCATATGAGTCCTAATACTGGGACTGCAAGAAAAAAGCTGACTCGCGTCCAAGCGGAAGGTTTGGGCTTTGCAGTATTAGGCATCGTTCTTTTCTCGGCGTCACTCCCCCTGACAAAGTTTGCGCTCGATGGTTACGATCCTTTGTTCACTGCATTCGCTCGTCCGCTCATTGCTTCACTGGTTGCAATCCCACTCATGCTTTCGACCAAATCCCTAAGACTCCCCCGCGAATTAATTAGACCGTTAATATTTACAACGCTCGGAGCGGTTTTTGGTTGGCCAATTCTGATCGCATTAGCTCTACAGAAATCAACTTCAGCCCACGTTGCGGTGATCGCCGCAGTTATGCCGCTCGTGACTGCGATCATCGCGTTGATCAAAGACAAAAAACGGGTATCCAATCAATTCTGGGTTGCATCTGTACTCGGAACTATTTTGCTCATTGTTTTCGCGCTCACTCGAGGTGGGGCGAAAGGCGCCAATGGAACCGCGGATATTCTGACTATTCTCGCCGTCTTCGCATCGTCTTATTGCTACGTTGAAGGTGCCGGCCTCACGAAACATATGCCAGGTTGGAAGGTAATTTCTTGGATCGTAATCTTTGGTTCACCTATTAGCTTGGTCGGAGCGATCATCGTATTTGCACATACTCATACCCATTACGCCTTCCATCCGCATGCACTCTTTGGGCTACTGGGTATTGGTTTCTCCTCTATGTACTTTGGATTCTTTGCTTGGTACCGTGGGCTCAAAGATTTAGGCGTCACGCATGGCTCCCAAGTTCAACAATTGCAAGCAATCATGACCCTGGGTTGGTCAGCATGGTTATTACATGAACACGTTTCACTCGGAACAGTCCTGTCAGCTTTGGGAATTGTGCTCTGCGTTCTCTGGGCAATCACCACCGCAAACTCTGTTTGAGTGCTGCCCCCACCTGTACTAATCAGTAGGTTCAACGCCACGCCTTAGATTTTGAGTGTGAATAGCCGCGGCAATATAGAACTTCCAATCATTATTCAAGGTGGCATGGGTATCGGTGTCTCATCAGTCCCTATGGCGCGAGCAGTTGCGAACACTGGAAACCTCGGAGTGGTTTCAGGTACAGCAATTGATTCAGTCCTTGCACGCCGCTTGCAGGACGGCGATCTAACCGGAGAAATTCGTTGGGCGCTCACTCATTTCCCTGATCAAAATACCGTTAATGAGGTCCTCGAACGATTCTTTATTGAAGGGGGAAAGAAGTCAGAGGCGAGTTATTTGGATGTCCCCAAATTAAGTTTGTCCCCCACACCATTTGCAAACGAAATGTTGATCATCGCAAATTTCGTAGAGATCACCCTGGCGAAGCGGGATTGCCATGGCGTCATCGGCGTGAACTTCTTGGAGAAGATCCAACTTGCAACACCAGCATCCGTATTTGGTGCGATGTTGGCTGGAGTTGACTACATCCTGATGGGCGCAGGGATACCTGCAGATATTCCGGGATTGATAAATGAACTCATGGTCGGCAATACGGTCCATTTCAAGATTAAAGTAGAGGGGGCCGATACCCCTCATCTCCTCACTTTCGATCCTTCAATCATTCACAATGTAAATTACGAAAATCTGGTCCGTCCTAAATTCTTGGCAATAGTCTCTTCGCACATCCTCGCGAATTATTTAGCGAGAGATCCAGAGACCCGGCCCGATGGCTTCGTTATTGAGGGTCCAACTGCCGGAGGTCATAACGCCCCCCCTCGAAGCAAAGAACATATCGGCCTTGATGGTCAGGTAACTTTCACGGAGAAAGACTTAGCAGATTTTGAGAAAGTAAAAGCGGTGGGGCTGCCATTTTGGCTTGCGGGTGGATATGGCACCCCGGAAAAAGTTGCTGAAGCTTTAGAGATTGGCGCCGCTGGCGTACAAGTTGGGTCGCTCTTTGCGCTCTCAAACGAATCCGGGATCATCGATGAACTTCGAGAAGAGGTCTTGCAGCAGGTCGCGGACGATGCATTGGAGGTAAGAACCGAACCAAAGACATCTTCCACTGGGTTCCCCTTCAAAGTTGTAGAAATAAATGGAACTGCGAGTGATCCCGATGTTTACCAAAGCCGCGATCGCAAATGCGACCTCGGTTATCTCCGCTCCCCCTTCCTTCGACCGGACGGGGGCATTGGATATCGGTGCAGCGCAGAGCCCGTGAAAACTTTCGAATTTAAAGGTGGAACCGCTGAAGAAGCGCACGACGTCAAATGCTTGTGCAACGCATTGATGGCGAACATCGGCTTGGGGCAAACCCGTTGGGGAACGTATCACGAACCTCCGCTTCTCACCTTAGGTTCTGACCTTGCCGGTGCGAAAGAGATGAGCGATCAATATGGTGGGGCATGGAGCGCGGCCGACGTCATTAATTATCTGACCTCAAAAATTTAACGGGGCTTCGAGAGCAATAGTCCGATAGCTAAAACGATAATTCCCGCGGCAGATATTCCGGTCAAGGCTCTGCGAACCTTTGGGCGAGCAAGAAAGACCGAAGACTTGTCCACTGCAGAGATAAGGACCGAGTACCAGGTGAAAGAGACCGTAGATTGCACGCACGACAATACAAATATTCCAAGGCCAAGTGAGAATGTGCGAGGTACAAATTGCGGAATAAAGGCGACGGCAAAAACCGCTGCCTTCACATTTGTGAGATTGGTAAAGAGTCCCAAACGGTAGGCGGCAAAGAAGTTGGTTTCGGCGCCACTATCTACATCGAACTTTCCATATTGTTTCTTCAGTTGAACTAGCGTTTGTACGGCAAGGCCAACGAGAAAGGCGACGCCTGCATATTTCAAGATATTAAATGCTAAATGTGAGCGGGCAAAAACTTGCGAAAGACCAACAGCAGACATGGAACCCCAAATAATGAGGCCTGTGCTGTTGCCCAGAACAGACATGAATGCCGCTTTGCGCCCGCCGATCAAACTTTGTCGCAGAACCATCGCAACACCTTGACCAGGAACAATCGCTAGCAAGAGCGCCGTCAATGCGAAAGCAGGAATGATATTTAAAAGCTCCACGCCCGAGTTCATCCGCCAAACGTACACTTTTACGGGTCTAGCCATCTAATATTTAGCAATGATCCATCTGCAAGAGTTGCACTCACTCCAAGAACAATTTCATGCACGCATGATCTTTGACTCAGTGTGGCCTGCGTCGAATGAAACTCAAATCACCTCAAACCTGTTACAAGCTCTGGTCCACAATGGTTGCTATCTCGTCGGTGTATACGATGAGAGGAAAATCGTTGGAGCCTCCTTTGCATTTCCGGCAACAGAACCGGAGCGGCACCTTCATTCCCACATGACAGCCTTTATAGATGAGTACCGTAATAGGGGCCTTGGAACCCAAGTAAAGATGCATCAACGGGCCTGGGCGAAGGAACACGGATATCAGTCGATTACGTGGACTTTTGATCCGCTAGTCCGGCGCAATGCTCGGCTCAACATTTTAAAATTGGGGGCCGATGTCATCTCATATCATCCGAATTTTTACGGAAATATGGCAGATGAACTCAATAGTGGTGATGAATCTGATCGCCTCTTCGTTCGCTGGGATACGATAACTGACGCGCCGAAATCCAAAAATGAAGTCGCCTCCCCAAATCCCGGTTCAATTTTGATCGAGTTGCCGGAAGACATTGTTGAAATTCGTCGCAGAAATTCCGATTTGGCCAACAAATACCGTATGGAAGTTCGTCAGAAGTTTGAAAGCGCATTTGCAAACGGATTTAAGGTCACGGGATTCACTGCAGCAAATGAATATGTGTTGGAGGAAAATAAATGAAAATAGCCGAGCTCGAACTGCGCACAATCCAACTCCCTCTCGTCCGGCCGTTTCGTACATCCTTCGGTACGCAATACTCCCGTGAAGTCTTGATGTTACGAATGACTGACGTTGATGGAAATTTCGGCTGGTCCGAGTGCGTGGCAATGAGCGAACCGCTTTACTCTCCTGAATATGTTGCTGCATCGCTCGATTTGATGAAGCGTTTCTTTATTCCGACGCTTTTTGCAGAAGCTGATTTGCGTGCCGAATCCATCGCACCACTTCTCTCACCATTCCTCGGCTCTCCCATGGCAAAGGCAACCTTCGAGACAGCGCTGCTTGATATGCAATTAAAGATCGAGGGAAGAAGCCTCGCTGACTTTCTCGGGGCAAATAGGACAAAAATCCCATGTGGTGTTTCGGTAGGTATCGCCCCTTCAATTCCGGAATTAATTGAAGAAGTCGCTGGGTATATCAAGGATGGCTACAAGCGAATTAAGCTCAAAATTGAGCCCGGTTGGGATGTAGAACCAGTCGCAGAAGTCAGGAGCAACTGGCCGGACATTCCGCTCCAAGTCGATGCGAACCAGGCATATTCGCGGAGCGATGGCGAACTTCTCGCTAAATTGGATGCCTTCGAGCTACTCCTCATCGAACAACCGCTCGATGAACATGACATCTTGGGTCACGCTCAGTTAGCAACACAGGTTAATACGCCTATTTGCTTGGATGAGTCCATCGTTTCCCTCCGCGCCGCCGAAGATGCGCTGGCAATGAAGGCAACAACGGTAATCAACATCAAGCCGGGTCGTGTCGGTGGCTACTTAGAGGCAGTAAAGATTCATGACCTCTGTGTCAACGAAGGAATCCCAGTTTGGTGTGGTGGAATGTTAGAAACCGGAATCGGCCGAGCTGCAAACGTGGCGTTGGCTGCGTTGCCTGGGTTCACACTTCCGGGCGATACATCCGCATCAAGCCGATTTTTCAAGCAAGACATCACCGATCCGTTTGTGATGAAAGATGGTTATCTGGATGTTCCCAACACAATCGGTGTCGGACGAACACCAGATCTCGAATTCTTAGATTCGATCACAACTTATAAGGAAACGATTCGCTCTTAACTCCACTGCTGAACATGCGCTAGTGAATTTGCAAAAATAATCGGAGCATCAAAATCCAGTGTGGCTACATGGTAACTGTTGGTCAGTTCAATGCGTTGACCGGAGATGCTGTCAATCTCTGACATGATGATGTTGGAGTTGGAGATCGGAAGCACGCGATCATCGACGCTATGGAAGAGCAACGTCGGGCATTTCACCTTGTGTAAATTGGCCCTGGTATTCAGCAATAACTTGTGCAACTGTACGACGCCTTTCGTAGGCAGCACGTCATAACCCCATTCAGTGACATCTGGTTTCTTAATGTCGTCGCCAACAGACGAACGACCTTTCTGAAATAACGCTAATAGCGGAGCAAACTTGATCAGGTTGCCAGGAATGTGGATCATCGGATTGACCAGACAAATTCCCGCCAATTCATTGTTTTCCGCGACATTAAGGGTGGTTCCGCCGCCCATTGATAATCCAAATACAAAGACCTTGCGGCATTTGGATTTCAAAAAGTCGATTTCACGTTGTACGCGCGCCGGCCATTCTTGCCACTGCACTTTGTTCAAGTCTTGCCATTGCGTTGCGTGACCGGGCAACCTAGGAACACTTACTGTGTAACCGCGTTCTTGGAAGTAATGTGCCCATGGACGCATTGATGCCGGCGAACCGGTGAAGCCATGAACGAATATGATGCCGACATCCCCTTGCTCTGCGCCGTCGACATAGTAATCATCGAGCCATCCTGCGGGTGCACCTGTAGTCGCCATACTCATATCTAAGCCCAGCACTCGGGTATCGTCCACCCTCGTGTTCACCACGCTCTTCTATCTCAAACTCGTAATCGGCCCAGTAATAGTTTTCTCGGTCAGTTACTTGCAACGGCGCTTCGGTGATCGTTTCGGCGGCTGGCTTATTGGCCTTCCTATAACTACAGGCCCGTTCATCTTCATCGTCTCTCTCCAGCAAGGTATCGCCTTTGGTGGGCACACCGCGCGCGGAATTCTTCTTGGACAAATGGCGCTCGTCGCTTTTTGCTGGGTCTATGCGCAATGCGTTTTGCGATACTCGTGGCTGCCAGCAATACTCTTAGCAACACTAGCAACGGTTCTGGTCGGTTATTTGGTGACAGCGTTCAAAGTGAGTCAATGGGTGAGCACGCCAATCCTGATTCTCTTCTGGTTGATATGCATGCGCTTCTGGCCAAAATCTGCCATTGAAGTTCAGAAAATTTCTCACCCGAATTGGGAGTTGCCAATTCGAGTTATTTTCACGATGACGATCATGGTTGGGCTCAGCGCATTAGCACCTCACGTCGGTGCAAAAATAGCTGGTTCACTCTCCACATACCCGGTGATCGCATCGGTGGTTGGCGCCTTTAATCAACGCAGATTTGGTCCGGCTGCGACTATTTCAACGCTCCGAGGATTAATGCAGACGCTGCCCATCACAATGGCAATCATTTTCGGACTTTCCCTCATTCTTAGATGATCAGTAGATAGTTTCGAATGTCCTGGCTCTGGCGTAGCCTTTAAACCTATGGAAAATCTGCCGCTCCATCAAACGACATTTGTCGTCGTCGACTTAGAAACCACCGGCGGCAGCCCGATGGCCGGCTCAGTTATCACCGAGATCGGCGCGGTGAAAGTGCGCGGCGGTGAAAAAATCGGAGAGTTCAAAAGTTTCGTTAATCCCCTCGCCCCCATTCCGGTATTCATCACAGAGCTCACCGGAATCGACAACGAGATGGTGAGGCTGGCCCCCATCATCGACGAGGTTTTTCCGACGTTTTTAGAGTTTTGTGGCTCCCCCAATGAAACGGTAATTGTCGCTCACAACGCCCCCTTCGACCTCGGGTTCCTCAAGGCCGCTGCCAGAGAATTGGAATATCCATGGCCCAAATACAAAATTGTGGATACCGTCCGTTTGGCCCGTGCGATTTTGACCCGGGATGAAGTTCGTGACTGCAAACTTGGAACCCTTGCGCTCTTTTTTAATACCGAGGTGACACCCACTCACAGAGCGCTCGACGATGCTCAAACCACCGTAGAAGTACTTCACGGGCTTTTCGAACGACTTTCAGGGTTTGGCGTCTACACCTTCGAGGAACTTGAGAAATTCTCCAGAAAGAAAATCAAACGAGAACCTAGGCTGATTTAAGGGCCTGCGAAAACTCTACCCATTTCGCCAATACTTCAGCTGCAGCCCCACTATCCACGGCAGCCACCGCCTTTTTATAAGCATTGGCCATCTGCTCGGTAAAACTCTTACCAAAATCGGCATCGAATGCGGCAATACCGGCTGCAGCGTTTAGAAGCACCGCCTCGCGTGCGGGACCCGTTTCGCCTGCAAAAATCCGCCTTGTCACATCTGCGTTAAAAGCGCTATCCCCGCCTTCTAATGCGGAGATCGGCGCACGCCCAATACCTAAATCCGCTGGATCAAAGGTTGATAGCTCCTTGGCTCCATCATGAACCTGCATGACTTGTGTCGTGGTGCTGAGGGTGATTTCATCGATTCCATCATCCCCGCGGAAGAGGAAGCCCTCGGCTCCGCGTGAGATCAACACATCGGCCATGATCGGCATGATCCGAAGCTTGTTTACACCGATAGCGGCAGCGACGGGTTTAGCCGGGTTAGCAAGTGGCCCCAAAATATTGAAAACAGAGGCTTGGCCAAGTTCTTTGCGCGCTGGAGCCGCAAAACGCATCGCCGGGTGGAATTTGGGCGCGAAACAAAACCCGATTCCGATGTTGTTAAAACATGCCGCCACCTGCGCGCCGTCGAGGTCGATATTCACCCCAAGGGCTTCTAAAAGGTCTGCCGCGCCTGACTTTGAGGAGGCCGCGCGAGCCCCATGCTTGATCACTCGGGCGCCGGCAGCCCTAGCGATGATCGCTGCTGTCGTTGAAATATTGATGGTGTTCGCCCCGTCGCCCCCGGTGCCGACCAAATCAACCGCACGTCCCTCCACGCTAATCGGAGCGCAATGACGGTACATAACGGCAACCAGAGCCTCTACCTCTGACGCAGTCTCACCCTTTGCCTGAACTCCAAGGAGGAATGACTTGATGTCATCTTTTGCCGCCCGATCCCCCAGGATCTCTTCCATCGCCCATTGGGCCTGATCTGGGGTCAGATCCTCATGATCTGCCAATTGCGCAACGATCTGATCCCACAAAATTCCGGCGTATGTCATGCATGGAATCCTATCTTTTCCGTGATCAGACTCACCCAGCATTGCCACGCCAATTCTCAGGCTTAGCGCTTAAAACCGAGGAAAATCGGGAATAATGCGCCCGTGACCACACTTCAAGCACCAGCAAAAACTAATCGCCCGAACTTAGTGGCGGTCGGAACCATCGTTTGGCTCTCCTCCGAGTTGATGTTCTTTGCAGCGCTCTTTGCAATGTACTTCACAACTCGCGCAGTTCAGGGTCCAAAAGTTTGGCTCGAATCAACCGGGATGCTCAATGTAAAGTTTGCAGCGATCAACACCACGGTTCTTGTTCTCTCATCTGTCACCTGCCAATTCGGTGTCTTTGCAGCAGAGCGATTCCAAGCCAAACGCAAGGGTCCGCTCTACAAGTTCACACAATGGGGAATGCGCGAATGGTTCGCTCTCACATTTTTGATGGGTGCCTTCTTTATTGGTGGTCAGATCTATGAGTATGCCAACCTTGTACGCGAAGGCCTTTCACTTTCATCCCGCGCATATGGTTCAGTCTTTTACATCACAACAGGTTTCCATGGACTTCACGTTACTGGTGGTTTGATCGCCTTCCTTATCGTGTTGATCCGTGTTGCACGTGCCCGCAAATTTGGTCATTCACAAGCAACGACCGCAATCGTTGTCTCGTACTACTGGCACTTTGTGGACATTGTTTGGATTGCCTTGTTCTCGACGATCTACTTAATTAAATAGGAGCCACGAGTGAAACTAATTTCTCGCTTCCGTCGCCATCGTTTGGCGGGCCCCGTCTTGGTAGTCGCGGCATTATTCACAGTCGGTACCGCTTTCGGAGTTGCCTCTGCGCTGCCTAGCTCGCAACAAGTTTATGCATCGGGAACTTCCACCCTAGTTTCACAGGGTAAAGAGATCTTCCTGCGCGGTTGCTCTTCATGTCACGGCCTACATGCAGAAGGTGGATCGATTGCACCATCACTTATCGGTGTTGGTTCAGCAGCAGTTGATTTCCAAGTTGGAACCGGTCGTATGCCAATGGCAGATATGAGTCAGCAGGCCATGCAGAAGAAGCCACTTTATGATCCAGCAGAAACTGCAGCGCTCGCGGCTTACGTCGCTTCGCTTGCTCCTGGACCATCTGCGGTAACCAATGAATCGCTAACATATGAACGTGATGGCAACTCTGCACTCGGAGGTCAACTTTTCCGCACCAACTGCGCAATGTGTCACAACTTTGCCGGCCAAGGTGGCGCGCTCACCAATGGAAAATATGCGCCTTCGTTAATGGGCGTCGAGCCAAAGTACATCTATGAAGCAATGGTTACCGGTCCACAATCGATGCCGAAGTTCACTGATGCGACAATTACGCCGCAAGAAAAATTGTCGATCATCAAATGGTTACAGGAAGCAGATCATGAAAAGAATTTAGGCGGCACATCCCTTGGACGTGTTGGTCCTGTAACTGAAGGTCTCCTTGGCTGGGTTCTTGGACTTGGTCTCCTAATCGGCGCAGCTGTATGGCTTGCGATGAAGGCGAAATAACATGACAAATAACTCACACGATGTAGAGCGCTTTCAAGATCCGGGCTTGCCAGCCCACGTACATCGCAATGCAGATGTTGATCCAAAGGCAGAGAAGCGTGCAGAACGCCAAGTATCAATTCTCTTCTTCCTCTCCGTTCTTGGAACCCTCCTCACAATCGGTTCCTACGTCGGTATCAAAAGCGACAAGTTTGTTTACCTCCCCATCATGGGCGAGACGAACCTTCAACAACTTTTACTCGGACTAGGGCTGACCGCAACCACACTCTTCATCGGACTCGGTGCAATTCAATGGGCCAAAAAGTTGATGCCTGACCAAGAAATTGTTGCCGAACGTCATGAGTTCCGCTCTGCGGAGTCCGATCGCGAAGATTTAGTTGCCACATTTAGAGAAGGTGCAGCCAGTTCAGGTATCGGTCGCCGCAAGCTCATCAAGTTTTCACTAGCATCAGCATTGGGTCTTGTAGGACTTACACCTATCTTGCTTCTACGTGACGCGGGTCCACTTCCACATGAAGAGCTCGACACAACAGACTGGCGCGCTGGCACTAGGTTGTTGTTAGACCCAGCTGGTACCCCCATAAAAGCTTCCGATCTAGAGGTGGGTGCAGTTGCACAAGTGCTTCCAGAACTTCCTGTCGGAACTGAACGTACCTTAGAGAACACCGGAAAAGATGCGGTTTTATTGATCCGCTTACGCCCTGAGGACTTTAATCTTGATGCTGAACGTCTTTCTTGGACGCATGAAGGAATCATTGCATTCTCAAAGATCTGTACTCACATGGGTTGCGCAGTTGCCCTTTATGAGCAACAGACACATCACTTGCTCTGTCCTTGCCACCAATCAACGTTCGACGTTACGCGCGCTGCAAAGGTGATCTTCGGACCTGCCGCTCGCCCGCTTCCACAACTCGCCATTGACGTTAATGCGGATGGTTACTTGGTTGCGAAGCAACCATTCACTGTTCCAATCGGTCCAAGTTTCTGGGAGAGGAATTCATCTAATGGATAACTCACAACTAACTGACATGGGTGATAAGAAATGAAGACGAGCCAAAAGTTTGCTGGATCTACAGCAAACTATGTAGATGAGCGCACTGGCGCAGCTGCATGGGTAAAGAAAAATCTCACAAAGGTCTTTCCTGATCACTGGTCATTCATGCTTGGTGAAATTTGCCTTTACTCTTTTATCATCCTTCTCTTGACCGGAACATTCCTTACATTCTGGTTTGATCCGTCACAACGCGACGTTGTCTACCATGGTTCGTACCTGCCGCTTTCTGGCATCCACATGTCTGCGGCTTATGACTCAACTTTGCACCTCTCTTTTGACGTTCGCGGTGGCTTGCTCATGCGCCAGATCCACCACTGGGCTGCGCTTATCTTTATGTCTGCCATCGTTGCCCATTTGTTCCGCGTATTTTTCACTGGTGCGTTCCGTAAACCGCGCGAGTTCAACTGGTTGATCGGTATTGGTCTTCTAACATTCGGAATAGTCGAAGGTTTCTTAGGTTACTCACTTCCAGATGATCTCTTGTCAGGAACGGGTATTCGAATCGCCGAAGCTATCCTGCAGGCCATCCCTGTTGTTGGTTCATATTTGGCATTCTTTGCATTCGGCGGTCCATTCCCAGGTACTGCATTCATCCCACGTATCTTTATCGTGCACGTCCTGTTGCTCCCTGGCCTCTTCTTGGCTTTGATTACTATCCACTTAATGTTGGTTTGGTACCAAAAGCACACTCAGTATCCAGGCCCAGGACGTACCGAGAAGAACGTCGTTGGCTATCCAATGCTTCCGGTTTATATGGCTAAAGCCGGCGGATTCTTCTTCGTTGTATTTGGCGTTACCGCGTTCTTAGGCGCAGTCGCATCGATCAACCCAATCTGGCTCTATGGTCCATACACACCCGGTCAGATCTCTGCTGGTTCACAACCTGACTGGTACATGGGCTGGCTTGATGGTTTGGTACGTATGTCACCACCACTTGAAACCCACGCCTTTGGTCACACAATTTCATGGAACATTTTGATTCCTGGCCTGATCATTCCTGGAATCTTGTTCACCGGTATGGCTCTCTATCCATTTATCGAATCATGGATCACCGGTGATAAGCGCGAACATCACCTGCTCGATCGTCCACGCAATGCACCAAACCGCACTGCGCTTGGCGTCACTGCAATCACCTTTATCTTGATCTCACTCGCTAATGGTGGAAATGACATCATCGCGACGCACTTCCATTTAACAATTAACGGAATCATGTGGTTCACGCGTATTGGGTTAATTGTTGTTCCACCGATTGCATTTGTGATCACAAAACGCATCTGTCTCTCATTGCAACGTGCCGATCGCGATTTGGTATTGCATGGTCGCGAAACCGGTCGTTTGGTCATGATGCCTAACGGTGAGATGATCGAAGTTCACGAGCCATTGTCAGATGCACAAAAGTGGACACTCACTCAGCATCAACAACCTGATGCACTTCCTGCTCCCCTACCAGCATCTGCACTTGTCGGTGTTAAAGGGAAGATCCGTGCCCGCCTCAACCGTGCGCACATGACCCAAGTCCCAGCACCAACACTTACTGAACTTAAGGAACTAGAAGCAGGCGGACATCACTAACTCCGCATGAAAATTCGTTCTGCCAGAGCTGATGAGGCACCGCTGATTCAGGAACTGATTTACGAGTTAGCAGTATTCGAGAAGGCCCCAGAGAGTGCTCAAGCAACCGTTGAGCAGATATCTGAGGCCTTCTTCTCTTCTCACCCCGCTGTCTTCTGCGATTTCATTGAAGATGACCAAGGTGCTGTCCAAGGATTTGCGATCTGGTTCCTGAACTACTCCACATGGACTGGGACCCACGGTATATATCTGGAAGATCTCTTTATCCGTGATGCTGCCCGCGGTAAGGGCTATGGGAAGGCGCTTCTCGCCCACCTGGCATCGATCTGCCTGCAACGGGGCTATCACCGGCTGCAATGGTGGGTACTGGACTGGAATACCCCTGCTATCCGGTTCTACGAAGGCTTAGGCGCAAAGTTCATGGACGAATGGACAGTGATGAGGGTTGAAGGAGCAGCGCTTAAAACGATTTCTACGCTCTCCCATTCAGCATAGCCACAGCGAACCCAATACTGGCTCGGAGCCAGAATCGACCTGACCCACAGCCTCGGCTAGCAATATTTCTGTCAGCGAACCGCCTGGTTCGCATTCAAGGGGTGGTTTTGATGTCAGAGATGATCATAGTTGGACTTTTAGGAACGGTAGCCGCTGCTCCAGTATTGTATTTGGGTGGGATTGCAGCCCTGCTTCGGGCTGACCGAAAGCCCAATACCAAAGGCCTTAGCGTTAGTGGTGTGAACTAACTCCAGGCTTCTCATATTCGGTGGTAAAGCCGATAATGCTTACAACGAGCGCGCCTAGGGCGATCGCAGTGAGCCACCAACCGATGACCAGACCAAGACCCATCGCGCAAGCAGCGAGGGCAACCGGCAAGGGCCACCATGAATGAGGCGAGAAAAATCCAAGCTCACCAGCAAGGTCAGCGATTTCACCTTCATCATCATCTGAAGGTTGCGCGCCAAGGCGCTTGTCGTTTGTCCAGAGGTAGAAACCGATGGTCAGGGCGAGTGCACCACTCAGCCCAATAGCAGTGACACCTAGCGGCTCACCGCCAACCTGCCAATAAACAACATCAACTATTGCATAAAAGACGGCAAGGAAGCCAAAGAGTTTGTATCCAGCTTTCATGAGTTAGTGACCGCCGTCCGTATGTGCCATATGGGGATGATGTAGATCAAAAGCTGGACGCTCTGAGCGAATGCGAGGAATGCTCAAGAAGTTGTGACGTGGTGGCGGGCAAGAGGTCGCCCACTCCAACGAAGCTCCATAACCCCAAGGATCGTCAACGGTGACCTTAGGAGATTTGCGGCTAATCCAGACATTAACCATGAATGGAATCATGGAGAGCGCGAGCAGGAATGAGCCGATCGTTGAAATCGTATTCAGAGTCGTGAATCCATCTGTAGCTAAATAATCTGCATAGCGACGCGGCATTCCCTTAATACCCAACCAGTGTTGCACCAAGAATGTCAGATGGAAACCAAAGAAGAGAGTCCAGAAATGGACCTTTCCAAGGCGCTCATTCAGCATGTGACCTGTCATCTTTGGCCACCAGAAGTAGAAGCCACCGAACATTGCAAAGACCACTGTTCCAAAGAGCACGTAGTGGAAGTGCGCAACAACGAAGTATGAAGCGGATACTGCAAAGTCCATCGGAGGGCTTGCGAGAATAATTCCGGTCAGACCGCCGAACAAGAAAGTCACCAAGAAACCGAGAATGAAAAGCATCGGGGTTTCAAAGGTAAGAGACCCGCCCCACATTGTTCCGATCCAGTTGAAGAATTTCACACCAGTAGGAACACCGATCAAGAATGTCATGAACGAGAAGAATGGCAATAGCACTTGTCCGCTCGCGTACATATGGTGTGCCCATACCGAAACCGAAAGGGCTGCGATACCGATCGTTGCCATGATCAGACCTTTGTAACCAAAGATCGGCTTACGACTAAAGACGGGCAAAATTTCGGATGCGATTCCGAAGAATGGCAGCGCCAAGATATAAACCTCGGGGTGACCAAAGAACCAGAACAGGTGTTGCCAGAGCATGGCTCCACCATTGGCAGAGTCAAAGATATGCGAACCAAAGAGGCGATCACTCTCCAGCGCCAAGAACGCTGCAGCAAGTGGTGGGAATGCAAGCAAAACAAGAATTGATGTGAGCAACACGTTCCAAGTAAAAATCGACATACGGAACATCGTCATACCTGGTGCACGCATCGTGAAGATAGTCGTAATGAAGTTAACGCCACCCATGATGGTTCCAAGTCCGCTAATTGCTAGACCTATAACCCAAAGGTCGCCGCCGATCCCGGGTGAGTACTGCGAGTTTGCGAGTGGGGCATATGCAGTCCAACCAAATGATGCAGCTCCCCCTGGACTGAGGAATCCGGCAAATGCCATCAATCCACCAAAGAGATAGAGCCAATACGAGAGCATGTTCAAACGTGGGAAGGCCACGTCGGCTGCACCAATCTGCAAAGGCATAATTACATTTGCAAAACCTACGAAAAGCGGAGTTGCGAACATCAAGAGCATCACGGTGCCGTGCATTGTAAAAATCTGGTTGTACTGCTCGTTGCTCAAGAACTGAAGACCTGGGCGCGCAAGTTCAGCGCGAAGCAGAAGGGCAAGTATTCCTGCAATGATAAACCAACCAAAAGCGGTGATGAGATACATGTAACCGATCGTCTTGTGGTCGGTCGATGTAATCCATTTGACGAAGAGGCGACCCTTGGACTGACCCTTAGGAGCAACTTGATAGGCAGTTCCGACTGGAGCGGTAACTGGATCGGCGTAAGTAGTCATCGTTATGCCACCTTAAGTGAGTTGATGTAAGCCGCATATTCCGCAGGGGTCACAACCTTCACAGTAAAGAGCATCTGCGAATGGTTACGACCACAGAGGATGTTGCACCGTCCTGGATATGTGCCGAGTTTCTCGGCTGCAAACTCAAAGTGATTCTCGACGTGAGGCAGCGCTTCCATCTGCATCATGAAAGCCGGAATCCAAAAACCATGATCAACGTCGCTTGAGGTCAATGTGAAACGAACTTTTTCGCCAAGTGGCAACACCAAATCAGGACGTTGCGCTGGTGTCCCTGTAACAGTCGGTGCGCTTGGTGCGTCGTTATAGGTGAACTGCCATGACCATTGCATCGCATTCACATGAATGTTATGCATGGCAGTAGCTGCAGGCTCAACCTTAGTAATTCGCGCTTCATCTCGCGCGGTATACCCAAAGAGAACTGCAACGATGATGAACGGAACAATGGTGTAAACAATTTCAATCGGAATGTTGTAACGAGTCTGCTTTGGAAACTCATCGTTCTTCTTGCGATGAAAGACGACCGGCCACATAATTAAGATAAAAGTAAATATGCCCACGACAGCTGCGGTCATCCAAGCCCAGTACCAAAGTGGACCGGTGGTGTCATTGACGCTGGAGACGCCCTTCTCAAATCCAAGCCCCGAAATGTTCTTGTTGGAGCAGGAAGTCAGCAATAAGGTGCTGGCCGAAATGGCCAAAAGTCCGATAATTCGGCGGTTACGACGCATGGGAGAAGGATAGCCATCTCGCTCGCGTAGCGCTGTCATGGCGGGTAACGTACATAGGGTGGGTTCAGTCACAGGTTCTTTCCAAAGCGAAAGCCCTCTTCACCCTGCCGCCGCTGAATTTTTAACCGACGCCTTTTCCAGAGGTTGGGCTAACCCCAAGAAGATTCACCACGACTCCCGAAACACCGCAATCCTCCTGAATCAGGCAAAAGAGATTATTGCCAGCCACCTCAAAGTAAGGCCAGCCCAACTCCAGTTTCTTGCAGATCCCACCGCAGGTTTTCACATCGCAATTTCTGGGTTACTTCGGCCAGAAAGCACGATGTACTTCTCCGCCACCGCGAGGTCAGAGCTATTTAGCATCGCAAATATGCTCCCACCGGGCCGGGCAGAGCGCCTGGAAGTCGACTTTCACGGAAAATGCGTTAATCCAGTCGGAACCCAAATGGACGTGCTGGCTTGGCAAGGCGTTAACGGGGAAACTGGAGTGATCTCCGAGCAGCCAGGGAATTTCCTTGGTCGCACTTTTTACGACTTGACCAGCGCGGGGGCGTTCTGGGAGTTGCCAGATGAGTGGGATATCGCACTTTGGGATGCGAGGACCTGGCAGGGCCCTGCCGGACTAGGAATATTTGGAGTGAATCGAAACGAAGGCTGGCGCAACCCGCTCCCCCATCTGGATTCTGTAGCTCCAATATCTGACTTTTCCATCCCTCTCGCCATTGCCAGTGCAATTGCGCTCGAAGCTCATGCGCATGACTATGACCGCGAGCGAACCCGGTTGCTCTCCCTTAATCAGCGGATTCGAAACTTCCTCACTGATCAAATTCCAGATGTAGATATCGCCGGAAATCTGCATGAGTCGCTCCCCCATCTGCTCTCATTTTCATTTCTCTATGTAGATGCCGAGCAACTCGTGCAATCCTTGGAGCGACAAGGATTTTCCGTCGATTCAGGTTCGGCATGCACTTCATCAGTTATGGAGCCAAGCCACGTGCTTGCAGCGATGGGTCTGTTAACTCATGGAAATGTTCGAATTACCCTGAAACCCAATGTAAGTGAAGAGTCAATTGATCTCTTTTTAAGCACTCTGAAAAAAGCAGTCGAGGAACTACGGAATTAACATGGAACTCAATTGTCTGGGAATGCGCTGCCCGCTACCGATCATTAAGTTAGCAAGAGCGATGAAAGACAATCAGGAAGTGATCCTCCTGAGCGATGATCCGGCAACGCTTCCAGATTTAAAAGCGTGGTCGAGAATGACAGGGCATAGTTTCAAGCAGTTAAGCGATACGAAATTTAAAGTTAACGCCCCATCTGTGGGTTGATGTGCATCGCAACTTCAGATGCAGCATCCGAGCCGTAAGCACCTTCAAAGCGCTCCATAAAGATTTCGCGGTCAAAGAAATACTCCTGCGTTCCCTTTGTCTCTAAGCAGAATGTTGCGATCATGGAACCAAGTTGCGCGCAACGCTCATGATTTAAGCCCCAAGAAAGACCGGCAAGAAAACCTGACCTAAATGAATCTCCGACGCCCGTGGGATCTACTTTCGCTTTCTCTGGCGGTGCATCCACCTGAATTGTCGGCTTGCCATGTTCTTCAATCCGTGCGCCCTTCGCACCGAGCGTCACGACGCGAATCTGAACTTGATCAAATAACTCCGCATCGCTCCAACCAGTTTTCTGCAACATCAGCGCTAATTCATATTCATTCAAGAAGAGGTACTTCGCACCAGTTACTAAGTGCTTTACGGACTCGCCATCCATCCGGGCTAACTGTTGTG
>Ga0164296_1001207_pt1 | contig 28262 bp, 25 predicted proteins | sample GEODES057metaG_FD_113533 | JGI IMG/M metagenome (GOLD analysis project Ga0164296, IMG submission 113533) | Dystrophic lake water microbial communities from Trout Bog Lake, Wisconsin, USA - GEODES057 metaG | ecosystem: Environmental > Aquatic > Freshwater > Lake | place: USA: Trout Bog Lake...
CCGACCGCCCCAAGAAACCCCGCCGCCTCGGCCGCAAGGCCCTCAAGCAACTCCTCCACTACCCCAACATCCACAACCGGCCCATGAACTTCCTCCCGCGCAAAAATCGCGATTTTTGACGCGTGGCTGGACTCATACCCTAATAGTTACGATATAGCAATAAAATTATAGACAAACCCGCGGCTCCGCCCTGATCCGGAACAGCGCCGCGTTCTCCGCCAGCCGCATCAGCTCCAGATCCTCCGCCCGATACTGCCCGATCGCCGGATCTCCCCCGGCATCGAGCACCAGCACGAACGCATAGCCGCACAGCATCGCCGGCTTCAGCGCGTCATGGTCGATCATCCCCCCCACCTGGTCCGCCAGCGCCTGCAACTCCGGCACCCACGCCACCGGCTGCTGCGCCGGCTCGTTGAACAGCACCGGCCAGAACGCCCGCCGCTCGATCAGCAGCAGCGCCGGCAGATGCGTGTCCATAGGGATCGTATTGGCCAGCCGCCGCGCCATCGGCACCCCCGCCCAATACCCCGGCGCCTCCGCCCGCGACACCGACGCCACCAGCACATGCGCCCCCGCCGGCACCGGCGCGATCACCCGCCGGAATTCCGCCAACGCCCCCGCATGCCCCGCCCACGCCACCGCGACGACCCCCATACGCACCACAAACAGCCCCGCCAACCCCGCCATCACCCAGCCCGACCGCCCCACCGGCACCACCCCCGCGAACAGCAGCAGCACGACCATCAAGGTGAACCTGGTATCCAGCGACTGCGTCCCCTTGAACGCGTAGGGCGCCACCACGTACAGCCCCACCAGCACCCACAGCGCCAGCACAATCCCCGCCGGCGCATGCAGCCGCCCCCGCATGGCACGCCAGATCAACACCCCCATCACCGCCGCCGCCGTCAGCGAATCCAGCCACGGCACATAGGCGATGAATGGCCACTCCACCTGCGCCAGCTTCCCGGCCATATCGAGATACTCGGCCCCCCGGACATGGTCCCCCAGCACCGAGGCGCGATACAGCCCCAGCGGCCCGATCGCCACCGCCAGCACCGCCGCCCCCCGCACGAAAAGCCGCCGATCCCGCCACGCCGCCGCCAACTCCCAACACCCCACCAGCACCAGCGCGAACACCACCCCCATGAGATGGCAGAAAAACACCCCCACCATCCCCACCGCTACCGCCACCACCGTACCCACCGGCCACCGCTCCCGCCCCGCGATCCACAACGCCGCCACCAGCAACCCCGCCCCGATGCCGATGACGTAATTCAGAAACCCCAGCAGAAACGCCGCATTCCCAGCCACCAGCGCACTCGCCAGCGGCCAGGCATCCCACCGCCGAAACACCGCCCGATGAAACGCCAACACCCCCACGAACGGCAGCAGCAGCACAAAGCCGAGCAACACCCGCCCCGCCACATGCACCGGCAGAAAAGACATCAACGCCGGACCGACGACGTCGATCGCCAGATTCGGAATGATCCCCCACTGTGTCACGAACATCCGCGCCAGCACGGGATCCTCCGCCCCATGCGCCAGCAGGAACAGCCGCGCCAGATGGTTCGGATAATCCAGCAACGGCGGCACATCGACCACCAGCAGCGGCGCGACCAGGACGATCGCCAGCCCCAGCGCCGCCCAGCGCATGATCAGCCCAGCGCCGCCCTGACGGTCGCCAGATGGTCCGCCTCATCGAGCGGCCCCACCAGCGACAAGGTCGGCGGTGCCGAGAACACCACCCCCGCCGCCGCCGACAGATCCTCGATCGCCACCTGCCGCACCGCGGCGATATCGACATCCGGCCCCGTCGCCGTGCCATGGCGGAAGAACTGCCCGGCGAGATACATGCCAAGCTGGAACGGCCGCTCCTTCACGGTGGCCAACTCCGCCAGCATCATGTTGCGCGCCCGCGTGAAATCGCGCGGCGCGATCCCCGTCGTCGTCCGCAAAGCCTCGGCGCAGGCAACGCGGAAAAATTCGTCGAGATTATCCGGCGTCATCGCCGCCTGAATGGCGAACAATCCGGAATCGCTCGCATGGCTCGACCCCGAGCCGACGCCATAGACCAGCCCCCGCTTTTCGCGGACCTCCTGGAACAACGGCGAGGACATCCCATGCCCCAGCGCCAGGGAGAGCATCCGGTGCGCCAGGAACCCCGGCGCGTCGACCGGCACGGAGGGAAACCCGAGCGCCACATTCACCTGCTTGAAATCCGCCCGCCGCAGTGTGTTCACGCCCCCCGTATAGACCGGCGGCAAACGCTCGCCCTGCCCGACGCCCATCGGAATCCCGCCGAAATGCCGATCGACGAGCGCGCATAGCCAGGCGTGATCGAGATCCCCCGTGGCGACCACCACCATCCGCCCGGTCGCGTAGTGCCGCCCGATGAAGGCCAGCAGGTCGTCGCGCGTCGCCGCCGCCACGAAATCCGGATCGCCCAGCACCGGCCGCCCCATCGGCTGGTCCGGATAGGCGGTTGCCATGAACCCCTCCGAACACAGCCCGCCCGGATCGTCCCCCCGCCGCGCGATTTCCTGCGCGATCACGTTGCGCTCCATCGCGACTTCCTCGTCGGCGAAACGCGAATGGGTCAGTACATCGCCGAGAATGCCGAGCGCGTCGGCGACCGCGTCCTTCAGGCCGGTGATGTGATAGGCGGTCATCTCGAGCGAGGTGAAGGCGTTGATCTGCGCGCCCAGGCATTCGATCTCGAGGGCGATATCCAGCGCCGAGCGGCTCTCGGTGCCCTTGAAGGCCATATGCTCGAGGAAATGCGCGACCCCACTCTGCGCCTTCGCCTCGTCGCGCGCGCCGGCCTTCACCACCACCATCACAGCCGCCGATTCGAACTCCGGCAGCCGGGCGCTCACCACCGCCAATCCACTCGGCAATGTTGTCTGGTCGATCTGCATCAGGCTGGCGCTCCTCTGGCTGGCCATCCCGCGGACCGCCTGGGATACTGTATAGCAGTTTCGCAGCATGTGAGCCGATATGACCGATACACCCCCGCCCGCCGTCCCCGCCCCCCGCAGCTTCGAGACCCGCCACGAAGGCAGCTTCAACGGCCGGCAGCTCGCTTTTCGCTGTATCGCCGGAGAAACCCATCTGCCGGATGCCAAAGGCGACCCCCGCGCCAGCATCTTCGCCTTCTCCTACATCGCCGACGATGCCGGCCCCGCCGAAACGCGCCCGGTGATCTTCGCCTTCAACGGCGGGCCCGGCTCGGCCTCGATGTGGCTCCACATGGGCGCCCTCGGTCCCGTCCGCGTCGCCGTCCCCTCCGACGCCACCCAGGCCGGCACGGCCCCCTACAGCGTCGCCGCCAACCCGCTCTGCCCGCTCGACGTCGCCGACCTCGTGTTCATCGATCCGCCGGGCACCGGCTATTCCCGCATGGTCGGCGCGGCCAAGCCCGAGGATGGCTGGGGCGTCGAGCAGGATGCCGAGATCTTTGCCGGCTTCATCCGCGCCTGGTTGACCACCCATAAGCGCTGGGCCTCGCCGCGCTACCTCTGTGGCGAATCCTACGGCACCACCCGCGCCGTCGCCGTCGCCGGCCGCATGGCGGCCGGCCCCGGTGCCCTGCAGTTCAACGGCCTCAGCCTGATCTCCGTCGTGCTCGACTTCCACACCGTCCGCTTCGAACCCGGCAACCCGTTGCCCGACGTCTGCTTCCTGCCGACCTATGCCGCGACCGCGCTGCATCACGGCCTCGTCGACCCCGGCCCCGGCGGCCGCGACGCCTTCCTGCAGGCGGCCCGCGACTTCGCCATCGACACCTACCTCCCCGCCCTCGTCGCCGGCGCGCGACTTTCCGAGGCCAAACGCGGCAAGGTCGCCAAAGGCCTCGCCCGCTTCACCGGCCTCTCGGAGGCCTGGCTCACCCGCACCCGCCTGCGCATCGACTCCGCGCGCTACCGCAAGGAGATCCTGCGCAGCCGCGGGATCTCGCTCGGTCGCTTCGACACCCGCTACACCGGCCAGGACTACGACCAGGCCGGCGACACCCCGGACAACGATCCCTCGTCCTACGCCGTCGGCGGCGCCTATGTCTCGGCCATGAACGACCACCTCAGCCGCGCCCTCGCCGTCGACTGGGATCGGCCCTATCTGAACATGAACCCCGAGGCCGGCCAGAAATGGGACTGGCGCATCACTCAGCCCGCCGGCACCTCCCGCTGGCCTGCCGCCGTCAACGTCGCCCCCACCCTCGGCCGCCTGATGCGGGAGAACACCGCACTCAAGGTCTGGATGGCCAACGGGCTGCTCGACCTCGCGACCCCCTTCTTCGCCGCCGAAACCACCGCCGCCGGCAACGGCATCGATCCCAGCAAGATCACCATGACCTACTACGACGCCGGCCACATGATGTACCTCCACGAGCCCTCGCTCGCCGCCCTCATGGCCGACCTCCGCGCCTGGATCGCGGCGTGACCACGCGGCGGCTCAATGGTGAGTGCTATTGCGGCGCCGTTCACTACGTCGTGGACGACGCCTTCCAATACGCCATGAACTGCCACTGCTCGAACTGCCGCCGCACCACCGGATCGGCCTTCAAACCCTTCGCCGGCATCCCGCGCGAAAAGTTCGAGTTAGTATCGAGCGACGACACCCTGCTGATCTACGGACACCCGGAAAACCACGACGCACACTGCAAAGTCTGCGGATCACTGCTCTATTCGCTTGTGCGTGACGCCGCCTACGTCCACATCCCCATGGGCACCCTGACCGACCCTCCGACGATCCGCCCGACCTGTCACATCTTCGTGGCCTCCAAGGCGCCGTGGTTCACCATCACCGACGACCTGCCGCAATATTCCGAGCACATCACGGCATGACCGATGGGCGCGAGAGGGTACCCCTCGCGCCCCCGCCCGTCAGCCGCGCGCCGTGCCCGGTCCGATGATCGCCGCGACCTCGGTCACCTTGTTGGCCGGGAAACCGGCGATCGCCGAATGCCGCTTGATGACATCCGCGCTCGCCGCCTCATGCACGCAATAGACCTTGTCGCCGGCGACGAAACTCGTCACCCAGGTGTACGGTTCACCCAGCCCGGCGACGACCTCGTTGGACTTCGTCGCGATGTCCTTCAACTCATCGGCGGTCAGCTTGTCAGCCCCGGGGATTTCCCGTTCGATCACGAAAGTTGGCATGGTCCTGGTCCTCTCTGTTAAGCGACGCCCCACTCGACCCCGCCGCCGTTGGACCCGCCGCGCCTGCACGTCACCCACCGCGAAAAAATCGGTCACACGCCCCGTCACACGGCACGGCCACAGGACTCCCCCCACCCTCCGCAAAGGCGCCCATGGGACGGATGATCAGACTGCTCGGTGAGCCCGCCATCCTCGACGCCGACGGGCAGAGCCAGCCGGTGCGCGGCCACCAGGCCTGGGCCGTGCTCGCGCGCTGCCTGCTCGCCCGCGCGCCGCTCGATCGGCGCGGGCTGGCCGCCGAGCTGTTTCCGGAAACCGCCGACCCGCTCGGCGCCCTGCGCTGGAGCCTCGCCTCGTTGCGCAAGGCGCTGAATTCATCGGACTGCCTGCGCGGCGATCCCATCGAATGCAACCTGCCCGAGGACGTCTCGACCGACGTCCTGCTGCTCGATCACGACGACTGCGATATCGAAACCACCGGCCCCCTGCTCGGCACCACCGAGCCGCGCTCCAGCCCCGAATTCGCCACCTGGCTGCTGGTGGAGCGCGAGCGCATCGCCGGCATCGTTGAAGCCCGCATCAGGAAAGATACCATCCGCGCCCTCGCCGTGGCCGATCACGCCCGCGCCGTGCGCCTGGCCGAACTCGGCGTCCGCCGGCGGCCTTATGACGAAAGCTTCCACATCCTGCTGGTGAAAAGCCTCGCCCAGGCCGGCCGGCACCAGGCCGCTCTCGACCATATCGACGCGACCGAAATCGTCTTCCAGGCCGAACTCGGCGAAACCCCATCGCCCGCCCTCCGCAGCGCCGCCCGCCGCACCGTCGCAGCCCCCCCCGGCGGCATCTCGCCCGCCGCCTTTGCCCGCTCGCTCATCCAGTCCGGCCGCGCCGCACTCTCCGCCGGCGCCGTTGACGCCGGCATCGACTGCCTGCGCCGCGCCGTCGCCGACGCGGAGAAATGCCGCGACCAGCCGCTGCTCGCCGAAGCCAGCTTCGAACTCGGCACCGCCCTCGTCCACGCCGTCCGCGGCTTCGACGACGAAGGCTCGATCCTGCTCCGCCAAAGCACCGAACTCGCGGCCGGCATCGGCATCCCCGCCATCGCCGCCGCCGGCTACCGCGAACTCGGCTACGTCGAAGCCCTCGCCGGCCGCCGCCCCGCCGCCGCAACCTACCTGGCTACCGCGCTCGGCTTCGCCGACGACGACGACAACAAGGCCGGCATCCACGCCGTCACCGGCTTCAACCTCGTCGACTGGGGCCGCATCGACGAAGGCCTCACCTACTACGAGCTCTCCCTCGATCACGCCCGCGCCGCCGGCAATACCCGCCGCCGCATCTGGTCGCTCGGCATCGGCGCCTGGGGCCTGCTCGCCGCCAACCGCCTGACCGACGCCGATGCCTGGCTCGCCGAATGCCTCACCCTCGTCGACGACCTCCGCTGGCTCGCGTTCCGCCCCTGGCCCATCGTCGTCCAGGCCGAATCGCGGCTCCGCCAGAAGCGGCCCACCGAAACCATCCGAACCACCCTCGAAGACGCCTTCGCGCTCAGCTGCCAACTCGCCGACCCCTGCTGGGAAGCTGCGGCCGCACGCGCCATCGCCCTCACCCACGCGGCCGAGACCGACTACCCGAAAGCCATGGACTGGCTCACCGAAGCCCGCCGCCGATGCTTCCGCAACACCGACGGATACGCCGCCCTGCACGTCGAAATCATCGCCACACAAGCCGAAATCACCCAACGCCACGGCAACGCCGTCCAAGCCGATACCCTCGGCCGCGAATGGATCGCACTCGCGGCACGAACACATATGGACGGACATGTGCGCCGGGCGGTGGATTTCGTTTCGCAAGCTGGGGCCAGGTAGGGTAGGCAAGCAAAAAGGCTCCGCCGGCCAAGGGCCGAGAGGCCCTTGGAACCCATGGGTTCACGCGGCTGGATTGGCTTTCTTCAGTTGATAACTGCCTTCTTAGCGCCGCAGGCAATCGAACGTTGCGATTGCACGAGACTAGATCGTGATTGGTTTAGGTAAAACCAATCACGATCTAGCAACCTATTGAAGAAGAGCGCGATTCACGCTTTCTGACCCATCGGCCTCAAGCGATCGTGCTCTAGGTGCGGTCGCAGCGATTTTATGGGCTTCGCCACTCTCCACGTCGAAGGGTACGGTTGTGGAGTCGAGCGCTATCGCGGTTTGAAGGCAAACCGCTGTCGCTCCCGTCGCCGCGCGAAGGCGCGCGTCAGGAAATCGTGGGATCTCGACTGAAGATTGGTTCCATAGCCAAGAGATGGGGTGGGTTGCAAGGGCCTCTCGGCCCTTGCCCGCCGGAGGCTCTTGTCTTGCCTCAAAGCGGAATAGGACTCACCCGGATCATTTCGCCATGCCGCGTTTCGCCAGGCTCGCACATATCGGCGATGCCGCCGGCGACGTCGGCGGGTTTGGGGACTTTGGTCTGGTCTTCGCCGGGGAAGCCGACGGCGCGGAGTTTGGTGGCGACGGGGCCGGGGTCGGCGAGGTTGATGCGCAGGTTGGTGTCGCGGGTTTCGTCGGCCCAGGAGAGGACGAGGTGGTGCAGGGCGGCTTTGGTGGCGCCGTAGATGCCGAAGAAGGCGGAGGGGCGCAGTGTGATGCGACTGGTGACGAAGACGGCGCGGCCGGCTTCGGCGTTGAGCAGGAGGGGGCCGCAGGAGCGGATCAGGTGGAGCGAGGCGGTGATGTTGACGGCGACGGCTTCGTTCCAGTCGTCGAGCAGGATGTGTGGGGCGGGGGTGAGGACGCCGAGGGTTCCGGCGTTGCTGACGAGGATGTCGAGGCGGCGGAAGCGTTCGAAGAGGCTGGGGCCGATTTTTTCGAGGGCGTCGCCGTTCATGAGGTCGAGCGGCAGGAGGGTGGCGGTGCCGCCGGCGGCGCGGATGGCGTCGTCGGTTTCCTCGAGGCCGGCTTGCGAGCGGCCAGTGATGACGACGTGGGCACCGCGGCGGGCGAGTTCGATGGCGCTGGCCTGGCCGATGCCGCGGCTGGCGCCGGTGACGAGGGCGATCTTGCCGGAGAGGGTCATGCTCAGTTGATTTCGGCGAGCAGGCTGAGCTGGCGGTTCTCCTTGTCCGTCGCGTCGGGCAGCGGGATCGGGTAGTCGCCGGTGAAGCAGGCGTCGCAGTATTGCGGGGTTTCGCTGTCGCGGCCGGCGTGGCCGAGGGCGCGGTAGAGGCCGTCGCGGGAGATGAAGGCGAGGCTGTCGGCGCCGATGAGGGCGGCCATTTCCTCGACGGTGTGGCGGGCGGCCAGCAGTTTGCCGCGTTCGGGGGTGTCGATGCCGTAGAAGCAGGAATGGGTGGTGGGGGGCGAGGAGATCCGCATGTGGACTTCGGCGGCGCCGGCGGCGCGGACCATTTCGACGATTTTCCGCGAGGTGGTGCCGCGGACGATGCTGTCGTCGACGAGGATGACGCGTTTGCCTTCGATGGCGGACTTGTTGGCGGAGTGTTTGAGTTTCACGCCGAGGTGGCGGATGGAATCCGTCGGTTCGATGAAGGTGCGGCCGACATAGTGGTTGCGGATGATGCCGAGCTCGAACGGGATACCGCTTTCGACGGCGTAGCCCATGGCCGACGGCACGCCGGAATCGGGGACGGGGACGATGACGTCGGCGGGGACGTGGCTTTCGCGGGCGAGTTCGGCGCCGATGCGTTTGCGTGCTTCGTAGACGGGCATCCCCTCGACGATGGAGTCGGGGCGGGCGAAGTAGATGTATTCGAAGACGCAGAAGCGGTTGCCGCCGCGGCCGAAGGGTTTGATGGAGCGCACGCCGGCGTCGTCGATGATGACGATTTCGCCGGGTTCGACGTCGCGGACGAATTCGGCGCCGATGATGTCGAGCGCGCAGGTTTCGCTGGTGAGCACCCAGGAGACGCTGCTGTCGGCGTGGGTGACGCGGCCGAGGATGAGGGGGCGGACGCCGAGCGGGTCGCGCACGCCGATGAGGGCTTCCTCGGACAGCGCGATCAGGGCGTAGGCGCCGACGACCTGCTTGAGGGCATCGATCAGGCGGTCGACGACGGTGGAGTAGAGGCTGATGGCGATGAGGTGGATGAACACCTCGCTGTCGGTGGTGGACTGGAACAGGCAGCCGCGGCGGACGAGGGCTTTGCGCAGCGCGGTGGCGTTGGTGAGGTTGCCGTTATGGGCGACGGCGAAGCCGCCGAACTCGAAATCGGCGTAGAGCGGCTGGACGTTGCGCAGCACGGTGTCGCCGGTGGTGGCGTAGCGGTTGTGGCCGACGGCGCGGCTGCCTTGCAGGGCGCCGATGACGCGGGCGTCGCCGTAGTTGTCGCCGACCAGGCCCATGCCGCGGTGGGAATGGAACTTGCGGCCGTCATGGGTGACCATGCCGGTCGATTCCTGGCCGCGGTGCTGGAGGGCGTGGAGGCCGAGGGCGGTGACTGCGGCGGCATCCGGGTGGTTCCAGACGCCGACGACGCCGCACTCCTCGTGCAGCTTGTCGTCGTCGTGACCGTGCGGATCGGTGCTGAAGTCCATGAACGGCTCTCCTGATCCCCTCACGGCCGGGCGGTCGTCGCCCGCCCCTGTGGGGTCGTCTGCAGCAAATCGGCCGCCGTCGTGCCCCGCGTCAGCGGCGGGGCCGGCACATGCGGCCGGTAATCGAGTGGAAGCAGCGCCACCAGCCTGCTTGCGAGCGCATACACATAGGGAATGCTGCGGGCCTCCGCCACACCTTGAGGCCAGCGATCCGTGGGGATCACAAACCCGGTGCCGACATAGACGGCGGCGACGATGACGATTCCGCGCGCGATGCCGAAGACCGCACCCAGCGTGCGGTCGATGCCGCCGAGGACGGAGGTGCGGACCGCCCCGCCGATCACGCCGGTGATGATGGAAAGGAGGATCAGCGCGACCAGGAACACCGCGGCGTAGGCGGCGGGATCGGCGATGTCGGAATTGCCCAGCCATCCCCGCATGGTCGGGCGGAACAGGGGGGCGCCGTAGTTGGCCACGAAGAAGGCGCCGACCCAGCCGCCGATGCCGAGCACCTCGGAGATAAATCCCCGCGCGAAGGCGACCACGGCCGATATCGCCACGATGAGGAGGACGATCAGATCCAACCAGTTCATGGACTGGTCCCGTTCAACGGCGGACTCCGGCGGTCGTGGCGGTGCGCATGTCCCCTGCCGTATATCGTTGCAAAGGGTGCCTGCGCCACCCCTTCATGTGGCCGCGGGGCCCGGACGGGGGCCAAATCGGGCTACGAGGTCGGCGAGATGGCCGATCTCTTCGAGAACGATGCCCTCCGGGGCGGCGATCGGGCGGTTTCCGCGGGCGACACGGCGGGGCAGGCAGGCTTTTTCGAACCCGAGCTTGGCGGCCTCCTTGAGGCGCGACTCGGCGCCGGCGACCTGGCGGACCTCGCCGGAGAGGCCGACCTCGCCGAAAAACACCATCGAGGGGTCGGTCGGCTGGTCGGTGGCGGCCGAGGCCAGGGCAGCGGCGACGGCCAGATCGGCCGCCGGTTCGCCGACGCGCAGGCCGCCGGCGACGTTGAGGTAGACGTCGGTGGCGTTGAGGCGCAGGCCGCAGCGGGTTTCCAGCACGGCGAGCAGCATGGACAGGCGCCCGGAATCCCAGCCGATGGTGGAGCGGCGCGGCGAGCCGCCGGGGTTTGGCGCGAGCAGGCACTGGATCTCGACCAGGACGGGGCGGGTGCCTTCCATGCCCGCGAAGACAGCGGAGCCCGAGATGTTGCCGCGGCGTTCGGCGAGGAAGAGGGCGGAGGGGTTGGCGACCTCGGCAAGCCCGCGGTCGGTCATCTCGAACACGCCGATCTCGTCGGTGGCGCCGAAGCGGTTTTTCACCGCGCGGAGGATGCGGAACTGGTGGCCGCGGTCCCCTTCAAAATACAGCACGGCGTCGACCATGTGTTCGAGCACGCGGGGGCCAGCGATGGCGCCTTCCTTGGTGACGTGGCCGACGAGGACGACGGCGAAGCTTTTGCCCTTGGCGAGGCGGATCAGCTCGAAGGCCGCGCCGCGGACCTGGGAGACGGTGCCGGGCGAGCTGTCGATGGTGTCGAGCCACATGGTCTGGATGCTGTCGATGACCACGAGGGCGGCGTCGTCGGCAGCGTCGAGGCTGGCGGCGATCTCCCGCATGTCGATGCCGGCGGCGAGTTCGAGGCGGGAGCCGCGCAGGCCGAGGCGGCGGGCGCGCAGGCGGATCTGGTCGATCGCCTCCTCGCCGGAGATGTAGAGGACGCGGCGGCCGGCGTCGGCCAGCGCGGCGGCGGCCTGCAGCAGCAGGGTGGACTTGCCGATCCCGGGGTCGCCGGCGAGCAGCAGGGCGGAGCCGGGAACCAGGCCGCCGCCGAGCACGCGGTCGAACTCGGCGATCCCCGAGGCGACGCGGGGCGGCGGTTCGGCGGAGCCTTCGAGGTCGACGAAGGTGAGGCCCTTGCCGCCGCCGGCGCGGCTGGCCTTGGAGGTGGCGGATTTGGCGAGGCCGGGGCCGGTGGTGACGGCTTCCTCGGTGATGCTGTTCCAGGCGCCGCAGCCTTCGCAGCGGCCGGCCCACTTGGAGGTGACGGCGCCGCAGGACTGGCAGACGAAGCGGGCGACGGGCTTGGCCATGTCAGGAGCTCCTCGGGGACGCGCGGCGCAGGACGAAGACGGCGGTGGCGAGGCGGATGCAGAGCCAGCGCAGCAGCGGCTCGAGCGCTGGCAGGTTGGCGAGCGGCAGGAGGACGGCGAGCCGGCTGTGCTCGATGCGGAAGCGGAGATAGTCGGCCTCGCGGCGGCCGGCGGGGATCAGCGCCGGGGCGAAGGTGGCGAGCGCCTGGCGCTGGGTGCGGTAGAAGACGTGGCGGCGGAGCATGTCCTCGGCATTGGCGCGCCAGGCGGCGCGGGGCATGCCGCCGAGATTGCCGAGACGGGCGCGGGCGGCGAGGAGGGCGCGTTGCAGCCAGGAGCCGTTGGCGCAGCGGTGGACGAAGGGGGCGCCGAGATGGGGCTCGGCCCAGATCTCCCGCGTCGGGAAGGCGGCGAGCAGGACGCCGTCGGGGCGCAGGATGCGCGCGATCTCGCCGGCGACGGCGCGGAGGTCACGGACATGTTCAAGCGCCATGTTGGTGACGACGATATCGAAGCTGGCGTCGGGGAAGGGCAGGGGGGCATCGGGGGCGACGCGCAGCACGCGGCCGTTCGAGCCCTCGGGGCCGTGGGCGTATTGCTGCCAGACGTCCTCGTAGGTGTCGACGCCCCAGGCATCGAAGCCGGCGGCCTGGGCGAGGCGGACGACCTCGCCGCCGCCGCAGCCGAAGTCGAGCAGCTTGGCGCCGGGGGGGGCGGATTGCGCGGCGAGGCGGACCATGAAGGGGTAGTTCAGCGACACGGCTAGCGCGCCACGAGGGCGTAGAGGCAGGAGCTGACATAGCCCTCGGCCAGGCGCATGCGGTCGCGCAGGACGGGGGCCTCGAGGGTGAAGCCGAGGCGCTCGACGAGGGTGCGGGAGGCCTGGTTGCGGGTGTCGATCTCGGCCTCGATGCGGTGTACCCCGAGGGTGGACTGCATGAAGGCGATGAGGGCGCCGACGGCTTCCTGCGCGTAGCCCTGGCCAGTGGCGGCGGGGGCGAGGATGTAGCCGATTTCGGCGCGGCGGTGGCGGGTGCTGCGGGCGTGATAGTTGACCATGCCGATGCAGCGGTCGGTGTCGGCTTCGGCGACCGCCCAGGTCATCCAGCCCTCGGGCGAAGCCTTGGTCCAGTGGCTGATGTAGAGGGCGGTGCGGGCGATTGTGGGGGAGGGGTCGTGGTCCCAGTAGCGCATGGCCATGCCGTCGCCATAGGCGGTGTGAAAGGCGGGTGCGTCCTCGGCGGTGAATGGACGCAGGCGCAGCCGGGGGGGTTCGAGGATCGGGATTTCGTTGCGCGCCACTAGCGCCGCAACTCCATCTGGATCGGACCCTCGCGGCGGCCATGGGTGAACTGGTCGACCATGTCGTTGCCGCTGTTCATCAGGTCGGTGGCTTGGCCCTGCCAGACGATGCGGCCCTTGAACAGCATGGCGGCGCGATCGCCGATGCGGCGCGCGCTCAGCATGTCGTGGGTGATCGCGACCGCGGTGGAGCCGAGGCGCTTGACGCAGTCGACGATGAGGCCGTCGATCACCGCGCCCATGATGGGGTCGAGCCCCGTGGTGGGTTCGTCGAAGAAGAGGATGTCGGGCTGGGCGGCGATGGCGCGGGCGAGGCCGACGCGCTTCTGCATGCCCCCTGAGAGCTCGGCCGGCCAGAGGTCGCCGACGCTGGCGGCGAGGCCGACCTGCTCCAGCACGCCGACGGCGCGAGCCTTGGCCTCGCCGCGCGTCACGGCGCGGCGGGCGAGCAGGCCGAAGGCGACGTTTTCCCAGACCGGCAGGCTGTCGAACAAGGCACCGTTCTGGAACAGCATGCCGATATGGGCGCGGACCTCCTCGCGCTCCGCGCGGTCGAGGCGCAGCACATCCTTGCCGTCGATCTCGATGGTGCCCTCGTCGGGGGTGATGAGGCCGAGGATGCACTTGAGCAGGACGGATTTGCCGGAGCCGGAGCCGCCGATGACGACCATGGAGGTGTTCGGCATGATGTCGAGATCGATGCCTTCCAGCACTGTCTTGTCGCCGAAGCGCTTGGTCAGGCCGCGCAGGCGGATCTTGGGAACGGGGTCGCTCATCGCGCGAAGAACAGTTCGGTGAGGACGTAGTCGAAGGCGAGGATGAGGACGCTGGCGGCGACGACGGCGGAGGTTGTCGCCGCACCCACGCCCTGGGCGCCGCCCTTGGAGTTGTAGCCGTGGTAGCAGCCCATCAGCGCGATCAGGAAGCCGAAGACGGCGGCTTTGACGAGGCCGGAGACGACGTCGTCGGTGCGCAGGAAGTCGAGCGTGTTGGTGAGGTAGATGCCGGAGTTGAAGCCGAGCTTCACGGTGGCGATGATGAAGCCGCCGAGCACGCCGAGGATGTCGGCGATGACCACCAGCAGCGGCAGCGCGAGCAGGCCGGCGAGCAGGCGGGGGGCGACCAGATATTTCATCGGGTTGGTCGACAGCGTGGTGAGCGCGTCCACTTGATCAGTCACCCGCATGGTGCCGATCTCGGCGGCCATGGCGGCGCCGACGCGGCCGGCGACCATCAGGCCGGCCAGCACCGGGCCAAGCTCGCGGGTGACGGAGAGCACGACGAGAGAGGCCACCGCGCTGTCGGCGGCGAAGCGGGAGAGGCCGGTGGAGGATTGCAGCGCCAGCACCATGCCGGTGAACACCGCGGTCAGCGCGACGACGGGCAGGCTGAGATAGCCGATCTCCAGCATCGCGCGGCCGAACATGCGGCCGTAGAAGGGCGGGCGGACGACGTGCGACAGGCCCTCGACGGCGAACAGCGCGAGGCGGCCGGTGCCGACGCAGGTGTCGAGCGCGGCGCGGCCGACCTTCTGGACGAAATCGAGAATGCTCATCCGACATACTCCCGGCCGTAGCGCGGGCCGAGGCTGGTCAGCACCTCGTAGCCGTTGGTGCCGGCGGCCTCGGCGATGGCGTCGACCGGGCGGGAGGGCCCCATCAGCTCGAGCCAGCTGCCGGTGGTCACGCCGGGCGCGTCGGTGACGTCGTAGGTCGTGAGGTCCATGGACACACGCCCTACCAGGGGCACGGGCGTGCCGTCAAAGACGGCGTGGCCGCGGCCGGACTGGGACCGCAGCCAGCCATCGGCATAGCCGACGCTGACGGTGGCGATGCGGCTGGGGCGGGCGGCGCGCCAGGTGGCGTTGTAGCCGACGGTGGCGCCGGCCGGGATGGCGCGGAGCTGGACGACGCGGGCGCGCAAGGTGGCGACGCCGCGCATCTGGTTGGGCTGGCCGGGCGTCGGGTTGATGCCGTAGAGCGCGGCGCCGGGGCGGGCGAGGTCGGAGGCGAAGGGGGCGCCGAGGAAGATGCCCGAGGAGTTGGCGAAGCTGCGGGGAGCGGCGGGCAGGCGGGCGCAGGCGGCGGCGAAGGCGGCGCGCTGGCGCTTGTTGTCGGGGTCATCGGCCACCTCGGAGGACACGAGGTGGGTCATGACATAGCGGAGCGCGATGCCGTCGAACTGTCCGGGGTCGTCGGCGAGGGCGGCGAGATCGGCGGCGTCGAGGCCGAGGCGGTTCATGCCGGTGTCGACGTGGAGCAGCGCGGAAAGGGGGCGGCCGAGCCGGGCGGCGTGGGCGCCCCAGCGGCCGACCTCGTCACGCGAGCCGAGGACTGGCGTGATGCCGCGGGCGGTGAACTCGCCTTCGTCGCCGGGCGTCAGGCCATTGAGGACGGCGAGCATCGCGCTGGGCACCAGGTCGCGGATCGCCACCGCCTCACCGAAATGGGCGACGAAGAAATGGCGGCAACCGGCCGCATACAACGCCGGCGCAACCTTCGCGGCCCCCAGCCCGTAGCCGTCCGCCTTGACCACGCCGGCGACCGGACCGGTTGGGTGGCGGGCGCACAAATCCCGCCAGTTCGCCACCACCGCGGCGAGGTCAACGGTGAGGACGGCGTTCAGCACGCGGCCGACTCATACTTGGCGCGCGGCCGCCCCACCAACCCCGCGCGCGATACGAGCCGCCGTAAAGGCCGGAAGAAACGGCCTTTACGGCGGCTCGTATCAGTAGGCGTCATCGGGCGAATGATGCAGGTCGATATCGGCGTAGCGGGTGAACTCGCCCTCGAACAGCAGGTCGATCTTGCCGGTCGGGCCATGGCGCTGCTTCTCGATCAGCAGCTCGGCGCGGTTATGCACCGCCTCCATGTCGCGCTGCCACTTGTCGAGCGCGGCGTTGAACTTGTCGTCATTGTCGAAGGCGATCTGCTTGGGCATGCGCTGCTGCAGATAATATTCGTCACGATAGATGAACATCACCACGTCGGCGTCCTGCTCGATCGAGCCGGACTCACGCAAGTCGGCGAGCTGGGGCCGCTTGTCCTCGCGGCTCTCGACCTGGCGGGAGAGCTGCGAGAGGGCGATGACGGGAACCTCGAGCTCCTTGGCGATGGCCTTCAACCCCTGGGTGATGGCGCTGATTTCCTGCACGCGGTTCTCCGGGCGGGTGCCGACGGAGGGGCGCATGAGCTGGAGATAGTCGACGACGATCAACGCCAGTCCCTTGGTGCGCTTCAGGCGGCGGCAGCGCGTGCGCATGGCCGAAAGCGTGATCGCCGGCGTGTCGTCGAGCAGCAGCGGCAGCGCGCTGATCTCGCGGCTGACCTGCACGAAGCGGTCGAAATCCTTCTGGGCGATGTCGCCGCGGCGAATGCGGTCGCCGGAAATGCGCGACTCCTCGGCGAGCAGACGGGTGGCCAACTGCTCGGCGCTCATTTCGAGCGAGTAGATCGCGACGCAGGCGCGCGGCACCTCGTTGGGATCGATCGCGCGCGCCTCGGCCAACAGCGCCTTGGCCGCGCCATAAGCGATCTTCGTGGCCAGCGCCGTCTTGCCCATGCCCGGGCGCCCCGCGAGGATCAGCAGGTCCGAGGGATGCAGCCCGCCGGTCTTGCGATCCAGATCGCGCAACCCCGTGGTGAGGCCCGAAACCCCGCCCGGCCGGTGAAACGCCTTCTCCGCGGTGGTGATCGCATCCGCCAGCGCGTCCTTGAAGGTGACAAATCCCTTGTCGGTGCCGCCGCGCGCCGACAGATCGAACAAAGCCTGCTCGGCCATCTCCACCTGGCCGACACCGTCGATCCCCTCCTCGGCGCCGAAGGCCGAATTCACCACCGTCTCGCCGATATCAATCAACTGCCGGCGCAACCAGGCGTCATAAATCGCCCGGCCATACTCGCCGGCATTGATGATGCCCACCATCGCCGACAACAACTGCGCCAAATAAGCCGTGCCGCCGACCTCGTCGAGCACGCCGGAATGCTCGAACTCGGCCTTCAACGTCACCGCATCGGCCAACTGCCCCGCCTCGACCCGCCGCGCGATGGCGGCGAAAATCCGGCCGTGAATGCCGTCGGCAAAGTGGTCGGCATGGAGAAAGTCGCTGACCCGCTCGTAAGCCTTGTTGTTGGCCAACAAAGCACCCAACAACGCCTGCTCCGCCTGCAAGTTGGACGGCGGCAAACGCTGCGAAATGCCGGCGAGCGGCGCATGTGTGTCGAGACTGTTCATCACCCCCCACCATAGCGCACCCCGTCACGCCGCGTGAGTCACGATGCCTGTGGATTGCTGTGGATAACGGGGGGGAACTGACCGGACCGCACGGCGGGGGTGATGGGAAGGGAAGGCCAGGGCTCTGCCGTCGCCGCGCAAGCGGCGCGTCGGAGGACACGGCGAGGCTTAGCCTCGCCTCCGCCAGGAGGCGGCGCCTCCTGGACCTGGCATCACTTAAGAGGGTTGGAAATAGAGCGGGGGGCCTACCGTGCTGTTCCAACAGCTCAGTAGGCCCCCCGCTCTATTTCCAACCATTCCTTATCTGGCGCCGGGTGCAGGGGGCCCTGCCCCCTGCTGGGGTCGATGGGCAAGGCCCCCGCCTTCCTTCCTACCATCCCCCGCCGTGCGATGCGGGTCAGGCCTTGCCCATCGGGCAGGCGGCGACGTCCGGGGGCAGGAAGGCTTTTTCCTGCGGGATGGTTGCCACCAGCTTGAACTGGTCCCACTCGCCCTTCGATTCCGCCGGTGACTTGGTTTCCCACACCCGGCAGGCATGGATGTGCTTGCCGTCGGCGCGGACATAGCCGGTGCCCATCAGCGGATCGGCGACCGGCATTGCCTTCATCTGCGCCACCGCGGCAGCACCACTGGCCTTCGCCTTGTCGACGCCCATGGCCGCGCAGGCCTTGAGGTAGTGGGTCACCGCCGAATAGCAGCCGGCGTGGAAATAATTCGGATAGGCGTTGTGATAGCGCGGCGCGAAACGGGCGGCGAAGGCGCGTGTTTCCGGGTTCATGTCCCAGTAGAACGGCATCGCCCCGATGATCCCGGCGGCCGATTGCAGGCCGACGGAGCGGCTGATGTAGTCCTGGTAGACCAGCGCCGCGATCTTCACGCCGGATTGCGGCAGGCCGAACTCGTGTGCCTGCTTGATGCAGTTCGCGGTGTCGTCGCCGGCATTGGCCAGGCACACCACCTTTGCCTTGGCTGATTGCGCCTGGAGCAGATAGGACGAGAAATCCGTCGTGCCGGGAAACGCGTAGGAGGCGGCGCCGACAACCTTGCCGCCAAGCTGGGTGACGATGCTGCTGGTGTCCTTCACCATGGTGGCGCCGGAGATATAGTCCGGCGCGATGAAGAACCAGGTATCGTGCCCCGCCTCGACCAGCCCGCGGGTGATCGCGTTGGAGTTGCTCCACAGGTCGTAGGTCCACTGGATCTGATTCGGTGTGCAGTATTTGCCGGTGAGATCCGGCACGCCGGCCGAGGTGAACACCACGACCTTGTCCTTCTCCTTCGCCACCTGGCCGACGGCGATGGCGACGGCGGAATGCGGAATGTCGAACACCGCGTCGACGCCATCGAGGTCATACCAGCGGCGCGCGATGGCCGCCCCGACGTCAGGCTTCAGCAGCATATCGCCGCCGACCACTTCGACGGAAATGCCAGGTGTGGCCTTCATGAAATCCTCGGCCGCCATCTGGGCGCCCAGCAGGTCGCCCGGCCCGGAGGCCTCGGCGTACTGCCCGGACATGTCGGACAGCACTCCGACCTTGATGACATTGGCCGCATGCGCGCGACGGATCGCGGGCAGCGATAGCGCGGCAGCACCGGCAATGAGTGCACGGCGACGAATGGGCATGGAACGTTCCCCTGATCTTTGATGATTGCCTGCAGGGTCCGCTACCGTCCGCCACGCTGTCAACCCGAGGGGGCGGCGTGGGCTCAGTCTGCCGGCGTCTGGCCTCCGCCATCATTGCGGCCGCGGCGGTTCCAGGCCGGGGTCAGCGATTGGATCAGCGCGGCCTCGATCCCGCGTAACACACTCACGGGTAGCCCCTGCCAATCCAATCGTTCCGCCGGCCCGATCGCGCGCGTGTAAATCGAGACCGAGTCGCCGTTGATCAGCGTCCGTTTCAGCTGGGCAATTACCGGACCAGCGGCAGCGGCCTCATTATGCATGCGCCGATAATAGCCCATTTTCTTGGCAAGCCCGCCGGCGGTCGAGCCAACGAAGCGGACATCTTCGCCGACGACGAACAGATAGAGTCCGGGCTCTGCCGGAACCGTCCCCGCCATCACAGCCTTGCCGTCTGCGCCGCGTGTCAACGTTCCGACGCGCGTGAGGCCTACCGCTTCGAGTTCGCTCAACTTCATCGTCCCGTGCTCCTGACAGTTTCGATCGGAAGCCTAGTGGACGCGGCGGGCGGAGGAAATGACCGAAACCGGCATTCCCCGGCGCACACGCGAAGTTCAGTCCTTGCGCACCTTCGGCGGCAGCGCGAGCGCGATCGACAGCTCCTTCAGCCGCGCCGGCGGCACCTCGGCCGGCGCCCCCATCATCAGGTCCTCGCCCTGCTGGTTCAGCGGGAACAGGATCACCTCGCGGATGTTCGGCTCATCGGCCAGCAGCATGACGATGCGGTCGATGCCCGGCGCCGAGCCACCATGCGGCGGGGCGCCGTAGCGGAACGCGTTGAGCATGCCGCCGAAGCGCGCCTCGACGTCGTCCTTGGTATACCCCGCGATCTCGAAGGCGCGGATCATCACATCCGGCCGATGATTGCGGATGGCGCCCGAGGACAGTTCGATGCCGTTGCACACGATATCGTACTGATAGGCCTTGATGGTCAGCGGGTCCTGCGAGTTCAGCGCCTCAAGCTCGCCCTGCGGCATGCTGAAGGGGTTGTGGCTGAAGTCGATCTGCCCGGTTTCCTCGTTCAGCTCATACATCGGGAAATCGGTGATCCAGCAGAACTTGAAATCCCCCTCGGCGATCAGGCCGAGCTCCTGGCCGAGCTTGGTGCGCACCGCGCCCGAGAACTTCGGCGCCTCGTCCTTCTTCCCCGCCGCGAAGAATACGCTGTCGCCCGCCTTCAGCCCGCAGGCGACGCGGATCGCCTCGGCGCGGTCGGCCTCGAGATTGCGCGCGATCGGGCCCTTCGGACCTTCCGCCTCGAAAATGATATAGCCGAGCCCGCCGGCGCCCGATTCCCGCGCCCATTCATTCAGCTTGTCGAAGAAGCTGCGCGGATTGCCCGCCGTGCCCGGCGCCGGAATGGCCCGGATGATCCCGCCGGAAGCCGCGATCTTGGCGAACAGCCCGAAGCCGGAGCCGGCGAACTGCGCCGTCACGTCGGTGATGCGCAGCGGGTTCCGCAGGTCCGGCTTGTCCGACCCATAAACCAGCATCGACTCGTCATAGGGAATCCGCGGAAACGGCGGCTTGGTCACCCCGCGCCCATCGGCGAACTCCTCGAACACCCCCGCGATCACCGGCTCGATCGTGTTGAACACGTCTTCCTGCGTCACAAAGCTCATCTCGAAGTCGAGCTGGTAGAACTCGCCCGGCGAGCGGTCCGCCCGGCTCGCCTCGTCGCGGAAGCACGGCGCGATCTGGAAGTAGCGGTCGAGCCCGGCCACCATCGCCAGCTGCTTGAACTGCTGCGGCGCCTGCGGCAGCGCGTAGAACTTGCCGGGATGGTTGCGCGACGGCACCAGGAAGTCGCGCGCGCCCTCGGGGCTGGAGGCGGTCAGGATCGGCGTCTGGAACTCGGTGAACCCGCTCTCGATCATCCGCCGGCGGATCGAGGCGATGACCCCCGAGCGCAGCTTCATGTTGCGCTGCATCTTCTCGCGCCGCAGGTCGATGAAGCGATACTTCAGCCGGATCTCGTCGGGGAACCGCTCATCGCCGGCCACCTGCATCGGCAGCACATCGGCCGCCGACTGCAACACCACATCCGCCGCCTTCAGCTCGATCGCGCCGGTCGGCAGCTTCGGGTTCACCGTGCCCTCCTCGCGGTTCACCACCGTGCCGGTCACCGTGATCACGCTCTCCGGCCGCAGCCGGTCGGCGATGGCGAAACCGGCGCTGCCGGCCGCGAACACGCACTGCGTCAGGCCGTAATGGTCGCGCAGGTCGATGAACAGCAGCCCGCCATGGTCGCGCTTGCTGTGCACCCAGCCCGACAGGCGGGCGGTGATGCCGGCGTCGCTGGCGCGCAACGCGCCGCAGGTATGGGTCCGATAAGCGTGCATCGCGAAATTCCATCCGGGAGGGGCGCCGCACACAACAGACCGACCCCCCCCCTGTCAAGGCGGAAACCACTGACCTTCACCCCGCCCTCCCCCGCGTGTAGAACATCCCGATGCCCAAGAGCTCCAAGCCGGACTTCCCCGCCCCCGTCCTCATCACCACCACCGACGCCCTCGCGGCCCTCTGCGGCCGCCTGGCCGCCGAGCGCTTCGTCACCGTCGACACCGAGTTCATGCGCGAGCGGACCTACTGGCCCGAGCTCTGCGTCGTCCAGCTCGCCTCCGACACCGAGGTCGCCGTGGTCGACGCCATGGCCCCGGGGATCGACCTCGCCGCCCTCGGCGTCCTCTTCGCCGACACCGCGGTGGAAAAGGTCTTCCACGCCTGCCGGCAGGACATCGAGATCTTCGTCCAGCTCTTCGGCGCCGTCCCCACCCCCCTGTTCGACACCCAGGTCGCCGCCATGGTGGCCGGTTTCGGCGACCAGGTCGGCTACGACAGCCTCGTCGCCGCCACCACCGGCGGCCATATCGACAAGGCCCACCGCTTCTCCGACTGGGCCGCCCGCCCCCTCTCCCCCGCCCAGATCACCTACGCCGCCGCCGACGTCACCCATCTCCGCGGCGTCTACAGCAAACTCCGCGCGCGCCTGGAGAAGGACAACCGGCTGGACTGGGTCAGCGAGGAAATGGCCATCCTCGCCAACCCCGCCACCTACATCGCCGACCCCGAGCAGATCTGGGAGCGCCTCCGCCCGCGCACCAACAACCGCCGCATGCTCGGCATCCTCCGCGCCGTCGCCGCCTGGCGCGAGCGCGAGGCCCAGCGCAGCAACATCCCCCGCGGCCGCATGCTCAAGGACGAATCCCTCCTCGAAATCGCCGCCACCGCCCCCGACAACCTCGACGCCCTCGCCCGCTGCCGCGGCGTCACCCGCGGTTTCGCCGACGGCCGCATGGGCCAGTCCCTCCTCGCCGCCATCGCCGAGGCCAAGTCCCTCCCCGAGGCCGACCTCCCCATCGCCCAGAGCCACCGCGACGGCCCCCGCCCCTCGCCGGCCCTGGTCTCCCTCCTCAAGGTCCTCCTCGCCGCCAAATGCGAGCAGCACCACGTCGCCGCCAAGCTCGTCGCCGGCAGCGACGACATCGACCGCCTCGCCCTCGAAGACGCCCCCGACATCCCCGCCATGCACGGCTGGCGCCACGACATCTTCGGCGCCGACGCCCAGGCCCTGAAAGACGGCAAGATCGCCCTCGGCGTCGACGGCAAGCGGATCAAACTCATCAAATCCTGAACCCCCCACACCACGGGAGCCCACCATGCGCTACACCATCTCCGGCACCGTGATGCAGACCGTGGCGATCGACCTCGCCCCCGGCGAAACCGTCTTCAGCCAGACCAACTCCATGTGCTGGATGAACGACGCCGTCTCCATGAACACCAACACCGGCGGCGGCTTCCTCGCCGGCCTCGCCCGCAGCTTCGCCGGCGGCAGCTTCTTCATCACCGACTTCACCGCCTCCGGCGACGGCCACGTCGCCTTCGCCCCCCGCTTCCCCGGCACCATCGTCCCCGTCACCCTCGCCCCCGGCCAGTCCCTCGTCTGCCGCAAGGAAACCTTCCTCTGCGCCGAGAAGTCCGTCACCCTCGAAATCGCCTTCCAGCAACGCCTCGGCGCCGGCCTCTTCGGCGGCGACGGCTTCATCCTGCAGAAACTCACCGGCCCCGGCACCGCCTTCCTCGACTTCTCCGGCGAAATCGTCGAACGCGACCTCGCCCCCGGCGAACGCCTCCTCGTCCAGGCCGGCCACGTCGGCGCGCTCGACCCCTCCGTCCAGTTCGACATCCAGATGGTCCGCGGCCTGAAAAACATCCTCTTCGCCGGCGAAGGCCTCTTCCTCGCCACCCTCACCGGCCCCGGCCACATCGCCCTGCAATCCATGCCGATCATGAACCTCGCCGAGGAAATCGGCCGCTACCTCCCGAACAAGACCGAAACCACCTCCTCCACCCCCATCGGCAACACCGTCGCCGCCACCGCCGTCGGCGGCATCCTCGGCGGCCTGTTCGGCGGCTCGGGCAACGACAGCAATACGTAAGCGATGGCTCCGCCGGCCAAGGGCCTTGCCCTTGGAACCCATTACTTTTCTATGCTGGATCATCGTCCTTCAGTCGAAATCTCACGATCTCGGTGCGGAGAGCGGCGAAGCCCATAACACCCGTGCGACCGCATTCAACTCTGAGCAGTCGCTCGGTTCGATTGCCTGCGGCGCAAAGAAAGCAGTTATCAACTGAAGAAAGACCATCCAGCCGCGTAAGCCGCTCGATGGCCCTAAGCCGGCGGCGCCTTGCCTTCCTCGCCACCGCCCGGCACCCCCGGGCGTGATTTTTTTCTCTTATCGGACAATTTTCCGCTTGCGCCGGCGGGACGAGATGGTTTAGACGATAGATAGTGAATTTATATAACTCAACCCCTCCGGTCCAAGCCTCTTCCCCCAGCCACCCCGGGGCCGACCTCGCGCGTCAACTCTCCGCCATCCTCCTCCCCCTCCACCGCTTCCTCGCCGCCCATTTCCCCTTCCTCCTCCGCTGGCTCGATCCCTGCTGGGCCGAGATCGGCCGCCGGCTGCATGACCTCCAGCACACGCTCGACCTCCTCGCCGCCGGCCATTTCTCCCCCACCCCCCAGAACCACCCCGTCGCCCCCAACCCCCCGGCGCCACGCGCCCCCGCCGCCCCCCGTGCGCCCAGGCACTGCTGTGCCCGGCCATCCCACCGCGAAACCTCCGCGCCCGCGCCCCACGCGCCGGGCCACGCGGCCGCACCGCGCGCCCAACAGCCCTCCCTGCGCACCCATGCCCCGCCCGCTTTGCCCCGCCAACGGCCCCCGTCCGCGCCCCCGTCCGCGCTGCCGCCTCGCCCGCCGACCCGCCTTTTCAAAAATTGGCCACACCCGTCAGGGCGGACTCATGCCTAAAGTGTTACGATATAGCAATAATAATGCCTGCTCCCCCCCATCTGCCGGCGAAAACGCGCCGCCACCCGCGCGCCCACCGGCCCCGCGCGGGCGTCGTCTCGCCCGCCCGGAACCGGCCCTGCCGCCCTCGTCAGGTATGCGTCAGCAGCGTCCCGTGATTGCCGTCGCTCGACACCACGAAGTCGCTCGTCGTCAGCGCTCCCGGGATGTCGAAGGCCAGGGCCGCGGCGCCCTTCAGCACCACGGTCAACAGCCCCGCCCCAGCGTCGTACGAGACGCCCCGGGCCAGCCCGACGCCCACCAGGTCGATCGTGTCGCCCGCGCCGAAGTTGGCGATGGTGCCGGCGAACTGCTTGGGCGCTTCAAGTTGCAGCGTCTCGCCGCTGCCGGCCAGGAAGCTCATCGTCGCGCTGGTGACCATGCCCGACACGCTGAGCGTCGCCCCAGGCATGATGTCGATCGTGCCGTTGCCGCTGATCCCGCCAGAGGCCGTCAGCTGTCCGCTCGCCTCCACTGTGCCGAGATCGTGCAACACGCCGTCCACCGTGCCGGAGACCACGAAATCCGCCCCGGCCTGAACGCTTACATCGCCGAAACCAACGAAGTCGGACCCCAACCCGCTGATCGTCCCCACCCCGCTGCCCGGCTCGAGCTTCAGCACGCTGCCCGCATGCGCCGTCACCCCGCCGCTGAACACCCCGCCCGCCTTCACCACCACGGTGCTGGGTGCGTCGGTGTCCATCGTCACCGCCGGGCCGCCAGTGCCGATGATCGTGCCGGCGTTGACCAGCCTGGTGGCACCCACGATGCCATAGGAGGCGGAAATCAGGCCGCTCGCCATATTCCTGATGGTGACCGGGGGGCCCGGAGTGTGCACACTCTGGATCGCAACCCCAGACGATGTGATCGTCCCCGCATTGATGATGACCGCCAGGCCGGAATCCGAACTGGTTCGAGTGATCGCAACCGAGCTTCCCGAAATGAGCCCCCCCGCCGCGTTGACAATCGTGCCCCCGGCGCCGAGCTTGTCGAACCGTACAACCCCGTTGATGACGCCATGGTTGCGGATGATCGACGGGTCGAGGCCCGCGGTCGATGCGATATGCGCCTGTCCGGTGATCGTCGCATGCGCCTTGTTGATCACCGTGCCGTCCGCGAAATACACCAGTCCGTTGATCAGGCCGTGTCCGAGATTCAACACGCGGCTCCCGTTGAACCCGGACCCGCCTACCGAGGCGTTCTCGGCTCCATACAGCGTCCCGCGGTTCACCACCGTGCCCGCGCTCACCATATTTAAGGAGAAAACTTCCGCCGAGATGCCGGTCTTCGTATTGATGAACGTACCGCCATCACCGACGCTGAGCGCTTGGCTCAGCGATCCTGTGTTCGTCACCAGGCCGCGATCCTCAATCCGTATTCCGGCGTTGTCGCCGCTCGTCACCCAGGACGCGCCGGAGACGACGTTGGCGCTGTACAGGTTGATGAACGACGTCCCCAGCCCCGTGATCGTGCCGACGCCCGCGCCGCCAGCGAGATACAGAACGGTCGAGTGCGTCGCGTCGGTGCCGCCATCGACGACGCCGTTGAACACCGCGCCGGGATGCATGATGATTGCATCCCAAGTGGGAAAGCTCCCAGCCGGGCTGAGCAGGATCGCCTTGCCACCCGTGCCGGTGCTGGAGATCGTGCCGGCGTTGTCGATCGTGGTCGTATTGGTGTTGGGCGCCACGCCCGTATCGGTGATCCCATAATAGCCGCTGATCGTGCCGCCGGCCTCGTTGATCACCCTGCCGCCTTTGGAAAGCTGGATCCCGACGCTCGCGGTCCCGAGCGCGGTGCCAACCGACGAGATCACGCCGCCGCCATGATTGGTGATCGTCGTCAGGCTGCCGGCAGCCTGGGCGTCGATCACGTAGCCATCGGCCAGCATGGTTCCCGCATTGGTCACCGAAAGCGCATACTGCGCCGAGCCAAGCCTCAGTCCCCACCCGGCGATGGCGATCGTTCCGGTCGCCTCGTTGGTAACGGCGACGTTCGCGAATGGCGTTATTCTCAAGCCACTGCTGGCGTAGACTGTTCGGTTGATGTAGCCGGCATTGATCAGCGTCGCGCCAACAGAACCGCTGAGATCTCGAATCACGAAGTTGCCGCCCGTGATCGTCCCGCCCACTTCATTGGTGAGCGTCCCACCCCGAAACAGGATACCGATGCCGCCAGACGGCCCGGCGATCGTGCCGTGGTTGTCCACGTCGAATGGCGCCACCCCGGCCGAGTAAAGCGCCGCGCCCACGCTGTTGCCGATTAAGCCGTAATTGACCACCGTATCGACGGTCACGCTGTAGCCTGACGTATAAGTCCCGCTGTTGCTGATCGTCTTGCTGGTCATTTTTTTCCCCTGTGCTCAGACAATGTCGTTCCGTCGCGGCCTGCCCTTCTGGGTCATGCACCGCGTAACGTCTTTGATTCAGAGTTAACACGAATTCCGGCGCGAAATACAACCGCCATCGCCCGCCGATGCAGTTTTAACATCTTTTAACACCCGCCCCGGCAAGGCGGCATGTCACCCCCGCCGCGCCTTCGCCTCCGCCTGCATCCTCCGCCGCGCCTCCCCTGCCGCCCGCAGCCGCGCCGCCTCCACCGGATCGACCCGCCCATACCGCCCACGCCACGCCGGATCGTCCTTCCACGCGAACGGCGCCCGCGCGATCGTCCGCGGCCCCGCCGCCCTCTCCAGCATCCCCAGCGCCTGGCGCAGCACCGCCCGCTGGATATCCGCCCGCCACGGATGCCCCGCCGGATTGCCCAGCGGAAAATCGGTGAACAGGAACCGCGGCACCCCGCAATACTCAACGATATCCAGCGCCGACCCGACGATCACCGTCGGTATCCCAGCCGCCTCGATCGCCCGTGCTGCCAGACTCACGGTCTGGTGGCAGACGGGTCATATGGGCAACAAAATCACCCCATCCGCCCGCTCGTCGCGCAGCAGCCCGACCAGCGCCGGCGCATCCTCCTCCATCGTCTTGCGATGCGAATATTCCGTGGGAATGCAATGGAACCGCGGCGCCAGCCCACCGACCACCCCCTCCTCCGCGAGCCGCTGCATGGCCCGGATCGGCAGGAAACTCTCCCGATCCTCCATATGCGTCGACTCCTTGTCCCAGGCGAGGTCATGCGTGAACAGCTTCGCCGGCGGCGGCTCGGTCGCGCCCGACCACACATGCTTCACGCCCTTGGCATCCCGGTTCGACCGATCCGCCGGGCTCGAAGTCGACACCAGCGCGATCCGCGCCTGCCCCAATGGCTTGCTGAGCCGCGCGAACGGCACCTCGTCGAAATGCGCCCAGACGTAGTCCGTCTCATACCCCAGCGCCCGGTAATACTCCCGCGTCCGCTGCATATACCCGACCGGCTGATCCATCCGCTCGCTCCCCGTTCAGACCCAGGAACTATCCGCCGAGATCACTCATCCCGCAACGGCCGCGCCAGCAGCGCCGCGATCGCCCCCCGCACATCCATCTCCCCCTGCATCACCGCCGCCACCGCTGCCGCGATCGGCATCACCACCCCCGCCTTCGCCGCCCGCGCCACCAGCGCCGGCGCCGTCTTCACCCCCTCCGTCACCGCGCTCCGCCCCGCCAGGATCTCCTCCAACCCCCGCCCGCGCCCCAGCTCCAGCCCCAGCGAAAAATTCCGGCTCGTCACCCCCGTGCACGTCAGCAGCAGATCCCCCAGCCCCGACAGCCCCGACACCGTCTCTGGCCTTCCCCCCAGCGCCACCGCCAGCCGCGCCATCTCCGCCAACCCCCGCGTCACCAGCGCCGCCCGCGCGTTCTCCCCCCACCCCCCCCCCCCCCCCCCCCCCCCCCCCCCCCCCCCCCCCCCCCCCCGCCCCCCCCCCCCCCCCCCCCCCCCCCCCCCCCCCCCCCC
>Ga0164296_1001208_pt1 | contig 28232 bp, 21 predicted proteins | sample GEODES057metaG_FD_113533 | JGI IMG/M metagenome (GOLD analysis project Ga0164296, IMG submission 113533) | Dystrophic lake water microbial communities from Trout Bog Lake, Wisconsin, USA - GEODES057 metaG | ecosystem: Environmental > Aquatic > Freshwater > Lake | place: USA: Trout Bog Lake...
GCGAGTTTTGCAACACGCTCTTGGAGTTTTTCACGGTCGTAGTCAGATGTAGCTTCTTCGATTTGGATGCGAATTTGTTTGACGCGTGCTTCGATGTCTGCAGCTGCACCTGTGCCGTCGATTAGAGTTGTGTTTTCTTTTCCAACTTCAACGCGCTTAGCTTGGCCGAGGTCTGTGAGGGCAACTTTCTCTAGTGTGAGACCCACCTCTTCAGCGATCACTTTACCGCCAGTCAAAATAGCGATGTCTTCAAGCATTGCTTTGCGACGATCACCGAAACCAGGCGCTTTAACGGCGACCACTTTTAAGATTCCGCGAATGGTGTTGACCACCAAAGTTGCAAGGGCTTCGCCTTCGACTTCTTCAGCAATAATCAGCAGTGGACGGCCTGCTTTAGCGACTTGCTCAAGCGTGGGAAGTAAATCACGGATGTTGGAGATCTTCTTATCAAACAACAAAACAAAGGGATTTTCAAGAATCGCTACTTGTTTTTCCTGGTTGTTGATGAAGTAAGGGGAGAGGTAACCGCGGTCAAATTGCATACCTTCAACAATATCGAGTTCGTTGTTGAGGGACTTGCCGTCTTCAACTGTGATTACGCCTTCTTTGCCAACTTTGTCCATTGCTTCTGCAATGATTTTTCCAATGGACTCATCGCTGTTAGCAGAGATAGAGCCAACTTGTGCAATCTCTTTTGAGGTCGTTGTGGTCTTAGTTGCTTTCTTGAGTTGCTCAACCAAAGCCGTTACAGCTTTGTCGATGCCGCGCTTTAGGTCCATTGGGTTCATGCCGGCTGCTACGTACTTCATGCCTTCGTGAACGATGGCCTGAGCAAGCACAGTCGCTGTTGTTGTTCCATCGCCAGCGATATCACTGGTTTTGGATGCAACTTCCTTAACCATTTGCGCGCCCATGTTTTGTAGCTTGTCTTTGAGTTCAATTTCTTTTGCAACAGATACACCGTCTTTGGTCACTGTTGGCGCGCCAAAGGAGCGCTCTAAAACTACGTTGCGTCCCTTAGGACCCAGTGTTACTTTCACTGCATTGGCGAGGATGTTTACGCCCTCTACCATACGTGCACGTGCATCACCACCGAAAATTACGTCTTTTGCTGCCATTTAAATATCTCCGAATTAAAATATTGATTACTTACTGTCTACAACTGCAAACAAATCTTCCTCTTTCATAACGAGGAGTTCGTCGCCGTCAACTTTGACAGTTTGGCCACTGTATTTGCCAAATAAAACGCGCTCGCCGACTTTCACGCCAACTGCGACTAAATCGCCTTTGTCGTTTCTTTTGCCCGGACCAACGGCAAGGATTTCACCTTGATCTGGTTTTTCGGCAGCATTGTCAGGAATAAGAATTCCGGATGCAGTTTTGGTTTCGTTTTCCAAACGCTTGACGATCACTCGATCGTGAAGAGGACGAAGTTTCATGTAATCTCCTAGTAAATATAAATAAGAAACAAAATGTGAACTTAATGGTTCACATAGATGATTCGAAGCGACCACAAAGGCTAACGCTGTTAGCACTCATCAAGGACGAGTGCTAATGATAGTGGTGATTTGTGAAATTTCAAGGGCGTGGTTATGAAAGTTATTTAAAGAGCTTGAATTTAAGTCGATTAAATGCTTTATTTATTACAACTTAAGTGCTAATTAATTTAAATTAAAGAAATAAAAGAAAGTTTATTTAGTTCTTTAATATTATTTTTTATATTTACTAAATTTAAAACAAATAAAGTTGAATAACTCTGCATTTAAACATTGAAGGATGGCGAGAAAATCATCACTCCCTTCAATTTAGATATCTGAAATTGATTATAGGAACCTCTCTTTTGGTCAAGTACCTTTTTTATTGATCTTGAAAACTTGGTTTTAAAGGCACAAACGCATTATTTTGGTGCAATATAATGCATTATTATGATTAAACGAACCATTTTGGGGTGATATTTGCAAAATCTAAAGCCGGCGGCTGATGCCTTATTTATCTTATTGGGAGCTGTGTTCATTTTAGCGATGCATGCTGGATTTGCATTTTTAGAGTTGGGGACGGTTCGAGAAAAAAACCAAGTCAATGCCTTGGTCAAAATACTTTTGGATTTTGCAATCTCAACCGTTGCGTATTTCTTTATGGGTTACTCCGTGGCGTATGGTTTTGGCTTTTGGGATTCAGCCCAAATTTTGGCTCAACAAAATGGTTATGAATTGGTCAAGTTTTTCTTTTTACTGACTTTTGCAGCGGCTGTGCCTGCAATCGTATCTGGGGGCATCGCTGAGAGAGCTCGTTTTAACCCTCAGTTAATAGCGACATTTTTGATTGTTGGGTTTGTGTCCCCTTTTTTTGAGGGAATTGCTTGGAATCAACATTTTGGTGTGCAGTCGTGGCTTAAAGAATTAGGGGGGGAGGAGTTTCACGATTTCGCAGGTTCAATCGTTGTACACGCCGTCGGTGGATGGATTGCTCTACCCGCGGTTTTATTTCTTGGAGCCCGTAGGGGTCGTTATACAAAACACGGCACCGTTAAAACCCATCCACCATCTAGCGTCCCGTTTTTGGCGCTTGGTTCATGGATTCTTGCCGTAGGGTGGTTTGGTTTTAACGTGATGTCCGCACAGACATTGGACAAAATCAATGGTCTAGTCGCCTTAAACTCATTAATGGCAATGGTGGGCGGCACTATTGCTGCTTGGATTATTGGTAAGAATGACCCAGGGTTTGTTTACAACGGACCGCTTGCAGGGCTAGTGGCTGTTTGTGCTGGATCAGATGTGATGCATCCAATTGGAGCCTTAATTGTTGGCTTGGTAGCGGGTGCTTTATTTGTAAAAGTTTTTATCCTAGAACAAAATGTTTGGAAAATAGATGACGTTCTTGGTGTGTGGCCTCTTCACGGGCTTTGTGGATTATGGGGCGGGATAGCCGCAGGAGTATTTGGGCTAGCTAGATTTGGAGGTATTGGCGGAGTGAGTCCAATTTCCCAAGTGATCGGTTCACTTCTTGGCGTTGCAATAGCAGTCTGTGGAAGTTTGGTTGTGTACGGATTATTGAATGCCACACTGAGCTTAAGACTTACTGAGGAGGAGGAGAGCGAAGGGGCAGACCTTAGTATTCACAAAATTAGTGCTACATCAAGAGAAGAATCATCTTGGTAGCTTAGTTTAAAGAAAATAATAAATATCCACTTAACGGTCTTCAATCAGGAATTCAAAATAATAATTTAATCAAAGTCATTTAGATTCAATAGCTTAGCGAAGCCAAGCCAAGCAAGGTAGGCTTGTAGATCACTGCTACATGAAGGGCTAAAAGCTAGGCACTTTCACTTTGATTAAATACTTTTAGTCAATCCGAAATGTAATTGTTGACTGAGTGATGAAATAAGTTTTAAACCTTTCTAAGCAAATCAACAGTAGTTATGGTTGCAGTGTGCATATTAGTTCTTTAATGACTAATTCAGTTTAGGTTGCCCAATAGATTCATGTGATGCTGTTTCTGTGGAGCCCAAAAGGAAATAAAAAAACTAATTAAGAATTTAAGATATCGACTCCGTAAAGTACAAACCTGCAAAAGCGTTTCCTACATGGATTAAATTCTAGTCAGAGCGCATAGGTTTGTTGGTGTCTAAAGATTGAATCACCCCAAGGGTTGAGACCTGCGCAGCACGGTTGCCCCAAGAGCCGCGGATGAAGGTGAGTACCTCTGCCACCTCCTTATCACTCAAAAGCGATCTATAAGGCGGCATACCGTAGGGTGCTGGATGGCCAATGGTGGTTGGTGGTATTCCTCCTTTAGTGATGGATTGCACCAAGTTAGTGAGGTGCGATGTGCTAACGTTTCTATTTCCCGATAGCGCTGGATATTGATTTTTTACTCCTTCGCCTAATTTGCCGTGACAACCCTCGCAATGTTTGACATAAATTTGTTCGCCGCTTTTAAATGACTCCGACTGCGTTGGCGCACTAAAATTTTTCAATGGGGTTGATGAGAGACCATTAGGAGTAAGCGATTGAAGATAAGTTGCAATGGACGCTGTATCCTCTACACTCAAGTACTGTGTGCCTTTGTAGACAACCTCGGCCATTGGACCGCTTGCATAACCTTGCGGTGTGGATGCATTTTTTAGAAGATTTTGAATCTCATCCTTTGACCAGTGTTGAACGCCTGCTTCGATGGGATTTAAAAGACTCGGCGCGTACCATTTACCTATCGATGCGAAATTAAGAGTAGCGCCGCTGAGTGCGAAATCTGTACGACTAGCTCCAAGAAAATTACGCGGTGTATGACAACTCGTGCAGTGGGCTAGCCCATTGACTAAGTAGGCCCCCCTGTTCCATGATTGACTTTGGTTAGGGCTTGGGACGTACTCGCCCCCCTTAAAGTAAAACCAGCGCCAAGCAAACAAACCTATTTGAGTGTTGTAGGGCCAAGTAAGGGTGTTTGGTATCTGCGCTTGGCGCTTAGGCGCCAGTGTTCTCAAGTAAGCCCACATTGCATCTGAGTCCGAGCGACTAACCAAAGTCAGCTCAGTAAAGGGAAATGCAGGCGATAGGAGATGGCCATCTTTTGATCGACCATCGTGAATGGCCCTCCAAAAATCATCTGCTGTCCAATTGCCAAGCCCGGTTTGTGGGTCAGGCGTTAGGTTAGAGGAATATACCTGCCCAAAAGGAGTGTCAACTGCGCGTCCACCAACCATTGACTCTTGGCTGTTTGGGGTGTGACAGGCCTGACAATTACCAATACGAGTCAAATACTCACCCTTGAGTTGTAAGGCATTAAGGGAGGACTTTTCAAGCGTTGCAGGTTGTGTTGATGCAGCGGCGCTTGCAGAGGAGGAGGCGGAGGCAGTCATAGTGGCCCGCTTGTCATTTGGAACACTGCCGCATTCAAGGGGGGGTGGTTTGGGTAAGCTAGCTAAACCAACTGGGCGTCCACCTTTTGGCCAAGGTTGACTTGCAAGCCAAGCAGTCACAGCGCTGATTTCTTGAACACTCAACTTATCGGCAGTTTGAGCCATGCAATCTGGATCTTTTGTCCCCCTTTGGTGTGTTCTCCAAGCGCCGAGTTGACCAATTAAGTAGTCGCGGGGCAGTCCCAGTAAACCTGGGGTGCTAGGAGCGACTCCTGTCAAAGTGGGTGCATGACAACTAGCGCAAGCGGGTATCCCCCGCTCAGAAACACCTGAGTAGACGATGTTTTTGCCGAGGGCTAGTTCAGATTCATTGACAGATATTTGAGCTGGCGGTGGATAGGGTACCTCTTGAGTAGCAAAAAAATGGGCAAGTGCATGTAAGTAGCTTGGACTCAGGTTGTCAAGTAGGTAAGACATCTGGGGGTAGACGCGCTTTCCCTGTTGGAAATTGAGAAGTTGATTGAAAAGATAAGCTTCGGGTTTGCCAGCTATACGTGGAAAGTAGCCATAAGGGGTGGAGCGACCCTGCGGTCCGTGACAGCCCGTGCAGGCCTTGACTATTTGGGACAAAGAATGCTTGTCTAGTTCAAAAGGGGTCGGGCTGGTTGATTTTTGGTCAAGACCGAAGGAGGTGAGGGGTAGCTGAAGCAGTAAAAAAAAGAGGAAACAAAGTCTGTTGCAGTTAAAAAGATGCAAGTTCATTATTAAAAAAATTTGTTTAAAAGAAACCCAGATTGTGCCTAACAGGGCTATTATCATTGCTAAGTTATGAACACCATAACCAAAGGTTATTTTTAAATTTGCCGCGAATCTTTATAAAAAAATTTTAATTTCTTGAGTTCTGTGATCAATACGTAAAAGAGGCTATAGTATTTAATCTTACAGATGCATAGTTAAGAAACATATCATAATGTCTAAAAATGAATCCCTAGACCCAGCCAAGAACGGTAAAGCTGCTCAACTCGAAGGTACTTTATCCCATCCGACATACAGTGATTATTTTAATGAGGGCATAAAGTACTTACAGAGTAAGAATCACTCTGAAGCCTTGTTATATCTAAATAAGTCCATTGAACTCAATCCACTGCATTTCGATTCATTGCAGCTAGCAGGTCTTTTAGAGTCAGAGTTAAATAACAATGCATCTGCAATTAATTTTTTTCTCAAGGCAATTGAAGTTAATCAAACCAACCCAGAGGTGTATAACAACTGCGGTCTTGTTTACGAAAAAATGGGGCAGTGGGATTTGGCCAGCCAATATTATGCGAAAGCGATTGATCTAAAAAAAGATTTTGCACAGGCTTATAACAATTTAGGATCTGCCGAAAAAAACCTTAGAAATATTCAAAAAGCGCTGATCAATTACGATTTATCAATCCAGTACGACCCCCAATTTGCAGATCCACATTTTAACAAGGCTAATATTCTCAGAGAATTAAAAATATTTGATAAGGCGTACTTGCATTACAAATCAGCGCTTGATTTAAATCCTCGTTTTTCTCAAGCACATATTAATTTGGGCCTGTTGTTGTCGGAGCTGCAAAAATACCCTGAAGCTTTAGACTGCTTTAACAAAGCGATATCGCTCGATTCATCAAGTGTTGAAGCTTTGAATAACAAAGGCAATCTTCTTCAAAAATTGAATCAATTTGATCTTGCAGTTGAATCGTACCAAAAAGCATTGGCAATACAGCCCAACTTAGCTCAACTACACAGCAACTTAGGAAATGTCTATCACAGGCTTAACCTCTTGCAAGAGGCGTCCAATTATTATGAACGAGCAATAGAACTTGACTCCAATTTTGCAGAGGCTCACTGGAACAACGCTTTGGCGCTACTCATGCTTGGTAATTTTAAAAAGGGGTGGGAGGAGTTTGAATGGCGCTGGCAATCGGACGGTATCAATAAAACCTTGCCGAGGCGCAAATTGGAAGAAAAAATATGGCTAGGCAGTCCCAGTCTTGAAGGTAAGAAAATACTGATTCACAGTGAACAAGGGCTGGGCGACACAATTCAATTTGCTAGATTTATTCCCCACCTCTGTAAATTAGGAGCGGAGGTGACGCTTGAAGTGCAGCCCAGCTTAGTTGATATTTTAAAAACCATTCATGGTAACTTTAGTGTGATATCTACAAACACAGTTTACCCAAAAGTTGATTTTCAGTGCCCCTTGCTAAGCCTTGGATTAGCGCTCGAGATTGAATCCCACAACATACCGTTCGCACACGGATATTTGAAATCAGATCCTGAGCTTGTTAACCAATGGAGCTTGAGACTTGGGGGGGAAATCAAACCCCGTATTGGAATTGTGTGCAGCGGCAACAAAGAGCATACAAACGATGCGAGCAGGAGTTTCTTTTTACAAACACTCTTACCTCACCTACCTAAAAGTTTAGAGTATCACCTGATTCAAAAAGAAATACGCGGTGAAGATCTAATTACACTAAGTGAAAATCCTCAATTAATAAATCACGCCGATCAGCTCTTCGACTTTACGCAAACAGCCGCTTTAGTAGAAAACATGGATTTGGTTGTTAGTGTAGACACCAGTGTGGCCCATCTATGCGGGGCACTCAATAAGGAGGCATGGGTCTTGTTGCCTTTCAGATCTGATTGGCGTTGGTTATCTCATAAATCTAACTCGGATTGGTACACGAGTGTTGAATTAATTCGTCAAAATCAAATAGACGATTGGAATCAGGTATTTGAAACGGTAAATGAAAAATTAAAAAACCGATTTAATCTAATTTAAGAAATCTAGGAAACTTCTCAAGCTAATCAATGTATCTTGAGGTTTAAAAAATTTTTGAGATGAAGGGCACCCATTAAATGACATGAATGTCATTTGGCAGCTGCTCAAAATGTTAAAGTGGCCCAAAAATATGTGTTATAAAACCGAGATCCCTTTTTACTTTAGATTTAGAAAGTAATTTATGAATTTTCTGTCTCAGTCCTTGCGTTTGGTTATTGTGATGGCTTTGCTTGTTTCTTTGATTGCTCACTCAGCCCCTAAGGCCGCTTCCCAGCAAGAAGCGTGGGCTGTCCAACTTTTGCTGGAAGTGGGGCACTAGGTTCTAAAAACGGTCAACCCACTGTTGCCAGTTTTAGTTCGCCAAGCGGTATCGCAGTCGACGGTAAAGGTAATATTTATGTGGCGGACACGGGTGCTAATTTAATTCGCAAGATAAGCCCCAATGGTGTTGTCTCCACGTTTGCAGGAAGTGGTGACAGAGGCGCCCAAAACGGCAAGGCCACGGATGCAAGTTTTAGTTATCCCTTTGGCATCGCAGTAGACCCATCAGGTAACGTTTTGTAGCCGATGCTGAAAACAATTTAATTCGTAAAATTACCCCAGCAGGAGTTGTATCCACACTGGCCGGTAGTGGCCCCAAAGGGAGTTCGAGCGCCGTGGACGGCGCAGGTACGGCTGCTACATTTGTGGGTCCTCTAAGCTTAGCGTTAGACACCAGTGGCAATGTTTATGTGGCCGATACTGCAGGTCATTTGATACGCAAGATTACTCCCTCAGGGGTTGTATCCACACTTGCTGGTAGTGGAGCGCGGGGAGCTACCAACGGGGCAGGCACGGCTGCCAGCTTTAACTACCCTCAAGGCATAGCCGTGGACCCAAGTGGAAATATTTATGTGGCAGATGCGGGCAATAATCTGATTCGTAAAATCACCCCCTCAGGGGTTGTATCCACCTTGGCGGGAAGTGGCTTTCAAGGCGCCTCAAAGGGTGTGGGAACAGATGCAAGCTTTAAGGGGCCGAGTGCTCTAGCTTTAGACCCTGCAGGCAATATTTATGTAAGCGATTCATTAAACCAATTAATCCGAAAAGTTACTCCCTCAGGATTGGTCTCTACAGTTGCTGGGAGCGGCGCCAGTGGAGCTACTAACGGAGTGGGCGCAGTTGCAAGTTTTAATTCTGGCGTCCCTAATGCCGACGTTACATCTTTGTGCCTAGCCTTTGACGCAAGTGGAAATATTTATGTGGCTGACAAAGGAAACAACATAATCCGTAAGATCATAGCTTCGGGCCCAGTGCCCAGCACAGCAGGAGGCAATGCGGATGGCCCTGCAACAGTTCCTAATAACCCTCAAATTTCTGCATCAAACTCAAATAGTAATATCACCGCAGCTGATAAGGGTAGCAGCGCAACTAGTAGCGTCATCCCTAGTGGAGCTGCAGAAAACTTTAAGGGAGTAGTAGGTGAGGAATTAAAAATTCAATATAAATTAACTGGACAAAGCTTGCAAGTTTGTAATGTAGATCTTTTTATCAACGGTGGGTCTATGCAAGTTGAGGTCAAAGCTCCAGATTATGTGATGAGCTTTCCCTTTACACCTACCAAAGAAGGGCAGACCACAATTCTTTGGGCTGGTAAGGATGGTAAGGGTAATGTTTTTGTACGTACAAAACCTTGTCTTGGCCAAGGGGCTATCACCGTAAACGCTATGCCAGCCACAACTAGGTAAAAAATTAATATAAGTACTCAGCTATGAATAAATGAGAACGTTTGCTTACCTGGGGTATAAGGTCTTAGATTGAGAATCGGCCCCTTTTTTTAGAACGGGATATAGTGTGAAAAGCGTGTAATGGGCGATCTGTAAAAAAGATGGTGTTTCTGGTGTCTTGACAATATGCTTAAGTAAAAAAGGGGAGCCTTTATGGGTAGAAGCTTATAAAGATTAATAACTTCGATACCAATAGACTCCCCCAAGCTTGATCTCACTAAAAAGGCTTTAGGTCCAAGTTACTGATAATCCTCAACTTCATCTGAGCCTTGAACCAACATCACTGAAATTTCTGCAAATTGGATTGCATTAATTTGGTGACGATAAGCTGTGAAAGCATGCAAATCTCTTTTGTCAATATCACCTAAATCGTAAGCATCGGCAGCAAGTTCGTGTTGCATAGCAGCCTGCTTAAAGTGATAAGCGGCCATACGGTGACTGTCGCTTGGACTATCGTACTCTTCATCCATGATATCGTTATCATGTACCAAATGATTCATCTCGTGTTCGCTATTTTGCTGGACGTGTTCCATAGTAGATCACCTTTCAAAAGTAGGATTGATTGAATAACAGACAGACCTTAATGTGACCTTTTAAGGAAGGTCAATTTATTTTCACTTCTATGTGTGACCATTGGGTGACATTGTGACCTAAGTTGATTTGATCACTCAAAATAGAAGCAACAAAAGATTAATCACCGGGGTCCGAGCAACCAGCAGGGGTAAAAAACTTAATACACACTCCATAATCAGGTTAAAGAGAGTCAAACCGAGAATTCAGCAGGTAGCAAACGGTTATATTCGTCTTTGACTACTTTGTAACATTCACAAGTTCTCATCTCTAGGCCGGCACGGTTGATGACTGTAATTCGGCCTCTTGCATACTGAATGAGCCCGGCTTTTTGAAGTTTTAATGCAACTTCAGTTACACCCTCTCTGCGAACACCCAGCATATTTGCGATGAGTTGTTGGGTCATCACAAGTTCATTGCTCTGAAGTCGATCGATACTCAGCAGCAACCAGCGACAAAGCTGTTCATCAATATTGTGATGCCTATTGCAAACTGCGGTTTGTGACATTTGAGTAATGAGTGCCTGTGTAAATCTCAAAAGCAAATGCATAACAGCGGGCGATTTATTAAACTCTCCCACTATGACAGAGGAGGGAATTTTAAAAGCCAATCCCTCGCTTTGAACAACTGCGTCACTGGTAGTCGATTCCCCACCCATGAAGATACAAACTCCTGCCATTCCTTCATTTCCAACTACGGCCATTTCTGCTGAAGCCCCATTTTCTAGGCAATACAAAAGCGAAATAATGGCAGTTGAAGGGAAGTAGGCATATTTTTGTATAACGTGTGGCTCAAAAACGATTTCGCCAAGCTTTAGGTTGCACGGCTGGACGTGGGGGAAAATTCGTTCCCAGTCGGGTATTGGAATAGATCGAAACAGGCCATTTTGATTTTTTACAGTTATAGAATTCAATTTCTCCCCCTAGTGTAAGAAAAGTGTCTAAAGAGTGAGCGTATATAGGTAGGTACTCAATCGTGCATTCACACAAAAACAAACACACAAAGTGGCATAACTATATTAAATCTCTGTTGGTGGATTGAAGGGACTTAAGTCAAATCTAGGCTACTATTATTAGAGGGTAGGAAAATAAGGGAAGAGAAAATTCAAGGAGAATGGAATTACACGAGCAAGTCATCTTCGATTTTTTTTGCATTGATACCAATTTCACGAAAAGCATCAATTTAAAATAAATTTGTGTACATCCCGATTTTTTACAGATGAGCAATAAAATTCTTAAGAATCCATAAAAGTAAAGATAATAAAGATTTTAAAAAAATTATTGAAAACAATTCAAATATTAATTGTTATATTTTCATAGAAAATATTAACGTTGTAGGTGCTTGGAGCCAATCAAAAGTACCTACAACAAACATAAAAAACTAATGTTGAATTGGCTCTGATTCAGAAACTGCAACGTGCCAGATAATCAGTCCGAAAGCAATTTTATTTACCACGTCCGCAAAGTTGTAGATGATATTCAATGCATTTGCGCTTTCAGTTGCGCTAACACCTGATAAATAACCAAAATAATAGCCGACCGGATAGATAGCCCATCCAATCGTAACAATCCAACGCATCAAAGAAAATGCTGATTTAACTGATTCAGGAGCTTTGTTGGCACTAATTTGGCTGGCCTCTCCTGCAAAGATCTCATAAAGAATAAATGCCCAACCTAGCATACCAACTACAAATGCAGGAAATACGGATACGTTGCCCGCCTCGCCCAGATATCCGCCCACCAACATCACCAAAGCACCAACAATTAAACGCCAAAAAACACCTACTGGAACTTTTGCAATGGCAGAAAGTATCAAATAAAACTCAACAATTAACAAAGGAACCGTAATTAGCCAGTCAATATAGCGATATACAGTTGGAGTAGATGAAGTCATGACCCAAACATCGCGCATGTAAAAGTAGTGAACTGCGGCAACCAAAGTAACCAATCCTGAAACGGTTAGGGAAGTTTTCCATTTAGGTTTTACTCTATCTCTTTCAAGAAAGAAAAAAGCAGTAGATGCAACTAAAGCCATCGAGATCAACCAAAAAGAAATCCCAACGAAATCATCGGACTTTAGAACGACGGACGCTGCCCAAGCTTGGCTGCTTGAGATGAAGAACAAAGAAATGGCCCCTAGAAAATAAGATAACTTAGATTTGTTTTTTTTTAAAATCATAAAAGAACTCCTTGTAAGAAAGTTCAATGTAACATCAAACTTTTATTTAAAAGTGATAAAACAAACGCGCATTAGTTATAATTTAATAAATATTTTTAGATAAAAACATATTATTTCCCAGCGATTGACATAAATCATAATATGTCAAAACGATAAGACGTATAGGAGAAGACTTAATTAAGAAACCAGTGGTGATTTTTGATAAAGAGAGTAATGCTGTCTAAATTCACCCTAAAGATAGAATTTTATTAAGCCCTGAGAAGCACAAACTACGTTTAACTGGACGTGAAAAGACTCTGCTTGTGGCCCTAACTCAAGCAAAAGATAATACTTTGGAGTCCGGACAAATCACTGACTTGTTTACTTCACCCGACGAAGACGATTTCATGACCAAGCATGCTCTTGAGGAATTGATAGCTCGTTTACGCAGAAAGTTAAAAAGTGCTCAGGACGCGCAAGCTGAACCCGCTATAAAATCAGTTTGGGGAATAGGCTATCAATTGTGCATTCATATAAATATCTCTAATGTGAGCTAATTTTCTCAACGTGTGTAAGACAAATTTTGTATTTAAAACATGTCTTTACCGTTATTATCAGATGATGAGAACAACTGCATTTTTTATCTTTTTAAAACAAGTATTGACTGACTGAAATCAAAACATTTCCCTTCCTCACATTTTATCAGTCGAGGTGTATGTTTGCAGTTTTAATTATTTTGTTCCAATAGGGAAGCTCTTTTTTAACAAGCGAGTCCAACGCTGGCGGGTTGAGATAGGTGATCTCAACTCCTGCAGTGTCGGCTCTTTGTTTGACCTCTGAGAGCTCTAAGCTTTTCTTGACTGACTCAGTTAGTTTAGCAATAACTGCATCAGGGGTGTTTGCGGGCGCGTAAAGCGCAACCCAAGATTGAAGCTGGAATGCGGGTACACCTGCCTCAACTGTGGTTGGAACGTTTGGAAGCATGGGGTGTCTGGTCTCACCCGTCACTGCAAATGCCTTTAGTTTATTGGCTTGTATGTGTTGCATGACAGAGGGTGGTGTCGTTATGAATACTTGAACCTGCCCAGTCAAGACATCTTGAATGGCTGCACCAGAGCCCTTGTAGGGTACATGAACCAGGTCAGTATTTGTAATTTGTTTGAAAATCTCGGTCCCAATATGCGAGACAGAACCATTGCCTTGGGATGCGTAGTTAAGTTTGCCAGGGTTGGCTTTAGCGTATGCAATGAAATCCTTCAAATTGTTTGCAGGAATTGATGGATGCACTGCAATTACATTGGTTGACGTGGTCAGTAGCGCAATTGGCTTAAAGTCTTTGATAGGATCCCAAGGTAATTTATCCATCAATGAGGGATTTCCAATATGATAACCGGAGTAAGAAATTAATAGCGTATAACCGTCCGGCTTAGCACGGGCAACATACTGGTAGGCGGTGTTGCCACTAGCTCCGGGTCGGTTGTCAATCACAACAGGTTGATTAATGATTCGCGCAAGCGGTTCGCTGAGAAGGCGAGCGGAAGTGTCAACAAATCCACCAGGGGGGTTGGGTACAACAAGAGTTATGGGATGATCAGGGAAGGTCTGCGCCCTGCAAAAGGAAAAGAATAGGCAGGCGCAGATGGTTAGGATTTTCTTGATATTCGTCATTTTGGTTTTATTGATAAAGGATAATTTTTTCTATAAATATGTTTCAGACATTGATAAACGTATGCAAATCGTAGATCAAAAAAAGCTAAAAAATGTGAGTGTTTTTTGACACCCCTGTAACCTAATGAGAACTACTAGTCGCTAAAGATCAGAAGATTAATCTCCTTCGAAAAAACAATAGTATAGGCAATAAAAAAAGTCCAGTCTCACGTTTGTTAACGCTGGACTGGACTCTAACTGGGTAAAATTATTTTTTGATCTTGTCGTCGCTATTATTTAATCCCTGCTGCGGCTTTAAGGGCAGCGGCTTTATCTGTTTTCTCCCAAGTGAACTCTGGCTCCTCACGTCCAAAGTGACCGTAAGCAGCGCTTTTCTCGTAAATAGGCTGCAACAGGTTCAACATTTGGATGATGCCTTTAGGCCGCAAATCAAAGTGTTCGTGCACCAATGCAGAAATTTTCTCATCTGAGATGACTCCTGTACCATGCGTATTTACTGTGATGTTCATGGGCTTTGCAACCCCGATTGCATAAGCCACTTGAATCTGACACTGAGTGGCAAGGCCTGCTGCAACGATATTTTTCGCAACGTAACGAGCCGCGTACGCTGCAGAACGGTCAACCTTAGTAGGATCTTTGCCGGAGAACGCGCCTCCGCCGTGTGGGCAAGCACCACCGTAGGTGTCCACAATAATTTTGCGACCTGTCAGACCGCAATCTCCTTGGGGCCCGCCGACCACAAATCGTCCTGTTGGATTCACCAAATATTTAGTATCTTTTAGCCATTCCTTTGGCAAAACGGGTTTGATAATTTCTTCAATAATCGCGTCCACAAAGCTTTGCTTCATTTTCGTGCCGTCGCTTTGCTCGGGGCTGTGTTGAGTTGACAACACAACAGTGTCGATGCTATGGGGCTTACCGTCAACGTAGCGCATCGTTACTTGGCTTTTTGCGTCTGGACGAAGAAAGGGCAGACGACCATCTCGTCTGAGCTCGGCTTGACGCTCAACCAAGCGGTGAGCGTAGTGAATGGGAGCGGGCATAAGAACTGGAGTCTCGCTACAGGCATAACCAAACATGAGGCCCTGGTCACCAGCTCCCGTGTTCAAGTGGTCGTCTGAGGCGTGATCAACACCTTGGGCAATGTCATTGGACTGTTTGTCATAACAAACCATGACCGCACAGCCCTTGTAATCAATTCCGTATTCGGTATTATCGTAACCAATGCGTTTGATTGTGTCACGTGCAACCTGAATGTAGTCAACGTGCGCATTGGTCGTAATCTCGCCTGCTAGCACTACTAATCCGGTGTTTGTAAGCGTCTCTGCAGCAACTCTGGATCTGGGATCTTGTTTAAAGATCGCATCCAAGATGGCATCAGAAATTTGGTCCGCTACTTTGTCGGGGTGGCCCTCAGAAACTGATTCAGAGGTAAAGAGAAAGTCTTTTGACATGTAAAAAAAGCTCCAGTAAAGTTGAAATATGCTTGGCGTTGCCAATTCAACCTACGGGCTTTGGCGAACGCTTTAGCAGAAATGGAGCTCGGTTTAACCCAAGTCCCATACACAGGTTGCCCTGTATGTGTCGCCCTGCAAGTTGCTTCATTAACTCAGCGACAATCTGTATTGTAACCAAAACTTACAATTAAAATAAATTGACTATATGCACCTTATTTTTAGGCTTCTTTCCCTTTTGCCGTTGCGGTGGATGCAAGGTCTCGGCACCCTAGTCGGTTGGCTAGTGTGGCGCTGGTCAGCCGACTATAGAAAACATTTTTTGGCCAATACGGCGCATGCTGGGTTGACCTGGGAGCAGACCAAGGGGGCCGTCTCCTCTGCGGGAAAGATGCTGGGTGAGATACCATGGCTTTGGGCTAGGGGAGGCCACATTAAGGCCCTTGAGCGCGCTCAGATAGACGATGTTGAATTCATTGAGCAAGCACTTCTTAAAAAGAGGGGCGTTATCTTTTTGGCGCCTCACTTGGGGTGCTGGGAGATGGGGGCTCAATTGATGGCGGAAGTGTTGGGTCCTAAACACGGAAGCATGATTGCACTTTATAGACCGGCCCGCAAAGCCTGGTTAGAGAATCTACTGACCCGCTTTAGGGGTCGCGAGTATTTGAAGTTCGTTCCAACCACACTCTCTGGAGTTAGAGCGCTTTTAAAGCATTTAAAGTCAGGGGGTTACACGGCCATACTTCCCGATCAAGTTCCTCCCAAAGGACTTGGTGTTTGGGTGCCATTTTTCGGCAGAGACGTTTACACCATGACTCTTTTGCCAAAAATTGCACAACAAACCGGCGCACTAATTGTGCTTGCTTGGTGTGAGCGTTTACCGGGCGCCAGATACAGGTGCCGTTTCCTAGACATAAGCCACATTGGAATTGGGGACAAGTCACTGTCTTTGGAGGAGGCAGCCACCCGGATGAACAAAGCAATAGAGGAGCTCGTGCTGAGAATTCCCGATCAATATCTTTGGGGTTACAACCGAGACAAACAACCCAGAGAAATACCTCATACCAAGCTCTCGGGTGAGGATGCAAAGTGAAATGATCAAATTCCTCCTAATATTATTTGGGTTTTTGAGGTTTATACCACTGCCTGTGCTCAGACTCTTAGGGACTTTTTTGGGCTCATTGCTTTGGACGTTTGCTTCTAGAAGAAAGCATATTGCTAGAACCAATTTAAGTCTTTGTTTTCCTTACCTTGACCTGCAAAAACGCGAGTCTATAGCTAAACAAAACTTTATACTGGTTATCCAATCCCTATTAGATCGAAGCTGGATTTGGCACTCGAGCGAGAGCAAAGTTCGCTCAAGGTTGAAATTGAGTGGTGACCCGCATGCAATTGAGCTGATAAAAGCCCAACATAAAATAACACTAAATCCGCTAGAGCAGCAGACACAAGAACCATTGGTTATTTTTGCACCTCATTTTGTAGGCCTTGATGCAGGCTGGAGTGCTCTGGCTTTAGAGAGTTCCAAGGAACTCTTAACCATTTTTACCCAACAGTCAAGCAGCGATATGGATCTTTGGGTTTTCAAAGGGAGAGCGCGCTTTGGACGAGTTAAATTATTTAGAAAAGTGCAGGGTGTATCTGAGATCGTTAGGGCCCTCAATAAGGGCGCTGCTCTTTATTTGTTACCCGATATGGATTTTGGTGAAAAAGATACATTGTTCGTTCCATTTTTTGGCAACCAAGCAGCAACCGTAACATCCCTGTCTAGGTTTGCAAAGATAAGTGATGCAAAAGTTGTGAGTGTTATAAGCAAACTCACCCCCTGGGGCTACGAAATTCAAGTCAGCTCAGTGTGGAGTGATTTCCCTACATCCGATTTAAGGGCAGATACTGGACGTATGAACCAAGAGCTGCAGAGTTTGATCAATCAAATGCCGCAGCAGTACTACTGGGTTCATCGACGCTTTAAGACTCGACCCAAAGGAGAGTTATCGGTTTACTAAGTCACAGTGCAGGCTCTTTTTAGCCCAAAACGGCCAATGTGTATTGGCTTGTCGTAAGCGCATCAATTGGCATCCAACCCTCTCATGACTCATTCGCCGTTGACATTGGGTTCTTCACTCAGAACTGGCGCATTGATGGGTTGCTCCTCGCTCGTATGTACCCAGTCCCATAGGATTTGACTGGCCTCTAGAACGCCTTGCTTTTTCAAAGCAGAGAACAATTGAACAATACCTCCAGAGGATTGGAGTTTTGCAATAGATAAGGCCTTAGCGGCCTCTGCCTTGTTGAGTTTGTCGGATTTTGTTAATAGAACTAAAAACTTCAGTCCTTGCTCGACTCGGGGCCTAAGAATGTCTAAAAGAATGTCATCCAGCTCTGTAAGTCCGTGCCTAGGGTCGCAAAGTAAAACCACGCCCTTGAGGTTTGGACGGGTGATTAAATAATTAGCCATGACTTGTTGCCAGCGAATTTTGTCGCTTTTTGGCACTGCTGCATATCCGTAACCCGGCAAATCGGCCAACACTGCGTCTGATTGGCCTTGGCGGCCAAGGGCGAACAAATTTATGTGTTGCGTTCTGCCTGGTGTCTTGGATGCGAAAGCTAGTTTTTTTTGTTGTGTCAGTACATTTATGGAGGTAGATTTGCCTGCATTAGATCGGCCTACAAAGGCAATTTCAGGTAAGTTGTACGCCGGTAAATGATGCATTTGAGCCGCTGTCGTTAGAAACCTAGCGGTGTGTAGCCACCCTACGGCTTCTTTGGCCCTTGCTTGTAGTAATTCCTCAGCTAATTGAGCGGCACTGGGCTTGAAAGGCTCAGAAGGTGTACTTTTTTTGGGGGTACTGCGACGTGTATCCACTGTCGTCTTAGGTGTTTGGGGCATAATTTTCTGTGGAATTTAACCCGTTAATGTAGTAGTCATGGCACTGCACATTGTAGAATCTAAAATTTGGGGTTTCCCCTTATCTAAATTTGAACACTATGAAGCTTTTTCCGTCTTTACTTTTGTTGGGTGTTTTAGCCCTGTCCTTATCAAGCCAAACTTTCGCTGCCGAAGAGGCAAAGCCTGTTGCTTACAAGCCCGATCTAGCTAAGGGGGAGGCCAGCTTTGCCAGTTGCGCAGCCTGTCACGGAGCCGACGGCAATTCAGCGCTTGCGACTTACCCCAAGCTTGCTCACCAGCACCCTGAGTACATTGTTAAACAACTCACAGAGTACAAGTCCGGCAAGCGCGCCAACGCAATCATGGCTGGAATGGCTGCAACGCTTAGCGACGACGATATTAAAAACGTCGCTGCCTGGCTAACTTCGAAAGAGCCAAAACAAGGATATGCCAAAGACAAAGAGTTGGTTGCTCTGGGAGAAAGAATTTATAAAGGCGGTATCGCAGATCGCCAAATAGCTGCTTGCGCAGGGTGCCACAGTCCTACTGGCGCGGGTATTCCTTCTCAGTACCCAAGACTTAGCGGACAGCACCAAGATTACACCGTGACACAACTTCAAAACTTCAGGGGTGGAGTTCGCAACAACAGTGTTCAAATGAGCATGATTGCAGCCAAGCTCAACGACAAAGAGATCCAAGCTGTCTCAGACTACGTTGCCGGCTTGCACTAATTAGGTCAAATTAAAAGATTTTCTGTTTTCAGCCAATCAAGCCGCTTTTTAATTCAAGCGGCTTTTTTTATGTTCGTCCAAAAAATATCAGATGCTTTAAAGCTCAAAGCACGTGCTAAAAATTAAAGCCTTGAGTCAAAGGGTGTTATCGTATTGGGATAATATTCAATAAACGTCAACTGAGCCCATTAACTCCCCCCTTACTCCTATTTTTAAGGCAATATCATGTGGATCAAATCACCAGACCAGCGCTTGCAAGACTCGCTCAGCCAGGAGATTACGCCCAAAGAGGTTTTTGAGGGGCGCAGAACGACGCTCAGAAAATTAGCGAGTGCTGGCTTAATTTTGAATGCAACGGGATCAACTCTTAGCGCCTACGCTCAGTCAAGCTCTAATGTTCAGGGCGGAGGAAAACTCCCGCCCCTTCCCGGCGCACATTCAAATGTCTCAGGCGCCGTTTTGATGGAGAAACCCACTCCCTACGCTGATGCATCTTCTTACAACAATTACTATGAGTTTGGAACCGATAAAGCAGATCCTGCTAAAAACGCACACACGCTTAAAACCTCTCCTTGGAGTGTGCAAATTGAAGGGTTGGTAAAAAAACCAATGAAAATTACACTAGAGGATTTATTAAAAACACACCCGATGGAAGAACGCATTTACCGCATGCGCTGCGTTGAGGGGTGGTCCATGGTGATTCCCTGGGTTGGTTACTCTTTATCAGAGCTTATCAATAAAGTAGAGCCCCTTGGAGGCGCAAAGTTTGTGGAGTTTGTTAGTTTGGCGGACCCAAAAACGATGCCTTTTGTGGGTTCGGGCATTCTTGACTGGCCCTACACAGAGGGACTCAGAATGGATGAGGCGATGCATCCCCTCACGCTTTTATCTTTTGGTATGTACTCAGAACTGTTGCCGAATCAAAACGGTGCGCCTGTGCGCTTAGTGGTACCTTGGAAGTACGGTTTCAAGAGCGCCAAGAGTATTGTAAAAATCAGATTCCTTGAGAAAATGCCCGCAACCGCTTGGAATAAAGCCGCAGCGAATGAATACGGTTTTTACTCAAACGTTAACCCAAACGTAGACCACCCGCGTTGGAGCCAAGCTGCAGAGAGGAGAATTGGGGAGGATGGGCTTTTTGCGAAGAAAAGGAAAACGTTAATCTTCAATGGCTACGAGGCTCAGGTGGGGCAGTTGTATGCGGGTATGGATTTACAAAAGAATTTTTAATGAAAATTTTCCTATGAAAAAGTTTTAATGAGAGCTTGGTTTTTAAACCCTCACGCAAAAAAACTCTGCTTGCTGCTTTGCGCGGTCCCGTTTTTCTTACTTTTGATTAAAACGATAAATGATCAATTAGGCGCAAACCCAGCTGAGGCGCTCATCAGGAGCACAGGGGACTGGAGTATCAGGTTTTTGTGTTTGGTTTTATGTGTAACCCCTCTTCGGGTCATGACAAAGACACCTGCATTGCAACGTTTTCGAAGAATGATTGGGGTTACCGTTTTTGTTTACGTCAGTTTGCACTTGTTTTGTTACGCCGGCTTTGACATGGGGTTTGATTGGGACGATATTGTTAAAGATATTTTCAAGCGTCCCTTTATCTTAGTTGGATTTATGGGGTGGGTCTTTTTAGGACTCTTAGCCCTTACTTCGAGCAATAGGGCCATTAAAACAATGGGTGCAAAGAGGTGGCAGACTCTGCACAAGTTGGTTTATGCGGTTGCACTTTTAGCGGTTATCCATTTTTACTGGATGAAGTCTGCAAAACATAACTTCGAAGAAGTCATTATTTACGCAATTATTTTGGGTGCACTTTTAACGTGGCGAGTGGTGCGTTTTTTAAAAACAAAAATGGCTCCTCTTGTTATAAGTTGAAATCAAGTTTCTTGGCGAATTAGGTCCTGAATGGTCTCACGCCGCCGAATGAGGGTGGTTGAGTTTTGATCAATCAGGACCTCCGCTGCTCGCCCTCTAGAGTTATAGTTGCTTGACATACTCATGCAATAAGCGCCTGCAGATAAGATGGCCAATCCGTCCCCTACACTTACGTTTAAGCTCCTGTCCTTGCCTAGCCAATCTCCGCTTTCACACACAGGGCCTACTACGTCGTAGAGCACGTTAGAGGTGTAAGCTGTTTGCTCAGAGTGGGTTTGAAGCGGGACAATGGCATGAAACGCCTCGTACATTGCGGGCCTGGGTAGATCGTTCATGGCTGCATCTACGATACAAAAGTTTTTATGATCTCCGGTCTTTAGATATTCGATCTTGGTTAAGCAAACGCCTGCGTTGCCAATTAAAGACCTACCAGGCTCCACAAAAATAGTCCTATCCGAGTAGCCCCTTGCGTCCAAGAGTGCAAAGAGATTTGCCCACAATGCGTCTGCTGCGGGTGGCGTCTCCCCGGCGTAATCTATTCCAAGGCCGCCACCAAAATCCAAGTGCTCAATGTGTATTCCGGCTTTCTCAATGTCGTCCACCAAATCAAGCACCAAGCTGACAGCATCCTCATAGGGAGAGATCTCGATAATCTGCGACCCTATGTGACAATCGATGCCTTTGATTTTTAAGCCCTTTAGAGTAGCCGCACGTTTGTAGGTTTCAAGCGCTCTTTCGTGCGCGATGCCGAATTTGTTATCCTTTAGACCCGTTGAGATGTAGGGGTGGGTCTTGGCGTCCACGTTAGGATTAACTCTGAGGCTTATGGGGGCTACTTTTTTGCACTCAAGTGCGACTTCATTTAGCACGTCCAGTTCAGCCTCACTCTCTGCGTTAAAGCAGCATATCCCAGCTTCAAGGGCCGCTATTATTTCAGTGCGCGTTTTCCCAACTCCTGAGAAGATGACGTGTTCTGCTTTGCCCCCTGCAGCTAAGACCCGGGCAAGCTCACCGCCTGAGACGATGTCAAAGCCGCAGCCCCTTTGAGCAAACACTCGCAACACACCTAGAGATGAGTTGGCTTTCATTGCGTAATGAATGCGAGCACGTCTACCCTTAAAAGCTCTTTCATAGGCGCTTAATGCGTGGATCATGGCAGCTTTTGAGTAGGCAAATAGGGGAGTTCCGTATTCTGCAATCAACTGAGTAAGCGGGACCTCCTCTATCATCAGTGAGTCGTTTTTATAGTAAATAAAGGGCGAGCCAGGAAGTTGCTTGTCGGTCATAATGAGGTGAGTAAGAGGGGGGGGGTGAGTGAACGGGCAGTTGATAATTGCTGTATTATTTAGGAGCCGAATTTGTTTGGGAAGGGGGCGGAGCAGTGTTGCTTGGTTTTAGGTCAAGAAAGGAGGTTGGGGCTTTCTCCTTGGAGGCGGGAGATGGAGTGGCAGGAATCAGTATTTGAGGCAACGAGGCCCTATTCCTCGCCTCTTCCTCAGATGGGATGAATAGGCTGGAGCGTTGCCCACATCCTGTTAAGCTGAAAAAAAATAGCAAACTCAAAAATAGAGTGAGGGCAAATCGAGTCATCTATTAACCCTTAAGCTTTGGGGGGCAATCAGAGTGCTTAAAATTTCTTTTATCATTGTCAAATTGTACTGATACATTAGTAGACCTGGGTCTTTTGATATTTTAAAAAAACGGCAAACGCATGACTGACATAGAGTTCTTACATCAAGCAGAGGCCCTGCTAAAGGCGGTAGAGTTGCATTGTGACCGTATCAATGACGAATCCGACGTTGATGTCGATAATCAGCGTGTAGGCTCTATGATTACGATCACATTTACCAACAAGAGTCAAATTATCATTAATTTGCAAAAACCCATTCAAGAGGTCTGGTTAGCAGCACGCTCTGGCGGATACCACTACCGCTTTGATGGGCATGCGTGGATGAATACGAAAGGGGGGGCTGATTTTTGGAGTCAACTTACCCAAGACGCCAGTGTTCAAAGCGGAAATACCATCAATTTTGCCGCCGCGCTTTAGTTCTTAAAAATATCTATTATTTTTTTTCGCTCTTCATTAGCGCTGTTGGACTCGGCGTTAGATGCACCTGAGTCAATGCCGACACTGCTTACGCCGTTACCGCGTGTGAACTCGCTAAAGTACCAATCAGCACCTTCTTTGACTACACCAGATGCGGGGGGAGGGACCTCGGTAATGGGTACGTTTTTAAGGGCCTGTTGCATATAACGAATCCAAACCGGTAAGCTCAGTCCGCCTCCGGTCTCATGGTCGCCGAGTTTACGCGGCGTGTCATAACCGATCCAGGTAATTGCGGTTAGTGTGGGTTGATAGCCTGAGAACCAGGCGTCAAGAGAGTCATTTGTTGTTCCTGTTTTGCCGTATATGTCGGGGCGTTTTAAAACGGCTTGAGCTTTTGCGGCGGTACCAACCCTAGCTACCTCTTGGAGCAAGGTGGACATTAAAAAAGCGTTGCGTTGATCAATCACTCTACTCGAGTCCTCATGCTCGGCTGGGGTGTACTCTGTGAGCACTTTACCGAGGGGGTCTACTACCTTTGTGATCAAGAATGGGTTCATTAAAAACCCCCCGTTTGCAAACACAGAATACCCGACGGCCAGTTGCAAAGGCGTAACTGATCCAGCTCCAAGCGCCATGGTGAGGTAGGGGGGATGTTTTTCTGCATCAAATCCAAAGCGGGTGATCCATTTCTGTGCGTACTGAGTTCCGATTGAGTTTAGGATTCTTATCGAAATCATATTTTTAGATTTAGCCAAACCCGTTTTCAATGGAAGTGGTCCGTCAAAAGTGCCCTCATAGTTTTTTGGCTCCCAGGCTTGTCCTCCCGTTTCAGCTGCGTCAAAAAACAGGGGAGCGTCGTTGATCATTGTTGTCGGGGTAAATCCTTTTTCAAGGGCTGCGGAGTAAATAAAGGGCTTAAATCCTGATCCCGGTTGACGCCAAGCTTGTGTGACGTGGTTGAATTTGTTTTTATCAAAATCAAATCCACCGACAAGGGAGCGGATCGCGCCGTCCCTTGGGTCGATTGCAACGAAAGCGCCTTCCACCTCAGGTAACTGAGTGATGGACCAAGCGTTTTTGGCAGGGTCTTTGACAATACGAATCAATGCGCCGGGGCGTATTTTTATATTGGGAGGCGCTTTTTCGTTGAGTCCCGATTGAACGGGCTTAAGCCCATCGCCAGTGATCTCTATGAGTTCGCTGTTAAGTCTCATGACCCGTACTAATTTAGGGTTTGCATCTAGGACCACGGCTGATAAGAGATCGCCCTTATCTCCTTGCTCAACAAGTGCGTCATCAATTGCATCTGCAAGCTCTGTAGTTTCTGTGGGTAAATTTATAAAGCGCTCTGGACCTCGGTAGACTTGGCGCAGCTCATAGTCCATGATGCCTCGGCGAAGGGCTTGGTAAGCTACCTCTTGGTCCTCGGCTTTGATGGTTGTGTATACATTTAAGCCGCGCGTATAAATCTCTGGACCATACTGAGCAAACATCAATTGGCGGGCCATTTCCGCAACATACTCTGCGTGGACTTGAGTGACGACGGCGCTGGTGCGGATGTGAAGTTCCTCCTCTTTTGCAGTTTGTGCCTGTTCTTTCGTAATAAATCCGTTCTCCAACATACGCTCAATGATGTATTGTTGGCGTGTTCTTGCGCGTTTTGGGTTGTTAATGGGGTTGTAAGCGGAGGGCGCTTTAGGAAGTCCCGCCAGCATGGCCGCTTCTGCGATGGAGATTTGTTGAATTGGTTTCCCAAAATAGGCCTGCGAGGCAGCAGCGAAACCGTAGGCCCTGTTTCCCAAAAATATCTGATTTAAGTAGATCTCAAATATTTGATCTTTGGTCAACATGTGCTCGAGTTTGAGGGTCAAAAGAATTTCATAAATCTTTCGAGTGAATGTTTTCTCCGAGCTAAGATAGACATTGCGCGCTACTTGCATGGTGATTGTGGAGGCGCCTTGGCTTTTGGCGTGTCCCAGATTTGCAATACTGGCGCGCAGTAAACCAATGTAGTCCACCCCACCGTGTTGATAAAAGCGTGAATCCTCGATTGAGAGGACAGCATCTTTCATCACTTGAGGCATGTCTTTGAATGCGGTCAGTGTCCTGCGTTCTTCACCGAACTCACCAATTACTTTACCCTCAACAGAGTAAACCCTCATTGAGAGCTTGGGCCTGTAATCGGCAAGGTCAGAGATATCGGGCAACTGCGGATATGCAATTGCTAAAGCCAAGCAAACCAACATCCCCACAGACAGGACTCCCGCAACCGATAATCCGATCGACCAGCCAAAGAAAGTGAGTAAGAGTCTTCCAAGCGTTGACTCTGGGGCTTTCTCTGCAACAGGGGCCTCAGGCGCAGAGGGGGGTTTAGATTTTTTGAATTTAAAAGGAAACAAAGGCATGGGCAGCTTTAAGCTTTAAAAGTCGAAGATTCTTGGGTCTTTACCCCTCTCTAGTTTAACCTCTTGGGCCTAGAATCCTTTATTAGAGTAGGTGTGGCGCCCTCAAAGTAAATGAATATTGTCTTGTCCGACTTAAAAATTGTGTCTTATGGGTCAATTTTAAGTAAAACCCCTTTTGTGAACACCGTACGTTGCCAGTTCAAACTTAAATGACCTCATAAGCAAACTAAAATAAAGACTCAACACCTTGTTAGGTTGGGCCCGTGTTTTTGGGTCTAAACTGGATTTCGAGGTGCGGTTTTAAACAAAAACTTATTTGGCTTTTAACGCTTAATGAGTAAATACGAAAGAGACAAACAGTGTTGGCATTGGTGGGTCTTCCCGGAAGTGGAAAATCAACGGTAGGTAGACAACTTGCTCGGCGATTGCAATTGAACTTTATCGACTCCGACCAAGCGATCGAGGAGCGACTGGGGTGCTCGATCCGAGAATTCTTTGAGGTCGAGGGGGAGGAGCGCTTCAGAGATATTGAAACTCAGGTGATTCATAAGCTTTTAAACGACCACTACGGCGTGATCTCAACCGGTGGCGGCTCAGTGCTCAGGGAGATGAACAGGCAGGAGCTTCGAAGCAAGGCCAAAGTTTTTTATTTAAGAGCTACACCTGAGGAGGTTTTTAGGCGTTTAAAGCATGATAAAAATCGGCCTCTCTTACAGGTCGGCGACCCGCTAACACGGCTCAGAGACATTTACCGAATTCGCGATCCCTTGTACTATGAGACAGCCCATCATGTGGTTGAGACGGGTAGGCCCAAAATAGGCAATATGGTTAACAACATCATCGCTCAGCTCGAACGAGACCAATACGCAGATCCTTATCCCTTGAAAAAAAGTCTTCCCTAAACGTAAGTTAATTAAAAATTAAATTTTATGCGATCCTCTCAACCCGTGACTGTGCCCATTCAACTTGGGCATACAAATTACTCAATTTTGATTGGAAAGGGTTTAATCAGCGAGCACTCTACTTGGGAAAAACTACCCAACTCCCCCCTTGCGCTGATTGTGACGAATTCAACAGTTGCCCCTTTGTACGCGGAGAATTTAAAAACTGCGTTGCAAGAAAAATATCCGCGCGTTTTAACGCTTTCTTTACCCGACGGGGAGTCCTTTAAAACGTTTGAAACGCTGAACCTTATTTTTGACCTATTGCTGGAGGCAGGGGCGGACAGAAAAGCGGTCTTGTTTGCGCTCGGCGGAGGGGTGGTTGGGGATATGACTGGTTTTGCAGCTGCGTGTTTTATGAGGGGTGTTGCGTTTGTTCAGGTGCCCACAACCTTGTTGGCACAAGTTGACTCCTCCGTTGGAGGTAAAACGGGTATCAATCACCCCCTTGGCAAGAACATGATCGGTGCTTTTTATCAACCTCAGCTTGTGGTGTGTGATTTGAACGTGTTGCAAACTCTGCCTAGCCGTGAGCTCAGCGCGGGGTTGGCGGAAATCATTAAATACGGACCGATTGCGGACATGAATTTTTTAAAATGGATTGAAGACAATTTAGACGCTTTGATGTCCAAAGACGTGAGCGCTTTGGCCTACGCTGTACAACGAAGCTGCCAGATCAAGGCAGGGGTCGTTAGTACTGACGAAAAAGAGGGTGGGTTGAGGGCTATATTAAACTTTGGACATACTTTTGGTCATGCAATAGAGGCGGGACTTGGATTCGGCGTATGGTTGCACGGCGAGGCGGTTGGGTGCGGCATGGTGATGGCAGCTCATTTGTCGTGCAGTCTTGGACTAGTTGATGAGATATTCGTAAACAGATTGACAGCTTTGATTGCTCGTGCGGGATTGCCCGTCAAGGGTCCCAGACTTGGTGGTGAGGTGTATTTAGAGCACATGCGAGTTGACAAAAAAGCGCAGGCCGGAGAAGTTCGGTTTGTCTTGATTAATGGTCCGGGCCAGGCTTTGGTGATGGGCGCGCAGGACGAGCTTGTATGCGAGGTCATTGAAAAGTGTTGTGCTTAATAGCCCGCGCACTATGTTAACTGAAGGGACTGTTTTAAGCCCTGGGCCAAGCGAAATGGCTGGGTTTGCTTGTGACCCTGCAAACTCCCTAGGTCGGCGTTTTAAAGAGCCGCCAGCGCCTACCAGGAACGACTATCAAAGGGATAGAGATCGGATCGTACATTCAACAGCATTTAGGCGACTCGTCTACAAAACTCAGGTTTTTCTCAACCACGAGGGCGATCTTTTTAGAACCCGAATGACGCACTCCTTGGAGGTGGCTCAACTGGCTAGATCAATGTCTCGTGTTTTGCGAATCAATGAAGATTTAGTGGAAGCGATTGCGCTCGCTCACGATCTAGGCCACACGCCCTTTGGACACGCAGGGCAGGATGCGTTAAACGCTTGCATGAAAGATGAGGGAGGTTTTGAGCATAATTTCCAAAGCCTTCGAGTGGTTGATTCTTTGGAGTCCAGGTACCCACAATTTGAGGGACTAAATTTAACTTTTGAAACAAGGCAGGGTGTTTTAAAACATTGTTCTCTCAAGAATGCGTTGTATTTACACAATAAAGAGAAAAGTCTTAGCTGTGTGCAAAAAGGGCGGGACGCAGATTTTGAAAGCGTGGGCTCACGCTTTATCAATAACAAACAGCCAAGTTTAGAGGCTCAACTTTGTAACTTAGCTGATGAGGTTGCTTATAACGCGCATGACATTGACGACGGTATTCGCTCAGGCCTCATAAGCCTGGAGCAGCTCGGTGAGGTGGCCTTGTTTGAGGACTTTAGGAAAATGGTAGTGCGAGATTACCCAGCCCTGTCCTCGCGCAAACTTGCATATGAGACCATTCGTAGAATGCTCAGTGAGCAGGTTTACGACATCATTCGTGCAACCCAAGTGGCCATTGAGTTTCAAGGCATCAAAAGCACAGGAGACGTGCGTGAGGCCCCGCCTTTGGTTTGTTTTAGTGCGCCCATGAGAGCTCAGTCCTTGGA
>Ga0164296_1001209_pt1 | contig 28168 bp, 24 predicted proteins | sample GEODES057metaG_FD_113533 | JGI IMG/M metagenome (GOLD analysis project Ga0164296, IMG submission 113533) | Dystrophic lake water microbial communities from Trout Bog Lake, Wisconsin, USA - GEODES057 metaG | ecosystem: Environmental > Aquatic > Freshwater > Lake | place: USA: Trout Bog Lake...
CCAGCTTTCCCGGCATGGCGATCGTCGGCTTTCCCACCTTGCCGCGCATTCAGCGACTGGGGATTGGCGAGCAGGCGGTGACGGCGTCTGAAGCGAGCCCGGCACAGCAATTCGCCTGGCTGCGACTGCTGGAACAGCATTGGATTGGGGCCGATCGCGGCAACCAAGTGTCCTACACGCTGAAATTCGATACCAGCCGGCATAGCCTGCCGGAGTTCCGCGCGATTGTGCTGGAAAACCAGCCGACGATCCGCTGCTGCGCGATCCTGCCGAGCAATCCCGAGGCTGAAATGGGCTACGAATACTTGCCCGAGGAAGATATGGATTTGGATGCGTTCATCAAATTAGTGAATAGCATCGAAGATCCAGGGCTGCATGAGGCCGTGGATACCGCGCATCTGCAATGTGCATCTGGCGCGTGCCCGATTTGAAGCGCGTGCGCAGGCTTCCCTCCCCGCGGGCGGTCGTTTAGACGCAGGTAGGCCCCGAGGGAGACTGGGATATGGACGAAGATCTGCGTCAGGCGGCGCTGGACTATCATCGGTTGCCGCGACCTGGGAAACTGGCGATCGAGGCGACGAAGCCGCTGGCGACCCAGCGCGATCTGGCGCTGGCCTATTCCCCCGGCGTGGCGGCGGCATGCGAGGAAATCGCTGCCGACCCGGAAGCAGCGTGGTTGTATACGGCGCGCGGAAATTTGGTGGCCGTGATTTCAAACGGCACCGCCGTGCTCGGCCTGGGCAATATCGGCGCGCTGGCCGGCAAGCCGGTGATGGAAGGCAAGGCGGTTCTGTTCAAGAAGTTCGCCGGGATCGATGTGTTCGATATCGAAGTGAACGAGCAGGACCCGGATAAGTTCGTCGAGGTGGTCGCAGCACTGGAGCCAACCTTTGGCGCGATTAATCTGGAAGACATCAAGGCGCCGGAATGCTTCGCCATTGAAGCCGCTTTGCGTGAGCGCATGCGCATTCCGGTATTCCATGACGACCAGCACGGCACGGCGATTACGGTGGCGGCGGCGGTGCGCAATGGGCTGGTGCTGCAAGGCAAGCGGTTGCAGGACGTGAAGTTGGTAACCTCCGGCGCCGGCGCGGCGGCCATGGCGTGCGTCGATCTGCTGGTCGCGATGGGCGTGCAAGCGGAGAACGTTACACTTACCGACATTAAGGGTGTGGTGCATGCAGGCCGCGAAGGGCTGGATGCGCGGATGGGGCGTTACGCGCGAGAGACGGATGCACGGACGTTGCCGGATGTGCTGGATGGGGCGGATTTGTTCCTCGGCCTGTCCGCGCCGCGGGTGCTGAAGCCGGAATGGCTCGAGAAAATGGGGCCCAAGCCGCTGATTTTGGCGCTGGCCAATCCGGAGCCGGAAATTCAGCCGGCGCTGGTGCATGCCGTGCGGCCGGATGCGATTATGGCGACCGGGCGGAGCGACTTCCCCAACCAGGTTAATAACGTCTTGTGCTTCCCGTTCATCTTCCGCGGGGCGCTGGATGTGGGGGCGACGACGATCAATGAGGCGATGAAGGTCGCCGCTGTGGAAGCGATTGCCGAACTCGCGCGGGTGGAGGCCAGTGAAGTGGTGGCCGCAGCCTATGGCGGAACCGCGCCGGTGTTTGGCCGCGACTATATTATTCCCAAGCCGTTCGACCCTCGGCTGATCTTGCAAATTGCCCCCGCCGTGGCGCGGGCGGCGATGGAGAGCGGGGTGGCAACACGGCCGATTGCGGATTTGGATGCGTATCGACATGAGTTGGAGCGGTTTGTGTTCCGCTCGGGCGAGTTGATGCATCCGGTCTTTGAGCAGGCGCGGGCGGCACCGGCCCGGATCGTGTATGCAGAGGGTGAGGATGAGCGGGTGTTGCGTGCGGCGCAGATCCTGGTCGACGAAGGAGTGGCGCATCCCATTCTGCTCGGCCGCCGGCATGTGATTGAGGCGCGGGTTCGGGATATGGGCCTGCGTATGGACCTCACCCGGCAGGTGCGGGTGATTGATCCGAACGCCGATACCGGCGTGTGCGAGCCGCTGGTGGCGGAGTATCAACGTTTGGTCGGCCGGCGTGGCACGCCGCCCGATGCGGCCGCCCGGCGGGTGTTCGGCCGCAGCCCGGTCACGGCGGCGATGCTGCTACAGGCCGGGGAAGCCGACGTGGCGATCTGCGGCGGGTCGGGCGATTGGTGGCGGCAGATGGAATACATCATGCCTATCATCCCACGCCGGGCAGAGGTGAGCCGTATCTATGCGCTCTCCTGCCTGATTTTGCGTGAGCGCGCCTTGTTCATTTGCGACACGCACATGAACCCGGATCCAACCGCCGAGCAGATTGCCGAGATGACTCTCCTGGCCTCGGATGTACTCACCGGCTTTGGCATTACCCCGAAAGCGGCCTTGCTATCTCATTCCAGTTTCGGCGCCTCCAACTCCCCCAGCGCCCGCAAAATGCGCACCGCGCTGGCGCTGATCCGTGCCCGCGCTCCGAGTTTACAAATCGATGGCGAAATGCATGCCGACGCTGCGCTCGACCCGATCATCCGCGGCCGCGCGGTGCCGGACAGCCCTCTGGATGGTGGCGCCAATCTGCTGGTGATGCCCAGCCTGGATGCGGCCAATATCGCCTTCACCCTGCTGAAATCCGCGGTGGACGGGCTGCCGATCGGGCCGCTGCTGCTCGGCATGTCCAAGCCGATCCATGTGCTGGTGCCGAGCGTAACGGCGCGGGGGATTGTCAACATTTCGGCCGTCGCGGCGCTGGAGGCGCGGGATTTGCGGGCGCGCGGGGGATAGCGTGATCTTCTTCCTGCTCGGGCTGGCGGCGCTCGCGGTGATGATGGGGGCGCTGGGGATGTTTTCCCGAGCCAAGCTTTCGAGCATCAAGCAATTCGGTGGTTGGACCCTGGCCCTGGCCGGGCTGTCACTGGCGGCGCTGCTATTCCTCACCGGCAAAGGGGCGCTGGCGATCAGCGCGCTCTTTCTGCTCGGCCCAATGGTGTGGCAATGGATGGGCAAAGAGGTTCCACGTCGACCGGGCGGCACGGCGCGTCCGCCGAGCCAAGCCACAATGGCGCGAAGCGAAGCGCTGGAAATTCTCGGCTTGAAGTCTGGCGCCAGCGCGGCCGAGGTCAAAGCCGCGCATCACCGGCTGATGCGGGCCGCCCATCCCGATGCAGGCGGGTCCGCCTGGTTGGCAGCCCGCATCAATCAGGCGCGAGACGTGTTGCTGGGGCCGTAGCCCCGGCAACGATCAGCCTTCAGACAATTTTTGTTCGCACCGTGCCAACACCGGCCACCACGCCCTCAAGCACATCGCCACGCTGCACGGCGGCAACACCTTCCGGGGTGCCGGAATAAATCAGGTCACCCGGCGCCAAGGTCACCAACTTGGAGAGATAGGCAATCGTTTCTGCCACGCTCCAGATCAGCATCGACAGATCAGATGTCTGGCGCACCACACCGTTAACCTTCAACTCGATCAGCCCCTTGGTGGGGTCTGGCAGGTCAGCGGCGCGGATCATGGTTCCGATAGGCGCGGAATGGTCGAAGCCCTTGCCCATGTCCCACGGCTTGCCTTCTTTCTTCGCCGCATTCTGCAAATCGCGGCGGGTCATATCCAGCCCGGCCGCATAGCCCCACACATGGCTGAGCGCATCAGCCTCGGCGATATTGGCCCCACCTTTGCCGATCGCCACCACCAGCTCCATCTCGTGGTGCAGGTCCTTGCTCATCGGCGGATAGGGCATATCCTTCCCGTCGGTCAGCAGCGCATCGGCGGGCTTGCAGAAAAAGAACGGCAATTCGCGATCCGGGTCAGACCCCATTTCGCGCGCATGGGCCGCATAGTTACGGCCAACGCAAAACACGCGACGAACCGGGAAACTGCCGCCACCAGCGACAGGAACAGCGGCGACGGGCGGCGGCGCAAAGACGAAGTCAGACATTCCGTGCATTCCTTCAGGATCGAGAACCATACCCATACTAACGCCAACGGCGCACCCCAACAAACAGGGCGCGCCGTCAGTCGATCGTATATCGATGTCGTTCTAGTGCGAGAACGCTTGCACGATCTCCTCCGTCATCTTCTTCGCGTCGCCGAACAGCATCATCGTGTTCGGCCGGAAGAACAGTTCGTTATCCACGCCGGCATAGCCGGATGCCATGGAGCGTTTGACGAACAGCACCGTGCGGGCCTTGTCCACTTCCAGGATCGGCATGCCGTAAATCGCCGAACTCGGATCGGTTTTCGCCGCCGGATTGGTCACGTCATTGGCGCCGATCACGTAAACCACATCGGCGGTGCTGAACTCCGAGTTGATTTCCTCCAACTCGAACACTTCGTCATACGGCACATTGGCCTCGGCGAGCAGCACGTTCATATGCCCCGGCATACGGCCAGCCACCGGATGGATGGCGTATTTCACTTCCACGCCCTCCTTTTTCAGGGTGTCTGCCATTTCGCGCAAAGCGTGCTGCGCCTGCGCCACCGCCATGCCATAGCCTGGCACGATGATCACCTTGGAGGCATTTTTCATGATGAACGCCGCGTCTTCCGCCGCGCCGGCCCGCACCGAGCGATCGCCGCTCGCCGCCGGCCCGGCCGCCGCCCCACTATCGGTGCCGAAGCCCCCGAGCAGCACGTTGATGATGCTGCGGTTCATGCCCTTGCACATGATGTAGGACAGAATGGCACCCGACGCGCCGACCAGCGCCCCGGTGATGATCAGCGCCAGGTTCTGGATGGTGAAGCCAATGCCGCACGCCGCCCAGCCGGAATAGCTGTTCAGCATGGACACCACCACCGGCATATCCGCCCCACCGATCGGGATGATCAGCAGGAAGCCGAGTGCGATGGCCAGCAGCGCAATCGCCCAGAACACGCTCTGGCTGCCGGTGACCACAAACACCACAATCAGCAGCGCCAGCAGAATACCGAGCCCGAGGTTCAGCTGATGCTGATACGGGAAGGTGATAGGGTTGCCCTTCATCAGCGCCTGCAACTTGGCGAAGGCGATCAGAGAGCCGGAGAAGGTGATGGCACCGATGGCGAGGCCGAGCGACATTTCCACCAGGCTTTGCTGATGGAGATGTCCCGCGGTGCCGATGCCGAAGGCTTCCGGCGCGTTCAGCGCCGCGGCGGCTACAAACACCGCCGCCAGACCAACCAGCGAATGGAACGCGGCCACCAGCTGCGGCAGCGCCGTCATCTGGATGCGGCGGGCCACAAACGTGCCCACCCCGCCGCCAATCACCATGGCCAGCAGGATCAGCCCGATGCCTTGCACGGACATGCCGTGATGCACCAGCGTGGCCAGGATGGCGAGCGCCATGCCGGCCATGCCCATGCGGTTGCCCTGCCGGGCACTTTCGGGGTGCGACAGGCCGCGCAGTGCCAGCACGAACAGCACCGCGGCGATAAGATAGACAATGGAAGTCAGGCTTGCGGACATGTGCTTTGCCTCACTTCTTTTTCTGGAACATTTGCAGCATGCGCTGCGTGACGACGAAGCCGCCGAAGATATTGACAGAGGCGAGCATCACCGCGACGAAGCCGAAGCCGATCGCCCAGGGGCTGTCTCCCAGGCCGGTCGCCAGCATGGCGCCAACCACGATGACCGAGGAAATCGCGTTGGTCACGCCCATCAGCGGCGAGTGCAATGCGGGGGTCACGTTCCACACCACATAGTAACCAACGAAGCAGGCCATCAGGAAGATGGCGAGCAGGAACACGAACGGTTCCACCGCTTCGGCCACCGGGCCGGCAGCGGCGGAAAATTCACGCAAGTTCTCGGCCAGTTGGGCGGCCTGGTCAGCCAGTTGGGCGGCCTGGTCAGCAAGTTGGGCGGGGGTCATGGACAGGTCTCCGGATCAGGCCGCTTGCGGGGAAACAAAGCTGGCATGCACAACGGCCCCGTTATGGGTCAGCCGCGTGCCTTTCACGATGTCATCGCCATCGGGCAGCTTGGGTGCCTGTGTTTCCTTGTCCCAGAACGTGGTCAGGAAGGTCAGCAGGTTGCGGGCATAAAGCGCACTGGCCGCCACCGCGATCCGCGCCGGCCAGTTCGCCCAGCCCACCACTCGCACGCCGCCTTCGGTCACGATGCTTTCGCCCGGAACCGTCGCCGCGCAGTTGCCGCCGGCTTCCGCCGCCAGATCCACCACCACGCTACCAGCCTTCATGCTCCGCACCATCGCCTCGGTCACAATCACCGGCGCCTTGCGGCCCATCACCAGGGCGGTGCAAATCACGATATCGTTCTTCGCCACCGTGGTTGCCATCAGATCCGCCTGCTTCTGGCGGAATGCGTCGCTCATCTCCTTGGCGTAAGCCCCCTTCTGGGCCGCCGTCTCCTCGTCCTCAACGCCGACAAAGGTGGCGCCGAGGGCCTTGATCTCCTCTTTCGCCGCCGGCCGCACATCGGTTGCCGACACAATCGCGCCCAACCGGCGCGCAGTGGCAATCGCCTGCAACCCGGCCACCCCGGCGCCGATCACGAACACCCGCGCCGGCGGCACCGTGCCCGCCGCGGTCATCATCATCGGGAAGCCACGTTCGAACGCGCCAGCCGCTTCCACCACTGCGCGATACCCGGCCAAATTCGCCTGGCTGGACAGCACGTCCATGGATTGGGCGCGGGTGATGCGCGGCAGCAACTCCATCGCGAAGGCATCGATCCCGGCGGCCGCCAGCGAGGGCACCAACTCCGGATCGGCAAACGCCCCAGCGATACACACCAGCTTCGCCCCGCGTGGCATCAACGCCCGCGTCGCCGCATCCGGCATTTGCACCGCAAACACAATTTCCGCCCCCGCCAGCGCAGCGGCGGCATCGGCAGCAATTTCCGCTCCAGCGCCACGGTAGTCGTCATCGGATACCGCCGAGCCCTTGCCCGCACCGGTCTCGACCGCAACGGTCAAACCCAGGGCAATCAGCTTCTTTACGGTATCAACGGTGGCGGCGACGCGTGCTTCAGCCGGGCGATTTTCTTTCAGCACCGCTAGGCGCATCCGATCATCCTTTCCTGCGGGCGGCACTGCGTGATGGGCTGCGAGCCGCCGTCATGTGCATCTGTCGTATGCATCCGCCACCGTTTCGCGGCAAGAGGCGTCACCACGAAACACCCCCGACCTCTCGGTAAACCGACCGATATGGGAGCATATCTGCCGCTGATAAGTGGCATGGGCGCACAATCCTGCCCCGCTTCCCCAGCCATGCCACGGCGCACTGTCGGCACGGCCCAAGGTGGTGCTAAAACCCACTCTGTTTCGCGTCGCAATTGACGCAACCGCGCGCCGGGGGGCGACGCCCACTCCAGTATGCATGAGGCTTAGAATGTTTCGCACCCCGCTCATCGCCGCCCTGCTTCTGCTCGCTGCCGCTCCTGCCTGGGCTGGCGGTGCGGTGCTGGTGATGAACTCCTCCGCCGCCTCCCTCAGCGTCGTCGATATCGACAGCCAGACAGAAACCGGCCGCATCCCGGTGCTGCGAGAACCGCATCACTGGGCGCTTACCCCAGACAAACGAGACCTCCTGGTCGGCGACACCGTCGGCAACGAGTTGCTGGCGTTGGACCCGAACACCTTCGCCCTCAAGCGCCGCATCCCGGTTGCCGACCCCTACCAGCTCGGCTTCAGCCCGGACGGGAAATACCTCGTCGTCACCGGTCTCGCCCGCGCCCAGGTGGATGTCTACGACACCGCCTATAAACTGGTGAAACGCTTCCCGCTGAAATCCATGCCGAGCCATCTGGACTACAGCCCGGATAGCAAAATGGTCATCATCACCCTGCAAGGCACGGACCGGCTGGCCGCCATCAACCTGCAAACCATGACGGTGGCCTGGGATGTGCCGGTCGGCAAAGCCCCCGCCGGCCTGCTCTGGCAAAATGGCCGCATCCTGGTCGCCAATATGGGCAGCGACGATGTCGCCGTGGTCGATCCGCAGGATGGCCGCGTGATCCAGCGGCTGAAAATCGGCAAAGGCACCCATCAGATCTTCCGCGCCCCAGACGGCAAAACCCTCTGGGTCAATTCCCGCATCGACAGTACCAGCACCGTTATCGACGCCACCACCCTCAAAGTCATCCGCACCTACAAACTGCCCGGCGGCCCGGATGATCTCATCTTCGCGCCCGACGGCCATGTTTGGTACACCTTGCGTTTCGCCAACAAAGTCGCGGTGCTGGACCCGGCCAGCGGCACATTCACCACCATCGCCGTCGGCCGCTCGCCGCACGGCATCTACCTCAACCCGAACGCCGTTCCGGCAAAATGATAGCCTGGCCCCAATGATCACGCTGCTCGATAATCTCGCCGGCTGGTTGCAGGAATCGCTGCTGCTGCCGGCGCTTTACACGCTTGGCCTGATGGAGTGGGAAGATGTTTCCTTTGGCTGGGCGCTGTTCGCTGTCTACGGCGCCGTGCAGGTCGTCGTCACTCTCGCCATCTGCATGCCGCTGGAATGGTGGCGCCCGGTGGAACGCTGGCCCAACGCCCAGGCGGTCTGGGTGGATATCCTCTACACCCTGATTGCCCGCGTCGGCCTGCTACCGCTGATCACCTTCGTGCTGTTCTACAAGCTGCAGGTCATGCTGAACGGCGCCCTCACCGACCAAGGCTGGGTTCCGCCCACCATCGAGCGCCTGATCCCCGCTTTGCTCGGGCATCCGGTTCCCACTTTCCTGATCTACGCCATCATCCTGGATTGCTCGGATTACTGGCGCCACCGCCTCAGCCACGTCTTCAACTGGTGGTACTCGCTGCACGCCTTGCATCACGCGCAACGGCAAATGACCTTCTGGTCCGATGACCGTAACCATTTGCTCGATGACATCTTCGCCTTTGTCTGGCGCACCGCCATCGCCCTGCTCATCGGCATCCCGCCACTGCAATTCCCGCTGCTGGTACTGCTGCTCGGCTTCCTCGAAAGCCTCAGCCACGCCAACGCCCGCATCAGCTTTGGCTGGCTCGGCGAACGCCTGCTGGTCTCCCCTCGCTTTCACCGGGCCCATCACGGCGTCACCGCCGCCGGCCTGGTGAGCGTCAACTACGGCGCCGTGCTGCCGTGGTGGGATATGCTGTTCCGCACCGCGGACTTCTCGGCGGACTTCGTCACCACCGGGGACCCCACGGCGGAGGAGGAACTCGCCACCGGCAGCTATCTGGCGCAGCAATGGGGCGGGTTGCGACGGATGGTTTTCGGGCAAAAATCCGTCGGGTAAGGCGTTCATTTTTTGAACAACCGGAGTGGTGGGCTCAGGCGCCGGTCGCGCCGCATCCGTCCTGGCCGGCGGCGTCACGCCCAGCATCCTGGCAATCGGCCGTAAAATCCGCCCCACCGCCGGCAGCGCCTGCAACGCCGCCTGCATCGCCGGGTCCTGCAGCAAATGCGCTAATTGGCTGCCGTAGCCGGCCGCTTCCCAGCCCAAACGCCGCACCAGCCAGCCATGCCCGCCCGGCAGCCGCACCGCCGGCGCAGCCGGTTGGCGCACCCGTGCACGCGCCGCGCCCATCCGCATCCCCACCGGCATCGTTCCCCGCGCCACCACTGGCCGCGTCACCGCCCGCTCAAACCGCCCCAGGGCCCGCCGCAGCCGCAGGCACAGCGGCACCAGCAGCGCCACGCAGGCCGGATCGCGCAGAAAGCGCCGGGCAATCAGATCCACCAACCCTGCCAAAATCACCCCGAGATGCCGGGCCAACACCGGGGCGGCATCTCGCAGCACAACAGGGGGGGACGCAAATTCCATTTAGTTATATTAAATAACCAATAGCCTCGCTGCAAGCAAATTCGCACGCAGCTGCTCGCACGGCATCGCTCTTGCCGAAACGCGGCCCACATGGGAATCAAGCATCAGGAAATCAGCATGGGCACCGGCCCCGTTGCGGCAACCGGGCTGTGCCCGGGCCTTGCCTCACTGGTGCGGTCGAGAAGACTCGAACTTCCACAGGGTTTCCCCCACAAGCACCTCAAGCTTGCGCGTCTACCATTTCGCCACGACCGCATCGTGAAGAAGGCGCCCTATAGCCGATGAACCCGGAAGCATCAATGACCGAAAACGCGTCTTCGATCGAATGGCTGATCAGCGAGGGCCTTACCCCCTATCCGCACGCCATCGCCACCATGCAGGATCGCGTCGCGGCCATCCGCGCCGGTACTGCGGCCGAGCAGGTCTGGCTGGTCGAGCACCCGCCGCTCTACACCGCCGGCACCTCGGCGGACCCGGCGGATTTGCGCGCCCCGGACCGCTTCCCGACCTTCGCCGCCGGGCGCGGCGGGCAGTGGACGTACCATGGCCCTGGCCAACGCACGGGCTATGTGATGCTGGATCTGACCCGTCCGCACGGCATGGCACCGCCGCGCGACGTGCGCTGCTATGTGAGCGCGTTGGAGGAGGTGATGATCCGCACCCTGGATCGCTTCAACATTCGTGGCGAACGCCGCGAGGGGCGTGTCGGCATTTGGGTCGCGGATCGCGCCACCGGCACGGAAGCCAAAATCGGCGCCATCGGCGTGCGTGTCACCCGCTGGGTCAGCTGGCACGGCTTCGCATTGAATGTGGACCCTGATCTCGGCCATTTCGGCGGTATCGTGCCCTGCGGCATCGCCGAACACGGCGTCACCAGCCTGGCCGCCCTCGGCATTCCCGTCACCATGGCCGAGGTCGACAGCGTCCTGAAGGCGGTCTTTACCGAGGTGTTTACCTAAGCCAAACCGCCAGCAACCCGCCTGGCGCCAACAACGCGAACGCCCAAATCGGCGCCGATAGCCAATTGGCGAACTGAAAGCGCAGCGCCGGCATTTCAAACACCCCGCACATCAGCGGCACCGTGGCCCGCAGCGGCGAGAAAAATCGGCACAGCACCACGCTCGCCATCCCATAGCGGCGAAAAAACGCCTCCGCCCGCGGCAGCATGTCCGGCCGGCGGGACAGCGGCCACATATGGTGCACGCGCTCTTTGAAGTGAAAGCCAATGGCGTAGGAAACCCAGTCACCCAACCCGGCGCCCAGGCTCACCGCCAGCCAGATCGGCACAAAATCGAGCCCGCTAGCACCGAGCAATCCGCCGAGCGTGATCAGAATCAGCCCGGCTGGCACCACGAAGGACACCAAAGCCAGCGACTTGAAGAACGCGAAGATAAACACAATCGGCGGCGCCCAGGCAGCATGCGCCTGGATGAAGCCGATCACCGCATCGATCATGGTGCCGCACGCGCCAGCGCCAGAAACCGGGCCGCAATCGTCACATCAGCCGCCACCCGCAGCCGGCCGGCATGCGCATCGGCATCGCGGCCCCACAACTCCTCCTGATACATCTCATCCAGCACCGACAGCGCATGCGCCTCCTCCGCGCTAATGGCCGCCGCGCTCACCGCCAGTCCTAGCACCAGGCTGCCCAGCGCCGGCACCAGCACCCCCAGGGCCGCGAGCTCGTAGCTGTCATGCCGGGCGACCTCCGCCGCCAGCGCCGCCAGTGCCGCCGCGTCCTGTGCCTGATGCTGCAAGGTGGTGGTGGTGGTCAGCCGCGCGCCATACGTCGCCTCGGCCCAATCCAGCCACACCTGCCACGCCTCCGCCTGCCGCGCCGCCAGCCCTACCGGCAACTCGGTACGGTAACACAGCAGATCGGACTCGCCATAGCGAGCCAATTCCAGCGCAATTGCCTCCCGCGCCGGCTCCACCCGCTCTTGTGCCGTGCCGGCCAGCCGGGTCAGCGGCATATCCTGTAGGCTGAAGTCGTCGCCCTTCGCCCCGCCGGCCGCCTGCCATTCGGCCGCCACCGCCTCCGCCAACGCCCGCTTTGGCAGCCGCACCGGCGCCCCACCGGGAATGCGCACCGGCTTGCCATCCAGCACCACCTGCCAGCCCGCACCATCCTCGGCCGGGCTTATCGCGGCGTGATCCCAAAAGCGTTTCACGCGCTCAATCCTTTATCGACGCGGCACATTATTCATTGTCCTCAGGTTTCGGGGTTGGCATCGGTGTCACAGTAAACGGCTTGTCGTGCGGCAACGCGCCGGCCACCCCGCCGCGGGCCGCGCTCAGTGCCGCCGGGCATCCATCAGCCCCACGCTCCGCCGCTAGCGCCCCGGCCAGAAATGCCGCGGGCACATCGGCTGAGCCGGCGGTGTTGTCCACCAGCAAACGTGTGCCGCTCAAGCGCCCCACCATCCGCATCGGCACCGTTAACGCCGGCCCGTCGAAGCGCAGTTGCGGCCGAATGCGCAGATCCACCACCTCACTCTCGCCGCTCACCCGTCCGTTCGCTGCAATCATCAGCCGCGCGCTATCCAGCAGCAGCGTCTCCAACCGCACCTCGCCCTGGTCGGCCGCCAGCGCCACCGCAAAGCAGCGTGTGCGCGACAGCCCGGCAGACATCAGATGCATCGGCATCTTCGCCGCCCGCAGCATGCCGAACATGTAAGGGGTAAACAGCGTCGTATCGATTTCCCCATCCACCAGCGCCATCCCCGCCCGTCCGTGCAGGCTGCTCGCCAGCGCATGCAGGTCGCGCCCCTCGGCGGCCACATCAACCTCCAGCGCCAGATTGCCGGAAATATCCTCCGGCCGCTGCAACGCGATCAGCACCGGCTTAATCGCCAGTGCCGGCGCGTGCAGCTGCAACCGCATCGGCGCCGCCGCCGCGCCGGTATCGTAGCTGAACTGCCCCGCAACCGGCCCGCCGGGGGACTGCGCGACGAAGCTCTCCAGGCGCAACGCCCCATCCCGCAGCCGCACCCGCCCGCTCACATCCCGATACGGCAGGCCGAAAATCTGTGCCGTGCCCCAATGCAGCGCCACATCGAGCGTCGCCAACTCAAACCCGCCCAACGCCAGCGGCCGCTGATGCAACACCGGCGGCGTCATCCGCGCTCCCGGCGGTAAACGGGTCACCAAAGGGGGCGCCGCGCCAAAATGCAACGCCGCCAAACTCACCCCCAGCCGATCCCAATCCAGCCGCTCGCCCTGCATTTGGCCAACAATCTCCGGCCGCGCGCCAAAACGAACGGTCGCCGCGCCGCCAATATCACCATCGGGCGTCGTCAGGCTGAATGCCGGCACCGCCAGCCCATCCAGCACGCTGCCGCCAAAGTCCCCGACCTGCGCGTGCAGGGTGGCGAAATCCCAAAGCGGCAGCCGCCGCCCCAGCACCGGCTCCAGCTTCGGCAAATCCCGCAACGTGGCGTCCACGCTCAGTTGCAGGCCACGCAGCCGCGCCGGATCGCCGATTGCGCCGCTGGCGGTGAAGTCCGAATCTCCCAGCACGGCGGAGACATCAATCGGAAATCCCACCGCCACCGGTGGCGCCATCCAGCCCGGCAACCAGCCCAGCCGCACCGCCGCCTGCACCACGCCACCCGGCGTGCCCAGCACGGCGGCCAATTGCAGCGGCGCGCCGCCAACCACGCCCTTCACCTCGCCATGCAGCGCCTCGTTCATGCCGCCGGCTCGCAGTTCCAGCCGTTCCAACCGCCCGCCCGGTAGCACCGCGCTCACGTCAGACGCCCCGACCGTCAGCGACAGCGCCGTCACATCCGGCAAACGCCGCCCGCTATCGCTCAACCGCACGGACAGTCGTACATTGCGCAGCACCGGCCAGCCCTCGGGCAGCAAGGCGCGTAAACTCTGGCTGTCCCGCAGATCGCCATCCACCTGCACCTGATACCCGCCAGCCTGCAGCGGCGCGGTGAAACTGCCTTTGGCACTGAAATTCCCGCCTTGCGCCTGCAAGCTCAGGCTGACCGGCCACGGCGTGCTCGCCTCAGCATCCAGCAGCCGCGCCAACGTCCCACCCTCGCCGCTCAACACCACCCGGTTCCGCCCCAGCGTCACCTCCGTGGTCAGCGCCATAGTGCCGTCCGCGCTGGTGCTCATTGCCACCCGCTTCAGGTTCAGGCTCGTCGTCGTGCCCCGCGCATCGTCGCGCCAGGATAGCCGCCCGTCGCGCACGTTCACCGCCTGCAACCCCAGCAGCGCCGCGCGATCCGCCAGCGGTGCCGCCGCCCCGCCGCCCTGCCAGTTGCCTTGGCCACCAGAATCCCGCTCTAGCAGAATATCCGGCCCGTCCAGGCCGATCCGGCGGATCTCCACCCGGCCGCGCAACAGCGGCCACAGTGCCAGTTCCACCTCTACCCGCTCAATCCGCGCCAACTCACGCCGGCTGCCGCCCGCCCCCCCGACCACCGCCACCGGCCCAAAGCCGAAGCGCGGCGTCATCACCCCGCTCAGCGTCACCTTGCCACCGATTTCGACCGTCTGCCCCGCCGCGCGCGCTAGTCCCTCGGCAATCCGTGGCCGGTAGGCATCGGCGTCGAACACCCGCAAAAACACCACCAGCGCCAGCGGCGGCAACAACAATACCGCCGCCACCGCCCAAACCACTGGCCAGAAATAGCGCGGCAGTTCGATATAACCGTAGCCGCGCAGATAAATCAGCCGCGGCGCACGCGGCACCGGCGCTTCATCCGGGGGGCCGAGCAGTGGCACGCGTTACCGGCTCGGCGGCGCCGCCGGCGGCGCGGTGAACCCCAGCGTGCGGAACGTCGCCGCCATATGCGCCGGCAACTCCGCCTCCACCGTCAACGTGCCGCCATGCGGATGCGGAAAGCTCAATTGGCGAGCATGCAGATGCAGCTGCTCGCCCAGCCCATCCACCAGCGCGGTATGCCCGCCACCCTCATGCCCGGTCCGCTCACGGCCATACGGCTTGTCGCCTAAAATCGGCGCCCCAATCGCCGCGCAGGACACGCGCAACTGATGTGTCCGCCCGGTCAGCGGATGCAATTCCAGCCAGGCCAGCTTGCGCGCCGCATGGTCGATGGTGGCGAAATCGGTGATCGCGTGCGCGGTATCCTTGTCATACGGCCCGGCCACCGCCGTCCGCTCGCCACGAAACCCGTCCACCTTCACCAGTTCCAGCTCAATCCGCCCCTCGGTCGGCACCGGCCGCCCGACCACCACCGCCCAATACAATTTCTGCACTGACCGGCTGCGGAATGCCGCCGCCAGCTTGGCCGCCACCCCCGGTGTGCGCGCCACCACCAACACGCCAGACGTATCCCGATCCAGCCGATGCACCAGCCGCGGCCGATGGTCGTAGTCGCCCTGCAACGCCGGCAGCATCATATCCACATGCCGCGAAATCCCCGGCCCGCCTTGTGTCGGCAGCCCGGCTGGCTTGTCGAGCACGATCACCTGGTCGTCCTGGTAAATCACCATCCGCTCGGCATCGCGCACCAGAGCCGGGTCCAGTGGCACCACCGGCTTGGCCTCCGGCCGCCCCGGCACCGCCTGCGGCAGCGGCGGAATGCGCAGCATCTGCCCGGGCGCCAGACGGGTCGCGGCTTCTACCCGTTTGCCGTCCACCCGGATTTGCCCGGTGCGGCACAGCTTTTGGATAACCCCTTGGGTGATGTCGGGAAAATGGCGGCGCAGCCAGCGATCGAGGCGGATATCGGCTTCGTCATCGGTGACGGCGGCGGTGGTAACGGTCATGGTGTTGGTTCCTGCGAAGCCCTGTTCTGCCGCAACTTGCTCCAATATGCGAGCCGTTTAGCCACTTCGCGCTCAAACCCCCGCTCGGGCGGGGTGTAAAATTGCCGTCGCTCCATGCCGTCGGGGAAGTAATTCTGGCCGGAAAACGCGTCCGCGGTCTCGTGGTCATAGGCATAGCCGGCGCCATAGCCGAGCTGTTTCATCATCTTGGTCGGTGCATTCAGGATATGGGCAGGCGGCATCAGGCTTCCAGTGCCGCGCGCGGACCCCTGCGCCGCGCCGAGCGCCTTATAGAGCGCGTTGGATTTCGGCGCCGTCGCGAGATAAACCACGCATTGCGCAATCGCCAACTCGCCTTCCGGCGATCCCAGCCGCTCATAAACCTGCCACGCCGTCATCGCCTGCACCAAGGCCTGCGGATCGGCCAACCCGATATCCTCCGAGGCCAGCCGCACCAGCCGCCGCGCCAGATAGCGCGGGTCCTCCCCACCGCCCAACATCCGCGCCAGCCAATACAGCGCCGCATCGGGGTCCGAGCCACGGATGGATTTATGCAAGGCGGAGATCAGGTTGTAGTGTTCTTCCCGATCCTTGTCGTACAGCGCCGCTCGCTTGGACAGCAATTCAGACAGCCCCGCCGCATCCAGCGCCGTCGCATCATCGGGCAGCGCGAATAATTGCTCGGCCATGTTCAGCAAATACCGCCCATCGCCATCGGCCATGGCGCGCAAATTCTCCCGCGCCTCCGCCTGCAACGGCAATGCCCGGCTCATTTCCGCCTCCGCCCGCGCCAGCAGCAACTCCAGCCCGGCATCGTCGAGCCGCCGTAGCACCATCACCTGGCAGCGCGACAGCAACGCCCCGTTCAGCGAAAACGACGGATTTTCCGTCGTCGCCCCCACCAGCGTCACCGTGCCATTTTCCACCACCGGCAGAAACCCGTCCTGCTGCGCCCGGTTGAAGCGATGGATTTCATCGACGAACAACAGCGTCGCCTGCCCAACCTGCCGCCGCTTGGTCGCCTCCTCGAAGCACTTCTTCAAATCCGCCACGCCAGAGAAAACGGCGGAAATCTGAGTGAAATGCAGCCCCGCCTGCTCGGCCAGCAACCGCGCGATGGTGGTCTTCCCCACCCCCGGCGGCCCCCACAGGATCAAAGACGCCAAAGACCCGCGCCCCAGCATCCGCGTCAGGCTACCGGCCGGGCCAACCAGGTGATCCTGCCCCACCACCTGAGCAAGCTCCGCCGGCCGTAACCGGTCGGCCAGCGGGGCGATGGGACTATGAAATGGCAGGGTGGCGGACATCGGCTAAACATAGCATCGTCACGTCGCCGGCGCGACGGTCGCCGCCGTCGCGCCCGAACGCCGCAGGATAAGGACCTCGCCATGCCCCCCATCCACGAATGGCGCAAACTGCGCGCCGAACAACTCCGGGACCTCGCGCGCACAGACGCCATGGTCATGCTGCCCATCGGCGCCATCGAACAGCACGGCCCGCATCTGCCGGTCGAAGTCGATAGCTGGCTCGGCGAGAACGTCGCCCTGCGCACGGCGGAGGCGGTGGCCGCCCTCGGTCAGCGTTTGCTGGTGCTGCCGATGATGTGGACCGGGGTGTCCGAGCATCACATGAGCTTCGGTGGCACCATCACCCTCGATCAGCCCACCTTCGCTGCCGTGGTCGAACAAATCGTCCGCTCCGTCCTGCGCGCCGGCTTCAAGCGCATCGTGCTGCTGAACGCGCATGGCGGTAACGAAAACGCCCTTCGCGTCATCGTCGATGAACTCACCCCCAAACTTGGCGTGCCGCTGGTGCAGTTCACCTACTGGTATGCCGCGGCGGACGAAATCGCCGGCATCCTGGAAACCCAGACCGGCCTGTTGCACGCCTGCGAGGCTGAAACTGCGATGATGATGGCGGTACGCGGCGAGTTGGTGGCAACGGACCGCATCCCGCTGGCCAAATCCAATCGCACCGCGGATGTCGAAGACCTGGTCGGCGGCGGCGTTTATCGCTGGCGCACCATCGGCGCCCGCTCGGCCTCGGGTGTCATCGGCAATCCGGAAGCGGCCAGCGCTGAAAAAGGCGAACAGCTCTTCGCCGCGATCGCCTCAACGATCGCGGCGAAGCTTTGCAACGCGGACCTCTGGGACCTGCCGTGGCAGGCCGAGTCGTTGGTTACGCCTTAATCAGCGCGCAACCGCCGTCCTTCATCGGCTTGAATGCCTCTTCCGCCGGGGTGGTGGCGATCACCTTCACCAGATCCCATTCCCCGGCGCTTTCCTTCGGCGCCTTGGCTTGCAACAAATAAACCGGGTGCAGCGTGCGCCCATCCTCGCGGATGCGGCCGGGGCCGAACGCGTCGTCGTCGGTCGGCATTTTCTTCATCTGCGCCACCGCCGCCGCGCCGTTCGCCTTCGCCGCGCCCGCACCCATCGCCGCCGCCGCCTTCAGGTAATGCAGCGTCGCGCCGTAGCAGCCCACCGGTGTCATCGTCGCCCATTGGGCCGGCTTGGTGAAGCGGCCCTTCACCCGGTTGGTAAAGGCGCGGGTGCGCTCGTTCAAATCCCAAAAGAAGCTCTCGCTGAACGTCAGCCCCTGCGCCTGTTCCAACCCGATCGCATGCACCGTGCGCAGGCTGCCCAATAGTGCGGCAATGCGCATGCTTTTCGTCAAACCAAACTCGGCCGCCTGCTTGATGCAGTTGATGGTGTCATTGCCCGCATTGGCCAGCCCGAGCACCTTGGCGCCCGAGGCCTGCGCCTGCACCAGCAACGACGAAAACTCGGTGGTATCCGGGAACGGATAACGCCGGCTGCCCAGCACCTTGCCACCGCCCGCGGTCACAAAGCTGCCGGCATCGCGCTCCAACTGCTGGCCGAACACATAATCGGCGGTGATGAAATACCAGCTATCGCCGCCAGCCCGCACCATCGCCCCGGCGGTCGAATGCGCCAGCATGTAGGTGTCATAGGTCCAGTGTATCGTATTGGGCGAGCATTGCGCTCCGGTGAGATCGGTCGTCGCCCCGCCGGAATTGAGGTAGGCCTTGTTCTTCTCCCGCGCCACCGTGTTAACCGCCAGCGCGACCGACGACGTCGGCACGTCCACGATCACATCTACCCCCTCCTGGTCGAACCATTGCCGCGCCAGGCTGGCCCCCACATCTGGCTTGTTCTGATGGTCGCCGGAAATCACTTCCACATCGAAGCCGTGATCGCCCCATTCCTGCACCGCCTGCCGGGTGCAGGCCAGGCTCACCGGCCCGCCATCATCGGCATAGGGACCGGACATATCGTTCAGCACGCCAATTTTCAGCTTCACCCGCTGGGCGCGGGCGCCGCCGGCAGCGGCGGCGGTGGCAGTAGCGGCGGCGGTGCCCAGCAGGGCGCGGCGCGAGAGGGTCATGAGTGTGGTTTCCTTCCCAGGATTCATTTTTGCAGCTTTTATTTTTGTCGGCACGTCATAGCATCAGGCGGCTTGCGCCAGCGAGGGCGCCACATCTTCCACCGTCGTGCGCCGCATGTCACGCACTTCGCCGGTATCGTTATAGCGGCGGGCGCGATGCATCGTCTGGCGATTATCCCACATCACAATATCGCCCAACGTCCACCGATGGGTGTAGACAAATTGCCGCTGCGTCGCGTGTTCCACCAAATCGCGGATCAAAGCCATCGCCTCCGGGCGCGGCATGCCCTCAATTTCGCCAATATGGCTGGAAAGATAAATCGTCCGCCGCCCCGTCATCGCATTGCGCCGCACCAGACGCTGGCGCACCGGGGCGAATTTCAGTTTTTCGTCATCGGTGAATTCGCCAAATCCCAGTAACCCGCGCGAATAGATCAGCGAATGATGGGTCACCATATCGTCCACCAACGCCTTGTCGCTGTCGGGCAGCGCGTCATAGGCCGCCCGCATATCGGCAAATTCGGTATCCCCGCCGCTGCTCGGGATCGCCCGCGCGGACAGCGCCGAGTATTTCGCCGGGGTTGCCTTAAAACTGCTATCGGAATGCCATAGCATGTTGCCGAGGTTGAACATCCGCCGCCGGTCGTCGCGCGCAAACACTTGTCCGGCCTGGTCGAGGTTGGAGATATCCGCCATCTCCATATCCAACCGCCGCTCGGCGGCGGTCTGAATATTGCCAGTCGCCTGTTCCAACGTGCCGAAATTGCGTGAAAACGCTTTCTGCTGTTCGTCGTCGATCATCTGGTCGGGAAACACCAGCAACGCATATTCATTCATCGCCGCGTCAATCTCCGCCGCCTCGGCCGGCGTCAGCGCCCGCCGCAGATCAACCCCGGTAACGCGGGCGCCAAACACTGGATGAACAGGCGTGAACTGCATGATGTTTCCCCCAAACCGCGACGGTCCGATCATGTGCCTCGCATGCGGGCTCTGAAAAGCCTATTTCTCGCAAAAATCATCGGAGGATGCAGATGCCACACTGCGACGTGAACGGAACCAGCCTGCACTATCAACTGGAAGGCCCGGCCGGCGCGCCGGTGGTGGTGCTCTCCAACTCGCTCTCGACAGATTTGCGCATGTGGCAGCCACAGGCCGCCGCCCTCTCCGCGCGCTACCGTCTGCTGCGCTACGATGTGCGCGGCCACGGCCAGTCCCCCGCCACCCCGGCGCCCTATAGCGCAGCGTTACTGGCCGATGATCTCGCCGGCCTCATCACCGCCCTCAACCTCGGCCCGGCCCATATCGTCGGCCTGTCGCTCGGCGGCATGACGGCGCAAATGCTCGCCGTGCGCCAGCCGGATCTGGTCGCCAGCCTGTGCCTGGTTGCCACCACCTGCGCCCCGCCCTTCGGCACCGCCGCCGCCTGGGCCAAACGCGCCGATGAAGTGCGGCAGACCGGCGATTACCGCGACGTGGTTGAGCCGATGCTGGATCGCTGGCTCACCCGCCGCTTCCGTCGCGCCAACCCCGCCGGGGTGGCTTTGATCCGGGATATGATCCTGGCCACGCCGATGGAAGGCTATGTCGGCGCCTGCCTCGCCATTGGCGGCCTGGATGTGTGCGGCAAACTGGCTACCTTCCCCCGCCCGGTCCGCATCCTCGCCGGTGAAGAGGACCCCGGCACCACGGTGGAGGACGCTGAACGCATCGCCGCCGGTATCCCGCATGCCCGCCTCACCGTCGTCCCACATTGCCGCCATCTGATGAACTGGGATGCCGAGGCCGAATTTACCCCGCTGCTCATGCACTGGCTGGCAGAGGTCACCGGCCGGGGATGAGCGTGGCCTAGAACAACGACATTTGCGGCTCCGCCATGCCCTGCCGCAAATCCGCCGGAACGGCGAACTGGCTGCAATCCAGGCTCTCCCGCGTGTCCAGCCCAAACTGGCGCGCGGCCCGGCTGAAGCGATTGGCGAGCAGATCGGCGTAAACCCCGGTGCCGTTGAAGCGCTGGCCGAACTTGGCATCGTTCAGCGCCCCGGCTCGGGTTTCCCGCACCAGATCGAGCACATGGCGGGCGCGATCGGGGTAATGCTGATGCAGCCAGTCCTCGAAGATCTGCTTGATTTCATGCGGCAGGCGCAGCAGCACGTAACCCGCCCAGCGCGCGCCGGCCCGGCCGGACATTTCCAGAATCTTCTCCAACTCGGCGTCGTTCAGCCCTGGGATCATCGGCGCTGCCATCACCCCCGCCGGCACCCCGGCGCGCGCCAACTCACCGATCGCATGCAGCCGCTTGGCCGCACTCGCCGCCCGCGGCTCCATCCGCCGCGCCAGCACCGGGTCCAGTGTCGTTACTGACAGGCACACCCGCACCAGGTTGCGCTGCGCCATCGGCACCAGAATATCCAAATCCCGCAACACCAGATCGGACTTAGTAACAATCGTCACCGGATGGTTGAACCGGTCCAGCACGGCCAGCACCGCGCGGGTCAACTTCAACGTCCGGTCCACCGGCTGATACGGGTCGGTATTGGTGCCCAACGCAATCGGCCGCGGCACATAGCCGGACTTGCGCAACTCGCGTTCCAGAATTTCCGCAACATCCGGCTTAAAGGTCAGCTTAGTTTCAAAATCGAGGCCGGGGGAATGGCCGAGATAGGCGTGGCTCGGCCGGGCGTAGCAATACACACACCCATGCTCGCACCCCCGATACGGGTTCACCGCCCGGTCGAAGCCCAAATCCGGGCTGGTGTTCCAGCTAATCACACTGCGCGAGGCATCCCGCGTCAGCGTGGTCTGCAACGGCGCCGGCTCCACCTCCACCGTGTCCCAGCCATCGTCAAACCGAGCGGGAACCTGGCTATCGAAGCGGTTGGGCGGATTGATCGTCGCCCCCCGCCCTTTGCGCGGCGGCGGTGAGACCACCCGCATCGGCGCCGGCGGTTGCGGAATGCCTAAACCCTGGCGGATGCGCCCCACCCGTGGCTGGCCATAAGGGGAGGGGGCGCTATAGCCCATCTGCGGCTCCAGCATCCCGGCGCGCTCAATCGCTTCCAGCTCCTGCGGGTCTATCTCCCGCGCCAGGTCGAAGCTCTCGCGCAGAGTCAGATGATGTCCCAGATCACCCATCGCCGTGTTCCCTCTATGTTCTCACGCACTCTGCCCATCGCTGGCCAAGCCGTCAAGAACAAAGAACGAACAAATTATTAACCGGAGATTAACCCTGTTCCGGCCGGCACACGGTCAGCAGCCCGGCTTACTCAGCTTCAACTCTTTCAGCTTCGCCGCCATGACAAACTCGCCAAAATCCATTGACATATCCTCGCTCACGCCGTTGGCGTAATACCGCATGCCAACCTCGTAATCCGCCTCCTGCCCGCTATCGTCGCGGTTGAAAAAAGCGATGCGCACCCGCCCGCTCGGCAACGCGGCCAGGTCCGGCATGGCGGATTTCGGGCTGGCCCCCCAACCGGCAATCGCCACTGTGCTGTTCTGCGCCCCATCGGTGCCGGTACCATCGAACAGCGGCACGGCGATAAATTTCTTCCCCGCCGCTGCCGCGGCCAAAATTGCCGCCGTATGCGCCATCGGGAACAACGTGCCGGCCGGCAAAGCGGTGGTGCTCGCTTCGGGTTGCACGTATTTCACCTCGCCCCCTTGTGCGGCCATCGTCGCCGTGCCCGCCACCTCTGCGCTCATCTCGCCATTGGTGGTCTGCCGCAACCGAAAGCGCAGCGTGCCACCATCCTTACTTTCCAGCGTGGTGTAGTCCGACGTTGTTTCGGTTTGCGTGCCGTCCCGCCCGGTCAGTTGCATCTGCAAGCGCTGCCGTACCGCCCAGGCGTCGCAGGCATCGGTCACCTCGTAATCCATGCTGCCGGTGCCGGCGATCATCTCGCCGCGCCCTTGCTCCAGTTGCAGCTCATAATGCGCCCGATGCGCCGCGAGCTCGGCGGTGCGGCCAGGGCCTGCGGCCAGCACAACGGCAAACAGGACCGCGAGGGTCAGATGGCGCATCCGCGAACTCTCCAGAACAGACCCCCTACATAGGAACCGCCGGCCCATTGCGCCAGTCGCGCCCGAAAATGCCCGCCTTGCAGCCTGTTCCGGCGCAAAGCCGCTTGGTGGATCGCCATTGCCCGGTTTAGGCTCACGCTTCAACTCCCTGGGGGAAGACAAGAATGATCCGCCATACCCTGCCGCGGCTTGCCGCGCTCGCCGCTTTGCTGGCAGCGCCTGTCGCCGCCCATGCCGATATCACCGTCGGCGCTGTGCTTTCGCTCACCGGCGGCGGCGCCTCGCTCGGCATCCCGCAGCGCAACACCATCGAGCTGTTGCCGCGCGAAGTGGCCGGGCAGAAAATCCGCTACGTCATCCTCGACGATGGCACCGACAGCACCAAGGCGGTGCAAGCCTTCCAGAAACTGGTCAGCGAGGAAAAGGTCGATTTCATCATCGGCCCGTCCGTCACCCCCACCTCGCTCGCCGTGCTCGAAACCGCCGGCGCCTCGGGCACCCCGATGGTCAGCACCGCCGGCTCGCAATCCGTGATCGAACCGCCAACCGGCGGCCGCCGCTGGGCCTTCAAGCTCGCCTCGCCGGAAGCGGCGATGCTGGCCGTCCCGCTGGACTACATGAAGGCGCATGGCGGCAAAACCATCGGCGCCATCGCCTTCGCCACCGCGTTCGGGGACGCGTTCACGGCGGCTTTGGAGTCGGAAAGCGCCAAGCGCGGCCTGAAAATCACCGGGGTGGAAAAATTCAACCTCAACGATACCTCGGTCACCCCGCAGGCGCTCAAACTGATGGCGACCAAGCCGGACGCCATCTTCATGGCCACCTCCGGCACCCCCGGTGCGCTGCCGGTGATTGAACTGCGCAACCGCAACTTTCCCGGCTTGCTGATCGCCAACCAAGGCGTCGCCAATCCGGACTTCCTGCGCGTCGCCGGCAAATCGGCCGAAGGCGTGGTGCTCGCCTCCAGCCCGGTGGCGGTCGCCGAGCAACTTCCGGCCAACCACCCCATGCGTGATGGCGCGATGGCCTTCGTCAACGTCTACGAAGCGAAATGGGGCCCCAACACCCGCAACCTGTTCGGCGCGACAACGTGGGATGCCTATCTGCTGTTCGCCGCCGCCGTCCCCACCGCCCTCAAGGTCGCCCAACCCGGCACCGCCGCCTTCCGCACCGCCTTGCGCGACGCAATGGAAAGCGGTGGTGAGGTGAAAGGCTCCGCCGGCATCTACAAAATGACCCCCACCGACCACAACGGCACCGATAGCCGCTCGCTGGTCATGGTCGTGGTCAAAGATGGCCTCTGGAAATACCTGCCCTAAGCCGGTCCGGCGCGATGGTCCGCCATCGCGCCGGTTGCGGCCTTATTTCTTGCCGAACAACGGCCCCGGCGGCGCCTCGGGGCGGCTGTAGTCAATCGCGGTATATCCGCCGCCCTGGTAGCGTTCGATCACCGGATCGCCGCTTGTGATGTTGCCGACCCGCCCGGCGTACTCATCCGCGCTATCCTGTGGCAGCCACGCCAGCGCCTCCCGGCTGTCATGCCCCCAGAACGTCCGGCTGTTGTCGGATGCGCCCCAGATCACGCAGCTCCCCACTTTCGGCGCCAGCGTGGCGCGGATGCACAGCCGCACCAGGTCGTCGTAACTCAGCCAGGTCGCCAGCATCCGCGCCTCTGCCGGCTCGGGAAAGCTGGAGCCGATGCGCACGTTCACATTCTCCACCCCGTGCTTGAACCAGTAGGTCCGGCCCATCAGCTCGCCGTAGGCTTTGGACAGACCATAAAACCCGTCCGGCATAAACTGGCAGTCATCATCCAGCTTGGTCTCACGCTCATGAAAACCAATGCTATGGTTCGAGGAGGCGAACAGCACCCGCGCCTTTTCCCGCCGCGCGGCCTCGTAGATATGGAACAGGCCGCGAATGTTCGGCCCCAAAATCGCCTCGAACGGCTGCTCGGTGGAAATACCACCAAAATGCAAGATCATCCCGCAGCCTTCCGCCAGCCGCAGAATGGTCGGCCCGTCATTCAGATCGGCGCGCACAAACCTGCTGCCGGCCGGCACCGGGTCCGGAAACGGCACAATATCGGTCAACACCAGCGTCCACCCGGCGGCGCCGAGCTTGCGCGCCAGTTGCCGGCCCAACGCACCAGACGCGCCGGTGAGCAGCACGGGCTTAGCGGGGATCTCGGTCATCGCAGGCACTCCCTCAAAAATTGCCGCCACAATGGGGCATTCCCTGGCGTCAACGTCAACAGATCGTCTTGTCAGCCCGGCGGGCTCAGGGCAGGCTTGCATCATGCAAACACTTTCCTCCCTGTCCGCCGCCCTTGCCTCCGGCAAGACCACCTCCCGCCAGCTGGTTGAGGATTGCCTCGCCCGCATCGCCGATCCAGCGGGGGAGGGTGCCCGCGCCTTCCTCAAAGTGGATGCCGCGGGCGCCCGCGCCTCGGCCGACGCGATGGATAAATTGCGCGCCGTTGGCCGCGCCCCCAGCCCGCTGGCCGGCATTCCGTTCTGCGTCAAGGACCTCGCCAACATAGCCGGCCAACCTACCCCCGCCGGCTCCAAAGTGCTGGCTGACGCCCCCCCCGCCACCGCCAATGCGCCGACCGTGCAACGCGCCATGGATGCCGGGCTGGTGGTGATGGGCCGCACCAACATGACGGAGTTCGCCTTTTCCGGCCTTGGCATCAACCCGCATTACGACACGCCACGCTCGCCTTGGGACCGCGCCACCGGCCGCATCCCCGGCGGCTCCTCCTCCGGCACCGCTGTCGCGGTCGCCGATGGCATGGCCTATGCCGGGCTCGGCACCGATACCGGCGGCTCCTGCCGGGTGCCGGCCGCCATGTGCGGCATTGTCGGCTACAAACCCACCGCCCGCCGCGTGCCGATCACCGGCATCCTGCCGCTCTCCACCAGCCTGGACTCGGTCGGCCCGCTGGCCAACTCCGTCGCCTGCTGTGCGGCGGTAGACGCTATTTTCGCCGGCGCGTCACTGCCAGACCTGCACCCGTTGCCGTTGGCCGGGCTGCGCCTGGCCGTGCCGACCAATTACATGTTGGACGGAATCGACCAACACGTTGCCGCCGCCTTTAGCCGCGCCCTCTCCGCCTTATCCGCCGCCGGCGCCGCCATCAGCCACGTCGCCTTCCCGGCGCTGGATGCCATTCCCGCCGCCAACGCCGCCGGCGGCATCACCGCGCCCGAAGCATGGGCCTGGCACCGCAAGCTGATCGCCGCCAAGGCTGATGGCTACGACCCCCGTGTGCTCAAGCGCATCCTGGGCGGCGAGCGCATGGGGGCGGCGGACTATGTTGATGTGCTGAACGCCCGCGCCGCCATCATCGCCCGCTTCAACGCCGAAACCGCGCCGTATGACGCGCTGCTGATGCCCACCTGCGCCCTTATCCCGCCCGCCATCGCGGCCTTGGACGACGAGGCCGAATATAGCCGCGTGAACATGCTGCAACTCCGCAACACCGCCGCTGGCAACTTCCTCGACCGCTGCGCCATCTCGCTGCCCTGCCACCAGCCGGGCGAAGCCCCGGTCGGGCTGATGCTGATGGGGGAAACCCTGGGCGACGCAAGGCTGTTCGCCATCGCCGCCGCGGTGGAGGGGCTTATGCGTCCACAGGCTTAGTCGGCAGCGCAATCCCGGCCAGGTTCTCCCAGAACCGAATCACAAACGAATCGTCGCGTCCGCCATGCCCGGCGGCCGCGGCGGCCAGGAACAACTGATGCGCCGAGGCCGCCATCGGCAGCGGAAAGGTCAGCGCCCGCGCCTGATCCAGCACAATGCCGAGGTCCTTCACAAAAATATTCACCGCCGATAACGGCGTGTCATCGCCGGCCAGCACATGCGGCATCCGGTTTTGCCACATCCACGAACTGCCGGCAGAGGACGAAATCACTTCGAACAAGGTCTGCGGATCAGCCCCGGCCCGAATGCCCAGCGCCATCGCCTCGGCCGCCACCGCGATATGCACCCCGGCCAGCAACTGGTTCACCATCTTAATGGTGCTCCCGACACCGGCCGTATCGCCCAACCGCCAAACCTTGCCGGCAATCGCCGCCAACACCGGGTCGGCCTGATCGAACGCCGCTGCGCTGCCAGAGGCCATCACGGTCATCGTGCCGCCGCGCGCCGCACCCGCGCCACCGGAAACCGGTGCGTCCAGCAGCCGCAACTGCCGCTCCGCCAGCCGGGCATCCAAGCTGCGGGCATATTCCGGCGCCACCGTTGTGCAGCACAGCACTACGCCCCCCGGTGCCAGCCGATCCAGGCAGCCCTCGGCGCCGAACAGCACGCTATCCACCTGGGCTGCGTTAACAACAAACACCACCAGCGCCTCCAGCCCGCCCGGCAGCTCGCTGGCCTTCGCCACCGCCTGCCCGCCGGCGGCCACCAACTCCGCCCGCGCCGCCTCACGCAGCTCGGCACCGACGACGCTATGCCCGTGCTGCACCAAATTCAGCGCCGCCCCCATCCCCATGGACCCGAGCCCGATAACGCCGACACGCAATTTGGTGGTGGTGGAGTCCATTGGATGCTGCCTTCTGCTGGAATGTCGGTTGGGTGGGTGTGATACAGCCTGCCGCTTGCCCTGCAAGCCCAGCCGATGCCGACAGCAAAAAAAAGACCCGACCGCAGCGTACTGCGGGTCGGGTCAAGTCTAGGCTGGTGCATTGGGGGGAAAAATCCTGCCCAGCCGATGCCGGCCGTCTCCCGCCTGGTTGCCTCAAGCCACGAATGGGCCTGGGTGAACGTCTAACGGATGATGCCTTGCTGAACACACATAAAGCCCACGCTGGGCGCAGGCGCTTTGATCTGAATCAACCATCCCGCGCCTTCCGATGATCGGGTGTGATTGCAGTTATGCGCCAGATGCGATGCGGCAGGTTTCCAAATATCGAGGCGTGAAAAGCAAATATGTTGGAATCAGAAAAAATTTATACAACATTACTAAAAATATAAAAATCCCTAAAAAATGAATCATAAAATATTTGTAACAATAAAATATGACAAATATTGATCTAAATCAAATTTGAATATTTTAATCTGACGTATTTTGAATTTATCGACCAGTCGAGATGGCTGGCGAATAAAAGGATCAATCCAATGAAACATATCCCTCTGACTTTGCGGGCGGCGTTCCTCGGTACTGCTCTACTTGCCACTGCCGGCCTGGTCGCCGCCTCGGCGCAAGAACAGGATTTTGGCCGTCACGGTCGCGTTGGTCGCACCG
>Ga0164296_1001210_pt1 | contig 28159 bp, 24 predicted proteins | sample GEODES057metaG_FD_113533 | JGI IMG/M metagenome (GOLD analysis project Ga0164296, IMG submission 113533) | Dystrophic lake water microbial communities from Trout Bog Lake, Wisconsin, USA - GEODES057 metaG | ecosystem: Environmental > Aquatic > Freshwater > Lake | place: USA: Trout Bog Lake...
ACAAGCTGCTGAACCAGTACACGAAGCTGACAGACGGCATGGAATACCGGTTCACGATCACAAGCGACAAGGCAACGCAGGGCGACAACCGCTTTGAGCTGCGCCTGGGCCCTGTGGAAGCAGTTAAGGTAAATGGCCTGGATGTGACGATGACGCCAAACCCGGCAACCGATATGGTGAACATCGCGTTCACATCCGGCAAACCAGGCGAGACGAAGATCCGCATGACGGATGTCACCGGTATTACCGTTTACAACAAGTCGCTTGGCGTTCAGCAGAACGGATCGCTCAACGTATCGCTGAGCGATCTGGCAGCCGGCATCTACATGGTAGAGCTGACCAATGGCGACCAGAAGGTGGTACAGCGCCTGGTTAAGGAGTAAGGCTAACATAAAATATGTCTGCGCCACCCAACACTTCAGGGTGGCGCAGCCGTTTTATATAGGTAGTCTATATTAATTCTACAGGTTTGTAGCGTAGGGGCTTATATAGGGTCTTTTGTGTAATATTGCAGGGCATATGCAAAAAGGGTCGCAAAATGGTTTTATTATCGTTATGCTTTGTTGCATAATGAGCACCGCTGCAGCAAAAGCGCAGTTTGCACACCCGGCACAGCAAGGCATGACGCCAGGCCGTTACAACTACTCATCTTTTACCAGCCCTGTCTACGACAGCAGTACAGACGTACTTTCGGCAAACTACGGAACAAACAATCCGGAGGCAGGCATGCTGTATAAAAATGCGCCCTGCAAGTCCTGTTACGAATTGGTTGCCAAGCGCACAAGCAAAAACAAAACATTTGCACAGAAAGGTGATCCGCATAAGATCTGGGTGCAATCAGCGACAGACGACATCAACTATCTGGATGACCATGGTCGTTGGCTCACAATTAAGCCCTGGCTCACACCAGAAAGCCTGGGTATTTATTCTGCAAAAGAACAGCCCGTGCCTGTGACAGTTAATACTGTTGAAGGGTTTTCTTCCCTGGGTGGACAAAGCAACGGGATTCGCTTCAACAACCGGCTCGAGCTCATTTATGAATCCCCCGAACACATACTTACCTCTCTTGGCACAGCCGATTGGAGCCACCATACCGCTGGCGATGACGGCGTATATGTAACTGATGCCTGGCCGGGAATAGATATGGAATTGCATACAGTACGGGGAGCTGTCAAGACTAATTTTATTGTGAAACACGCCTTCCCTATGTATGCCGCAGGTAAGCTTTTGATCAATGATCATCTGGCCTTGTCAACGGGATTGTCGCTCTATTCTGAAGGAGGTAACAGGTTTACAGGCGTGCTGGAGATCAGAAATGTGGAAGCAGAAAAGGCCTATGTTATTTCCACTGCCACCGCGTTCGAAAAGAATGACCCGCTTCATACACTAAAGGACCTGGAATACCGTATCAACGATGATACACTCGGTATTGCACTTCCCGGCGACTTTCTCAACAGGCCGGCTGCATCATACCCGGTCATCATAGATCCGTTGGTATCGGTTGGTACATCTGTTGCCGTGCCAGGTTCCACTTATAGCCCTGGCTGGACGGTTGGCTGTGCAACGGTAGATTCGGTTTTCGTACCGGCCGATCTGACCGTTTCCGATATTCAATTCACATTCGAATACCTCGCCAGCGGCGGCGCACTGATGACCAATGGTGCGCTCGATTTTCACACGGGTACTTGTCGCAGTCCCGGTCTTACCGGCTGGTACTGGTACTGTCTCGATTATACGCCCGGCACATGTGGTGGCGACAATGTATCTATCATTTCAGATCTGGGCTCTTGCATTCCGCCTGTTCAATGTCCGTCCTACATTCTGAATGTGACCATGAACATGTATCAGAGTTATTTGTCCGACCCTGCATGCAGCGATCTGTACATTACCGCTACAGAGCCGCTTACCATGACGATCGTCGGGCACACATTTGATGTCGATCCCATCACTGTGGTCACAAACCCCATTTGTCAGGGGGATTCTACGCAGATATATAGCGCTGGTGTTTATGGGGTCACTCCATACACTTATGTGTGGTCGCCTGGTGGTGCTACCACACCGTCTATAACAGTTCATCCGGTAGTTGCTACAACTTATTCCCTCACTGCCACCGATGCATGTGACTCAACTGCAACTACCACCGCTACTGTCAATGTGAACCCTGTTGCCCCGATAACTGGCTCGGCAAATATTTGCATAGGCCAGACATCAACACTCGCCGATGCCATAGCAGGCGGGTCATGGACAAGCGGCAATCTTTCTGTTGTTACGGTAGATCCTGTATCCGGAGTCATTACAGGCATAGCCGCTGGCACTACAACTATTACTTACATCAATCCATTTGGTTGTCTGGTCACTACTCCCGTGGTCATCACTACGGTGCCTGCTGTTATTACTGGTCCGGGCTATGTTTGCGCAGGCAGTACAATTACCCTAAGTGATGCGACTCCAGGTGGCACCTGGTATGCCGCAACATCGCCCGTTGCAAGTGTGAGCCTCTCCGGCGTTGTGTCGGGCCTTACTGCGGGCAATTTACTCATCACTTATTCTCTGGGTTCATCTTGCTGGTCTACTTATTCTGTATCGGTATTTGCACTGCCGGTTATTACCGGGCTTGACTCAACCAACCCGACAACATGCATTACTAACGATGGCACAATAACGCTTACAGGGCTGCTTTCAGGCCAACCTTATACGGTCAATTATATACAGGATGGCACACCGCAGTCTGCAACAGTGCTGGCGGATGCGTCCGGCAACATAGTAATAACCGGTTTGCCTGCTGGGGGATATGTCAACTTTACTGTGACTGATCCTGCAGGCTGCACGTCGCTGCCATGGCCGGGCCCCGTGCTGCTTTCATGGCCCAGCGCACCAGCCCCGCCTACTGTGGCTAACAATGGTCCGGCGTGTGAAGGCAGTGTAGTGGCGCTCACGGCTACGTCCGTTCCGGGTGCCAGCTATAGCTGGACCGGCCCCGGTGGATTCGCGTCTGCACTGCAAGATCCTTTCATAGATCCGGCAAGCACCGCAAATTCTGGCGTTTATGTGGTTACAGCTACTTACCTGGGTTGCCAGTCTGCGCCATCTGCAACAACCGTGGTCATCCATCCTACACCAGCTATAAGTAGTATTGTCGGCACACCTCCAACAAGTTGTCACGGATCCGATGGTACTATCCTGCTCACTGGTCTGTTATCAGGTGCGGCCTATAATATTTCCTATCTGGATAATGGTGCGTTAGTTACCGTGGCACAGACGGCCGATGCAACCGGAAATGTTTTATTAACGGGTCTTTCAGCCGGGCTTTATGATAGCATTGTGGTCAACTCGTTCAATTGCCTGTCTGTGCCCTTAGGCCCTGTCTTTCTTGCGGATCCGGGTGCGCCTCCATTACCGCACGCGTGGAGCAACAGCCCCATTTGTACAGGCGCCATTCTCGATCTCTTTGCAACAGACAGCGGGCAGAATATTACTTTCGCATGGTCCGGCCCTGCAGGGTTTGCTTCATCGCTGCAGAACCCGGAACTTATCGATGTTCAACCCACCGCTGCAGGTGTATATACAGTTACAGTCGCTAACGCAAACTGCAGCGCATTTGCAACAACTGCAGTTTCTTTATACCCGCCCATAACACTGACCGGTATCACGCCATCGCAGATCATCAGTTACGGATCATCGATTCATTTGTCGGTCGATGGCGCGCTGTATTATCTCTGGTCGCCTAACGACGGATCGCTGAACAACATCAATATAAGCGACCCTGTCGCTTCACCGCTCATTACCACCACATACATTGTTACCGGCACAAGCATTTATGGCTGCATGGATACGGCTTCGGTAACGATAGATGTATCTGACACAGGAGCAACGATCATCCCCTCGGCTTTCACGCCAAACAACGATGGCCGCAATGATGTCTTTCGTATTGCTTCGCCAGGTACGTTGAAACTCGTGGATTTCAGCGTGTTCAACAGGTGGGGCGAACTGGTGTATCACAACGGCACCAACATCCGCGAGGGGTGGGATGGCACGTGGAATGGAGAAGCGCAGGATGTAGGCGTTTACAATTACAGCATTATTGTTGCTGATAACCGGGGCAACAACATTTACTATAAAGGAACGGTAACACTGCTTCGCTAAGTTGCACCTAGCGCTTCTTCTTAAAGTTCCGTCGTTTGCTTTTATTTTGCTCGGTAGCTTCGCGCTCTTCAGGCACAGGTCCGAACGTTTCTGGTACCGTATGAAGCGGCACTTTTTTGCCCAGCAATTTTTCTATCTTATGAAACTTCCATTGATCGGCATCGCTCACAAAAGTGTACGCAGTACCCTTAGTGGCGGCTCTCGCGGTGCGGCCTATTCTGTGCACATAATCTTCGCCATCATGCGGCACATCGAAATTGATCACCAGGTCTATGTCTTCAATATCTATACCCCGGCTCAAAATGTCTGTAGCCACCAATATGCGTAACTTCTTATTGCGGAAATCAAGCAGCACTTGTTCGCGCTTTGCCTGCTCCAGGTCCGACTGTATCTGTCCAACCGAGAATTTTGCCCTCTTAAGTTCTTCTGTAAGGTGTTTTACACTTTGTTTGCTGGAGCAGAAAATGATCACGCTTTCAAAACTGCTTTCTTGTAAAACATGCTTGATCAGCGGCATTTTTTGCGCCTCATACACAAGGAATTTCTCTTGCGTTATCTGTTCAGGTGGTTTTGAAATGGCAATATTTATTTCAGCCGGATGGCGAAGTATGCTATTGGCCAGTCTCCGGATGGCGGGTGGCATCGTAGCAGAGAACATCAGGTTCTGCCTGTCTTTTGGCAGGTGAGAGATGATCTTGATGATGTCTTCATAAAAGCCCATGTCCAGCATACGGTCCGCTTCATCCAGCACCAGGTACCGCAGGCCTTCCAGTTTCACATAACCCATATTCAGGTGGGCTATCATTCTCCCCGGTGTGCAGATCACAATGTCCGCCCCTGCAGAAAGTGCCTTGCGTTCGTTGGCAAATGAGTCTCCCCCGCTGCCGCCATATACGGCTATTGAGCTGACTGACGTGAAATAAGAAATGCCTTCCAGTGTCTGCGCTATCTGCATGGCCAGCTCGCGGGTCGGCACAATGATCAGGGAGTTGATAGTATGGCTGTCATGGTGCTCTTCAAGTAATCTTTGGATCACCGGCAGCAAAAATGCAGCGGTCTTGCCGGTGCCGGTCTGCGCCGCGGCTATTATGTCTCGCCCATCCAGTATAAGCGGTATCACCTGTTCCTGCACCGGCGTGGCTTCTTCATAGCCCATCGCGTCAATGCCGTCCATCAGGTCGTCGTCAAAGCCAAATTCTGTAAAATACAATTTGAATGATTTATCAATTAAGTTCCGCTAAAGTAAGCAAAACAAAATGATCACCTTTTAAGCCACTCCTTTATATCACTGGCTTTCATATCTATATAGCTGGTTTTTGCTTCCACTTTTCCATTATTTAACCAGAATATCTGCGGAAATTCTCCCCCGGTGATCTTAACGAATGCCTGCCCGTCCATCCGGCTCCACGGTATTTCATGCTCGGCTTCGGTAGCCGTCCAGTACGATTTAAGGTCTATATTATTGCCACCCAGCACCAGGTAAAAGGGCAGGGTAGTGTCCTGCTCCTTCATCAGGTGCATCTTGTATCCTGCAAGTTTACAGTATTTGCACGTGGGGCTCACGAAGGCCACAATATGCTTGCCGTGGTGCAGGTCTGCGGTTGGGTGCCCGGCATCAATAGCAGTCATGTCCAGCATGTAGCCCCCGTTCTTCTGCCAGTCGGGCTTAGCAAGCGGAAACATAAATAGAATGAACGGCAGTATTACTGCGCCGGCCAGCAGGCTGTAGCTGAAAACACGTGTAAACCGGTTGTTCCAGCCCCGGTGATAAATCACCAGCACAAAAATGATCAGCAACAGGATGGCATTTTTGATCAACGCCGCCGATGGACTCATCCATAGCGAATCGCCGAAACAGCCGCAATTCACATGGTCGCCATAGTGCGACCGAAGATACACGAGGTAAATAGAAAAGATGATCAGCAGCGCCATCGAGAACTTGAGCACCCATTTTCTCCTGCCATAAATATTGGCCGCGAACAGAACGCCTAAACCTGCCTCCAGGCCAATGAATGTGCGCGATGCGGCCGCCGCAAACAGCCAGGGCAACCGAACATATTCAACCAACGCATACTCAAAATGCTCCAGCGGAAATGCTTTTGCATAGGCCGAATAAAGGAATAATACCCCTGTGGCCACAGACAGGAAGGAGAGAAATATCTTGACGACGACATGCTGCTTCACTCAGCCAAATGTAAGTGAATTTTCCTGTGTGTTGCGGGCACACCGGAAGCAATTCGCGTGGCATATCCGTTACATAATGCAGGTAACAGGTTGTTCCATGCGGCAGCTAATTGTTAGCCTGGTCCAGGTAGTTATTAGGTGCATTCTTTGCATTTGCATATGTTGTATTTTGTCAATGCAGTGGGCTTTTGGTGGCGTAGCCAATTCCGACAACCGTTGTGCAGGTACATGTATAATTTTTTGCACGATCCGAACGGGAGACTTCCCCGGAGCGCTGCCGTGGGAATTATCTCTTTTGTTTTCAGAACTATCGGTTTGTCAATTAGCAAAAGAAACTGCGCCAGTTGTACGCATGATTTGCCGCCGGTGTCATTATTCTAACATAATATTAAACTGTCGGGTGGCCATTATATGTATATTTGTGTTCCACTATGAGCCGTAAGTTCACCCTCATCATTGCTGCCCTGTCGGTTTTCCTCTTCCTAGCGTCTTGCGAAAAGGAAATACACATCGATCTCGGTTCTTCGGCCGAGCAGCTCGTGGTGCAGGGAGGCATAGAAAGCGGTTTGCCTCCTTATGTTATACTCACGCATACTATCGGATTCTTTTCAAATGTCGATCTGGGTTCATTACAGAACACGTTTGTCCACGGGGCTCAGGTAACTGTTTCTGATGGCACACATTCAGTAGATCTCAAGGAGTACGCGCTTGATACAGGAGCTTCTTATAAATTCTACGCTTATTATGTCGATACCTCAAATCATGGGGCGAACATTATTGCGGGCACCTTTGGCAAAACGTACACACTCACAATTAAGTACAATGGTGTTACTTATAATTCGGTTACGACCATCCCGTTTGTAAAGGGGCTTGATACGATTTACTTCGCGCCACCTGTTTTCAAACGCAAGAAAACACCCTTGAATGCACTGGAGATGTTCGGCACTTATACCGACCCGGATACGCCCGGCAACTATGTGCGCTACTTCACCCGCCGCAATAATCACGATAACTTTTATCCGGGGAGCGTTTTTACGGACGAACTGGTAAATGGTAAAACCATCACTAACGTGGACCTGTTTGCCGGATATAACGACAGTCTGAATGTAAATGTGGACTCGGTGATCTATTTTTATCCGGGTGACACGGTCACCCTCAAATGGTGCGAAATTGACAAAGGGGTCTATAATTTCTGGAACACCTATCAGTTCTCCCTGCAATCTGCCGGCAATCCGTTTTCCACGCCCATAAATGCACAAACCAACATAACGGGCGGTGCGCTGGGCGTTTGGGCCGGCTACGGAGCCATTTACAAAACAGTTACTCCACATTGATTGCACATCACCCTGACTAATTGCTCCTGGTCATAGCTGCCAGCCTTTCAATTGATTATCTTTGTCTTTCTGGCCAGTTCATTGGTATGCTCTGGCATTTATATTAATAACCTGGAAATAAAATGAGCGAAGTAGAAAAAGTCCATTGCCTCATCATAGGCTCCGGCCCAGCCGGATATACTGCTGCCATATACGCAGCACGCGCCAATCTGAAACCTGTACTTTACCAGGGCCTTCAACCCGGCGGACAACTTACCATTACTACTGAGGTAGAGAATTATCCCGGATACCCCAATGGCATCATGGGTCCACAAATGATGGTGGATTTTGAACAGCAGGCGCAGCGCATGGGCGCCGACATCAGGTGGGGTATGGTAACCAAGGTCGAATTGTCACAAAAGCCTTTCCGCGCGCAGATAGACGATGAGCACTGGATCGAGGCTGATGCGGTCATCATCGCTACTGGCGCATCTGCAAAATGGTTGGGGCTTTCCTCTGAGGAACGCCTGAACGGGCACGGCGTTTCAGCTTGTGCCGTCTGCGACGGATTTTTCTTCAAGGGGCAGGAAGTAGCCATTGTTGGCGCCGGCGACACAGCTTGCGAAGAGGCTCTGTATCTCTCCAAATTGTGCAGCACGGTGCACATGCTCGTTCGCCGCGATGAAATGCGCGCAAGCAAAGTAATGCAGCAGCGTGTGCTCAAGACTGCTAATATCAAGGTTTACTGGAACACCGATACGCTGGAAGTGCTCGGCGAACATAAGGTGGAAGGAATAAAGGTGTTGAACACGAAGACTAAAGAAGAATCGATCATTCCTGTAAAAGCATTCTTTGTGGCCATTGGCCATCAGCCTAATTCCGCATTGTTTGCCGGTTTGCTCGATATGGATGAGCAGGGTTACCTAATCACGCAGCCAGGCTCATCGCGCACCAACATAGAAGGTGTGTTTGCCTGTGGCGATGTGCAGGACAAAATATACCGTCAGGCCGTTAGCGCAGCCGGCAGCGGTTGCATGGCAGCCCTGGACGCTGAAAGGTACCTCGGCGCTCTGGAAGATTGATCAGTCCCGAAGAAAATTGTAATGCCCTGTTTTTGCAGGGCATTTTTTTTATAGGTCTCCGGGCCGCAGCCGCACAAAGCTAACTGTGCGGGATTGGGTGGCAATGCAGCCCACATGGTGTTCATCTGCCGTGAAGCTCATTGTATTCCATGCGCCCTTCAGGTGGTAAAGATCTTCGGGTATTTCCCTTACGCCATCGCTTACATCTATTTTTGTCAGGTCATCCGTTAACCCTATGCCGTCTGCTTTCAGCAGTGCTTCTTTACGTGTCCACAGCCGGTAAAACATCTTTCGTCCATCAAGCGCAGATCGTGCAGCCTTGCTTTCCCGACCACAGAAGTTCGTTGCAAGTATTTCCTCATAGTCGAAATCCGGCTTCATGTATTCTACGTCAACGCCCGTTTGCGTGTCCGACACTGCAATAAGTACAACCTCCCCGCTATGCGATATATTGAAATGAATTTTTTCGCCTTCCAGCGCAGGCTTTCCTTGTTTCTCTTTCCTGAAAGCAAGATGAGCCGGATCTTGCGATAACCGTGCCCCTAATATTTTTCGCAGCATGCCATGGCTTAATATGTAAAGTGTTTTATCTGTATTTTTCACAAAACGGCGGGCATGTTTTTGCTCATCTTCACTTAACAATCTGTAGATATCAGCCATTTGACCGGCATGATCGCGGGTATGCAGCATGTAAACCACGGTAGTTGCATTTTGCAGAAACCCCATCCAGTCTGTATTTTCAATATGACTATAGTGTATAGTATTCACCTACCTGCCATTATAAATTGACTTAAAATCTTGCGTTTTGTATTGTTGATTTGTATATTTGAAGGAAATTTATCAAAATTCCTAACGGATCATTAAAACCGTTCGTCAATATACGCAACAAGACAAAAATCATTCAATTTATCCATTTTAAACTGACAGTTATGAAGAAGCTATTATTGTTGATTCCTTCACTCCTTCTTTCGCTTGCGCTGTTTGCCGTAGGCCCTATCACTGGTCCATCCACCGGATGTAGTAGTTCTTGCGTGACCCTTATAGATAGCACCAGTCCAGGCGGTGTGTGGTCAAGCAGCAACGTTGCTGTGGCCACTGTTAACGACAGTACGGGCATGGTTTGCGGCGTTAGCCCGGGCACAGCTACAATTTCTTACACTGTGGCAGGCCCATCCGGAGGCACGGTAACCTTCGCCTATACAGTTGCTGCCTCACCTGCTGCAATTTCTGGCACATCTACAATGTGTGTGGGCACAACCGCTACATTCACCGATCCGACACCAGGAGGTGTATGGACTGCCTATGGAGCTGTAACCATCAGCGCTGCAGGCGTGGTTACAGCTAGTTATTCGGGTGTTGGCGCTGTGGACTATGTTACCGCTAGTGGCGGCTGCTATACTTCATATTCAGTAACAGCTACTTCGGGTCCGGCTGTAGATTCAATTATCAGCGGCCCATCTACCGTTTGTGTTGGTTTTACAGCTACGCTTTCCGATCTTACTTCAGGTGGTGTATGGACAAGTTCAGACCCTTCAGTTGCCACCGTTGATCCGTCAACTGGTGTTGTAACGGGTGTTAGCGCCGGATATGTTAACATCGACTATGCCGTTACCGGCACATGTGGCACAACTACTATCTCAAGTTTCATGACCGTTGTTTCTACAGCAAGTGCAGGCACCATTTCTGGCCCGTCAACGGTAGGTGCTGGTAGCTACATATCTCTTTCCGATGGCGTTAGCGGTGGCTCATGGAGCAGTAGCGACCCTTCGGTTGCAACCATCAGCTCCACAGGCGTGGTGACTGGCGTTGCCGCTGGAACAGTAACCATCAGTTACACGGTAAGCGGTTGTGGCACCTCCACAACTACCACATATACGGTGACCGTTACGGCTTACGACGCTATCACGGGTACCATTTTCTTCCCGTCAGCTCCTTTTTACGGTGATGTTCAGGTTTGGCTGATCACTTATAACTCGGTGACCGGCGACCTCGAAGCCCTGGATTCTCAATGGGTTTATAGCTATGGCGATAGTGCTACCTATACTTTCCTCAATGAGCCAACAGACTCTTTCCGCGTGAAGGCGGCAGTGATTGATAGCGTGGCAGATAGTACGGGTTATATACCTACATACCACACAAGCAGCTACTATTGGTATGCTGCCGATGTGATTGCTCACGTTTCAGGAACCGTTAACAGCCATGAAGACATCAACATGCAATATGGTGCGGTCACTTCAGGCCCTGGCTTTATCGGTGGTAACGTTGCAACCGGCGCCAACAAGGGTACTTCGGGAAGCATACCGGTGAAGGGTCTTATCATGTACTGTATCAATTCTTCAACAAGTCAGTTGGTACAATACACACGCACAGATGCCAGTGGCAACTACCATTTTGGTAACCTGCCGGTAGGCCAGACTTACTTTGTATTCCCCGATTCAATTAACTACACAACTGTTCCTTATACGGGTATCTCGCTCACTTCCGGTACACCTGTTATGGCAGGGGCCAGCTTCATACAGCACACGATCAGCAAGGTGATCTCTCCTATTGCTTCTGCTGTTGAAAACGTGACTGCAGGTACAGGGGCTGTTACAGTGTTCCCTAATCCTACCATCGGCAAGCTGTTCGTTCAGTGGAATGCAAGTGCTCAGGAAGATGCGACAATAATTGTCAGCGATATCACCGGCCGTCAGGTGCTCAACAATGTGGTTACACTGCACCCAGGCTATGGCAACGCTCAGTTAGACCTCTCAGCACTCAGCAATGGTACTTATATCGTATCTGTTAAGTCTGCTTCGCTCAATTACAGCAGCAAAGTGCAGGTTCAGCACTAATTCAATTAAGGATCAATATACTGCCGGAGGCGCCCATTTTTTGGGCGCCTCCTTTTTTATGAAGCATGCCACGGCAAAAAATAACAGTTCATAGCAGTATAATCACTTAAGTTTGTCAAAAAAAAATATTGTGAGCAGAACCATCTTGATCACGGGTAGCACAAGCGGTATTGGCCTCGGAATTGCCAGGGCTTTCGCCGCCAAAGGATATAATATTGCATTCAACGGTCTGGAAGCCAACGGCGCCGAAATAGCGCAGCAGGTGGCTGACGAATACAAAGTACGGCACACGTTTTCCCCGGCTAATCTCATGCAGCCGGATGCTATCCGCCAGATGGTGGCTGATGCGATAAGCGAATTCGGTAGCATAGATGTACTGGTCAACAACGCAGGCATTCAATACGTAGCCCCGATCGATGAATTTCCCGATGAAAAATGGGATGCCATCATTTCGGTGAATCTGTCAGCCGCATTCCATGTCTCTAAGGCGGTATGGCCATCTATGAAGGCACAGAAATTCGGTCGCATCATCAATATCGCGTCAGCACACGGATTACGCGCATCTGAATTTAAAAGTGCCTATGTTGCAGCCAAACATGGCATCGTTGGTTTTACAAAGACCATCGCCCTCGAGGGTGCGCCATACGGCATCACTGCAAATGCCATTTGCCCCGGCTACGTAGATACGCCATTGGTGGAACAGCAGATACCGCAGCAGGCCAAAGCACATAATATGACAGAAAAGGAAGTAGTGGAAAAAGTATTCCTGGAGCGCCATGCGGTTAAAGAGTTCATTTCTGTGGACTTGCTGGCACAAACCGCTCTCTTTCTGGCGTCCGAGCAGGCAACTACTATCACAGGCATAGCCATGCCTGTCGACGCGGGCTGGACAGCACAATAATTTTCTTTCACAATTCAATACCTCATTAATGGAGCATTCGCACCGGATGACAAGTTATACGATTCCCGTAAACGATATTAACCTGCACTATGTGGACAGCCACGGTGATGGCCCTGTGCTTATCTTGCTGCACGGACTCACTGCAAATGCGCATGCGTTTGGTGGACTAATGGAAGCGGGGTTGGGAGATAAGTATCGCGTAGTTTGTCCCGACCTTCGTGGCAATGGCCTCACCGATAAGCCTGCTTTTTGCTATACACTCGAAGATCATGCACAGGATATTCTTGGGCTTATCAGTCACCTTGGCGCAGAGCAAGTATATCTTGGAGGGCATTCTTTCGGAGGTTATTTAACGTTCTACCTCGCTGCCCGTTACCCGGAGGCTATGCAGAAAGTGGTGGTGCTGGACGCTGCCAAAGCCATGAATCCACGTACCCCGGAAATGCTCTCTGGTGCGCTTTCCCGGCTCAATGTGACCTATCCAAGCTTCGATGATTACATTGAGCATGTAAAAAAGGCGCCTTATATCAGTTTCTGGGATCCCGCCATGCGCAGCTACTACAAGGCTGATGTGGAAGTACTGCCCAATGGCCACGTAAAGCCCCATGCAAACCTCGCCATAATGACCGAAAAATCTATGGCGCTGGCGTCTGTTGACTGGGAAGATCTGATCGCTGAGATCGAACACCCAACTTTGCTGGTAAATGGCCTGGATAATTATACGCTTGGTGAGCCATTATTACCTGATGAAATAGCTAAAGAAACAGTGGAGATGATGAAGAACGCCCGTTACGTGGGTGTAGATGGCAATCACCAGACCATGCTATATGGAGACGGCGCCCGCGAGACGGTGCACAGCATCGTAAGTTTTTTATAGAGCAAAGCAAAAGGGCCGGAACGCTTCCGGCCCTTTTCCCTTTATATCATTCCGATCAGCAAGCCACTAACTTTTGCGTGGCGGTTTTGTTTTCCGTAATGGTTTCAAATAAAAAAAACTCCCCGCTTGAGCGGGGAGCTACTAAGAATATTATTGAAAAGATACTTAAACCTTGAAGTGGGAGAATGCCTTGTTGGCTTCAGCCATACGGTGTGTATCTTCTTTTTTCTTGAATGCACCACCTTCACCCTTTGCTGCTGCTACTATCTCATTCGCCAGCTTGTCAGATATCGACTTGCCATTGCGCTCGCGTGAGTAGCGGATCAGCCACTTCATGCTCAGAGATATCTTACGGTCAGGGCGTACTTCTGATGGTATCTGGAAGGTAGCACCACCAATACGGCGGCTGCGTACTTCTACTGCAGGTGTTACGTTTACCAGCGCACGTTTCCATACTTCATAGCCGTCTTCGCCGCTGATCTTGGTAACCTTGTCGAGCGCATCATAAAAAGCGGTAAGCACTACGGTCTTGTTACCACCCCACATCAGGCAGTTTACAAAACGGGTTACTTGTTTGTCACTGAATTTTGGATCCGGCGCTAATGGAAGCTTTTTGGCTTGTGCTTTTCTCATTGCTGGGTAATTACTTTTATTTTGTTAGTTATATTTATATTACTTCTTCTTACCTGCTGCCGCTGCTGCTGCACCTTTCTTGTCCCTCTTGGTACCATACTTCGAACGGCTCTTCTTGCGGTCTTTTACACCAGCAGTATCCAGTGCGCCACGTACAATGTGGTAACGTACACCCGGCAAATCCTTCACACGGCCGCCGCGGATAAGCACGATTGAGTGCTCCTGCAGGTTATGGCCTTCACCCGGAATGTATGCGATAACCTCGATCTTATTGGTCAGGCGCACCTTGGCTACCTTGCGAAGCGCTGAGTTTGGCTTCTTAGGGGTAGTGGTATATACACGGGTACAAACACCACGGCGCTGAGGACATGCATCCAGAGCGCGGCTTTTAGATTTTGTCCGCATTTGTTCGCGGCCTTTGCGTACAAGCTGTTGTATAGTAGGCATTGTTTACTTTGTAGAGTACAAATTAAAATGGAGTGCAAAGGTAAGGAGAAAATCTTAAAGTAAAAATAAAAAAACAGAAAAATATTCTCCTTTCTTTTTTATCGCCCGCTTAGTTCAGCGAAAAATGATATTCCGGCGGAAAATAGATGTCCATGTACTCGGTAATAACACAAATTTCCATAGTTAGGCTCAAAGTTAATAAAAAATAATAATTTATCGTTCCCGGCTAAGTCATCCGTCCTCGCAGGCAATGTTGGCCCGATCAATGCGCTTTCACAACGGATATTACCTGTTATATACGGTCTGCACGCATAGCCGGTTTTTCATTGGCATCAGATCAGGATAACCCCAGTCATTGAATACCCCCTGTTTGAATGACTTTCCGGGTGTAAATTTCTTCTAAAAAACGGAGTGGCACGTTGTTTAAGATGCAGGTTGGCGGGGGTATTTTTCACGGGTTGCTAATTTTGGAAAATAATAAGGATAGGTCTTTCTTTGGCAATTCATAGCAGTCTTAAATGATCCCGGGGTATAGCACTGTGCTTGTTTTTATTCCATGAATAGCGAAGTATCGATTGTATTGGTAGATGATCATGTCATTGTGCGTAGCGGTCTCAAATCGCTCCTCCATGGAATGGGCACTTACAAGGTCACGCATGAATATTGCAATGGCCGGGAACTAGTGGACGGACTTACCAACGACGGTGTGCTGCCCGATGTCATCATCATGGATCTCGGTATGCCCGAAATGGATGGCGAAGAGACAATGGAATGGCTGCAGCAGAACCGCCCCTTACTTAAAGTACTTATTCTTACCTGGGATACCAACGAAAAGAAAATAATTGAACTCTTCCGTCTTGGCGTGCGGGGCTATTTGCTTAAAAATTGCACAGCCGAGGTGCTGGCAAAGGCCATTCAGGACACCCACGTTACCGGATATTACCACAGCGAACTGCTGCAAAGTGCCATCATGCGCGATTCCCGCGCGAAAGACACCAAACTAAAGATCGATCAGAAGATAACAGAACGCGAAAAACTGTTCCTGCAGTTAGTATGCGATAAGGAAGAACATACATACGATAAGATAGCCGACATCATGAAGGTGCACCGCCGTACCGTAGATGGTTATCGGGAAGCCCTGTTCGAAAAATTCAATATCCGCTCCAAGACAGGCCTCGTGCTGTTTGCCATAAAGAATGGCCTGATAGAGGTTTGATTGCAATTTCGTCAACCTTATATAGGTTATTTCTTGTTATGAATAACATAATTGCATATTAATATAAAAAAATTTGTTTGTTTGTTGAATTCATGTTAGATTTACGTTAACTAAATCTGAAAGCGAATGAAACCTGCGATACTTCAAAAGCTCATATTGCTTCCTGCTCTCGCACTGGCCACAGCCGGTGCTTATGGACAGGCTACCATAACTACTATTGCCGGCGGAGGCCCCTATGTTGCGGGCACCCTGGGTAACGGTGGTCCCGCTACCAGTGCGTTCTTCAATTGGCCCACAGGTGTAGCTGTGGACGCATCCGGCAATGTTTACATCACAGATCGTTATAATTCAGAGGTTCGCGTTGTTGATGGATCTGGCACTGTTTCGGCATTTGCCGGCAATGGTACATTTGGTCTTCTCGGCATCGGCGGACCCGCTACTGCGGCTGAAATACGTGAGCCGGATGCGGCTTATGCAGATCCCATTACTGGCATAGTGTATTTTACTGATTGGTTCAATGATATGGCGTTTAGCGTAGATCCTGCGACCGGCACTTTACAGGCGCGTTGCGGCACCGGCGAGCAAGGTGGAGATGGCGACGGGGGTTGTGCAACGCTTGCCAGGATGGAAATACCTGGTGGTATTGCTACAGACGGTGCAGGCAATATCTACATCGCTGATTATGGAAACAATCGTGTGCGGTTCGTCAATACAACTACCAATGTTGTGAATACGTTCGCAGGTACAGGCACATTCGGTTACACTGGCGACGGTGGCCCTGCTGCCGCTGCAACTTTCCAGAATCCCAACGGCATTTTTGCCGATAAAATGAATAATATCTACATCTCTGACGCTGGCAATAATGTGGTGCGCAAAGTTACTCCTGCGGGCATTATTTCGACAGTTGCCGGTAATGGCACATTCGGTTACACTGGCGACGGCGGCCCGGCCAGCGCTGCCAATCTTAGCGGGCCTGCTGGATTATATGTGGACAATGGCACACTTTACATCGCCGATGTTTACAACAATGTGATACGCGCGGTCAATCTTTCGACTGGCATAATAACGACAGTTGCCGGTAATGGAACAATGGGATTTGCCGGCGACGGCGGCCCTGCTATTGCAGCTAATCTCTATAACCCTACAGGCGTTTGCGTAGATCATACCGGCGCACTTTATATCGCTGATGCGGGTAATGCGCGCATCCGTAAAGTTGCCGCATCTTCAGGTTCCACAACATCTGTTGTTGCACCCGCTGCTACATTGTTTGCAGTTAGCCCTAATCCTTCTGCCGGCACATTCACATTACAGGCCGATGGCGACATAACAGGCGCTACCGCCGATGTTTTCAACGTGCTGGGGGCACGCGTTTATAGTGCAGCTATAACTGGCGCTACAACCACTATTACACTCGATCAGCCTGCTGGCGTTTATACGCTTTGCATCCATACTTCCGGCGGAACACGCACACAGAAGTTGGTCATTAATAAATAACAGACCATTGGCTATATATTTGGCAAGAGGCAACTTAGGTTGTCTCTTGTTGTTTTCAGACTATACATTTTTTAGTAAATTCGAAGACAAACCTGGCTTATGAGATACAGACTTTTTATTGTGTTGCTTGCTATCGCGTTTCGGTCCGGTTCCGCGTCAGCTCAGGCCATCATTTCAACCGTAGCAGGCAATGGCATCACGCAGTATATTGGCGATGGCTACCCCGCAACTGCCTTCTCATTGGCCGCTCCAGCCGGCATTTGCGTGGACGCACATCAGAATGTCATCATTGCCGACTTCGCGGATATGCGCATCCGCATGGTCAATCCTCAGGATACCTTGTTCACAATAGTGGGCGATGGTACTTCAGGATTCTCAGGAGATAGCGGTATCGCCAGTGCCGCCAGGGTGCATAATCCCATAGGCGTGTGTCAAGATACCGCGGGCAACCTGTACATCACAGATTGGTATAATAACGCTATCCGTAAGGTTAATGTGGCAACTGGTATCATCACAACCATCTGCGGTGGAAGCGCATCGGGTTTTGGTGGCGACGGCGCCGCAGCTACCGCAGCGATATTGAACAATCCTGGCCCCGCCTGCACTGATCGGCTCGGCAATGTTTACATTCCCGATCAGTACAACCACCGCGTGCGCAAAATAGATGCGCTTACGGGCATCATCACAACCGTGGCAGGCAACGGCACCAGCGGTTACATGGGCGACGATGGCGCCGCTACCGCTGCTGAATTATCTTATCCCAACTCTGTTTCCTGCGATACTGCCGGCAACCTGTACATCTCGGAAAATGGGAATAACTGCATCCGGCGTGTAGATGCCGCAACTGGCGTCATATCCACTTACGCAGGCAACGGCTCCGCAGGTTATTTCGGAGATGGCGGCCTGGCTGCGGCTGCAAAACTGCATGCGCCGTCGTATGTCTTTGCCGATCGCCGTGGTAATGTCTATATTTCCGACTATGACAACAATGTGGTTCGCATGGTTGACTCGGCATTGTTCATTCACACCATTGCTGGTACCGGCGCGCACGGCTATGCAGGCGACGGTGGTGCGGCTACCGCAGCCACCATGCTGGGGCCCATGGGCATATATGTAACAGATTCCGGAGTGGTTTATTTTGCAGATCAGGGAAATTCAGCCATCCGCAAGATTACTCCCTCCACCACAGCAATACACGATTTATCAGTAGAAATGTCGGTCGTTGCATACCCCAACCCCGCTCACGATCTGTTGTACATAAACATTGCGCCTGGCCCGCCCGCAACATTACGGCTCTATAACCAGTTAGGCGTCTGTGTGTTCGGGAGTGTATCTGCTCAGCCTATTTCTTCCATCGACGTATCGCGCCTGGCCAGGGGCACATATTACTTGTGGTGCATGCAGGGTGGCAGCACCGCGACCCGGAAATTCATATTAGACTAATAGCGAAAAATTGGCATGCGAGATGTCGCAATTTCCATTAGTTTTGCATCCTAAAATTAATTGAGGGATCATGTCAGTATTAGTTAATAAAAATTCCAGGGTAGTAGTACAGGGTTTTACCGGTACAGAAGGCACATTCCACGCTTCGCAGATGATCGAATACGGCACTAACGTCGTTGGTGGTATTACGCCGGGTAAAGGCGGTACCCTGCATCTGGATAAGCCTGTTTTCAATACGGTAAAAGATGCCGTTGATGCTACTGGTGCTGATACCTCTATTATTTTTGTACCACCGGCTTTTGCTGCCGATGCAATAATGGAGGCGGCTGACGCTGGTATCAAGGTCATCATTTGCATCACTGAGGGCATCCCTGTACAGGATATGGTGAAAGCCCGCGAATATATCAAAGGCCGCAACAGCCGGCTCATTGGCCCTAACTGCCCGGGTGTTATCACCGCAGGCGAGGCTAAAGTGGGCATTATGCCAGGTTTTGTCTTCAAATCAGGCCGCATCGGTATCGTATCAAAATCCGGTACGCTTACTTATGAAGCTGCCGACCAGGCAGTAAAGGCGGGTCTCGGTATTTCTACAGCTATCGGCATCGGTGGCGACCCGATCATCGGTACTACCACCCGCGAAGCGGTAGAACTGCTGATGAACGATCCGGAAACTGACGGCATCATCATGATCGGTGAAATAGGTGGCAACATGGAAGCAGAAGCTGCTTACTGGCTGAAGAACAATATGAACAAACCAGTGGTTGGCTTTATTGCCGGCCAGACAGCCCCTGCAGGCCGTCGTATGGGCCACGCCGGTGCCATCATCGGTGGTGCTGATGACACAGCTGCCGCAAAAATGAAGATCATGCGCGAGTGTGGTATCCACGTGGTGGACAGCCCCGCTAATATCGGCGCAACTATGGCTGGCGTGCTGAACAAAACCAGCGTTTCTGCTTGATCAACTCGTCAAAAATAAATTCAAGATCCCCGGTATTGCCGGGGATTTTTAGTTTCCTTTAAGAATTGCCGTTTTGTATTGGCATCATTATTGGTGTTTATTATGTTGCAGAAGAAAATCTTCCATTACCTTTATGGTGGATCTTCTGATTATAGAAAAACAACGATCAATGAAAAAGCTTCTAACTCCCCTGTTCAGCCTGGCAATACTTCTGCTGGTGTCTGCTTCAGGGAATAAGGCGCAGGCGCAGGATGTGTCTGTTTCTTACCAGACATTTTACGACGAGTTATCTCCTTACGGGCAATGGATCTACGATCCGGAATACGGAAACGTATGGGTGCCTAACGAAAGCGGCGATTTCAGGCCTTATGGTACCAGAGGCCGCTGGGTGATGACCGAATATGGTAATACATGGGTGTCTGACGATCCGTGGGGTTGGGCCTGTTACCACTATGGCCGCTGGACATTCAACCCTTATTACGGCTGGATTTGGGTACCTGGTTACGAATGGGCTCCTGCATGGGTTAGCTGGCGCTATGGCGGCGGCTACTGCGGTTGGGCACCATTGGGTCCTGGTGTCAGCATCGGTGTCTCTTATGGTTGCCCCGATAGCTGGTGGGTTTTTGTTGGGCCGCAGTATCTGTATTCCAATAACTGTATTTCTTACTGGCGTGGTCCCGGTTACAACCACGACTACATAGCTCATGCACATTACTACGAGAATGTGTATGAAGACAACCATACCCACGTTCGTTATAACTACGGCCCGCGTTCATCGGTCATAGAGCAGGTTACCCACCAGCCGGTGCAGATATACAGGGTGGAGCAGACCGGCCGCCCGGGTGCTGCATCAATAGGCCGCGGTGCGGTAGCCATGTATCGCCCTGAAGTGAACCGTGCTACCATAAACAGCGCTCGTCCATCCAATGTAATACAGGCGCCAAGGAATATAGGCAGGCCTCAGGCAGCTCCGCAAATGGCTGCCGGTCATCAGCCGGCTTTCAGGCAGGACGTGCAGCACAACGAACCGCACAATACTGGGGTTGTAGGTCCGCGCAACAACGCACCGCAAATTCGCCCTGAGCCACAGAACAACCGTCCGCAGCAGCCTCAGGTGCGTCCTGAACCGCAAATTGATCGTCCGCAGCAACCGCAGGTACGCCCCGAGCCAACCAGGCCGCAACCGCAGCAGCCTCAGACACGCCCTGAGCCGCAGCATTTCAATAACCCGCAACCACAACCGCAAAGGCCAGAGCCGCAGCATTTTAATAATCCGCAACCACAGCCTCAGCAGCCGCACTTTAACCCGCAGCCGCAACCAAGGCCTCAACCTCAGCCGCGCTCTAACCCGTCACCGGCTACTCGCCCGGAACCCCGCGGCGGCAATGAGCCCCACGAAGGTGGTCGCAGATAAGTTCAGAATAACATTATTATAAAAGCAAAAGGCGTCATTTGGCGCCTTTTGCTTTTAAATTTATGATCCTTAATAAGCTGGTCTTTTAACTGATCTCCCACATTGTTACATTCCATCACACTGCCGCATTCCCTGTCTGCCGACAGGCAGGCATCGCATTGCCGCATTCTACCCGATTGATTTATTGAGTCATTAAGTCATTGAGCCATTCAGCAATTGAGCCATTGACGAAGTCAGCTTTCTCCCATTGCACAAAATGGCCGCAATCCGGTATCATTTGCAGTATGCAATTGGGTATCTGCTTCGCACCCTCATGTGCTACCTGTTCTGTTGTAGTATGGTGTATCAGCTTGTTGGGGATAAGCGCATCGCGCTTGCCAAACAGCACCAGGGCGGGGACATTTATTTCGCCCAGTCGTTTTAACACCGGTTCTTCCAGCATACTGCGGATGCAGGCTTCCACCATTTTGCGGTAATATCCTGGCTTGTAGGTGCGCATCAGCGATACCAGCTCGGCTACTATCGATTCGCCTTGTTTATAGTTATTATAAAAACTCGTTTCAATGGTCTTCCGCAAACTATGCTCGTCCGAAGAGATATGGTCCAGCATATACAACGTGGCATAGTACAATGTCTTATCCAGCGCTGTGAACGGTTCAAAACCCGCCGGAGCACACAATATCAGCCCTTCCGCGCATTTAGGGTGTTTCAGCAGTGCTGTCATGGCCACCTGGCCGCCCATAGAGTGACCCACCAGCACCACATTTTTTAAGTCCAGTTCTTGTATCAGGTGGTAAACAGTATCTGCAAAAAAAGCCATGGTGAATTTATGGTCGTTCTTGTCCGACAGTCCGTTACCCGGCAGGTCTATGGCCACGCACCGGTATTGGTCTTTCAGGTAGGCGATGTTCTTTTTCCATACTACTGCATAATTGGCCAGTCCGTGAATAAATAAAAGCGTTTTCGGTCCCGTGCCCTCGTCCATATAGCATACTTCGCAATTGCCGGGTAGCATGGCTGTTTGGGTCGGGTAGGGGTATTTGATTAATTCAGCTATCACGGGGTAAAGATAAGGGCCTTTTTATTTTGGCCTTTCATTGACACAATACCTCTGTCAAATATCATTACATTTGAGAACGATCAGATGGAAAAGATATTACTGGAAAAACCCTTGCTGGATAACCTGGAGTTGCTTGCGCGCCAGGTGGTGGAAGGCTTTATCATAGGCCTTCACAAAAGCCCGTTTCATGGTTTCTCCGTCGAGTTTGCCGAGCATCGGCTATATAACCCGGGTGATGCCCTCCGCCACATCGACTGGCGTGTCTATGGCCGCACAGATAAGCTATTTGTAAAGCGGTTTGAAGAAGAGACGAACCTCCGCTGCTGCCTCGTGCTCGACACTTCATCGTCCATGCAATACCCGCAGGACGATAAAAAGCTAAGCAAGCTGCAGTTTTCCTGCGTGGCTGCGGCCAGCCTGCTGCAATTGTTGAAACGCCAGCTCGATGCTGCCGCGCTCGTTACATTCGACGACCAGGTGAATTTCTTTTCCGATTGTCGCTCTACCCACACGCACTACCGCATGCTCACCAACGAGCTGCAAAAATTGCTGTCCTATACTTCAGAAGGCAAAAAGACCAACGCTGCGGCTTCACTGCACCTCGTGGCCGAACAAATGCACAAACGGTCGCTCGTCATCGTTTTCAGCGATATGATGGACGATGCAGATAGTATAGACTCCCTGTTTTCTGCCCTGCAGCACCTTCGCTACAACAAGCACGAAGTGATCTTGTTTCATGTGGTGGATGGAATGCATGAAGTTAATTTCGAATTTGAAAACCGCCCATATGAATTTGTCGATATGGAGTCTGGCGACCGCCTCAAACTTCAGCCGCAGCAGATCAAAGACCTGTATATCAGTCGCATGAATGAATTTCAGCAAATGATCGAAAACCGATGCCATCAATATCAGGTAGACCGCATCAGTATAGACCTTTCGAAGCCCGTAGATGAAGTGTTACATGCTTTTTTGATAAAGCGCAACAAATTGATGTAATCAAACAAAATTTTCGCTACCTTTGCAACCCATTTGAAATTCCGTGCCCTTACAGGCCGGAATGTTAAAATGTATTTGCCTCCACGGGAGGGAGGGGTGTTAACGCTCTTTAGTATTTGGGCTATGAAGCACAGCAGGGAATTTGAAATAGCCTGGCAGGGATTAAAGCCGGGGTCGCATACCTACATATTCGATATTGACGATCGGTTTATGCAGGAGAAGGGCGCCGATGACAGTTTTAAGAACTGGAGCGCGAAAGTATCCCTGGCCTTCGATAAGCATGAGAACTTCTTCATGCTGCACTTTGATATAGATGGGGCCGTTAATGTGCCCTGCGACAGGTGTGGCGATGATTTTGATCTCAGGCTGTGGGATGAGTTCGATCTGGTGATCAAGCTCATTAACGAAGACACCGGCGAGATTGATGATGAGGATGATGTCGTGTTCATTCCGCGAAGCGAAACGGTCATAGACATCAGCGATTGGATATATGAATTCATGCTGCTGAGCGTGCCACTGCAGCACATACATCCCGATAAGCCAAATGGCGAACCGGGTTGTAACCCTCAGGCGCTGAACCTGCTGGACAAGCTGGCAGAGCACGAGGCTGATGAAGCACCGAAGAACGACATCTGGAAAGGCCTTGATGCACTGAAAGATGTGGAGGGAAAAAAAGACAAGAAGCTGAAGAAATGATCTCCGGCAACGAAAAGAGAAATTATTTAGATAACAATTATAAATAAACTAAAATGCCTAATCCTAAAAGAAGGCACTCCGCCCAGAGGGGTGCAAAGCGCAGGACACACTACAAGGCTACCGCTGAAACATGGAGCATCGATGCAACAACAGGCGAAAGCCATCTGCGTCACCGTGCACATTGGGTAGAAGGTAAACTCTACTATCGCGGTAAAGTTGTGGTTGACAACGCGCCGGCTGCTGCTGCCGAAACAGAAAATAATCAATAAACGTATTATTTTCGTTTAATGAAGATAGGGCTGGATATTATGGGCGGTGACTACGCCCCTGCCGAGGCCATTAAAGGTGTGCGTGCTTACCTCGAGCAGTCACACGACTCATCCGTTCACTTGTTGCTTATCGGCAATAGTGAGTTGGCCATGCCGTATATGTCTTTATTAGAGCCTTACCTGCATCGTTTCACTTTTGTTGAAGCGAGTGAGGTAATTGAGATGAATGAACATCCAACAAAGGCGCTCAAAGAAAAACAGAATTCCAGTATAGCCATCGGCTTTGGCCTGCTGCTGCAGGGTAAAGCCGATGCGTTCATTAGCGCTGGCAACACAGGCGCCATGCTCGTTGGCTCCATGTATAGCGTCAAGGCTATAGATGGTATCCTTCGCCCCACCATCGCATCTCCCTTACCCCGCCAGGACGGTAAATACAACCTGCTGCTCGATGTGGGCATCAATGCCGACTGCAAACCCGAGCACCTCGTTCAGTTTGCCGAATTGGGCACTATGTATGCTCAGAAGGTGTTTGGCATTCCCTCGCCGCGTGTTGCGCTGCTCAATATTGGCGAAGAGGAAGGCAAGGGCAACCTGCTGGCCCAGGCCACTTATCCTTTGCTGAAGGAGCTGCCGGGCATCAACTTCATTGGTAATGTAGAGGGGCGCGACCTGTTTCTTGATAAGGCCGACGTCATCGTTTGTGAAGGTTTTGTAGGCAATGTGGCCATTAAGATGGCAGAGTCTATCTACGATATTTTCAAAATACAGAAGGGCCTCTCCGATCCGTTCCTTGATAATTTCAATTTCGAAGTGTATGGCGGCACACCTATCCTGGGTATCAACAGCCCGGTGCTTATAGGCCATGGCATCAGCCATGCGCGTGCCTTCTGCAACATGATCAGTGTGGCAGAAAAGCTCGTGAGCTCGAGGCTTATAGAAGATATCAAAGAGCGCTTCGCGCAGAAGAAAGAACTGGAAGGCTGATAGCTACCAACAACAAAAACAAAAATAACCCCGGACACCCGGGGTTTTATATTTTAGACTATCTGCGGTCTTTCTACTTACGACAAACTACTTTAAGGCTTTGACCTTTGCCTTAACTTTCTACCGAACGACTGTCTACTAAAAGGAAGTGGTCAATGTAGCCTTAACGCCGCTGAATGCAGGCTCGTAGCGGCAAACGCCGCCGGTGCAGTTGATACCATCCACCTGCTTCACATAAGCGAGCGAGAAACGGTGAGGACCCTTGGCGTAGGCCAGGTAGGCAGTAGGGTAGTGGTTGGCCTTGTAGATGTGGTTGAAATTATCATACACCGGATCTACGTTATACATGTCGGAGATGGACAGGGAGTAGTGCGGGGCCACATTATACTCAGCAAGCAGGTATATCCATGATCCGTAGTCTTGTTTGCTGGCCATATACTGGCCTTCTATGCGCAGCGACTTCACATCTGTGAACCTGTAAGTGATCTCGGTGAATGGCGTTACGGCATAAATGATATTGGCAGCGGCCTGGTTCTGATACACCTTCTGGTTATACTCCAGGTACTGTACACCCACCTGGAAGATCCACTGCTTCAGGCCCTGGTAATACCATTCGCCATAACCCTCGCGATACAGTTCTGTTCCGTCCAGTTGGTCTATGTGCGTGTAGGAGAATGTGTAGTTGGTGACATCATTTGGCGACAGCAGTACATTGATGTTCTCCGCCAGTTCTGACTGGTCCTGAGAAGCCGGTGTGTAGCGCGATATCAGCCTTTCGGGGCGTTGTATGGCCACTACAGGCTGCCAGTTCAGCATGCCGTCGTTCAGCGAGTTGAGGGTGTTGGTGCGCATCACAAAATTCTCTGAGCGCTTGGCGCTTGCGTTAATGCCTATGCCTTTGCGGCCATAGCTGAGCGTGGTGTATTCCGAGTTGCCCGGCCTGTCTATCAGCAGGGTACGTTGCAGGTTATAGATGGCTTCATGTGTTTTGTAAGCGCCCTCTACATACCAGGTAATGTTCTTATAGTTCAGCATATTGTATAAGCTAAATGCATATGTGTTATACACTGGTGTAAAATAGGTTAGCGTGTCGGTCTGTGCCTTGATGTCTGCAGCTATGGTCTGGTAGCTGTTGTCGTCAAGCGTGCGGTTGATGACGCCGGCACCAGGCGACAGGTGCACCTGGCCAGCCTGGAAATCTCCATCTGCAGCAAAGCCTTTTATCACCTGCGGATAGGTGTCGAACACGTTCTTTTGCTGGCCGCTAAAGCCTTTCAGCGTTATGTGGCTGCCTAATTTATACTTCAGCTCCAGGCCTTTCAGTGCATTATCTATCAGCAGGCCGCGGTCTTCGTAGGAGCGGAACAAAAGGCCGCTGCCTATCTGGTCGTATATATAGCCTACGGTCAAAGAGAGGTCGTTGAAATCTTTGCTGATGCTCCATGCGCCGACGCCAAAATTGGTATAGGCCTGTGTAGGGTTCTTGAGGTTCGAGTTGTCGAACGCATCTCCGCGCAGGAAGAAGGTGTAGCCCGACACGTTGTAGCGCAGTGTGAGCCAGGCCTCGTTTCCGCTCAGGTAATTGCTGTAAAGCGGGTTGCCCGATGCTTTGATGTTGGTGTCCTTCATAAAGAAGTTCACGTTCGTCATGAGGTCGCCGGAGAGGGTTCCCTTGCCCACGTCATTGCTGAACGTTTGAAGGCTTTTATCTTGTGCAAACACGCCTGCAGAGGCACATGCCAGCATGAAAAAAAAGAGCGCTTTTTTCATTAATACTGTAAGATTGTTAAAAATTTACCGAATTTAGAGGCTTTATCGAAACCGGCAAAGTTTTCGCTTTATAATTTAAAAACCAAGCAAACAATGAAAAAATTACTTTTAGCTGCCGCTGCAGTGTGCCTTACCCTCGCCACACAGGCACAGAGCCTGCCCAACACACAGATCAAGGACATGGGCAACGGCAGAAAGGTACCCTTCGACCAGACCATTGAAAAGGGCAAGGTTACCGTTATCAGCTTCTGGGCCACATGGTGCATACCGTGCAAGAAGGAGATCAAGAACATATCGCTGGCGCTGCCTCAGTGGAAGAAGGAAGCCGATTTCAACTACATGACCGTTTCTATTGACGAAGCACGTGCCGAGGGCCTTGCAACCACCTATGCCAAGAGCCAGGGCTGGAGCTTCCCTTACTATATTGATGCCAACCAGGACCTGAAGCGCTCGCTGAGCTTCCAGTCGGTGCCGTTTACCATGATCATAGACAAGAATGGTAAGGTGGCTTTTACCCACACCGGCTATGAAGAAGGCGGCGAAGCCGAAGTGTTCAAGAAAGTGAAAGAGCTGGCGGCTGCTAAATAATGGCTCAATTACTCAATTACTCAATTTTGAAATGCTTAATGATATTAATGCCCCGCAGTGCGGGGCATTTTTGTTTTGTGGTGTTGCGCCCCCCCCTCCAACAACCGCACTCCCCGCGATTTGTACTTTCTACTTACGACTGCGGCGCAGCCGCAAAGCGCAAAAGCCAGCCTGAGAACAGGCCGGCCTCTTTAAACTCTATCACCATGAAAACCTCTTTATATAAACCGCCGCTAAGGGCGCTTAATGATCTTCTTTGTTGCTGAAAGCAGGGTCGTTGCTGCGTTTCATGATGTAAAGGTACTATGGCCGGGCGCCGTGTTACAAATTATTGGGGTGGATGCATGGGTGGTTGGGGTTTAGGGGTGAATGTTCAGTTTTCAGCGGTCAGTTTTCGGTTTGTTTGGTTTTTGGGGAGTGCCTGCGGGTGGGGTTTAACCGCTGAGGCGCGGAGACGCTAAGGTTGGGATTTGGTTGACGGGTTGCCCGGTTTTTGGAAATGCTTGCGGGTGGGGTTTAACCGCTGAGGCGCGGAGACGCTAAGGTTGTGGTTTGGTTGACGGATTGCCTGGTTTTTGGGGAGTGCTTGCGGGTGGGGTTTAACCGCGGAGGCGCGGAGACGCTAAGGTTGTGGTTTGGTTGACGGGTTGCCTGGTTTTTGGGGAGTGCTTGCGGGTGGGGTTTAACCGCGGAGGCGCGGAGACGCTAAGGTTGTGGTTTGGTTGACAGGTTGCCTGGTTTTTGGGGAGTGCTTGCGGGTGGGGTTTAACCGCTGAGGCGCGGAGACGCTAAGATTGGGATTTGGTTGACAGGTTGCCTGGTTTTTGGGGAGTGCCTGCGGGTGGGGTTTAACCGCG
>Ga0164296_1001211_pt1 | contig 28157 bp, 14 predicted proteins | sample GEODES057metaG_FD_113533 | JGI IMG/M metagenome (GOLD analysis project Ga0164296, IMG submission 113533) | Dystrophic lake water microbial communities from Trout Bog Lake, Wisconsin, USA - GEODES057 metaG | ecosystem: Environmental > Aquatic > Freshwater > Lake | place: USA: Trout Bog Lake...
ATTTCATAGAAACCATAGAATTCCCAGAACCCCACTCACAAGATTATGTATAGGGTCCGTCCTCCTTCGGAGGACGGACAATGACAACCCGCCGCAGGCGGGTTGTGAATTGGACGCCTTCTACGAACCGCCTTCTATGGCCTTTCTAATGTTTTACGATTTCTATCCAATCTACTCCATCTTTTTGATCAGTAAACTTTTACCGAGAGCGAGCATGTTTTGCAACATACCACCACCGCCGCCGCTGCTCCTGGTGTCAGCGGTTTGCGAGGTAGACGACGAAGCCGAAGATGACGATGAAGCCGAAGACCCGGAAGCAGCCGATCCCCCGCCCTGACGGCTAAAGTCCTTCGGAAGAATCATCGGTGGACCGACACTGTTCCCATTGCCCGCACCCAGGCTTTCTCTCCATTCTGTTCCTTCCGGGCCCATGGCTTCTTGTCCGACCCCTTCGTAAGAAGGTCCGTTGGTGACCCGAATGGTGGGGGCAAATACAAATCCACCCGGTAAAGTCCCCGTTCCAGTTCCCGTGCCCACCCCCCCATAAGGATTTGTATAGGAAGTTTGAGGCATCGGCATTGGCATCGGCATCTCTCCCGTGGCAACGGCGTCGGTGGGTAACCGGTACAGTTCACGCGCCGGGTCAGTGATGACCTGGACCGTGTCCAGATCCGTTTCGTTCGGAGCCGGGTATTCCGTTTCGATTGTCACTAAATTCGTGGAAGGATGGATGTCGCGAACCCACCAGGGACGACCCTGTTGCAGGTCGCCTCTGTATCCCACCGGTTCACCAACACGAAACAGGGCGGCGGCGGGGGAAGGAGCGGAGGCCGGGGCGCTCGCAAATTTGAGAGGACGCAACCGGTCGGCGGCGGCGGGTTTTGACAGCAAGAAATCCGACGAGAATGCGAGGTCATCTGTCTTTATATCCTTGTCGGTGTCCCCCTGAACTCTATGTTTAAATTTCAATTCAAATGTCATGGGGTCTGTGGGTTCGAGCGTGTAAGCGTCAGCGGAGTCGTAAGCGTCAGCGGCGGAGTTCTGGTGTGACGGTCGACGACCGAGTCCACCCAGTTGCTGCGCTGCGGTGGAAGGAACGGAGGCGGGTAGGACCGTGGGTGAATCGGTCGATTGGGTACCTCGCAAGGCGCGTTCCGTCTGTTGGATCCACTGTTTCGGTTTCACAGATGATGAGCCCCCCGACGCAGTTTGGGTTGGCAACGTCGTGCGGTAGGCCAGACGACTCAGTTGCTGGATGTTGTCTTCGGTAATCAGCCGCATTTGCACGTTCATGGTCTGCAATTCTTGGATGAGGAGCTTGAGCGCGTACGGGATGCAGACCACGCTAAAGTCGCGTCCGAAGCGGGACACGGTTTCGATGTGCGGGGCCGCGTCGTCTTGGCGGCTGTTGATGCCCCCCGCCACTGGGGAACCGTCGTCGTTTGGGGGCAGCGACCGGCCCGCGCCAGCCAAGGGACTCTGTATGAAGCGGGCGGGGTGGTCTTCGGCGACGGGACTCAAAAACACATTCTTGTCGGGGTTGTAGATGGCAATCATCCCGGTGCGGTTGCAAATGGCGAGCCGGTACTTGTCGCCGCGTTCCATCATCGATTCCGTCACAAACGCCGCCATGCCGTGCGCCAAGATCGAGTCGCGCTCCATTTCACCGATGCGCAGCCCGCCGTCGTTGGCGCGTCCCCCGACGGGTTGTTTGGTCAGGTGAGCCCGCGGGCCGAGGGCGCGGTAGTTGATCTTGTCCTTGACCATGTGTTTGAGACGCATGTAGTAGGTGGGTCCGACAAAGACCTCGGACTCGATCGGTTCCCCCGTCATCCCGTTGTAAAAGAGTTCGTTCCCGCTGGAATGGAACCCGGATTTCGCGAGAAGCTCGCCAAATACGCCGATTTTGGACCCCTTTTGGTCAAAGGCGGTGCAGTCGCCGATGCCGCCCATCATGGCACAGGCCTTGCCCGTGATGCTTTCCACGAGCTGGCCCACGGTCATCCGCGAAGGCAGGGCGTGCGGGTTGACGATGATGTCCGGGCGCAACCCGTCTTTCGTGAAGGGCATGTCGGCCTCGGGAATCACCATGCCAATCGTGCCTTTTTGACCTACCCGCGAGGCGAACTTGTCGCCGATGGCGGGGGTGCGCTGTTCCAACAGACGGACCTTGGCCAGACGCCGGCCGGTTTCGTCCTCGCTCATGAACGTTTGGTCCACGTAGCCCACCTGACCCTTTTTAGCGCCTTTAGACATATCGTAACGTCGGTCCACGTTGCCCCCCCCACTTGGTCCGGCATCGGCAGTCGTCGCCGTCAATCCGATGAGGATGGTCTTGTCGTCGACCGGGGTGCCCGCGCGGACGAGGCCGTACGCGTCCAGCTGACTGTAATCGTAGCCAGGCTTGAGGCCGACCACGACCGTTCCTCCTGCTCCGATGACCTGCTCCACGTTGGTAAACTGTTTGACCTTGCCGGACCCGACCGCCGACCCCGTGCCGTCTTCTTCGTGGGCCTCGTAGGTGGTGAAATACGTGGTTTGGAAGAGACCGCGTTGAAGCGCCGCCTCGTTGATCAGAACCGCGTCCTCGACGTTGTAGCCGGTATAGCACATGATGGCGACGATGGCGTTTTCCCCGTACGGGTTTTCGTTCCGATGAATCCATTCCAGGTAACGCGGCTGCACCAACGGGGACTGGCCGTAATTGAGGACCACCGCCGTCTTGTCCATCCTCACCCGGTAATTCGTATGGTAAATCGACGCCGCCTGCTTGCTCTGGCCGGTGGAAAACAAATTGCGCGGCAACGGGTTCGTCTCCGGGAACGCCACCTGGTTGCACATGACCCCCAGGATCAACGACTCGTGGATTTCGCAGTGCGTGTAGAGCCGCCGCCGTTTCTCCGGGGTGGACGCGTAGGCGTCGGGGTTGAAGGCAATGAGCGCCGTTTCCGTCTCGCTGCAGTCGAGGTATTCGACGACGGCCTGTTGGCGACGAAACGCCGTCTCGTCGCGGTAAATCGTCGGGTCGTAGAGCTCGGAAAGACTGTAAATGCGCCGGGCGTCCAGCCGCGGTACACGTTTCAGGGCGCGTCCGTGCGTCAGCTGTTCCCACGTGTAGTGGGTGTTCCCGTCAACCAACATCCGACGCGTGCTGACGTGCAGGGCGTAGGACGGACGTTTTTCCACGAAAAACAGGGGGCGGGTGAGTCGCCCCGAATCAGTGTATATAAACACCGTATTGAGTTGCATGTCAAATGTGGCACTGGTGTGGACGGGGATCAGCGCCTGCCGGCGGTAGAGCCGGAATTTAGCGACGCTGGCGACAGGATCGTCCATGGCGCCGACCCAGGCACCGTTGACCATGACTTTGGTCATGCGGGCGAGTTCCGGCACGGTGCAGTCTTCGAGCATGCGCATGGCCAACTCGGTGCGTAGCCAGGCCACCATCGGTTCGCGCGAGTAGCCGCGCGTGACGGCGCAGGCAATGGCCAAGTTCTTGTGAAACCCGATGTTGCCCCCGTCGGGGGTGTCGATCGGGTCAATGTAGCCCCACTGCGACGGGTGCAAGAGGCGCGGTTCGACGATCTTGAGACCGGCGTCCATCGGCAAATTGATCTTGCGGAGGTGACTGATCATCGTGTTGAAAGACAGACGATTCAGGTCTTGGACCACCCCCACACGTTTCGTATGTGCCACCGACCCCCAGTTCCCCTTGAAGGCCTTTCTAAACCCGTCGTCCACCTGCCGATGTTCGCGGAAGAATTCGTGATATTTGTCGCGGACGAGGTCCGACAGCAGTTCCCCCCCGCTTTCGTACGCCCCCTGCCGCAAATTGGTTTCCCGGTCAAAGGCCAGGTGCACGTCCTTTAGCTGAATCCGGTAGTATTCGCGGAACAAGTCGCCGATCAGCGCGCCGCTCAACTCCACACGTTTGTATTTGAAATTGTCGCGGTCGGTGGGGCGTTCGATGCCGGCGTGGACCGACAGGAGACGGAACACCATCATGCCTAAAAAGAGGGCCTTGGCGCGGAAATTCAGTTCCCCCATGTGCGGCAAAAAGTAGTCGGCCAACACGGCCAGTGCGTGCGTCGGCGTCTTGCCCTTGGTCAGCGACCCGACATAGTGGAGCGCGTCGTTTTGGTTGAAAATACCTCCACTGTCATGCACCGACGGAACAAAGAGGTCCACTAAATCAGCGTATTTGTCCTCCATGTCCAGGAGACAGGTGCGAATGATGTCGCGGTCGCTGATGACGCCGAGTGCGCGAAACAGGATGAACAGCGGCACGGGTTTCCGCACGTTGGGCACGTTGACCACAATCTGCCGGTTGCGCAAGGAGGCGGTCGGCGCCATCATCCGGACCGACAAGGTGCGAACCGGTTTAGCCACATTTTCGGACACGGACCGTATTTCGGCCGAATACAAAAAGTCGTCAATCTGGTCGTCGTCGTCGCCCGGAGGCACCAGGTCGCCGTGGTCGGGGGCATCGCCTCGCCGCTTGCCACGACGCATGTACAACATGTTGTCGGCAAACTTTTCCTGGGGCACGATGCATTTTTCTTTGCCGTCGATGATGAAATAGCCGCCCAGGTCGTTTCGACATTCGCCCAGTTGGAAACGGGCGTCGCGAGGCAGGCCGTGCAAAATACAGTGTTTAGACTGCACCATGATCGGGAACCGACCCAGGTACACGTTTTCCAGGGTAAATGATGTCTGGACCTGTCTCAAACGTGGATTCGCCGCCGCGGCGGCGGCAGCAGGCCGCCTCCGTTCCTTCCCCCGCGGCGCCCCTCCTTCCAACCCGTGTTCGGGCTCTTCGGATTCCTCGCCTTCCCGCAACATTCGCGTAAACTCGACGTCAATGTCGTAGTGCACGGTCATCGCGTAGGTCATGTTGCGCAGACGGGCCTCGTTCGGAAACATGTAGCGCGAGGTGCCGTGCTCGTGGATGGTCGGTTTGCCCATCCGGACTTTGGTACCGTCCTTCCCCCCCAGATAGAGACGACATTCCTGACGGTACATGCCCCGAGTTTCGTCATAACCCGCAGAGATGATGAGGGGGTTTTGTTCGCGAAACATTTGGTAGATGCCGTGGTCGAAAAAGTCGTCGTAAGACTCGACCTGGTGTTGCACCAGGGCCTGGGGCATGTCGCGGAAATACGTTTCAATGATGCCCCAGATCGTCGCCGTGTCCAGCGTCAGCGTCGACGTCCCCGATTCTTCCTCTCGCACATCGTCCCTGTTTTCGCTTTCGCTTTCGCGGTCGCCTTCCTGACTCGTCTTCTTATTCTTACGTTCCTTGTCCTTGTCCTTGTCTCCAGTTTCTTCTTGAGGCATGAATGAATGGCCCTATAGGTTCCTCATAGATAAATACCCTTATATGGTACCATTCCGAGCCTTCACCATCCTCAACTTTTTTCTTAATATGTACTATACGAGTCATGAGCCTCAACAACACCCTTTTTGGTCCGCTGAGCAAGCAGTACTGCTTGTACTTTTACCTGCTGTCGGTCTTCGGATTCGTCTTCCTGGTCATCGCCGTCCTGGGCATGCTGTTCAACCTCTTTAGCAAGAAGATGGACGGCAAGATTGTCGGCGGTTTCTTGATGGCGGCCCTTGGCTACGGCATCTTCTACTTCCAAAGTCGTCTCCTCTACTCGATGTGCTCGCACTCCGAGGGGTTGGAAATGCCGAAGGACCCCAAGGCAACGAAGCCTGCCGCTGCCCCTGCTGCCCCTGCCGCCCCTGCCGCTGCCGCCCATTAAACCTGTCCCCGTCCCCCCAAAAAAACTCGGCAGCGCGTCGTGATACATGATTTTTGATTCGAACAAATCATGTATAGGAATTTGATTTTACATTCCATTTCCGTTCCATAGTTGTATTGTGTTGTAAACCACCATGGACATTTTGTATTATAGCAATCTCTGCAAGCATTCACAGAAGATCATTCAGTACCTCGTTAAAATGCAGTTGACCCAGCAATTGTCGTGTATTTGTATCGATAACCGGGTGCGCGACGCCAACAACAATCAACTGTATGTGGTCTTGGAAAACGGTCAGCGCGTCGCCACGCCTCCCAACTTGACGCATGTACCCAGTCTGCTGTGTGTGAAAAAGAATTATACCCTGATCACGGGAGACGGTATTTTCGACTACCTGGCGTCGACCTACGGAGGGCGGGGCGGTCGGGACACTTATGGTGTCGAAAGGAACGGGGGGGCGGCGATGCCCTCGGCCGTGCACCGCCAGCGTGAACCGGAAGCGTATTTGTTGTCCGGAGCCACGGCCAATGCCAACGTATTTTCCGAGGCCTACACGAGCTACGCCATGTCGGCTGACGACTTGGCCGCTAACAGTGGCAGTGCGAATCGACCGCTGCACAATTACGTCCCGGTCGACCATCATATTACGATTCATACACCGACAGAAGACTATAGACCCGACAAAATTTCGGAAACGGCACTCGAGCAAGCCCAGCAACAACGCATGCAGGACATGGGTTCCTCGACACCCGGAGGCATGCCCATGGTCGCGGGCGCCGTTCCGCCACATACCCTCGATCCATCCTCCCGTCAACCACCGCAATATACCCAACAACAACAACAACAACAACAACCGTTTGTTCCCCAAAAATATACCCCTCCGATGCAACCTGCTATCCAACGTGCGCCTGCCCTGCAAACCCAAAATCCATATACATGCAGCTATGCAAGTTCTCAAACCAGATCGACCCTCTAAGTTTTTTTTGCATTTTCAGTTTGATTAAGGGAGTTCAAAATCCACTTCATAAAAAATAATTTAAAGTCTAACTGTTAGAAACTGTTAGACTCTGAAAATAAACAAAAACATGCCCAGGTTTTGCTATTGCGGTAAAACACGGCCATACTTCAACGAACCCGGTGAATCCAAGGCCGTGTGCTGCGCGACATGCAAAACCGAAACCATGGTCGATATTGTGCATCCGAGGTGCCGTTGCGGTAAGGCAAAACCATGCTTTAACGAACCAGGAGAATCCAAGGCCGTGTGCTGCGCCAAGTGCAAGACCGACACCATGGTCGATGTGGTAAGTCCAAAATGTCGGTGCGGCAAGGCACGGCCATACTACAATGACCTGGGTGAAACCAGGCCCGTGTGCTGCGCAAAGTGCAAAACCGAAACCATGGTTAATGTGGTAACTCCGAAGTGCCGTTGCGGAAAGGCAATACCATGCTTTAACAACCTGGGTGAAACCAAGCCCGTGTGCTGCGCGACATGCAAGACCGACACCATGGTCGATGTGGTAAGTCCAAAATGTCGGTGCGGTAGATCACAGCCATACTTTAACGAAGTTGGTGAAACCAAGCCCGTGTGCTGCGCGACATGCAAGACCGACACCATGGTGAATGTGGTAAGTCCAAAATGTCGTTGCGGTAGAGCACATCCATGTTTCAACGAGCTTGGTGAAACCAAGCCGGTGTGCTGCGCGACATGCAAGACCGAAACCATGGTCAATGTGGTCAATCCGAAGTGCCAAGCCCACGAAAAAACCAATTGCAATGCCACAGGTAACCCGAAATACAGACGCTATTGCACCACCTGCTTTCAACGCGAATTCCCGCTCGACCCCCTGACCTTCCAAATCCGTTCCAAAACCAAAGAACTTGCTGTCCGCGATTTCATCAACTCTCATTTCGAGGGTTTCCACCACGACACTACTCTGTATACGATGCATTGTGATTGCACCGTCCGTCGTCGTATTGATCACCGCAAGTTGATCGGTAACACCCTCTTGGTCGTCGAAACGGACGAGAATCAACACAAATCCTACAATGCCATGGACGAAGAGACCCGATACGACGATTTGTTCATGGCCTTTTCCGGGAAATGGGTCTACCTTCGGTTCAACCCGGACAAATACAGAGACCGACACGGCAAAGGCAAGAACCCCGAGATTGCTACCCGTCTCACGGTGTTAAAAGCGGAAATCGAAAAGCAAATTGCCCGTATTGAACGCGATGAAAACATCGACCCCGTCGAACGCGTGTATTTGTACTACGATGGATTTTAGGTGCTATTACCTGTTTGTGGGTTTCGTGTTTCGTGAACAAACCAATATAAAAACTCGTCGCGTATGTTGGTTTATAAGTTCCATGGATAAGAAGACCATTATGCGGGCGTTTAACACGCTCTTTTCCGAGTTCATGGCGGATGTGACCCGAGTGTATCCAGATAACCAGGAAATCAAGTATGCTTCAACATCCTTTGACACGGTCAAGCACGCCAACCCGTCGATTTTGATCAAGGTCTGGTTCAGTCACGTCTACACGCCCTACCGTGACGTGATTGATGCAGGCAATATTTCCTTTTTCTTCGACAAAAACTACAGCGAAGATCTGTCTGAAATGGGACAGAACTCGAAGCCGATTCTTGACATGATTGACAAGATCCGGGGTCCCATTAAGGAAATGACGGCGGACAATCAAGCGCACGTGGCCGAATACATTCGGAACTTGAGCAAGCTCTCGCAAGTGTATGCAGCTTGATATCTTTAGCATGCGCGCACGCAGACCACCGCCCGCACATAGACCTACACATTTATCTCGAATGTGTAGGTATATACGTATATACGCAAATCAAAAATTCGTCTATTATAGTAGGTGTTGACGTGGCGAATGATGGACCCGCGCCAAAACGAAGTGATAGCCATAGATGATGAAATCGCGGGTAGCGAAGCGACCCACCCGGACCTGTTCATTCGGTACGGGGACATTGTCGTCCTAATTGCTCCCATAAATCTGCAATTGCACGAACACACCTTTTTCGTGGACTACGTCGATAAACGTCAAATACGGGTCATTCAGGTGACTTCGTTGGAGATCACCACCCTGTATTTGACAGACACTGGGCAGTTTCGCGACGAGAGTATCACGGGGGTGGATTTGGTGTCGCGGGCCAACGAACGTGGGTACGCCCGCCAGTCGGGACTCGTGCCTCATACGTGGGTCAAAGTCGAATTTGGCGGCGAGTACCCGGCCATGGTGGTGGGGGAAATTACCAACTTGGACGAGGACCAGATTGAAATCACCACGCACCCGTCACGCGAGGTTCTTTATATTGATTTCGCGTACCAGGGACTGCCGTTGGACCTGCACATCGTGTCGATACGTACGATGGATCCCCCCCCTGGTGCCGCGGGACGTCGTCGTGCGGCCGGCGTGACCCCCTCGGGTGAACTCATCGAATCGATCGACGACGTGGACCTGGATGCTGACGCGGCAGACGAACATGTGCCGGAATTGTCGGAAGACGCCGCGGATCCGACGGTCCGTGCCACCTTGCACGAATTGTACATAGACGCCAACGACATTGTATTTGGACCGTCCGAAGACGACGTGCTGGTGGGTCAGGTGGTGGAAATCAGCGAACACGAAAAGGTGTATTCCGTGGAATCGCAGTTGAACGATTTGCTGGACGAATTGTTGTCGACGATTCCCAACCCTCAGCGGACGACGCCGGTCATGGCGCGCGTGCACCGGTTGCTGGAGCGGTTCCGAGAATTGCGGTCGCAGTACTCCCGGTTCGCAGGTTCGTCGCCTTCGGCCGGTCTGGCGCCCATGACCGGACGTGTTCTCGGTCCCCAAGTACGTACCGCCCTGGACCGCGCCAAACCCTTATTGAAACATTTGGGCACGCTTGACCGGTTGCCGGCGTGGTTGGTGCCGGTGGTCCATTGCCGCCGTAAAATCTACGACGTGGTCGAAGCCACCGACGTCGATGTGCTGAATCTGAGGACCAATATGGTGGACATGGAGAACCGACAGAAAGACTACGCGCTGGATCGCGGATTGAACCACCCGAACCGCGTGCCGTACCTGGATCTGCAGGACAGCCTGGACGACACCCTGACCCCGTTTGTCCCGCCCGCGAGCGTGGCCGGGACCACGGCGGTCGCGGTTCAGGTTCCCCAGGATGCGGTGGTCGAGCGAACGTCGGTGGTCCACGGACCGTCGGGCGAGGTGGAGACGGCCACGTTCGTCCCTCAACGCTTTCTTCCCGCCGATCCCCGATCCGGAAAGCTCCCCCCCGTCCCCCCCGATATGATGTATGTGACCTCATGGATTGCTCTCTGTTGTTCCTGGATGGAATTTTCCCGCGTCCGGTTGCCGACCACGGACATCTTGCGGCGCGTGTCGTGGGGCGCGAATTGGCCCATGCGGTTCATGCGGTTTGCGCGCCTTGGTCCGTCGCGGGAATTCGATACGGTGACTTTAGCCGCCAACACCAACCCGACGGAGGCGACGGCGGAGGCGGCATTGCCGTCCACCGACAAACAGTACGTATTGGAATCACCTCCCGCGGAACCATCTTCGCGGTCCGAGGCAGAGGCCTTCCAGGGCATGATCCCCAGCGTCTCGAACTTGATCAAAACGATGCCGACCCCTACTTCGGTGTCGTTGGCGGCCCTCGTGGCTCGACTCGAACCGTTCCTGGTGTACGGTGAAGACCTCACCTACTCTTCGTACCAGGACGCCCGGAAGCAGGTTCAAACGCACCTCAAAGCGTTGCGTGAGCGGATCCGTCAGGGTCGTACGGCGTGCGAACAGTGGCGCAATCACAAGTTTAGTAAAGAAAATATGTCAAATGCGTCGAATACGTTGAATGCGTCGACAATGCTGGGCCCGTCCGCCGCCGCCGAGTACCCCCACCTGGTGGATCATCTCCTCCAAGGATACCGTTCACTGGAGAGCCGCAGTCGGACCCAACGTTCAAAGTCGTCGTCGGACAAGGAAGAGGACGCCTGGAACATACGTGCCGTGTCGTCGTCGGAACTGTGGTCCGCGGCGTGGAACGAGGACGGTACTCAATTGCTGAGTCTCCTCCTCAAGGCCATGTATGTGAATCTGCAAATACCGGCGTCGTTTTACGCGGCCACTGAACAGACCAATACGGACGACATGGATGCCCTGGAAAAGATCAAACCGACCGACTGCGCCCGTCGCGTCTTGGTGAAGAAATACACGGCCTTGGGGGACCTTCAGAAGGACAACCACGAAGAGATTTACGTCGACCGGGAATTGGACGACACGCCCTACGGACTCTTGAAGACGTACGAGGCTGCCCAGAAAACCCAGACCCGCGAAGCCTTTGAAACGTACTTGGCCGAAAATTTGGTGCAAAAACACGGGTGTCCGCGCAACCAGTCGGTGGAATTGGCCCGTACCCTCCTGCAGGGCAAAAAACAGGTGCGTGACGGGGAGTACGCGGTGCTGTCGATCCGCCCCCAGTTGGCCGCCAAATCGTCGGAAACGAATGCCGCCGTTCCGACTCAGGATTACCGCACCCGGAACACGTATTATCAACGTACCCGCGGGGTCTGGGTCAAGGACGACGCCCTGAATCGGGGAGACGAAGAACTGGCGTTTGTGGATTCCAATACCCTGTTTTGTCAGTTGCAACCGGGATGCGTCAAGACGTCCCGTGGGGCCAACGTGTGTGCCGACCTCAACCCGAATGCAGCCGCAGCTCGTATTCCTACAGACGCCGCGCGGCAAGAACTGGCGACCCGACTCGCCGGGTCGGTGGACGAGGTTGTACGTGACCTCGAAACCCGTATGGAAACCCAATTGCGGTGGATGGCCCACGCCGCGCGTCTCCAGACCGTTCAACAGGAACGGCAAAGCAACTACGGCTGGACGCTGGGGAAACATGCGGCCGAAATCACGGGACTGGTGTCGCCCGCGGCGACGTTGCGGGACACGATCTTGGCCGAGACCGACGTGGCCTTGCGCGCCCACCACGTGGTGGCGTTGGTCGATTACTACGCGCGGTCGCCGATGACGGAAGAGGATCCGCACTGGTACTACTGCGTCGAGACCAACACGCGGTTCTTGCCGGCCTTTGTCTACGAACTGGCGCGGGCCTTTGCTACCGGGGGCACCTCGGCCATGGCAGATGCGATGGCGCGCATTGAACAGCGCCAAGGGGTGCTCAGCGACGACTGCGATTCTATCGTCGACAAGTACTCGGGCTACGTCATCCGTCGCATCGATCTGGTGGTGGAGGAAGAGTTTGACGATATCACGGGACTGCGTATATCGACACACCAAGTGCTGGCTGACAGCGAGTCGGACACTGCACTCGCCGCCGATGCGACGCGGGCGAGCATGGGAAAATTGTCCGCAGCTGCCGCCCCCCCTCGCACGTTCAAATCCCCCCTCAGCCGGGACATTCACCGCCTGTATGTCGCATTATGCTACCAAAACATGGGTATCGATCGCTCAGACGCACTGGAAGACTTGGTGATACGTATCGTAGAGGCCCAGCTGCGGTCCGAGGCTACGCACCAAATACTGGATCTGGAACGGAAAGAGAGTTTTGCCGTCTTGGTCGCCGCGACCCTGTTGATGGGCATTCAGACGACGGTACCCCCCATTCGCCCCCGCAAAACGTTTCCGGGGTGCGTCCAGTCCTTTCACGGGTTTCCGTTGGGCGGGGTGGAAGACTTGAGCACGATCGCGTATGTCAGTTGCGTGCTGGCGGTGCAGGACCCGTCGATCTTGGCCTCGATGAAGCGGTCGCGGTTGGAGGATCAAATACGGAACGCGTTGACCGGGGTCTTGCTGGAACTGCCTGAAGTCAAACAGCGGTACGAAGTGCGACGGGAGTACGACGCCCAGCACATTAGCAGCGGGCGGGAAGGAAGCTATATACCCGCCGTCCACGCTCTCTCCCGCACATGGCGGACGTTTTTGCCTCCCCAGGTGAAGATGGACGCCGAGGCGTTGGCCAAAACCCTGCGTCCAGTCGAGGCCGACCAAGCCAAATACCTTCAGGACCTCATGCGCCGGGGGAACCGGGAACAGTTTGCCGCGTTGGCGAGTTTGGTCGGCAAGTCGATGCGGCACGGCTACGGAATTTGTGCGGGGGTACATGCGGTGGTGGGCGCACAGGCGTCCCTCTTGCATACCGAAGCGCAGGTGCCCTTCCTACAGAATGCGTGCTGCAACAACACAGCGCAGCAATTGCCCCCTTCGACTCGAAGCAACAGGGCTACCACCGCGCTGACCTATTTTGAAACGGCCAATCCAGACGTGCGCAAGTATCGGGGAGTCATCGAACATATTGCCAAGTGGTTAGACACCATGCGAAGCGTCACGACGCCGTCGTTGCTGTTTGATCCGCGCGATACTCGGATTCGACGCACGGACGTCCCATTGGATCACGCGTTCGGACTTCGCAGCATCTACCAGGCATTCATCACATACGGTCATTTTGATCGTCTGGATGTGCCGATCCCCGACGATTTGGCGGGTATCATCCCGGATAAACCGGCCACGCCGGATTACCCTGTTACCGGTACGCTGGATGAAAAGATGGCGGCGATCCAGCGTGCGGGCAAGCATTACAACACGGAACAGTTGGATACCTTGCTTCAGGCGATTTTCCGGCGTCGCCAATTACAGCGCGTCAACGAAGATCCCAACGCGAATGCGGTCACGGTCGCTTCGCGGTCCCAGGATGCGGCGGCGGCACCTATGCGGATGGTGAGCGCCCTGGTCGATTTCCTGGACCATTTGGACCTGGAGGTGCCCGCCCTGAAAGCGTTCGACCCTCCCCTGCGCAACCATCTCCTCGCCGTCTTGGCCCAGTACCAACCCGGTCGGATGATCCACGAAGATTCTGCCGCCACCACGGCCCTCAAGAATTACCTGCAGGTAGCCAACCAAAACGTGCGCGAAGAACTCACCGAATTCATCCGTGCCAATTGCGGCGTCAAAGAAGCCGTCGAACTGGACGCTTGGCTGACGGGGATGGTCGCCCCGCTCAGCAAACCCCTATTGGACGCCGACTACCTGTACACCCTGACCCAGTTTTTGCGTACCTCAGTCAACCACATGTGCGAAGTGTATCCCAGCCGTATCGTCGCCGGGGCCTTTTCGTCCTACACCGTGCCGACCCACTGGGACCTGTCGGAGAAACACGAACACGATTTGACCAGGGTGGTCGAACAGTACAGCCACCGCCTCAAAGCGTTTGTCGGCGACACCGTGCTCCCCCGCGTCTTTGCCGACATCGCCCCCACCTGCGGCGAACTGGTCCAGTTTTTGCAATACGTGCCGGTGCATGCTCCCCTGGTTTCCCCCCTGCCCTCCACCGACCTGCCGGACGTCCCTCTCGTGCCCGTGCCCTTTTACGATATCTTTGACGCCAAAACAACGCTGTTGCTTCACTGGCACGTCTGGTATTCCGTACTGTACACGTACATGCAAGCGGCCACCAACGGTAATCTGGCCCAAATGGACGTCAACGTCCAAAAGAGGGCCCGTCGTGCAGCGGGGCGTGACGACCGCGACCCGGCGCGTCTTCGGGCGGCCGATACCGCAAATTCCGACTACGTTCCCGAGTACGCCGATCCCATCGTCGCCCCCCGCGAAGAAACCCGGCAAGAAGCGGGCCTCGCCATGGACGAAATCGTCATAGAGAGCGACCAGAAACTGCTGAATGCGCGGGTGGCCAACCTCATGTGGACGTATGTGACTCTGGACCGCGACCTGTACCAAATTGTCGGTCAAACGTACCCCACCATCATCCAAACGTTCCAGGCCTTGCGCGACGCCGAAAAACGGCGGGTGGTCAACCATTTCCGCGACATGACCGCGGAGGAACGCCGGGTAGAATACCAGCTCAAAGAACACCGCCTGGGATACTGGAACGTCGATGTGCAACGGGGGGTGGTGGCCTACGACAAGGACGTCTATGACCTCGAAATGCAGCAATTGCAGGAACAGCGGTTGCGGGTACGTGACGACATGGACGACGACGGTGATAATGGGTACAACATGACGGGAGGTGGCGAAAGGACAAAGACGCGAAGGACGATGACCAAGATAAGCGCCGACACTATGGCGCCCAGCGAACCCTGGGACCATCCGGCAGTGGGGTTGGATGTCTATGATCTGGAACGATACGAACGAACCCAGGTCGAGGCGGAATACGATCGGGAAGAACACAACATCCGCCATTATGGGGAAGATTACCTGGATGGTAACTATTACGGAGGGGACGATGACGACGACCTGGACTTTCCGTATGATGAATGATCGGTCACAACCACATATACAAGATTCTGTATAGGCTTCGTCCTCCGAAGGAGGATGAACAATGATGGACGAGCAAAGCTCGTCCGTGAATTGGACAAGTTCTAATCCCTCCACAAGATTCGGTATATGAATCCTATACCGAATCTTCTGAGCCAAAGAACATAGACATAACCAGCGAAGGTTTACGCAAAAGATGGCCGCGTCTGCAAAAAACAAATACCATCCGTACGTGTCCGTCGTGTGCGTCACATACAACCGTCGCCCGTTTCTCCCCACGTTCTTTGAATGCATGCGTGCCCAGACGTATCCCCGAAAACGGTTCGAGATTGTGGTCGTCGACGACGGCACAGACTGTGTGCGGGACGCGGTGGAACAGCACGGTCATGGGTTGACCGTGCGGTACCATCGGGTCGAGCAGAAAATGGCGCTGGGGGCAAAACGCAATTTGTCGCATACGTTGGTCGACAAGAAGGCCAAATACATTGTGGCGGCGGATGACGACGATTACCACTGCCGCGAACGGATCGCCCATTCGGTGGAAATGCTGGAAAAAACGCCCGATGCCATGATCGCGGGGGCGTCCATCCTGTACATATACTTCAAGCACATTCAGCAAATGTACCAGTTTGGACCGTACGCCGTGAATCGTCCGGATGGCAGCGTGACCGACCGCTTTAGCCCTCGCAATACCCATTCTACCAACGGTTGTTTTGCCTACCGGCGCGAACTCGCCGATCAGCGTCAGTACAGCTCGACCGCCTGCCTGGCCGAAGAACGCGCCTTCTTGGCGGAATACACGATTCCTATGGTACAACTGGACCCGACAAAGACCATCTTGGTCGTTTCACACGAACACAATACGTTTGATAAACGCACGTTGCTGAAAGAACCCAACCCGGAATGCGTGAAACCATCATCCCTCACCGTTGATACCTTTATATCTTCGCCGTCCATCCGTCGTTTTTTCATGGAGGAGATTGACGGGTTGCTGGAGGCGTATGACCCCGGACATCCCCGCATGAAACCCGACGTATTGAAACAGATTCAGGAGATTGATGCCCAGAGGCAGAAAATGGTGGATGATGCCCGGCAAAAAGCGGCGGCTACCGGAACCCCCACCATCATGGTCAATGAACCGGGACGCCCTCCCCGGGCCTTGTCACCCGAGGAAATCGTGCAACTGATCGGCCAACTGCAGTCGCAGGTCGACTATTATACCAAACGTTCGACGGAACTGGAGACCCAGTGCGAACGGCTGCGGAGCGAACTGCTCCAAAAACACGGGGCATTGACCCAAGCACACCAGCGGATCCAGGAACTGGAAATGCCATCCTCTGGCCCGCCACCGCCACCGCCCTCGACGGTCGCACCTGAAGCCACTGCCACCAAGCGTCCTACACCCCCCCCTACTCATTCGGTACCGTTGATTGTCAACACCGGCACCGGGGTGTTGGACATTGAGCATCCATAGAAACATAGAAGCACGGCATAGAAGCATGGCATACATATATCTATCCCCCCACGCGATGTTTCCCATCATGTACAGCGATTTATCACCCGTCGCAGCGGTCACGGATCCGCCAGATGCAGTCGCCGATCCTGACATTTCCCGTTTCGATAGCCCGCTTCGCGGGCAATTGCTTCGCGATTCGAAGCGACAGGGCTACAGCGCAGCAATTCATGGACGAGCTTCGCCAGGATTCGCGAAGCGAATCCCCGGTTGGTCGGCTTCGCCGACCCGACTCGTCCGTCATTGTTCGATCCCGAAGGGATCGAACCCAATTGCCCCCATCCATCCTGCGGAAAGGAAAGGGTCAGCAAGCGAAGCTTGCAACCTTGCAGCCCCTGTCGCCTTTGGCGACTCAGGGCTGCTTAGGGGCTACCCCGATACCGTGAAATCCCCGTATTTGACCCTCGAACCCGATTTTTACTGCCGCCTGCCCGATCTGAACCTGCAACTGTGGCGCATTACATGTACATCGCGTTCGTCGGAGGTGCAGGGTGGCGACTATTGCACCCCATATATGTACATAGATCCGACCAGCATCGCGGAAATATCCGAGTTGTTCAATGAGATTGGTATTGATCCCGACGAAACCGACGCGCTCGTGGAACATATATGCGATTATGTGATGAATGACCACGACGTGAAACACCTGGCCTTACCCACCTGGGACTTGCAGCCCGCGGCCTCGACCAAACACCTGAGTTGGATGCATCTATGCTGGGGGGATTATGCCTTCAACCTGCACGCCGATGTATTTTACGGGGAAGGTGGACATCTTGAAGTTCCCGTAAACGTGTGCCCGACCCCGACCCCGACCCCGACCCCGACCCCGACCCCGACCCCGACCCCGACCCCGACCCGCGACATTCAGTGCGTGTTTTACATCAATTTGGACTATAGGACTGACCGCCGCACCCACATTGAGGCGCAACTGGCTCCGACCTACGTGTCTTCTCGGGTCGAACGTTTTGCGGGCATCGTCCCCACCTACGACGCCGCTCAAGAACAGAGGGTCCAGGGGTTTATCGAACGCGGCCTCTACGAAAGCGTCAAGCATAGCAAAGGCATCCTGGGCTGCACCCGGTCGCACTTGGAAGTGTTCAAACTGTCGTATGAGCGCGGATACACCCACGTCCTCATCTTGGAAGACGATTTCGAGTTTCTGGTGTCCCCTCAAGTGTTTGAAGAGCGTGTACGAGCCCTTTTCGATAGCAACATTACCTTCGATGTCTGCATGTTGTCGTATTATTTGCTCCAAGGAGATCCGATCCCCGAGACACCTTGGTTGACTCGGGTAAGCGAAGCACAGACCGCGTCGGGCTACATCGTCGCCCGGGAGTATTTGCCCACCCTGATTGCCCTGTACGAGGAGGCCGTGGTCCGCCTAATGGAAACCGGCGAACATTGGAACTACGCCAACGATCAGGTGTGGAAAAGGCTGCAACCGCAGGACCGGTGGATCTGTTTTACGGAGCGACTGGGCAAACAAAATCGATGGGTACAGCGACAACACTCATCGTTATGAGACTTACCTTGTTTAGTGTCCCCCAAAAAACTTCGTGAGGTATCGTATATTGCGTTGACCATTGACCGTAAGAGAATGTCTTCGGCCAATTTCCAACCGCAAGCGTATTATTACCAGACATGTGTTCCCGCGGGGTCCACGTACGCCATGGCCAAAAAGTTGGCGATTCGGGGCGACCGGTCGGCGTCGTCGCGGACGGCGTGTACCCGCGGTTCGGCCCAAGCCATCGTCCGCGGCACGTATGCCGCCGGATTTTACCAAAAGTACGAGACGGAACGGAACTCGACGTTGACAGCCTTGACGCGTACCCGTGGCGGGGGGGCGGTGGTCCCCCCTAAATGCCAACATAAACCGACCTTGGTGACGTTTTCCATCATCAACTACGAACCCCCGAAGCCCCCCGTCGTCAATTACAATGTGCCGTGGACGCCGATCGCGACGGACATTTTAGGCTTTCCGTTCAACGGGGCCATTCTGGAACTGGAAGCGTCGGACAGTGGCCAGTACGTGGCCATGATCGTGTATACGTACTATAACGCCATCTTGCCCCAGTATTACTCGACCATCTATATTTCATCCGATTACGGCTACAGTTGGCTCCAGAGTGTCCAAGAAAATACGTACGGTTACGGTTACAACGGTTATTCCTTCTACTCCATCTCGCGCAACGGCCAATACCAGACCTTCATTGTCAGTACCAACAGCGAAGACCCGACGAGCACCTACGGCATCATGATTTCCGCGGATTACGGCCGTACCTGGACGAAAACGCCGATTGCCAGTAGCATCGATGTACCCACCACGTGTATTTCCAACGACGGACAAACCGTGATCGTCGGACAGCAAATTTCGTTTGACGGCGCCCAGACGTTCACCCAGATGTTTACGGATTCAGGGGGGTTTGGTAACGGCAGCTTTTCCGCCGTGATGTCGGCAAATGCGCCGTACACGATTGCGGTCGAAACCCAGGACAATGTATGGATATCTCGGGACGGCGGACACACCTTTGCCGTCGCACTGTCGGTCAATGACCCCGTCGTGGGGGCGGGCCAGTTTACCGGAAGCATCGCCATGACCGCCGACGGCAAAAATATCTATGTCTCCAAGGGCGACGAGGCTTCCAACGCCAGCATCATGTACACCTCACAAGACTATGGCGTCACGTGGTCCCCCAACGTTCCCGTGGATATAACGGGCAACCCGATTGACACTGTATTTTGGACCAAACGTTCCATTTCTTCAGACGGACAGCGGCAAGTCGCGTCAATGATCAATCTCACCGGTACAGGAGTCTTCATGTATTACTCGACGAACGCCGGCCAAACGTGGTTGCTGTTGGACCAACCGATGCCTCCCGCCTTGAACTGGGCCTACACGCCGATCTTGACGGACCGCGGTCTCGTCAACTACACGGACACGGCCGGAAGCCCGTATTTTGGCACTGTCTACGTCTACCCGCCGCCCGCCAACCCCGAGCCCGTCGGCATCAACAATCACCCGTGGCGGGCGATCGTGACGGACGCAGACGGGGTCACATTCCAAGGGACGTATGTGACCGAACTCGCGTCGTCGTCGACTGGCCAATACGTGACCATCCTCATCGACTACTACGTCTATGTTTCGCACGACTACGGCCGTACCTGGCGCCAGACCAACTCCAACGTCAAGGCCATCGGCTACATGAGCGACATGTATTCCTACATGTCCGTGTCGCGCAGCGGGCAATACCAGGCCATCATGGATCTTAAGCAATACTATCTTTACGTGTCGGGGGACTACGGTATGACCTGGAGCCGGAAATCGTTGCCAACCGACGTGAACCCCTCCGTGTGCATCTGCGACGACGGCCTAACCATTTATTTCGGTAACCAGTACACGACGGACGGCGGCAACCATTTTGCTCCCATCAACTTTGTCGGTATGCCGGCCGGCGTCGACCCCGCGACGGTGGTGACCACCGCCAACTCGGTCTCGTACGACCAACGGTTTTTCACGTTGACGGATCACACGGCGGGCCGTATTTATGTCAGCAACAATAGTGGCCAAACGTTCCAGGTGATCACGACGTACATCAACCCGGTCGACAGTTCCACCCATTCCATCCCGGGTCGGTTCACCGGCAGTGCCTGCATGTCTTACAACGGGGAATACCAGTATTTGACGTGTTTCAATCCCAGTATTTTCTTCATGTCGCAAAATTACGGGGCCACGTGGTACTCCGTCGACGCGCGCGACGACAACGGCGACCCGATGCCCAGCAACTACTACTGGACCAAACGTACGATTGATCCGTCGACGCTGAACCAAATCATTTGCAATACCAACGCGTTCCATGCGTACTATTCGACGGACGGGGGCGTGAACTGGAAGCAGTTGGTCAACGCCTACAGCACGTACGACCCGACGAATCCGTCGGAACCGGTGGTCAACGCCCTGACCCCGATTATTTCCACCCAGTCGGTGATGAATACGTGGAAGAATAAGGTGTACATCTACCCGTAGCCGTTACCATAAAATTGAATATGTGTGACCCCTATCACATCACACATGTTCGTATATGAATCTTCGCAGCAGTAGCAGCAGCAACTCCAACCAATCCCACCCGATCAACGATGATGTGGCCGTTTTGGTACAGCCACCGTCATCGTCGGCATCGAAAGACCCACGCGAGAATGCCCTGCAAGCCCTCCTCGACTTATCCCGTGTCAACCACAAAACCCAAATCATGCTGGAACCGACCTTGAAAGACGCCCATATCTACTGCAAAATGCACCGTCTGTCGGGGCAAGTGACCGGCCCCCTCATTGAACACTATTTGATTGCGACCACCCCGGGATGGACCAAACACAAATCGTCGCTTGGGATCGGCGACGCCGGGGTCGTCGACCCGGCCACGGGCACCGTGCAAAACATAGAAATCAAGGCCTCGCTGGGCGGCGAACGCACCCACCGCGAATTCAATTACGTGCAAATCCGTCTGCACCATCCCATCCATATTTACGTATTGACCGCTTACCACGTGGACAGCAGCAACCTCGACGCACTGGGTGAACTTTACGTGTTTCACGTGACCCACGACCAGATGAAGGATCTCTTGGCCCGGCACGGCAGTTATGCCCACGGCACGGTCACGAAACATGGCGCAATTACCCGGACCGACCTGGACGACGAGACGACCAACACGAAAGAGTACGCGTTGCGGCCTAAATACGGCGACGCGTGCTGGCAAGCACTCTTGGTGCATCGGATCGGCTAAACCCACCCACTCCGCCCACCCCACAGCACAGCAATTGCGCGCAAAGCGCGCTACCCCACACTACCCCACACTGTTTACCTTTTTTGTTTGTTCTCTACTACAAGTCTCTCTCTACAAGCTACAAGTTTACAAGTGGTAGGTCGGGATACGGCGCAGATCCATATAGGGTTCATTGGGTGCCGGTGATTGGGACGTATTTTTAGGGAGTCGAAAGGCTTGGAACCACGGATGGTCCAATTGGGCGGCGGGGGTGTGGGCGTGGACGGTGCGTGCAATCATTTTGTAGAGATGGAATCCCGGGTAGCGTTCCTGGCCGTTGGATTTATACAACATGTTGCGTCCCTGGTCGTTGCTGCACCAACGCCGTATCGTGGCGTCAAACTCGGTATTCTGGCTCGGCTGATCTGCGTCCACGTCTTCGCGGCTTTCGGCAATGAAATCGTAGATACTGCATCCCAACCGACATAGATCGAAGCTGGGGTTGGGTTCGAGACGCGGCTTGTGGGGATTTAGGAAGGGTTCGCAGTTGTATTGCGTGGCACCGTCGCCCCCGGGGGCAAAACTGTCGCTGCAGAACCGGCGGCCGCGGAATTCGTAGATGCTGCGGCCGTAGTCGATGATCTTGTAGATGCGACCGTAGGTCGGCACGCGGTAGGTGTAGTCTTCGTAGTGGTACCATAGATATTCGATGTCCGTCGTCACATACATGATGTTGTTGGTATGGAGGTCGTTGTGGGTGAATTTGAAGGCGCGCTGGTACACCAGCAAGATCATCACGATTTGGAACAGGGCCGACTGGATTTCTTCGGGTCGAAGGACATTGAGTTCCAGGAGTTCATCGAACGTGCCTGTGCATCGTTCGAGGTAAATGGCCTGAACCGGAAATTGGTAGATCACCGCGGTCGGGGGCGAGGGTGCGGGGTGGTCCAGGTCCTCGTCCTGGTCCAGGTCTTCGTCAGAGACTGTTTCGTCCTCGTCGTCGTCCTCGTCGTCGTCCTCGCTGGCCTCGTCGTCGGCCATAGACGTGGCTAAATACCCATCGTGGTGTTTTGAATCGTTGTCGTCCGAATTGTTTTCCTGTGAATCGTCATCGTTGTCGCCGTCGCCGTCGCCGTGGTCATTGATATCGATATCCGTTTCGAAACCGATATCGGTCTCGGTATCCATCTCTGGGTAATGGTCGGAAGGATTCAGGTGGTCCACGCTCACAGCGCAGCAATTTGGTTCAAGATCGCCATTGGTATCGGTATTGGCATCGATGCAAAGATTCGGAATAGGAATACTATTGAGATCTTCATCAATATCGATTTTCAGTTCGGTAACCCCGTCGTCGCCTCCGTTTTTTTCGTCGTCGTCGGCGTGGATGGTAAGAATACGCCGTCCCGCCCGAGATCCATTGGCGTGGAGCGTGGAATATCCGCCTCCGTTCCTTTCGCCGTCGTTTCCGTCCTTTTCCGGATCGGTGAGGGACGCCAGATCTTCTTGATCACAGTGTTCCAATGTCATGATTTTTCCGATATTGGCCAAGAAGAAGGGTGAATCGGCTAAATATTCCAAGTCTTCTTCTATGTTGACCCGGAATCGGTCCTGCACGCCGAGGTGTGAGCCATAGAAATCGATACCGTGCACGAACCCGTGATGGTGAAGCAACATGCTGGTCAAATAGTAAAAGAATGCGTCGACATACGACGAGTTCATGGGGTGGGCCACTTTGGGGTGAGGAGCGGTCTTCGCGACGCCACTGCCGCCGCCCACGAAAGGAGGAGAAGGCAAGACCCGGAGTTTAGGATCGTCGACCACATACTTGCCGACCATGTACTTGAACGGATCCAACAATGGCGAGTATTTGACAAAAACCTCCTGTTGGATCACCGTATCCGTGACTCGGTCGTACAAGGGAAGCACCGTCGTCGTCGCGGCCGAAGGGTCGGTGTTCATCCCGACATTGATCTTTGTTTCTTTAGGACCATCACCACCATTGTCATTATTATCATAGATCACGTGGTAGCGATGGTTAAAGGCGACCCGTCGGTACTCCTTCTCGCCGTCGAGACCGTGGTAGTCTGTGTCTCCCGGGCCGTTCCAAAACATAGAAAACGTCGGGTGGTACAGTTGCGGGCGGGCCATGCCAAGCGTCTCCGCGGGAATGGCTTTTTCGGGGACCAACCAGTAGTCCATGGGGAAACGAGGATCCATCGCGATCGATTTGGGCATAATTACCTAAATACCTAAACCCCAGGGTTATACACCGCGCCCGGATTATATTTCGTTCGAACAAACGATTTGTCTTCGGTGACTACGGTATAGCACCGATCCGACCCGCCGACCCGATTTGATTTGATTTGATCTGATCTGATACGATGACACTCGAATTGAAGAAGTTTGACATGCGGTGGATCACGTTCAAGCCGAATGAGAACAAGGGTCCCGTCATCATTCTCATCGGGCGCCGTGACACGGGCAAATCGTATTTGGTCCGCGACCTGCTGTTTCACCACCAGGACATTCCGATCGGCACCGTCATGTCCGGCACCGAGGCCGGCAACGGGTTCTATGGCAAACTTGTGCCTAAACTCTTCATCCACGAAGAATACAACTCTGGCCTCATCGAAAACGTCCTCCGACGCCAAAAAGTCGCCATCAAACAAATGAACAAAGAAATGGAGACCTACCACAAAACCACCATCGATCCTCGCACCTTTGTTATTTTAGACGATTGTCTCTACGATAATACGTGGGCACGTGACAAGCTTATGAGGCTACTTTTCATGAACGGTAGACATTGGAAGATTATGTTGGTGATTACCATGCAGACGCCGCTTGGGATCCCCCCCAATCTCCGCACCAACATCGACTATGTTTTTATTCTGCGTGAGCCGTATTTGTCGAACCGCAAGCGGATCTGGGAGAATTACGCGTCGATGTTCCCCACCTTGGAGGCGTTTAATACGGTCATGGATCAGACGACGGAGAACTTTGAGTGCCTGGTCATCAACAACAACACCAAGTCGAACAAGATTACTGACCAAATATTCTGGTACAAGGCTGAACCCCGCCCGGACTTCAAGCTGGGTAGCAAAGAGTTTTGGGAACTGTCCAAGGGCATGGGCTCCGACGACGAAGACGACGAGTACGATCCGGCCAAGGGCAAGAAACGCGCCGCTCCACTCACCGTGCGGAAAACCAAGTACTAAAGGGGGGGACAACTCGCCTAACTTACACGGTAGGCAAGTGCACGGTGGAAACATTTTGTGCAAGAGAAAGATTACAAATGTTCGCTCTCGCAACTGCGAGATCAATGTTTGCTCCATTGACGGAGCAAAGAAAAGAAGGGAGTATACACGTACTACCATGTATACACCCTTTCATAAAATGGTTCAATGGTGTCTGATGTAGAACTTTTCGACGTCGTTCTGACGACTACTTGCCAAACTCATGTATCCGCGGTAAAGGGGACTAAAAAAACCTTACCCCCTCAGTTAATATAAAGACGTGGGTATAATACATAATAATAACCCCCTACCTCCTCCCATAATGGACATAGTTAAGGCGTTCAATACCAACGGACTTCACACAGAAATAACCATCAAGGGTACACATGAAAACCCTCTATTTAGAACAAGCGATGTCGAATTGGTACTGGGCATGACTAACATACGTGTATCGATGAAAGACTTTGATGAAACTGAAAAGGTCCTTATCACAGTACCAACACCAGGCGGCCCTCAACAAGTTAGCTACTTAACTGAGGTTGGTTTATATACGATACTTGGCCGTTCCAATAAGCCAATAGCAAGATCATTCCAAAAATGGATATTCAACGTGGTCAAAGAGATTCGATTACGTGGATCTTATACACTACAACAGCAGCTCCAACAGACACAAGAACAGTTGGAAAATGAACGTCGTGAAGCAGAAGAGAAGTTGCGCCAAGAGCAGTTACTCTTTGAACTGAAAGAAATTGAGCTGCGCGAGGAGATCAAGCACTCAAAGAATGTACCAACACTGTACGTTTACAATACTGACATCAATCAAAACCCAAATGGACCGGTCGAGGTAAAGATCGGAATTACCGACTGTGTTAGTAGACGAATCAAAAACTACAAAACGTCAAACCCGTTTGGGAAGGTGATATTTACCCAAGAGATCGAGTCAACTAATCTGCGGGCTATGGAGAATATTGTCCATCATTATCTGCATAGTTTCCGTCTTCAAGGAGAAGTTTTTCGTATTGATACAGAAGAGCTTATGAATATCATCGGAATTCTATATTCGTTCTATCAATTGTTACGTAACACAGATAAAGAAGAAAGGCAGTCACGCATTCGCCGTATCAATCAAGCTATTCAAAATATCATGAATGGTACCGAAACCGGTACAAACCGGGTTTATCACACCACTGAATCCCAGACCGATTTCATAGAGCCCATAGAAAATGTGGCAATCACTCCAACTGCCTCTTCCAATGCCGATCCGGAATTGGTACGCAAGTTCGATGCATTCATTGATGAGTATTGTGTTGTTCGGCATGACGTGGAGGTCAATGCCAAAGATATTGTCGGGCAGTATCGATTGTATGCACAGGAAGCCGTGAGTAGTGTAACGCAGGCACTCACAGACTATTTGAAACGCAGATTCAAATATGATCGGTTACTGCGTCAACCTACCCCGTCTTCGGCCATTGAAGCGGCTGCTGGACAAATCATGGGGTACCTGGGTGTCACCCTCAAACCCATCGAATATAAATTAAAGTATGCGGGGGCGCTCACTCCGAATCCCGAGGAAACCTTTGTGTTCAACTGTTGTCATTTTACCCCGTCGGGCAAGACCCATTACCAAGACATTTGGCGAGAATACCAAATATGGCGACGTTCTATGCATATGCCTCCGCCTGTATCTGCGGACGAAAAAGCGTTGAAAACGTATCTAAAAGAGTGTCCGTATCTGCTGTTTGAAACTGTGTGGGCAAATAATACGAGTGGACAAGGATATTATGGTATTGTCATAAAGTCACATATCCCGCGGACCCCGGTTGTTTCTACTACAGGTCGAACTGTTACCAAACGCGACCTGAATGGCCATCCCCTCACCGAATACGCCACGATCGCCAAAGCCGCTGCGGCCGAGAATATGAGCGCCCCGGGAATGAGCCGAGCCATCAAGCATAAACAGCAGTTTGGTACCGGCGAATTGGCCTATATCTACACCACCAACAAATCGACGTCTGCATAATCTTGTGTAATCAGGTAATCAGTTACACAAAATTCTCGTATAGAGAACAAGAACAAGATTGCCAAAGCCCCCGTTACACCTTCTGGATATAGGAATCATTACTGGCCCACACACGTTAGATACTGCGTGATCTGCGCGTCCGATTCTTCTTCATCTTGGGTTCTTCTTCTTTTTTACTTTTACTCAAGGTGACACGGTGCAGGTCATTGCTCACAGAATCTATCATTGTGTCAAGGTATTTCAACGTTTTCAACGTTTCTTGTCGTTTCTTTGACCACCGTTCGAGCTGTTTCTGTCGGGCTTGTTCGTGGTCAATCACAGTGCCGCTTTTATGAGGTAAAAATGAGGCAATGGCATTGACCATCCCGTGTTCAGAGAATACCCGACTTAGCGTCGGGTTGCGTTCGGCGTTGACCTTTCGGGTGGCGTTGTGACTGATCATCGCAAAATCATCGTATTGTTTCTCTGCCCCCAACACGATCAGGTTGGTCGCGTCGTAATAATAATGTTCATTAGTCCATGATACATGAAACCACTTACTAATCGGCGGATTACCTCTTTCAGTCGTATCATATGAGTTAAAAACTTCTCTCATATGTATGTATTTAACATCCAGAGTCAGGCGATGTATTAATCCTTCCTTATTTAAATTATACGACATAAAATCGTCTCCAGAGCCGGGATTTAAATATACTTTTACGAGTTGATTGTTATTTACGATCATCCCCGTCCACTTGAAATCCGTATTGGTATACCAGCGATCAAACCTCATCTGTCCACTATTATATTCTTTGTAACCCATCATAGTAACAGGTGTTTTTTTACTGACAATGGTAATTATGTCTCCATTATTGATACACCCCGTTCCAACATCTTGGAGAACTCTTCCACCGACAGTCCATGTTCCCCTCCACTCATAATAGACGACGCATTTCCTCGACGTCCCCCTTTCCTGGTACATACCTTGGTGTTGGGATGTTTCCGATCGGGACAACGTGTGCGTTTTGCCGAGGCCGACATTATACTCTATTTGGATACAATTTAGCAATTTAGTTACGCTAAATGGTGTCCGCCTGTATTTGGGGACGAAAAAGCTTTGAAAACGTATCCCACCAACAAATCGACGTCTGCATAATTTTGTGTAAATCAGAAACAGTTACACAAAATTCTCGTATAGAGAACAACATTAGGAAAACTGGCGCCGCGTGGCCACCAAACGGTCCTTGAGTTTCACGGTGATAGGCGCGCCCGCTGTGGGCGCGCGTGAATCGTTCCCGACCAGGGAAACTCGTGCGCACGCCTTTGCGACCCCTGGCGCGACCTACTATTCCGAATTACACCTTTGACGATTTAAAATGCCCATCAAAAGGTAATGTCGGGTTTCACGACATACCACGCTTATCTCCCTTTCGGGGTATCACAGGTATCCATTGTTTGTTTGTAATACCAATTCCTACTTGTTTGAAAACTCCTTATACCCTTACTGGGATATTACAAAGGAAAAACAGGGAACTTTTTTAACGGTATTACCACTCATAAGTTTCCTCATAAGCAAAA
>Ga0164296_1001212_pt1 | contig 28137 bp, 26 predicted proteins | sample GEODES057metaG_FD_113533 | JGI IMG/M metagenome (GOLD analysis project Ga0164296, IMG submission 113533) | Dystrophic lake water microbial communities from Trout Bog Lake, Wisconsin, USA - GEODES057 metaG | ecosystem: Environmental > Aquatic > Freshwater > Lake | place: USA: Trout Bog Lake...
CATGAAAATCCGCCCGCTCTTGTTCCATACGGTCTGGTGCCGTTCCTCGCCGGCGAGCGGCGATTGCAACATCGAGATCAAACAGCAAGGTGAGGTCTGGACGTCTCCCTCGAGTCGCAAGTTCGACGAGCACGACGAGATCTTCCATGGCCAGACCACGCCCCCACCCTTGATACGCCAAGGTTGACGCCGCGAAACGATCAGAGACCACGTGAATGCCCTGAGCAAGTGTTGGTTCGATGACCTCCGCCACATGTTGCGCTCGATCGGCGGCGATGAGGAGTGCTTCTGCCATGTCACTCGGTGCCGAAGTAAGGCCGAGAACGAGCTCTCGCACCTCTCGACCGAGTGTGGTCGCTCCCATCTCGAAGGTGAGCACGGCACCAAGTTGGTCGGCGATGCGGGCAGCTTGGGTTGATTTTCCGCAGCCGTCGATGCCTTCCACCACGAGAAACCGGCCAGTACCGGCGGACACTAGAAGGGCTCCTCTGCCTCAGTTGCCTCGGAGGGAGCTACGTTGGCGGCCGTCATTTTTGCTGCAGCCTTTTTGGCCGGAGCCTTCTTCTTTGTCGCCGTCTTTTTCGCTGCAGCCTTTTTTCCTGCGGTCTTTTTTGCTACAGCCTTTTTGGCCGGAGCCTTCTTCTTGGCGCTTGCTTTCTTCGACCGTTTCTTAGCTGGTCCCGCTTCTCGTCGAATTTGAAGTAACTCGGCAGCTCGTTCTGTCGTAATTTCTTCGATCGTGTCGCCGACGCGCAGTGAGGCATTGATTTCGCCATCGGTGACATAGGGTCCAAATCGACCGTCTTTGACCACAATGGGTTGCCCAGAAACGGGATCATTACCGAGCTCTTTGAGAGGTGCAGCCGCCGCCCGACCTCTGCCACGCTTTGGCTGTGCATAGAGGGCGAGCGCCTGTTCGAGGGTGTAGGAGAAAATCTCCTCTTCATTGGCCAGACTTCGCGAGTCCTTACCCTTGGTCAAATAGGGACCATAGCGACCGTTTTGAGCGAAGATCTCTTCACCAGATTCAGGGTCTTTCCCAATGAGGCGAGGCAGGCTCAGCAACTCAAGTGCCTCTTCAAGCGTGACCTTTTCGGGCGTCATCGTGGCAAACAGCGAGGCCGTCTTCGGCTTTTCAGCGCCACCGGCTTCGCCTAACTGAACGTAGGTGCCAAAGCGTCCTGCTTTGATGAAGACATCAAGCCCACTGGCAGGATCCACTCCAAGCGAACGGTCTCCCTGCGGTGCGTCCAAGATGGCTGCTGCTTCATCAGGTGTGAGTTCATCAGGCAAGGTATCTTCTCGAAGCGACGCCGTGTCCTCACCGCGCTTGAGATAGGGACCAAACTTGCCGACTCGGGCAAGAATTTGCTCTCCTGTTTTTGGATCCGGCCCGAGTGGAATGGAATTGATCTCAACGGGATCAATATCCGCTAGCTGATCATTGACCGCTTCTTTGAGACCAAACCCAAGTTGCCCATTAGCGTCATGGCCAAAGTAGAAGCGGGTCAACCACGGAAGCATTTCTTCTGTTCCAGAAGCAATGGCGTCGAGGTCGTCTTCCATTGATGCCGTGAAGTTGTAGTCAACCAAGGGACCGAAGTGTTCTTCGAGGAGCTTGACGACGGCAAAGGCGGTGAAACTTGGGACCAGGGCTGCGCCTTTTTTCCAGACATAGCCACGATCTTGAATCGTTGAAATGACGGCGGCGTAGGTTGAGGGTCGACCAATGCCGAGTTCTTCCATCTTCTTCACCAAACTCGCATCTGTGTAGCGAGCTGGAGCTTGCGTCGTGTGGGACTTTGCCTCCGCTGTCGTCGCCGTGACGGCATCGCCTTCGGCCATGGCGGGGAGCACGCGCTCGGCTTCGGCGAGTTCCGCCTCAGGATCGTCCGCCCCTTCCACGTAGGCACGACGATATCCAGGGAAGGAAATGACCCGGCCATTGGCTTGCAGGGTTGCGGTTTCGCTCCCCACGGTCGCTTCCATACGCACCTGAGCTTGTGTACCTCGAGCGTCGGCCATTTGGGACGCAACGGTGCGAACCCAAATCAATTCATAGAGCCGCAACTCATCACCCGAGAGCGATCGACTTGCCTCTTCCGGGGTCCGAAAAACATCGCCAGCAGGTCGAATGGCTTCGTGTGCTTCTTGCGCATTTTTAACTTTGCGGTCGTAGCGGCGCGGTTCGGCCGGCACGTACTCAGCGCCAAATTTTTCGGCAGCTTGGGATCGTGCCGCGGTGATCGCTTCTTGACTCAACGTCGTCGAGTCGGTTCGCATATACGTAATCCAACCCTCTTCATAGAGGCGCTGTGCAACTCGCATTGCTTGCTGAGCTGAAAGCCGAAGTTTGCGACCAGCTTCTTGCTGCAGCGTCGACGTCATGAAGGGTGCTTGGGGTTTTGAGGTAAATGGCTTCTCAATGACAGACGTCACGCGCACCGAAGCCGCAGGGAGCGCCGCAGCGAGTGCTTCTGCCTCACTTTGACTCAGGAGGCGAACAGGTCGCGCACCAGTGGGTTGGCCCTTGTCATCAAAGTCCTTCCCCTCGGCCAACGTGACGCCATCAAGGGCCACAAGTTGCCCATCGAATGGTGACCCATCCTTGGCCAAGGTGGCAGTGACGTCGAACCACGTCGCGGCCCTAAATGCCATGCGTTCGCGTTCGCGCTCAACAACGAGACGTGTCGCCACCGACTGCACGCGACCTGCGGAAAGTCGGGGAAGAATCTTGCGCCACAAGACGGGACTCACTTCGTAGCCGTAGAGGCGATCCAAGATTCGGCGCGTCTCCTGGGCATCCACAAGGCGACGGTCAAGATCTCGAGATTCATTGACTGCACGTTCGATAGCGGGTCGCGTGATCTCATGGAAGACCATGCGCTTGACCGGAACCGTGGGGCTCAACACCTCAAGCAGGTGCCACGCGATTGCTTCACCCTCGCGGTCTTCATCGGTGGCGAGATAGACCTCGTCGGCCTGCTTGCAGAGTTTCTTTAAGTTGGCAACGACCGATTTCTTGTTCGCGTTCACGACATAGAGCGGTTTGAAGCCATCATCAACGTTGACGCCGATTCGGCTCCAGGACTCGCCTTTGTAGGCTTCGGGAACCTGGTCCGCTCCCATGGGAAGGTCACGAATGTGACCAACCGAGGACTCCACAATGAAGTCGTCACCGAGGATGGCCCCAATGGTTTTTGCCTTCGCCGGTGACTCAACAATGACTAGCGCTTTTCCCATGATGCACCTCCTCGGTTCTTCCTTGTTGTTTTGCGATTTCTTTGTTCACGAAATGAAATCGTGAAACGGCAATGGTCTAGCAGGCTCTCGGGCACTGCTTCGCGCATGTTGCCACTTCGGCCGAAAATTTACCGCTCTCAGCAAATCGGGCACTTATGAATGCAGTTACTCGTCTTGCGCACCGGCAACGAGTTCATAGTCGGGGTTCAAAATAGCCAATTGGCTGTGCCACGAACCGATCATTCCCTCCACAACGAGGCGAGCGCCAGTCTCAATACCGGGGATTGTGGGGCGTCCCTGGAAGACCAAAAGCAGGCTTCCTGTCCCGTCTGAAATGGTGCACTCAAGATTTTGTGCTCCTGGTCCAGTTTGCACTCGGACGGAGCGGATACGTCCGGCCACCTTTGCCCGCTGGCGGAATTCAACATCCGAAATCTCTTCCGACCCGCCCGAGCGTTCCTTCAAGCGAAGGTCCGCTGGCAGCAGGTCAGCGTCGTGGTCACTTTCTCGCTTTGAACCATGTCCTTGCTTTGACGCCGGATGCGCAGAAGCGGCTTCCGCTTCATTCTCCAATTCTTGACCACGTTGGAGGTCAACGAGATTAAAGGGAACGATGGTTGCACTGACATTGGGAACGACTGATACTGCGGAGGCAATTGAGTCGGCCGTGCGGTCGTGCAAGATGCGGCTCAGTCGAGAACCAAATGAACGCCGTGGGAGCAGAATTGTGCATTCCGTGTCGCGACTTGCCACCATGTCTGCCACGAGTTCAAGAGTGGAGCGCTCGAGACGTCGATCTCGACACTCAATAATGTCGAGCGGCAGCCACTTCGGCCCTACTTCCGCCCAGCGACGGTTCAATTCTTTCGTGACGACTGGGTCGATATCGAAGTGGACGGCGCGAGTGTCTTGACTCAAGGTGCGGGCGTACTCAATGGCTCGAGCTGTGGCGAGATCAAAAGAATCAACAAGCACCAACACGATGTGATGGCGAATCTTGGTGGAGTTTCCCTCGCCACCACCCGAGCGGAGGACTGCATCTTCTGCGGCATAGCGCTTGTGAAGATTGATCAAACCCCAGTACATGAGGGGGCCAATGACCACGATGACCCAAGCACCTTCTTTGAATTTGGCGATGGCGAAAATCAAGACGACGAGGAAGGAAATCACGCCCGCAACGCCGTTGACCACCACACCACGGCGCCATTTTTTCTCTTCCCGATGGTCAAGATGGTGCTTCACCATGCCGAGTCCTGCCATGGTGAAGCCTGTGAAGACCCCAATGGCATAGAGAGATACCAGGCCATTGACTTGGGCATTGAAGACCAAGATCAACGCAACCGCGATGACCCCAAGTACCAAAATGCCATTCGAGAACGCCAAGCGGTGCCCTCGTTTGGTGAGCTGTCGAGGCAAGAATCGGTCGCCGGCCACGAAACTGGCAAGGAAGGGGAAGCCGTTAAACGACGTATTACCACCGGTGTAGAGAATGGCCACGGTGACGAACTGCACCACGAGGAATGCTGCATGGCCAAACTGCCCCGAGCCAAGCACTGCCTTGACCTCCTGCCCGACGACGGTCGGAGTTCCCGATGCGTAGGGAACGGCGTGCGTCCATCGAGCGAGCAGCGAGGTGCCAAGCACCAAGAATCCCAAAATGCAACTCATAACCACCAGGGTTTTGCGGGCGTTGATGCTTTCGGGCTTCTTAAATGAGGCCACGCCATTAGAAATTGCCTCAAGGCCGGTGAGGGACGAACCGCCGTTCGCAAAGGAACGCAGCAGCGAGATGTAGGCCAAACCATAGAGCCAGCCATTACCTGCCTGCCCAAACTTATTGTCAAAGAGTTCATTGGCGGGAGGGATGGGAAGTTGGTGGAGGTGACCTGCTGCCGCTTGGATGTATCCAAGAATGATGACGGTTGCGAGAAGGAACGCGTAGGCGTAGGTGGGCAGGGCAAAGTAGCGACCCGCCTCCGTGATGCCTCTGAGGTTGCCGTACAGGAGCACGAGGACTACCCCGACAGTGATCTCAACTGTTGCTGGCGCAAGCCCGGGGAACGCAGTCGTCAGTGCGGCCGTGCCTGCAGAACATTGCACGGCGACGGTCACGGTGTAGTCAATCAACAGCGCAACCGCGGCGATCTGTGCCACCTTGGGGCCAAAGTTGTCGCGAGCAACGACGTAGGAACCACCGGACTTCGTGTAGTAGCTGATGACGTCCCAATAGGACAAGGTCACAAAGAAGAGCACACCGATAATGGCAAAGGTGATGGGCACCACCAAGGTGAATGCGGCAAGCCCGATAAACGGCGTGAGCTGGGTCAGCATTTCCTCGGTGCCATAGGCAGAGGAGGAAATGCAGTCAGGAGCGAGGACGCCAAGGGCAGTTATCTTTCCCAGCCGCTCTGACGCCAATTGTTCAGTGACGAGAGGCTTGCCCAGGAAAAGATTCTTTAAGCGGTAGCCGAACGACTCAGGAAATTCTCGGGCGAGATTGCGAGCAACGGATTTTGCCGGAACAAAGCGTGATGCGTCGTCAACAGGCGCCGGTGAATCCATCTCCTTAATCTATGCCGGACTTCGCGAGGAAGATATCTCTGCTGCTGGCATTGTGTTTGTGCCGCCAATGTGGTGGGATCAAGGGGTGCACGTCATCATCATTGGAAGCGGACGAGTCGGATCGGGGTTGGCAACGGATCTTTCGGCCAAGGGTCACGACGTTGTCATTTTGGACAAGGCGGCTAAGTCCTTTCGACGCCTTGGTGAAGAGTTCCGGGGTCGCACCATTACGGGATCCGGCTTCGATCGTGAAATTTTGATCGAAGCTGGCGCCGAAAAGGCAGATGCCTTGGCGGCAGTCACCAGTGGTGACAACTCCAATATCTTGTGTGCTCGCATCGCACGAGAAAACTTCCAAATTCCCCAAGTAGTCGCTCGCATCTACGATCCTCGCCGTGCTGAGATCTATCAGCGCCTGGGTATTCCCACCGTGGCAACCGTCACGTGGACGATCGATCAAGTTCGCCGCTGGCTCCTCCCAGAAGAAGCCATCATTTCGTGGACCGATGCCTCGGCCACCTTGCGCGTCATTGAACAACCCTTGCCGCCACACTGGGCTGGTCGGCCCTTAGTCAATCTCGAAGTGCCCGGAGAGGTCCGAGTGATTGGCGTGAACAGAGCAGGCTCAGTTCGCATGGACGCAAACGAGATGGTGGGGCAAGAACGCGACCACGTTGTCTTTGCTGTCGCTGTCGGTTCTGAGGAGACACTTGCCGCCAAACTTCGTGAGGTTGTCGCATGAAGGTCATGATTGCTGGAGCTGGTTCTGTCGGGATTGCGATTGCTGAGGATCTCAGAACCAAGGGCTATGACGTCGTTGTCATGGAAAGAGATCTCGCTCTCGTCGACAAACTCAACAAATCTTCCAAGGTCACCTATGTGGCTGGTGATGCCTGCGAAGTTGCGTCACTCCATGCTGCTGGTACCGCAGAAATCGACGTAATGGTCGCCGCCACCGGTGACGATGAAGACAATTTGGTGGTCTCGCTCTTGGCGAAGCAAGAATTCGCCGTTCCACGCGTCATTGCCCGAGTCAACAACTCGAAGAACCAATGGCTGTTCAATGAATCATGGGGTGTTGACGTCTCGGTATCGACGCCCCAGCAGCTCACCGCATTGGTTGAAGAGGCCGTCTCGGTCGGTTCCATTGTTCGACTGCTTCAGTTTGAGCACGGAGGAGCCGGCCTGGTTGAAGTCACGCTCGCTGGAAACTCTCCCGCGTTGGGGAAGTCGATCGTCGAACTCGACATTCCCCGTGATGCCACCATCGTCGCTGCCCTTCGCGACGGGCGACTCATTGTGCCGAGAGGTGACACCGTCTTGCTTGAAGGCGACGAAGTCCTTGTTCTTGTTACCGAAGAGTCTGAGTCGCCAGTGCAGCAGTTGCTGTGCGGTTCGATTTAGCCCGTCCACCACATCAGCGCAGGCAGTCGTAGCATTGGGGTCGTGAACGGCGCCTTTTTCGATCTTGACAAAACTGTCATCGCAAAGGCTTCCATCGTGGCCTTTGGTCGCCCACTCCGTCGAGAAGGTTTGATCACCCGTCGAACGGTCGTCAAAGCCGTTGCCCAACAACTGATCTTCATGCAATTTGGGGCCGACGAGGAAAAACTCGAAAAAGTACGTCAGTCAATGCTCGAACTGACCAAGGGTTGGAACAAGGTGCAAGTCGCCGGCATCGTTCGCGAAACTTTGATTGAAACAATCGAACCTCTGATCTACGCAGAGGCTCTTGAAATCATGGAGCACCATCGAGCTGCAGGAGATCGCATCTATATCGTCTCGGCTGCCCCGGAAGAAATTGTGCTGCCATTGGCCGAACTCCTTGGCGTAGACGGAGCGTTGGCTTCGCGAGCAGAAGTCGATGAGAACGACTGCTACACCGGCCAAATGGCGTTCTATTGCTACGGGCCCAATAAGGCCGTCGCCATCAGCGAACTTGCAGAGCGAATGGGAATCTCTCTCGAGGGCTCGAGTGCCTACTCGGACTCAGCAACAGATGCACCGATGCTTGAAACTGTCGGGCATGCCTTTGCCGTTAACCCCGATCGAGCTCTGGCAAAAATTGCCCAAGAAAACCAGTGGGAGATCCTCTCCTTCACGAAACCCGTTCGCCTTCGCGATCGCATGTCGCGCCGGGTTCCCGTGGCAGCTGGAACGCTGGCACTGTTAGGCGCCGGAATCTTGGGGCTCAGCCGACTGTTTCGACGCGCCCATCGAGCCAGCGCCTAAAACTCGCAGTCTCCTAGGGACTACCTCAGGCCGAAGCGTCTCGAAGCCGCTTGGCAGCCACGAGTCCCACTGCGACGAGCAGGGCAAGAATGAGAAGTTTCTTCATGAGCGCAACCTTATTCGTATTTTCTTAGACCGTCAGCAGGTCTCGAGCACCCGTGTCGGATGACGGGTGACGCAACTTCGACATGGCTCGAGCCTCAATTTGGCGAATCCGCTCTCGGGTGAGGTTGAAGTGTTCACCAACCTCTTCCAAGGTCCGGGGTTCACCACGGTCAAGCCCAAAGCGAAGCCGAAGAATCTCGCGTTCGCGCTCATCAAGAGGTGAGAGGAGCCGCAGGATTTCTTCAGGCAGCAGTGCCACCGCTGCCACCTCGAAGGGGGACTCTGCCGAGCGGTCTTCAACGACGTCGCCAAGTTCGGCGTCACCGTCTTCACGCAGTGGCTCAGAGAGTGAGAGTGGCTCAGCTCGGAATCGCAGTGCCTCAATCAACTTGTCTTCTGGCATCTCAACTTCTGCGCCGAGTTCAGCCAGCGTGGCGGGCCGACCGTATTTCAACTCAAGTCGGGCCTGAGCTTTCTGCACTCGAGCCAAGGTGTCGCCAGCGTGGACAGGGAGACGAATCGTACGACCTGTGTTTGCAATACCGCGGGTAATGGCTTGGCGAATCCACCATGTTGCATACGTGGAGAATTTGAAGCCTTTGCGCCAGTCGAACTTTTCGACGGCGTGCATGAGTCCCAAATTGCCCTCTTGAATGAGGTCAAGCAGTGGGAGGCCGGAGGCCTGGTACTTCTTTGCGATTGAGACCACGAGTCGAAGGTTGGACTGGACGAAGGTTTGCTGAGCGTCTTCGCCGCGCTTGGCTTCGATCTTGAGCTTGCGCTTCTCGGGCGGAGTCATTTTTCCTCCAGCTTCAACCTTTTCACCAGCCTCGCGGCCAGACTCAATCTGCTGCGCCAGTCGAACTTCATCATCCTTGGTCAGCAAGGGATACTGACCAATGTCGGTCAGATAGAGCCTGACGAGGTCCTCGTCGTCGCGTTCAATTCGCTCCTTGGCCACCGTGCCTCATTCCTTCGTGTTGGGCTGTCTGTCACCCCTCCACGACAGACATTGCCCGGAGCGGTGTCAGCCCCCGTTCTCCTGGGGACAGGAGCTCGGGGGCCGTTTTAGATCTTTTTCATTCTACCTGTGCCGTCAAGACCCCCATTCACGGGACCTTCTCAGCTTGGAAGCAGGCTCGACGACGAGGGAAAACTGTCTCGAAATGCCAGAGATCCTGCCGCCAAACGCTCTCGTTCTTGGTTCGAAGCCCCAAGTGTTTGCTCAAGTTCCCCGCTTCGCTCCTGGGCGACCATGAGGTCTGAAGTGATGAGTCGAATCGATCGCCGAAGTGCTCGCTCGGCACTGTCGGATGTCTGAGTTGCAACAGACCCAAACGAACTCACCAGCAGAGGAAGGAGCGCGTCACCATAGGCCCCAAGCAGTTCGAGGTCATGGCCCCCTAGGGCAAAATCTTCCAGCACTGCAAAAGAAGGGGCGAGTTCGTCCAGAACAATGACGCGCTCACGGGAAAAATCTGCCCGCAGCGGGAGTCGCTCAAAAAGCACATCTCCATGCCAACCGTGCTCGAGACTCCACTCATCAAAGGCCACCGTCAGCGGTGGCCTCTCACTCTGCAGTGCCGCTCGGCCGAGAATGCCATGCAGATGGCGAGACACTGCACACAGGCGTCCGACGTCGAGCGCAGTTTCGTGGCCAGATCGCCACGTCACGGGCGATACCGATTTGTAATTGGCATCCGTCGATCTTTCCCAAATGCCTTCGTCGTAATTTTCACGCCTGGAGGCATCTGGCGACGCTTGTATTCAGCGATGTCCACTAAACGAGCCACTCTGGCGACGAGTTCTGGATCATGGCCCGCTGCAATCAGTTCCGGAGCCGTGCGATCCGCTTCGACGTAGGCCGCCAGAATCGGATCAAGCAACTCATAGGGAGGCAGCGAATCAACATCAAGTTGATCGGGTCGCAATTCTGCAGAAGGTGGCTTTTCGATAACGGCCACAGGGATGGGAGCCAGTTGCCCCTGAGATTCAGCGAGTGCATTGCGGTAACGACAGAGGTCAAAGACCAAGGTCTTCGGCACATCCTTAATGACCGCAAAGCCACCGGCTGAGTCGCCATAGAGCGTCGAGTACCCAGTGGCCATCTCCGACTTATTGCCCGTCGTCAAAACGATGGCCCCAGTGTCATTTGAGAGCGCCATCAATAAGACGCCTCTCAGCCGACTCTGAAGATTTTCGTCAGTGAGGCCAACGGGTTCGTTGCCGAGGAGCCCTTCAAGCATCGCCGAATAGGCGACATGAGCGGCTTCAATTTCAACAGTGTCGAGTCGGATACCAAGCCGTGATGCAAGTTCTTCTGCGTCAGTGCGTGAATGATCCGATGAATAGCGAGAGGGCATCGAGACGCCGCGCACATGTGCTGCCCCAATGGCATCAACGGCTATTGCCGCGACGATTGATGAGTCAATGCCTCCCGAGAGGCCCACAACGGCATCCGTGAATCCGTTCTTGCGCAAATAATCTCGAGTTCCAAGCACGAGGGCTTCATAGGCTTGCCCCTCATCGCTGAGCGGAGCAGCGAGAGCACCCTCTCCGGCAGGGCCTTGGCGACGTGACGTCATCGACACCTCATGGACGGCTTCGGTGAGCTCTTCGGGGTGCCCATGTACGTCGAGATCGGCGATGAGCAGATACTCGACGAATTGAGGGGCTCGGGCAATCAGATGACCTTCGTCGTTCACGACCAGTGAACCGCCATCAAAGACAAGTTCATCTTGGCCACCGACCTGATTGACGTAGACAATCGCGGCCCCAGTTTCCGCGACGCGTGTCGTCAGCACGGCTTGGCGTTCGTCACCGTGTCCCAAAGAGAACGGTGACGCATTCAAACTGACGATGACGTCGGCACCTTCTTCGGCCAAGTTCGCAGCAGGCCCGTGTGGACTCCATAAGTCTTCGCAGACGACAACACCGACGACTGCACCAGCGATACGAAACAACGGATGCGGCCCCCGTCCGGGCTGGAACCACCGTTGTTCGTCAAAGACGGCGTAATTGGGCAACAGGCGCTTTGCAGTGACCCCAACAATGCGACCATTGGCACAGACCGCGGCAGCGTTCGCCAATGGTCGTGCCGCCACGTTTTGGGCAAGAAGCGGTCGAGCATCGGCAGGCTCATCAAGTTCCACTCCCAGATACCCCGATGGAAGGACGGCACCAACAACAACGACACACGAGGTTGTCGCTGCGGCCACCTCTTCGAGGGCGCGCACGGCGTCGGCGACGAAGGCCTCTTTGAGAAGCAAATCTTCGGGCGGATAGCCCGTCAACACCAGCTCAGGAAAGGCCACAAGATCGCATCCCTGCTCTTCGGCTGCGCGAACCGCGGCAAGGACCGCCGCCTTATTGGATTGGAGATCTCCGACGGTGGGGTTGATCTGAGCTGCGGCAACTCGGAGGGACGGCACGACCTGAGCCTAACGGCCCCTGCTTCCTCGCCCCAAGCCCTGCGAAAAGCGATTTAACACATCGTTCACACGCCAGAGATGCCAACGTCGCGTTGTGGGTGCAGAATAGGAGCGTTCAATGAGTTCCCCTCACGGGTACTCCTTGAATCGCAGGTGGGCCCGACCACGGTGGTCGATCCCAAAATGGACAGCACGTCCCCAAGGAGAGAAGGAGATCACGTGCCTTACCAGGCCGAATACATCTGGATTGACGGCACCGAGCCCTCACCATTGCTTCGCAGCAAGACAAAGATCGTCGCCGACGGCAAGCAGCCGCCGCTGTGGGGATTTGATGGCTCAAGCACGAACCAAGCAACCGGTGACAGTTCCGACTGCGTGCTGCGCCCTGTGTTCCAGTGTCCAGACCCACTTCGCGGACCCAATGACGTTCTCGTCATGTGTGAAGTTCTCAACGCAGATATGCGGCCTCACCCCACCAACATGCGCGCCAAGCTGGCCACGGTGGCCAAGAAGTACGCAAGCCAAGAGCCCATTTTCGGTCTTGAGCAGGAGTACACATTTATTCAGAACGGCCGCCCCTACGGCTGGCCCGAAGGTGGCTACCCTGCACCGCAAGGTCCGTACTACTGCGGCGTTGGTGGCGACAAAATGCCCGGTCGCGACATTGTCGAAGCCCACACTGCTGCGTGTCTGATCGCTGGCCTCGCCATCGAAGGAACCAACGCAGAAGTGATGATGGGTCAGTGGGAGTTCCAAATTGGTGCGCTTCCTCCGCTCGAAGTCTCGGACCAGCTCTGGGTCGCTCGCTGGTTGCTCTTCCGCATTGCTGAAGACTTCGGCGTGTACGCCACTTTGGACGCCAAGCCCATGCTTGGTGACTGGAACGGTGCCGGCTGCCACACCAACTTCTCGACCGCAGCAATGCGTGCCGACGGTGGCTGGAAGGCAATCATTGCCGGCTGTGAAGCCCTCGGCAAGAAGGTCGACGAGCACATTGAGAACTACGGCGTCGGTATTGAATTGCGCCTGACTGGTCAACACGAGACTGCCCACTACACACAGTTCTCGTATGGCATCTCGGACCGTGGTGCGTCGATTCGTATCCCTCTGAGCGTCGCTCAGGCCAAGAAGGGCTACCTCGAAGACCGTCGCCCCAACGCCAACATGGACCCCTACCGGGTCACTCGTGTGATTACCAACACGATCTGTGGCAGTGCGGAAGGTGCTCCGGCCAAGAAGGCTCCGGCCAAGAAAGTCGCTGCGAAGAAGGCTGCCAAGAAGCGCTAAGGCGCACGGGGCAGGTTCGCAGCAGTGAACCGAAGCAAAAGGCCGGGCCCCTCGTCGGGCCCGGCCTTTTGTCTGTCCGGAGAACAACGTCGTGAGGAGATGCGACAATGAAGAGCATGCAGAGCGAAACCGACTACGTGTTGAAGACTGTTGAAGAGCGCGGTATTCAATTCATTCAGTTGTGGTTTACCGATGTGTTGGGAACGTCAAAGGCGTTCAACATCACACCCGCCGAACTTGAAAATGCCTTGGAAGAAGGCATGACCTTCGATGGATCGGCCGTGGATGGTTTCTCTCGGATCCATGAAGCTGATGTTCTCGCTCGACCCGACGCGTCAACGTTTCAATTGCTGCCGCTGCACGAAGACGGCCAGAGCGTGGCCCGAGTCTTTTGCGACATTGTCAACCTCGATGGCACTGAATTTGAAGGGTGTCCTCGCGTGGCCCTGCGGCGAGTGTTGCGCTCAGCTCACGACCTCGGCTTCACCTTCTTTGCAGCGCCCGAATTGGAATACTTCTACTTCGAGAATCTGGATCCCGCCCTCCCGCTTCGTCTGCTTGACACGGGGAGTTACTTTGACCTCGCCATTGGCGACCTTCCCACCGAGCTGCGGCGACGCAGCGTGCTCACACTTGAAGAGATGGGCATTCCCGTCGAGCACGCGCAGCACGAGGACGCGCCAAGCCAACACGAAATTGACCTTCGCTACACCGATGCATTGACCATGGCCGACTCCGTCATGACCACTCGTCTGGTCGTGAAGGAAATTGCACGCCGCGCGGGTGCCTCTGCCAGTTTTATGCCCAAGCCCATCGCTGGAGTCCAAGGTTCTGGCATGCACACCCACTTGTCACTGTGGAGAGACGGGAAGAATGCTTTCGTCGACGAGAGCGCACCAGACGGTCTGTCATCGGTCGCAAAGTCATTTATTGCAGGCTTGTTGACCCACGCCGCAGAGATCACTGCAGTGACCAACCAATGGATCAACTCCTACAAGCGCCTCGTTCCTGGCCACGAAGCGCCGGTCAACATCAGCTGGGGTCGCAACAACTCATCTGCCCTTGTACGCGTCCCATTGATTAAGCAAGGGAAGATTGATTCAACGCGCCTCGAGTACCGATCGCCGGATCCTGCGGCCAACCCCTACCTTGCCTTTGCCGTCATCTTGGCTGCAGGAATGGCAGGGATCGAGCGGGGCTACGAACTCCCCGCTGAAGCCAACGTTGATCTCTACTCGCTCCCCGAAGCCGACATTCGTGCGATGGGCATCACGCCCTTGCCTTCGAACCTCAACGATGCGGTCGATGCCATGGAAGCATCGGACTTGGTGCGCACCACGCTCGGTGAACACCTCTTCGAATGGTTCATTCGCAACAAGCGGGCGGAGTGGTCTGCATACAAAGCAGAAGTCACTGCTTTTGAACTAGAGCGCTACCTTCCGAGGCTCTAAGACCCTTCATGGATCCCTTCGTTTGTTTTCCGTCAGCCACACCCGCTGAGATCCTCTTAGCAATCACGGAAACTGGGCATCCCTATGCCTGCGTGGCCTCTGCTGCCGAAGCAGAAGCTACTGAAATGGAACGTTCCGAATTCGGGTGGTCCGGGGCCGTAGTGGTGGGCACAGAAAACCTGACGGAGGCGCTCGCAGTGTGTCGTTCACTGCGCAAGAGGGAAAGTCCTGTCTCGCCGTTGCTCTTAGTCCTCAACGCCGAGCAACTTGATCAGTTGAGTCTTCGTGAAGACCTGTTCGATGACTTTGTGCTCACGCCCTTACGGGTTCCTGAACTCACCACACGGATCACGACCTTGCTCGTGAGACAAGGTCGCGGTTCGGATGAAGAGGTTCTTGAGTGTGGTCCCTTGCAGATCAACTTGACGACCTATCAAGCGGCAGTTTCAGGCAAAGTACTGGACCTGACCTACATGGAATATGAGTTGTTGCGTTTCTTGGCCAGCCACCCCACCAAGGTGTTCACTCGAGAGACCTTGCTCAGCAGAGTGTGGGGCTACGAGTACTACGGTGGCGCGCGTACCGTGGACGTCCATATTCGGCGTCTTCGCGCCAAGTTGGGTGAAAGCCACGCACAGTTGATTCAAACGGTTCGCAGTGTTGGTTACCGATTTGGTACCCAGGGGTGGACGCCTAAATAAGACGTCACGAGTTCCACAATGGGACTTTTGCCCCTAGTGCGGCGTTCGAGTTGAGATCAAGATCAACTCCGAAACGCGAGGCACCGTGAGTGCAGGGGGTTCCATCATGGAAATCAACGACATGATCCTGTTAAGTATCGATGATCACACCATCGAGCCTCCCAATATGTTTGAGAAGACCATGCCCGCCAAGTATCGGGACGAGGCACCGAAACTTGTCAAAGACGCCGATGGCAAGGACATGTGGGTGTTTCAAAACGAATCCATCGGTGTGCCAGGACTTTCTGCGGTGGCGTCGTGGCCCAAAGAAGAGTGGGATTTTTCGCCGACCGACTTAAGTGAAATGCGCCCCGGCTGCTATGACTTCGACGCTCGAGTCGCCGACATGGACGCCAACGGCATGTTGGCCGGAATGAACTTTCCAACCTTCGCTGGATTCGCAGGCACGCATTTAGCCAAGATGCCCAATCAAGAACTCACTGCAGCGGCTATCTCTGCCTACAACGACTGGGCCATTGACGAGTTAGCTGGATCACATCCAGGCCGTTTCATCCCCTTGGGTATTCTCCCGTTCTTCGACATTGATCGCGCGGTGAAAGAAATCCATCGCATAGCCGAGAAGGGCTGCGTTGCCGTCACGCTTCCCGAGGCCCCCTACGGCATTGGTTTGCCGAGTTTCGCCTCCGGACATTTCGACCCCATCTTTCAAGCAATTTGCGACACTGGCCTCACCCCGTGCCTGCACATTGGCGGGGCCTTCGGTTTGCTGCAACGTCCAGCTGAAGCACTCAGTGACGACATCATTATGTTGGCGCCACAAGTCATGACGGTCACTACCACCGACATTTTCCTAAGCGGCATTTTGCGCAAATTCCCCGACTTGCGCTTCGCTCTTTCCGAAGGCGGCATCGGATGGGTCTCGTTCTTCCTTGATCGCTTCGATCGTCATATGACAAATCAGTCGTGGACGCACCTTGACAAGCTGCCTCCAGGAAAGACGCCGACTGAAGTATGGCGCGAGCGATTCTTGGCCTGTTTCATTACAGACCCCACCGCCCTGCGACTGCGTGATCGCATGGGCGTCGAGACCATTGCGTGGGAGTGTGACTACCCACACTCCGACTCGACCTGGCCTTTCTCACCTGAACTCCTTCACGCAGAATTGGTGCAGGCAGGTTGCAGCGACGATGAGATTGACGCCATTAGCTGGAAAAATGTTGCCAACTTCTTCCGCTACGACCCCTTCGAACACATTGCGAAGGAAGAGGCCACCGTTGGTGCCCTTCGCGCTCGAGCAGTGGCCGCGGGTGTCGATACCTCTGAAACATCAAAGGACGAATACAAGCGCCGTGCTCTTGCGGGCGCCAACGCCTAAGCAGCCGATATTGCTCGTCAGAGGCACTGCCCTCGTCGTGTTTGCGACGAGGGCAGTGTCTCGTGAGGTTTCTTGCTACGCCAGAAGCGCGCGAATTGCCACAAGGCCGGCTCCAAAGGCGATCCCGACGCAACCTTGCAGGAAAATTCCCCAACCTGAAAGTTTGGATCGCAATCCGGCAGCCACTTCGAGCAAGATAAGCAGTGCGACAACAGTCAGGATCCCTGCCCACTCTGCCGCAGGTGCACTGCCATGAAAGATCCAGACGAGGATCATTGCCACGATTGGCAATGACGCACCTCGCATGAGCGCCCATTCCTTGCGCAACGCATGCGACAGACTCCGAAGCGAAATTGCCTTGCCGTCTTGGAGTCGCGCTCCTAACAGCGACGAGTAGGCGTGTGCGCACCAATAGAGAATGAGCACGACCAGCGTGGCCAAGATGCTGCGTTGGAGGGGTATGCCCGCGCCACTCTCCGCAGCAATGACCGCTCCAACGGTAATAAAACCATAGACCACAGAGGCCGGGTTATCTGCGGGATCAAGCACCCACAAAATGCCCCGAATGACGGGACTCACGAGTGGAACGCCCTCAAGTGGCACCGGTGGTGGCGTGTGCTCCGTGTTCACGTCGCTCGAGCCCACAGTTCAATTTCCACCGCAGCTCCGAGAGGAAGTGCGGCGACGCCAACTGCGGAACGAGTTGGGCGGTGCTCTCCAAAGAACGCCGTCCACACGTCGTTCATCTCTCCAAAGTCAGCCATATCAACGAGGAATACGGTTGCCTTGACGACATCGAAGCGAGAGGCACCCTCGCTGGCGAGCAGTGTGTCAGCGTTCTGAAGTGCTTGTGTGAGCTGGGCGCCAGTTCCTCCCGCAACAAGGCCCGATCCCCCATCAGGAAGGGGCACGAGTCCCAATTGTCCAGAGGTGATGAGGAACTCCCCGGCACGAAGAATTGGGGAATATGGCCCGATCGGTGCACTCATAAAAATTCTCCTTGGGTAGGCCAGTGCGGCACGAGCCCCTCGTGGAGCCATGCTGCCGCTAACGAAGCGGCGAACGCGGCAAGACCTACTGCTACTGCCTCTCGCTTGTCGTCTTCAATAGTGACATCAATGTGGGGCGTGTTGGAAGCGGTCAGGATGCCAAAAGAACGGATGGTGAGATCGTGGGGAATGCCATCAGCATCAACGGCAATTCCTTCGCTTCGCACCTGACCGAGCGCATGATGGACTGCTCCGATCACGTAACTTCGCAACGTAATCGCACAAAGAGGATCACCCGCTGCCACAGAGATGGCGACCGATCCTCTGTCATCAATGTGCACTCGAGCTCGAGCGCCATTCGGCGTGGTGACCTCCAGAGCGTCGTCGGTGTCTCGAGACAGAATTGCGCGCGCAGCCAAAACTTCTGCGATTACCGCGCCACGATGCGTCGTGCCAACGGGTGGTCCAGGTATGTCGACAACTTCAACGTCGAGACCCTGAAGGAGGTCGTCCTGCGTGGCGAGATACGCAGCCACGTCATCACTTTGGGCCGTCTGGCCTACCCTTAGTCGTCCAGAACCGTCAGCTCGAAGTGCCAAGCTGAGTGGTGGTCGCTTCTTGCCGCGACGCACGACCTCTTCTCTGGGCCAGAGCGCCAACACCGGATGACCCTGTTTGTCTGCAAGGCGACGGGCGTCGCTGACAATTGCAGAATGACGTTTTGCACCGAACGCGCCAGCATTTGCAAACGGCGTCGTTGCCTCGCCTCCCGGCGAGCACCAACTTGCATCTGGTTCGACATACGCGGGCTCAAGGAAACTGGTGGCAAGTCGCAACACCACGTCGTCGAGTTCAGGGATCTCAAGAGGGAGTCGAAGCGGTGCAGTCGAGTTCCTCCCCTGAACTTTGTTCGCAGCTTGTCGTGCAGCACTGACACTGTCTGCCACGACATAGCCACCGTCTGCGGTGGCCAGAGCAATAGATCCCTCTCTCTCGAGATCAGCAGAGAATGGGACTTCGCCGCGCACCACTGACGGTCCTGCTTGTTGACGAACGCCGGATTCAAGCGTGGCGCGAGCTTCCGCTGCGTTCGGATCTCGAGGCGGGCCAAGCACGACCGTCGGATTGAGTGCCGCAAGAGCCGCTTCGACTATTGGCTGAAGACCTGTACAGCGACACAGGTGCGCACCGAGTGCCGTCCGGACTTGCGCTTCATTGGGCGTGCCGCGTCGAGCGAGTCCAACGAGCCGGGCAAGGATGCCTGGCGTACAAAAGCCACACTGACTCGCACCAGCGGCTTCAAACGCCGCTACCAGTCGCTCAAGGAGTCCTTCGTCAAGCCCGCGCAGTGTGGTGATCGATTTTCCAGCCACTCGTCGCGACGGAGTGACGCAGGCAACGCGTGCAACACCGTCAATCAATACCGTGCAGCAACCGCACTGGCCCTGTGGACTACACCCGTCCTTGAGCGACTGAACACCGCACTCGTCTCGGAGCGCGTCAAGAAGATTTCCTTCTGCAGGAATCGCTACTGACTCGCCGTCAAGAACAATGGTGACCTTCGGCGCATCCTGCGCCTGGGTATCGCCGCTCAGCTGAACGAAGAACCGCAGCCGCAGGTCTTCGCTGCGTTCGGGTTCGTGATGTGGAAACCAGCATCGGTGAGGCTGTCGCTGTAGTCGAGCGATGCGCCTGTCAATTTCTCCGCGCTCTCTGAATCCACGGCGACTTTGACGTCACCGAAGGTGGTGACGACGTCGTTGTCGAGAATTTCTGAGTCGAAATACATGTCGTAGCTAAAGCCCGAGCAGCCGCCGGCCTTTACGGCAATGCGGAGAAACAATTCCTCGCCTGTGCTCTCGTCTGCCAGAAGTTCAGCAACCTTGGCTGCAGCCTTGTCGGACAAGGTGACAGGCACAGGCTTTGATCCGATGTTCACAGTGGTAGCGGTAGTCATGGCAACGACCTCCTCAGGTCCGATCTCTCCTCCGGGCTCCGTGCGACTCGAGCCTGCGAGGTCTCTTTATCGTAGCGAGGAACTGCCCTCATGCGCGCAGCACGCTACTTGGCCAAATTTTCCCTTCCAGCCGTTAGCGTACTGAGTATGGCTTCACCACCTTCCACTCTCGATCTCATCGAAGAAATTCGAGGACGTCTGGCGAGAGTCGTGGATCCCGAGCTCGGTCGAAACATCGTTGAACTAGGCATGGTTGGCGATATCACGGTTAGTCCCGAGGGAGCGGCCAAGATCGAAATTGCGCTCACCACTGCAGCGTGCCCGCTGCGCGGACAGATAGAGAATGACGTCCACCGTGCGATCGAGCGTCTCGACGGCATCTCATCCGTCTCCCTTTCAATGGTGGCCATGGATCCTGTCGCCAAAGCTGCCCTCATGGACACTGCTCGACGTTTTGCCCAAGAAGAGGCACCGCTCACGACAATTCCCCCGCATGCTCGGATCTTGGGGATTTCCTCAGGAAAAGGCGGTGTCGGAAAATCTTCCGTCACGGTCAACCTAGCGATCACGCTTGCTCGACTGGGCCATTGTGTCGGCATTCTCGATGCAGATATCTGGGGATTCTCGGTGCCGCGCCTTCTTGGTCTCGATGGCGGCGTCGAGGCCAAGGCAGGAAAAATGCAGCCTCGCGAGCTTGCCGTCGAACGGGGATCGCTCAAAGTCCTCTCGATGGGCTTCCTCGCCGAAGAGGACACCGCGATCATGTGGCGGGGCTTGCTCTTGAGCAAGGCGCTGCAGCAATTCATCGAAGACGCTGACTGGGGCGACATCGACTATCTCCTCATCGACCTGCCCCCTGGCACGGGTGATATTCAGATGGGTCTGGCCAGACTTTTGCCTCGCACTGAACTGCTCTTGGTGACCACACCACCACTCGCTGCACAGAAGGTCGCCGCTCGGGCAGCGGACATGGCGCGGCGCGGCAACCTCCGCGTGGCGGGCGTCATTGAAAACATGTCGACGTTCACGTGCGCACATGGCGAGTCCTATGCACTTTTTGGTGAAGGCGGTGGACAACGTTTGGCTGACGACCTCGGCGTCGACCTTCTCGGCTCGATACCGCTCGACCCTTCGCTTGTCGCAGGTGGTGATGCAGGAACACCAATTGCCACTGGGGACTCCGCCACAGCTCTTCGATTTCAAGAGTTGGCACAATTGCTGACCGACTCTGTGGCTCCGCTTGGTGCTCGCGGTGGATGCTCTGCTCGCATGCTCGACGCTCTCGATCGCGCCGTTGCGCTGAGCGAACGTGCGTCAAACTAGAGACAGTTAGACCACTTCAAATACCGACTGCACCGTCTGCGCCTCTCTCGCGACGTCGCAGTGAACACGACCCTGGTCAACAAGATGCTGAAGATGTGCGAGCAGAGTCACCGTGGCAACCTCAACTCGCTGCGCTTCAATGGGGCCATAGACCACGCCCACGAGATCTTGCGCTGAGGCGGTACGTGTTTTGTTCAGCGCATCGAAAATCACCGCTTCTCGGTCGTGCCGATGGCGTCGTATGTCGTCAATGGCGTCGTGTGGCTCACCTAGTAAGCGACCATGTCCCGGTGCCAGCATGTGCAAGGACGAACCCAAAGCAGTCAGCGTTTCCAAACTTGCGAGGTAAGAGCTCAAGTCGCCATCGGGTGGTCGAATGACCACGGTCGAACCATGCATCACGTGGTCGCCGGTAAAGCACAATCCCTCTGATGCCAAGAAATAACACAGATGGTTTGACGCATGCCCCGGAGTGTGGAGGACTTGAAGCGATGACGCACCCGAGCCAAGCGTGTCGCCGCCGACAAGCTCGCGATCTGGAACAAAGTCGGGGCCAGGGCCAAAACCGACAAGCGGCGCATCGAAGACTCGACCAAGTGCTTTTGCTCCAGGAGCATGGTCGAGATGGGTGTGCGTCACGGCGATACAACTCACCGGCCTTCCCGCAACAGCAGCGACCAGACGTGCCCGATGCTCAGGAAGATCAGGTCCTGGGTCGAGAACGACGACATCGCTCGTGCCAATGACATAACTATTCGTGCCAGGTCCGGTCATCATCGACGGATTTGGGGCAGTGACGCGAATGACACCGGGGAACAGCTCGCAGAGTGCGCCAACTTCAACCTCAGGTCCACAGCCTCGGTCAGGCAGGGCGCCCGGGGTATTCCTCACGTCGGTGGATTCTCCCAAAGTGCGCGCCGTCTCGCCGCTTCAGGGAATCGACGTGGATCATCAGGGGCGCCCGGAAGGTCTTCGTAGCCAACATCTCCGGGCACCAGCAGCACGGGACCCTCTGGAGATTCAACCATGCGCGGCAAAATAGAAGGAATAGCAGTGAGGGCGCTCGCCCGGTCGCATAACTCCGCTGCCGTTCCTGCGCCGGCAATGAACTGGAGATTTCGGAGTGTGGGAAGCACCATGTCTATTTCGCCCGCACGATGCCGCGCGAACGCGTCCTCTGGCGTCGTCCAAACGACCGCCACAGTTTCGCCATCATCGTGAACTGCAATTTGATCATCGGGAGCACGTGCCACGAAAAAATACGTGTCGAAACGCTTGCCTGCAGTCGTTGGCGTTATCCAATGCGCGTTGTAGTGCAAGGCCCCGAGGTCAAGGATCAGGTCTTCACGCTCGATCCAGTCAGCAAAGCTGAGTTCGCCGCTATTCAAGGCAAGGCGAGCGCTTTGGCGTGCCGAGTTGTCTCCATCGCTGAGTCCGAGTGGAGATCCATCTCGATGCCGAGCCAGCAAGACGCCTGACTCTTCGAACAACTCTCGAATTGCGGCAACCCAGTAGCACAAGGCGTCTTCGGGAACCCCGAGTTGCGCACGGGCTTCGGCTTCACTTCGCCCCGTGCATCGCTCTAAGAGGGCTGGCGACGAGTCAGCTGCATCGACCACACCACCTGGGAACACGTACACGCCCCCCATAAACGATGAGCGCTCACTTCTCTTCACCATAAGGACTTCGAGGCCCTCTGCCCCATCTCGAACGAGGAGCAATGTGGCTGCGGGGCGAAGGGTGGCTGGGGAAGAACTCTCGGTCACCTCCCCGACAGTAGTAGTGATATCAAATTGGTCCCAAAGGTCAACTACGATTCGCCTCGTCAGCGATAGGAAGGGCAGCCGAGATGGCTCAGCAAAACAGCGGTACCGACAAGCAGGCCTCAAAGAGCCAATCACGCTCCGTTGCTCCCACGAAGAGAGCCCCTACAAAGGCATCAAAGCGCACCTCAGGATCAAAGTTGATGTGGGGTGTGGTTGGCGTTGTTTTGGTGGTCGTCATCGCTCTCGTCATCGTGTCCGTGACGAGCGGAAACAGTTCATCCTCGAGTGGCGGCAACGGCTATGAAGCAGCTCCGCAAAGTCTCGTCGATGAGATGACGCAAATTCCTGCTTCGGTCTACAACGCAGTTGGCATTACGTCCTCCGCCGTTCCTGTGACGCCACCAACGGCCACGACGGGCCAGTCATTGCTGACCTACACCACCGCATCAGGCGAATCGAAGCCGGGTGTCTTCTATTACGGCGCCGAGTATTGCCCCTTCTGCGCTGCAGAACGTTGGGCAGTTGTTGCCGCTCTGAGTCGCTTCGGTCCGATCACGGGTCTTGGCTTAACTGCGTCATCGACCTCAGATGTTTACCCGGGCACGCCCTCTGTTTCCTTTGTCAAAGCATCGTTTGGCACAACCGATATTGCCGTCCGGGCCATTGAGGGCTATTCAAACATCCCACTCTCAAACGGACAATCGGGCTACACCACTCTTGAGACGCCGACGCAGGCTGAGAGTGCGATGATCACCAAATACGACTCCACGACCTTTTTCCCCGGTGGCCAAAATGGATCGATTCCCTTTATCAACATTGGGAACCAGTTCTTGGTGTCAGGGTCGAGTTACTCCCCTTCGGTGCTCAACAGTTTGACTCGAGACCAAATCGCTGCAGGTCTCAGCGACCCCAGCAATCCTGCGACGCAAGCCATTATTGCTACCGCCAATTACTTGACTGCATCCATTTGCAAAGTCACCGGAGGCAACCCCGGCAGCGTGTGTAGTTCGAAGGGTGTCATGGCCGCAGCGTCTGCAATGAAGATCTCCTACTAAGCCGCACCATGTCTTCCTCGGACGTCACGACGCCAAAGGCAACACGTCCTGAGGTGCCTCATCTCGCAGTCATTTGCGCGACACAACTCTTAGCGCTTGCGGGACTTGGCATCGCCATCTATCTCACGATTGCGCACTACGTGGGAACTGAAGTCCTGGCCTGTGCTGCCAACAGCGTGGTGAATTGCGAGATTGTCACCACGTCGGCCCAAAGCCATTTTCTGGGAATGCCGGTCTCAGTTCTAGGCTTGGCGTACTTCGTTGTGGCCGTACCGCTCTATTCACCCTGGGCGTGGTGGAGCCGATTCAAATGGCTCCACATTGTCCGACTCGTCTCGGCAATCGGCGGGATGTGCTTTGTCCTGTGGCTATTGACTGCCGAGTTGGTCATCATTCACAAGATTTGTCTGTGGTGCACGGGCGTGCACATCGTGACCTTCTTGCTCTTCGCCCTCACTGTGACCAGTGCGCCCGCAGTCCTTGGCCGCGACGATCTCGTCACGCACTAGGTACCTTGCTCACGTCGCTTTAGCGAACCGAGCGAAGCTCGCTTCCTTGGCGACGCTCAAATTCATTCATGCCGCCCCAAATACCATGAGGTTCTTGAATGCTGATGGCGTACTCAAGACAATCTGTCCGCACTTGGCACTCCGCGCAGATTGACTTAGCGGCTTCTTCTCGCATCGCCTTTTCGTCTTTGCGCTCAGGCGTATTTGGCGGAAAGAACAACTCCGCATACGGTCCTTTACAAGCAGCAAGTCGCTGCCAGTCCTCCACCATTTCAAACATGGCCACCCCCCAGTGGACTGAAGTTTCATCAGTGCGCTCACCGTAGTAAAGAACGAGACGACTCCACAAGCCCGAATTATGAAAAGTTTCGCTTCCTGCGCCGAGGAGCCCTCAAAGCGCCGGTAGCCTCAGGATTGCCATGGAAATCGCCTCATTTGTTGCCGAAGCCAAGGTCAGGATTTTGATAGGCAAGGGTGGGGTTGGCAAGACGACCGTGACCTGTGCGTTGGCTGCCGCCCTTGCTGGCGAGGGGTTTTCCGTCCTCCTTGTCGAGCTTGAGGGACGGCCCGATGTTGCCCAGGCGTTCGGTCGCAGTGGAGAACTCCCCTTCGAGCCTGTGCTCCTCCAGGAAACTTCCTCTGGCGGTCGCGTCGAAGGTCGACAACTTCCCCCCAATGAAGTGCTCGTCGAATACCTCGCCGATCATGGACTGGGGCGCATCTCGAAACGATTGGCGTCTTCAGGCATCCTCGATGTGGTGGCGAGTGCCATACCCGGCATCCGCGACATTCTTGTACTCGGAAAAATTAAACAGCTCTCTAATGAATCGGCAGCCGATGTCGTGCTTGTCGATGCCCCGGCGACTGGTCATGCCGTGACGCTTCTTACGTCAGCGGCCGGCCTCGCCGACGTTGCGCGTTCTGGCCGCGTGCGTCGTCAAGCCGATGAAGTGATCGACATGCTCTCTGATCCGTCTCGCTGCCAGGTAACACTCGTGACGATTCCCGAGGAACTCCCGGTCACCGAAGCGATAGAAGCGGCGTTCCTTGTGGAAGATCGCGCCGGAGTTGCCCTCGGCCCGCTCATTGCAAATCGAGTTGACCGAGCCGCTCCTGCGCTTGCAACTCCAGCACGCAGTGCTGCGCAGAAAGCCAGTCTCGACATCGACTTAGCAACCCTTGATGCCCTCGATCAGGCTGCACGTTTTCAACGGCATCGCGCCGGTGTCGCTGACGAAGCACTGAACAGGCTTCGCACGGAACTTCCTCTTTCCGTCATCGAATTGCCGCGTGTCGCTTCGGCGGTGATTGGCCCGAGTGAACTCGATGAATTGGCCACAGCACTGCGTGCAGGTTTGTTGCGCCTCGGGAGTGTCGAGTGAGCTCGTTATTTTCTGCGGTGACAGATGCCGAGGTCGTGGTCTGCTGTGGTCCCGGCGGGGTTGGAAAAACAACGGTGTCGGCAATTCTGGCCCTCCACCTTGCCGCCCAGGGCAAGCGCGTCTGCGTGCTTACCGTTGACCCCGCTCGCCGACTAGCTGATGCGCTCGGCATCACGGTGGCGGGGAGTGAACCAGTTGAGGTTCCAGGCGTCGTGGGTGGCTCGTGCCACGCACTCATGTTGGACACCGAAGGCACCTTTGACGCTTTGATTGATCGCTACGCGCAGAGTGACGAGCAAGCGACTGCCATCAAAGCAAACCGCCTCTATCGGAGTTTGACCTCCGCGGTCAGTGGGACGCAGGAATACATGGCGATGGAGAAGCTGTACGAGCTCTGCGAGTCCGCGGCCTTTGATGTCGTGGTCGTTGACACGCCGCCGACGCGAAACGCGCTTGACTTGCTCGATGCTCCTAATCGATTGACGTCGTTTCTTGAGAATCGGATCTTCCGCGCGTTACTTGCACCAACCAAAGTTGGCCTGCGAGCACTTTCGGTGGCGACGAAAATGGTCCTTTCTACAATCGGCAAAGTCGCAGGAGCAGAACTCGTCAGCGATGCAGTGACCTTCTTCCAAGCCTTCGCCGGCATGGAGGAAGGCTTTGTCACTCGGGCCGGGGCCATCCATGAGCGACTCCGAAGCCCGAGCACTTCGTTTCTTCTCGTCACCTCGCCGCGAGCTGACGCCATCGCCGAAGCGCAGTTCTTTGCCGATCGACTCAGTGAGGCAGAAATGCGAACCGCTGGAGTCGTGGTGAACCGGGTGCATCCTCGCTTCTTGGACCACGATCTTGACCTCTCACTTCTTGAGGTCCCGGGAGATCTTGGCGTGTTAAGTGCGAACTTGGCCGCAGCGCTTGCGGTGGCAGATTCTGAACACATGGCGGTCAGCGGGCTCATTTCAGCGCTTGCTCCCGCACCCGTGGCCACCATTCCATTGACGGCAGATGACCTCCACGACGTGGCCTCACTCAGAGCCCTTGGCCCTCTCCTTGAGGCCTCGGAGGGATCGATCGATGCCTAGGGCGCGGGGAAGGTAGATTCTTTCTCGTGCACACCATCGTGATTGCTTCTGATACCGCAGCCATACGTCGCGAAGTTCGTAGTGTGATCGAAACTCCCGAGATTGAAATCTTGGAAGCTTCTTCGGGCCCTGAGGCCATTGCACTCGTTCGTGACGGCGAGATTGATCTCGTCATTGCCGACATCCAGATGGGTGCCATGGGCGCCATTGCGGTAACCCTCGAACTTCGTCTCGAGGCTTCGTATGACGCTATCGACCAAGTTCCGGTCTTGATGCTTCTTGATCGTCGTGCCGATGTCTTCCAAGCCAAGCGCAGCGGTGCTGAAGGGTGGCTCGTGAAGCCGCTTGATGGCATGCGTTTGCGCAAAGCGACAAAAGCACTCCTCGCCGGAGAGCGCTACGAGGACCTCACCTATCAGCCAGTTCCTGTGCTGGTCGGTGAGGGTGAGGACTGAGATCGCCGCTGATGTCTGATGAGGGACATCTTGGAGAAGAACCTCGGCGAAAACGTCGCAAAACAAAACGCAACGACAAGCACGAGGTAGAAGCAGCTCCACAGCACAAGGAAATTGCCGAAAACCTTGCGGCGCTCTCTGAGACCTTGGTTCGTGAGGTCATGACGCCGCGAATCGATGTCGAAACTCTGGTCACGCCGGTGTCTGCCGTTGACGTGGCACGAGCTGTTCGTGAGTCTGGGCACAGCTGTTACCCCGTCGTCCTCGATGACCTCGATGACGTCGTGGGCTTGTTGTTTGTGAAAGATCTCTTCCGCGCTGGGAAAGGTGTGTTGTTAGAGCCAGGCGTTACCTTGAGCTCTGTTGAAATCTCGCGGCGAGTCCGGCCTCCGCTGCTCTTGCCCGAGTCGATGGATGTCCTCGAAGCACTCGGAGAGATGCGTTCGGAGCACCGAAGTGTGGCACTCGTCGTCGACGAGCACGGTGGCGTTGCGGGAATCTTGTCGCTCAAAGATCTCTTGGAGCCTCTCGTCGGGGATCTGACTGATGAATTGGCGAGCGCGGAAGAACCTCAAGTCGTGCGCGTCGATGCAGCTCGATGGCTTGTTGATGGACAAATCACACTTGATGACGTTGCCGACGAACTTGGCCTCGTCCTACCAGAGGGGGAATACGTCACGCTTGGAGGATTTCTCTTCGACCTCATGGGCAAAGTGCCCGACGAAGGTGAAGAGGCAGAGATCCCAGGTTGGAGTTTCAAAATCCACTCGATGGAAAAGCGGCGCATCGCTGAAGTTCTCATCCGGCGAGTCACTGATGAAGGTGACACCTCTTCTGAGCAAAGCGACGCCTAGAAACTGATCCTCCAGCGAAGGTCGATCCGACGCTTTCTGTGGGAAGGCACAGCGTTCTTTTCAGTTCCGTAAGGTCACTCAGTGCCCTTCATCAGCTCGGCAAGTTCTCGTTCGTTCAAAGAGAATGTCCGCAAAGCACAACGGCACGGCTCACTGTGGGCTGCTTCTCTCTTGGAACCTCGTCGTACGCCGTGCGCCTCGTCGCTAAAAAAGTCCCTGAAATTTGCACGATGTCGCCTCACGCTCGAGAGATTGCAAAGTGCTACCGTTCGAGAAAGGATGGGAGTTCAGCAGTGAAAAGATTCCGCGCAAGTGTTCTTGGAGCCGCGCTGTGCGCACTCGTAGGCATCTTCTTGCCCGCCATGAGTGCCGGTGCGA
>Ga0164296_1001213_pt1 | contig 28125 bp, 24 predicted proteins | sample GEODES057metaG_FD_113533 | JGI IMG/M metagenome (GOLD analysis project Ga0164296, IMG submission 113533) | Dystrophic lake water microbial communities from Trout Bog Lake, Wisconsin, USA - GEODES057 metaG | ecosystem: Environmental > Aquatic > Freshwater > Lake | place: USA: Trout Bog Lake...
CGAGCACCGGCAGCGAGCTCTGGACGCACCCTGAAGCCGCGTCGCGCATAGCGAAGCGCCGGTGCCAGATCGATTTTCCAGGCGAGCTTGCCAAAGCGTTGATGGAGTTGCCAGAGCCCATCGACCGTACCCGGTACCGCGACCGCGCGAAGACCCACCGTACTCGCATCGGCGATCACAGCACCGCTCGCGTCCAGATACATATCGGCAGTCGCAGCAAGCGGCGCTCGTTCCCGATAATCTAGGAAATACGGCTTACCTTCGAAGTAGACGGTGGCGAAGCCGCCCCCACCGAGATTGCCGGCCTCCGGATAGGTCACCGCCAAAGTGAATGCGATCGCCACCGCCGCATCGATCGCATTGCCGCCATGCTTGAAGATCCACGCCGCGGTATCGGCACCGTATCGATCCGGGGCGGATACCGCAGCATCAGTGGCAGCCCGCGAACACGGACCGACAAGTAGACAAAGCAATACCCATAGTTCCATGGTACGGCGCATCTTTATGGGCGCCTCGCGAATCGTGTTCATGTGCATTCTCATGTCTTGATCGCGCTCGTCTCGCGCAGCCGTTGCCGACCCACCGGAGACATGGCGCTCATTTGCCGGCGGAATAGCCGAAGTCGATCGACAGCGTCGCCCCGGTGATCGCTTTTGCCTCGGGCCGCGCGAGGTACTCGATCAGTGAGGCCACTTCATCGGGCTGGATGAACCGAGCGCGTTCCGGCCCTTGTGGGTAACCTGCCAGGAGTTTTCGATAGTAAGCCTCAGGATCGCCCTGACCGTAGGTATTCGCCTGGAACGCCAGCATCGGGGTCATCACATCTCCCGGACACACCGCATTGACACGCACGCCCGACGGCGCGAGTTCGAGCGCAAGGGCTTTGGTGAACAGAGCAACAGCACCCTTCGAGGCCGAATAGAGTGCCGCACCCGTGTTCCCCTGCACACCGGCATCGCTACACAGATTGATGATGAATCCCGCCGACTGTCGCAACGCACCGATCGCGGCCGCGGCTGTGAAATAGACGCTTTTCACGTTCACATCGAACACAAGATCAAAATCATCCTCGCGCGTATCCTCGGTCGGGCCCTCCCGCCAGATACCCACCGCGTTGATGAGCCCGTCGAGATGACCCTGCGTCGCCAACGCCCAATCGACCAGCGCGACACACTGCTCTCGGGTCCGTAGATCCAACGCTCGCCACGCCGCGCCCGGCAGCCCTTCGCCAAGCTGCCGTAATGCATCCGCGTCGACATCGGTCAGTAGCAGCTGCCAGCCACTCGCGCTGAAGCGACGCGCAACCGCACTACCGATGCCCCCCGCAGCACCGGTGATCAAGACAACAGGTGAGCGATCGCTCATGCCTTGCGCTCGATCATGCTGTTGCCACCATCGACCACAAGCGTCTGGCCCGTCACGTAGGAGGCCGCATCCGAACAGAGGAAGGCGATGGCAGCGGCCACCTCATCGGGCGTACCCGATCGACCGACCGGCGTTGCGAGACCCGCTGCCGCCTCGCCCGCCGTTTGAGAGCCCGTCGCGATCCAGCCGGGGGCCACGGCGTTCACGGTGATGCCTCGCCCCGCAACCTCAAGACACAAGGCACGCGTCATCCCGACCAGCGCCGCCTTCGAGGCGGCATAGGCACTATCGTTGGCAACACCCGCGACGGCTCCTGTCGTGGAGGACACATTGACGATACGACCAAAGCCTCGATGAGCCATGAGCGGCACACAGGCACGGCTCACTAGAAACGCGGTCGTCAGATTGCGCTCGAGCACTTCTCGCCAAACCGACAGCGGGGTGTGCTCGAGGGGAGCGCTCTCGTGCAACACACCAAGCACGGCCATGCCGGCGTTATTGACGAGCAGATCAATGGGACCAGCCTGATCGACCAGTGCTTTGACGGCGTCCTCTTGAGTCAAGTTGGCCACCACGCCGGTCGCCTCGACCCCGAGAGCGTGAAGCTCGCGCACCCGATCCTCGATGCGCGCCGTGGTCGAGGTCAGGATGACCCGATGACCCAGCTTGCCGAGCCAACGCGCGGTGGCGAATCCGATGCCCAGCGGACTTCCGGCCCCTGTGACCAGCACGGTGCGGCGCTGGAAGGCGTGCATCAAACGTCATTTCCGATCAGAGCTCGCATCCCGGTATTATACGGGCAACTCTGGAGAGGCCGAAGCGACGAATCAACTCGGCAACGATCTGAGGACAGTATGCTTCTGGCAACCCAGGAGCGCTCAATGGGCGCCCAAGCCATCATCGGAGCCGTGGAGCATGGACTGGGCTGAAGTGTTCTCAGGCGGTCTGGTCGGCCTGCTGGTCGGTCTCACCGGAGTCGGCGGGGGCTCGCTGATGACACCGGTGCTGGTGCTGTTTTTCGGCGTGCAACCCATGTCCGCCGTCGGCACCGATCTATGGTTTTCGGCGCTCACCAAACTCGCCGGCGCGCCTATCCATCAACTGAAGCAGGCCATCGACTGGCCGGTCGCACGCCGCCTGTGGCTTGGCAGCCTGCCCGCGAGCCTGTGGGCACTGCGATGGCTCGACACCGCGGCGTCCGCGGCACGCCACCGCCGACTGGTGCTCATCGGTATTGCGACGAGCGTACTCGTCGCATCGATCGCGATGTGGGTTAGAAGCTACACCGACGGTCCGGCATCCGGCTCCGGAACCTCCCCCCAACCGATCAGCCGCCGACAGGGCATCGTCACGATCGTCCTCGGTGCGCTCCTGGGTGCGGTGGTCACCCTGACCTCGGTCGGCGCCGGCGCGATCGGCGCGGTGGTACTTGCCTACCTCTATCCCGCGCGCCTTTACCCATCGCGACTGGTCGCGACGGATCTTGTGCATGCGATCCCGCTGACATTGTTCGCGGGCTTCGGTCACCTGATCCTCGGGGACATCCAATTCACCCTGCTCGGCACCTTGCTGCTGGGCTCGATCCCAGCGGTGCTGGCAGGATCCCTGCTGGCCCACCGGATCCCACCCCGGTGGCTACGCCGACTGCTGTCGCTGCTGCTGCTCGCGATAGGCATCCGGATGTGGGTCGGCTCCTGACGCCTGCCCCCACCGCGACCTAAAAGCGGCAGTCTGCCGACCTCCCAGTCGTGGTAGCGTGCGACGATGACATCATCCCTGCTGTGGAGACTGCCCGTGATTCGAACGCTCAAGCTCGCCCCGTTGGTACTGCTGATCGCCTGCTTGCCCGCTCGCGCTTCCGACCTCGTCATTCATGCCGGCACTTTGTTCGATGGTGTCAGCGAGGCCCCACGGACCAACATGTCGATCGTCGTCCATGACGACCAGATCGTGGCGGTTCAGGACGGCTTCGTGAGCGTGCCAGGCGCACGGGTGATCGATCTTTCGAAGCGCACCGTGCTGCCCGGCTTCATCGACGCGCACGTGCATATCGGCGCCCGACTGCCGAGCCGCGCCAATGCCACCGAGGAGTGGCTCACCCACTCCGATCTCGACCGCGCCTTCGAAGCCGTGGGGTTTGCCCGTGAAATGTTGCAGCAAGGGTTCACGAGTGCGCGTGACGTCGGTGGTGGTGACGACACGGTTGCGGTCAAGCATGCGATCGACCGAGGCATCGTCTCGGGTCCTCGCCTGTGGGTATCGCTGGAACCGCTCGGTCCTACCGCAGGTCATGGGGATCCGCACAATGGCGTGGATGCAGCCCTGAGCCATGCCGGCTGGGACAACGGCAAGGTGGATTCGGCGATTGAAGCCCGCTTTCGCGTGCGGGAGCACAAGCGTCGCGGCGCGGATCTGATCAAGATCATGCCCTCAGGAGGCATCGCCTCGACCGGCGATGATCCGCGTCAGCAGCTGATGACGGACGACGAGATTCGCGCCACGGTGGAGACGGCCCACGCGCTCGGCATGAAGGTCGCCGCTCACACCTATCCCTCGGGCGCCATCGACAGTGCGGTGCGCGCAGGGGTGGATTCGATAGAGCACGGCTCCTTCGCCTCGGCCGATACGCTGGCACTGATGAAGTCCCACGGCACCTTCCTCGTACCCACTTTGGCGGTGTTCGAGGTCTACTACCAGGCAGCGCACGATCATCCGGAGCTACTGGCGCCCGGCACGGCTGCGAAGGAACTCGCGAACGATGTGCTCCCGAAGAAGAACCTGCCGCTCGCCATCAAATCGGGCGTGCGCATCGCGTATGGCACCGATCTTGGGGAGGGCGACCATTCGCTCGAGTTCAGGCTGTTGACGGAGAACGGCCTCAGCGTCTCGCGGGCGATCATGAGCGCGACACACGAGGCTGCCGTATTACTTGGCGCCGAGGACCGAATCGGTAGCGTGAAGGCGGGTCACTACGCCGATCTCGTGGCGCTCGAGGGTAATCCGCTCCAGGATACGACCCAGTTTGGTCGCGTGCATTTCGTGATGAAGAATGGCGTGATCGTGCGCCACGAGGGCAAAGCCACGGACGCCGCGCGATGATCGCGCCACGACGAGCCCGGTCGTGACGCTTCTCAGCATGCTCGAAGGCCAGCTGGCCTTCGGGCTCACCCCACTGCTCGATGGCGCGAGCTTCACGCTGACCGCCGGCGAACGTGTCGGTCTGATCGGCCGCAACGGCACGGGCAAGTCTTCGCTCCTCAACATCGTCGCTCGACGCGCGAATCTGGAAGAAGGCAAGTTGCAGTGGCGTACCGGTCTCACGGTCGCAGTCGTCGAACAGGAGCCGCTGCTCCCCGATGCCGAGACCATGCTCGAGAGTTTGCGGGTACGGGGAGATTTCGAGGACCACGCCGACGAGCGTCAGCGCTGGCGCATCGAGGCTCGCCTGATCGAGTATCTGGACCGTTTCGGACTACCCACCGACCTCTCGCCACAACGCGCTTCGGGAGGTGAACGCAAGCGGGGGGCCCTTGCGCTGGCACTCGCCCTCGATCCGGAGGTCTTGCTGCTCGATGAACCGACCAACCACCTGGATGTGGATGCGATCCGCCTGCTCGAGGATCTGTTGATCGAAGGTCCGAGCGCCATGTTCGTCACCCACGACCGGTCCTTCCTCGACCGGGTCACGACCCGCATCATTGAACTCGATCGTGGCTACCTGCGCTCGTATCCCGGCAATTTCACGGCCTATACCGAGCGCAAGGCCAGCGAGCTTGCCGCTGAGAAAATCGCCAACCGCAAGTTCGACAAGTTCTGGGCGCAGGAAGAAGCGTGGATACGCCGTGGTGTCGAGGCGCGCCGCACCCGTGACGAGGGTCGCGTGAAGCGTCTCGAGAAGCTCCGGCTTGATCGTGCTGCGCGCCGCGAGCGGCAAGGCAACGTCAAGCTCGCGATCGACGCTCGGGAGCGCTCCGGCAAGCTCGTGGCGGAACTCAAGCAGGTCGCCAAGCGCTTTGGCGAGCGTGCGGTGGTCGCCGATCTGTCGATGAGCGTCATGCGTGGCGACCGCATCGGGATTTTGGGGCCGAATGGCGCCGGCAAGTCGACCTTGATCAAACTAATCCTCGGCGCACTACCGCCCGATGAAGGCAGCGTTCGTCTCGGTACGCATGTCCAGGTCGCCTATTTCGATCAGATGCGCGATCAACTGGATCTTGACCGCAGCGTTGCGGAAACGATCAGTCCCGGTTCCGACTGGATCGAGATTGGTGAACAACGCAAGCACATCTCGAGCTATCTGGCGGATTTCCTTTTTTCGCCGCAACGCGCCGGTACCCCGGTACGCGCCCTCTCGGGTGGCGAGCGCAATCGCCTGCTGCTCGCGCGACTCTTCGCACGGCCCGCGAATGTTCTGGTACTCGACGAGCCAACCAATGATCTGGATATCGAATCACTTGAACTACTCGAGCAGGCGATCCAGGACTTCACCGGTACGGTACTGCTCGTGAGTCACGATCGAGTCTTCGTCGACAACGTCGTCACCCAAACGCTTGCACCGTTGGGAGCAGGCGCTTGGAAAGAGTATGTCGGCGGCTACACCGACTGGCTGGCGCAACGACCAAGGGTAGGCGGCTCGCCCACACCTCCGGCGAATGAGTCGCCAAGCACCCCCTCGGTCGCGAAACCCGCGGGCAAGGCACGGCTGTCCTTCAAGGATCAGCGTGAACTCGACGGCATGGCGGCCGAGATCGAGGCGCTTGAGGGCGAACAGCGCCTGCTGACGGAACGACTCTCGGCGCCGGACTATGCCCGTCGGGAGCCCGTCCAGTTTGCGAAGGACGGCGGACGAATCGCTGCCATTGAAGAGCTGTTGCTCACCAAGCTCGAGCGTTGGGATGAGCTTGAGGCGATGGCGAACCGCACCAAGCGACCCGACGAACGCGTAAAGACCCGCTGACGTCGGTCAAAACCAGTTGAAATTGAAGCTGACGCTCACCCGCTCCTGAGACGAGCGGTTGGGCGGGACCTCGTGACGCAACCAGCTCTCGAACAGAACGATGTCACCGGCGCGCACTGGCATCGTCACCCAAGGCGAGTGCCGACGACCCGCCGCATCGTGCCGAGGTGGCGCAGCCATCATGCGATCGAGACGCGGGTCCTCGAGCTTGAGACCAGGACAACCACGAGGTGTACGGACGTAGTAGGTACCACTGATCGTCGACAGCGGATGCAGATGCAAGCTGTGTACGACGCCGGTAGGCATCACGTTTGCCCAGCAATCGGTCATCACCAGTGGCCGCGCCCCGGTATCGAAGCCCAGTTCCTTCGCAAAGCGATCGACGTGGCGTTGCAGGCGTCGCTCGAGTGCTGCGAAGGTCGGTGAACGATCCTGCATCCGGCTCGCCGACCCGTAGGAGGTATAGCCCCCGGGGTAGTTGTCTCGTGACCAGTGCTGTCCAGCACGATCATCCAGCATCAGTTGTTCGATCTCACGCGCAATCTGGCGGTTGAACGCCGTCAGACCCCGACGCATCAACGGCGCGGAGTACACCAGGGTTGGAAACACGCTCTGTAGGGCCATGGCCGCATTATGGCTGATCGGGAACGCTCGACCCAGTCCCTATTCGGGCTATGATCCGCGCTCGGTTCAATACTCGCGAGGAGACGACGATGGGCGTTCTGCAGGACAAGGTATGCGTGGTGACGGGTGCGGCCGGCAGCATCGGTCTGGCGAGCATTCGCAAGTTCCTGGCCGAAGGCGCCAAGGTCATGCTGGTGGATCGCACCGAAGATGGCCTGCGTCAGGCCGTCGAGGGCTTGCCTGCCGATCGCGTGGCGTGGCGGGTCGGGGACGTGCGCGAATCGGCCTCCGTACGAGAGTTCATCGAGGCGGCTGTCGCGCGCTTTGGACTGATCGACGTGCTCTTCAGCAATGCCGGCAATTCAGGCGTCATCGCGCCGCTAGAAGAGTATCCGGAAGAGGTCTTCGATGACGTCTACCGGGTTCATGTGCGTGGCGGTTTTCTGGTCTGCAAATACGGCATCCCCAAGATGAATGACGGCGGCAGCGTGATCATCACCTCGAGCGTCGCCGGCCTGAGAGGCGATCGAGGCGTCTATGCCTACATCACAGCCAAGCATGCCCAGGTGGGCCTCATGCGCTGCATGGCCAAGGAAGGCGCAGCCCGCAAGATTCGGGTCAACACACTGCATCCGGGGCCGACCCAAAATGCCTTTCAGGACGACATCGAGGAACGCCTCACCAAAGTGATTCATCAGGATGCCGGCAAATTCTTCGACGACATGATCCCACTTGGCCGCCATGCCACCCCCGATGAGATCGCCGCCTGTGCGCTCTTTCTGGCGTCGCCGCAAAGCAGTTACGTCACGGGGAGCCTGCTGGTCGCCGACGGCGGGATGTCCGCCTGACCAAAACGGTCAGAGGTCAGATCGCCGTCTGCCCACCGTCCATGACGAACACCTGTCCATTGGTGAACGAGGCCTCCGGCGAACACAGGTGCAGAATCATGCCGGACATCTCATCGGGATCCGCCGCGCGTCCGATCGGACTCGCCGCGTAGAAGGCTTCCATGAACGCCGCATCGTGGAACCATTCCTCGGTCATCGCGGTACGCACAAGCCCAGGCGCGATCGCATTCACCCGTATACCGGCACGCGCGTATTCGATCGCGGCCGATTTGGTGAGCCCAGCCACCCCATGCTTGGCCGCGATATAGGGTGCCATCGTGGGATTGGCGATCACTGCGCCCACGGAAGCGGTGTTGACGATCGCGCCGCCGCCGTGCGCCAGCATGTGACGGATCTCCGCCTGCATGCACAGAAACACGCCCTTCAGGTCAACGGCGATCGTTCGATCGAAATCCTGCTCGTCGACCTCGGCAAAGAGTTTGGGCGGTGGCAGGATGCCAGCATTGTTGAGCGCCGCGTGCAGACCGCCAAAGTCCCTCACCGTACGCGCCACCAACGCGTCGACCTCGGACTTTTGAGACACGTCGGTACGTTGCCAATCCGCCCGCCCGCCTGCCTTTCGGATCGCGCTCACGGTATCGTTTGCCCGCTCATCAAGATCACCGATCATCACGGCGGCACCGGCCCTCGCGAATCGCAGCGCGGCAGCCCGCCCAATACCCGTCGCCCCGCCTGTCACCAAGACAACCTTGCCGTTGTAGTGCATCCGCTGTACTCCCAATCAGACTCTCGGATAGGACTCAGCCTAGTTCATCTGGGCCGCTCCACGCCATCCTCATCGACGGCGTCCCACGGCGATGAATAGAAGTCCAGGCGACCCATCGATGGTGCGGCGCAACGAGAGGGGTCGTCGGTTCATTGGTGGGCTATACACAATTCACCGGTCAACGCGACGGAGCGTCGTCGATCACGCACGCTCGCGATGAGAACACCCACACCTCAGGGGAAACACATGAAGCTCGATGACAAAGTAGCCCTCATCACCGGCGGTGCCGGAAACCTGGGGATCGCCATCGCTCGCCGCTTTCTCGAGGAAGGAGCCCGCGTCCTCCTGGTGGGACGCGGTGAGGCCAAGATGGCGGCGGCGGCACGCGCACTCGGCGATACGACCCGTGTGCGTAGTCTGGTAGCCGATGTCACTGCCTCGAAAGAGGTCGCCGCCTACGCACAAAATGCACTCGCTGCCTTCGGGCCGATCGACATCTTCGTGAACAACGCCGGCGTCGAAGGGCCCAATGCACCGATCACGGAGTTTCCGGAAGACGAGTTCGATCGTGTGATGCAGGTCAACATCAAAGGCGTGTTTCTCGGCATGAAATATGTCTCTCCGGTGATGCGCGAGGGCGGCAGCGTGATCATCATGTCCTCCATCGCGGGGCTGATGGGCAGTGGAAACTTCATCGCCTACACGACGAGCAAGCACGCCGAAATCGGCATCATGCGGGAGGCCGCGATCGAACTTGCACCCCGTCGCATCCGGGTCAACACGCTGAATCCCGGATTCGTCGAAAGCGACATGCTGTATCGGATCCTGCGACGCATGATTCCCGGAAAGACCGACCAGGAACTGCGCGCGCTGGCGGTCAGCCGCATACCTCTCGGTCGTTGCGTCGAGGCCGATGAGATCGCACGCATGGCGGTGTTTTTGGGGAGCGATGACAGCCAAATGGCCACGGGTCAGACCTTCGTGGTCGATGGCGGCACTTTGCTGCAGTGAAACATTGCTCCGCGTAAGTCGTTTTGTGCCTCCCGAGGCGAGACGAAATGCACCGTCGGTCGACCGTCCGATGATGCAAAACCCTACCGTTGAGGCACACTACAAAAACTGAATCGATGGTGGCACGACCGATCGATAGACCGAGGGGGTTCATATGAATCGACGCGACTTCGTTCGTACAGGCACTACGGTGGCGGCACTGGCCTCGCTCTCCACACTGGCGATGATGCGTTCGTCCCTGGCCAACCCGGCAACGCTCGGACCGATCACCATCGACACGGCAGTCATCGATGAGCGCTTCCTCGAAAGCCGCGCGTTCGGTCATGTGGCGCAACAGCTCGGTGCGAGACTCTTGACCCTCCGCGGGGATGTCACTGCACTGTGGCGCGACACGCTCGCTCCACGCATGGCGGGCGGTGGTGGTGCGATCGCCGGCATGACCTCCATGGCAACCTTGCTGTGCATCGAACAGCTCGCGAAAGATCACTGGTGGAAAGTGGTCACACGCATCGACCATATCCCAGCCACGCAGGGCACGGTGAGTCATCGCATCGATGGCCATGCCCTTGCGGCAGACCGGGCGGGCACGATGATCCAGGGGGGCACGGGTTTCGCTGCCGGCCTTGCCAACACGCTGCTCTCACATCACAAAAGCGCCACCGCCGCACGCGTCCAACGTGTCGTCGAGGATACGGCTCGACTATCCGCCGAGGCACGTCGACAGCCGCTGGTCTCGTGGGTCATCTCGGCCTGATTCAAAAACCGTAGCGATCTGAAACGATCGTCATTCTTGTTTGAGGGGAAAACCGTGAGAGTACCGCCAGGAGTCAGCTCATCCGATTTTGCAAAGGCACTTGCTGCCTTTGAGCGGATCGTCGGCAAGGAATGGGTCTTCACCTCCGAGGAGGATGTCGATCTGTACCGCGATGCGTTCTCGCCCTTCATGGGTGAGCCTGAGGAACGCATCGCCTCCGCGGCGGTCGCACCCGTCACGACCGAGCAGGTCCAGGACATCGTCCGTATCGCGAATCAGTACAAGATTCCGCTTTACACGATTTCCACGGGCAAGAACCTGGGCTATGGCGGCTCGGCGCCCGCCTACTCGGGCAGTGTCGTCCTTGATCTCAAGCGGATGAACAAGATCATCGAGGTCAACGAAGCGAACGCCTACTGCATCGTCGAACCCGGGGTCAGCTATTTCGATCTCTACAACTACATCCAGGAGAAGAAACTCAAGGTGTGGATCGACTGCCCGGACCCCGGCTGGGGCAGCGTGGTCGGCAATGCGATGGACCGTGGCGGCGGCTATACGCAGGCCAACTATCGAAATCACTTCGATTCGCACTGCGGCATGGAAGTGGTTCTGCCGAACGGCGAGCTGATGCGCACCGGCATGGGCGCCATCCCGAACGCGGCGACCTGGCAGCAGTACAAGTCGGGAGTAGGCCCATGGATCGACGGGATCTTTTCCCAGTCGAACTACGGCATCGTCACCAAGATGGGGTTCTGGCTGATGCCAGAGCCCGAAGCCTATCTGCGCGGCACGATCAGCTGCATGAACTTCGACGATTTGAGCGCGATGGTCGAGACGCTGAACTTCCTCGAGAACTCCCGCATCACTGCGGGATTTCCGGATCTGGGCTCACCACTGCTCGGTTACTCGCCGGTCGGCCAGGTACAGCTGTTCTTCGAGAGCGGCACCAGCATGAGCGAGGAGCACATGAAGCTGCTCGCAACGGTCAAGGATGGCCGGTCGCCTGAGCTTGAAGCCTTTGGACGCCAACACAACATTCCCTGCTGGCAGGTGTGGCTCAGTTTTCATGGGCCGATGGAGGTCATCGAAGCGCAATGGCAGGCCTCGATCCGACACTTCGCGAAGATCAAGGGCACTCAGGCCAAGGTGGTCGACAAAACACACCTGCCGATTAATCCGGCGGATGCCTCCAAGTTTCACGAGCCGGAGCTGGGTATTCCGGCGCTTCGCGCGTTCTCGATCGGCGCGCGCAGCCCCTACAATCCGACCCCTTCCAAGGGTCACATGTGGTTCTCACCGATCATTCCAAGAACGGGGCAAGCCATCATCGACGCCAACCGGGTCTTCAGCAAAGCCGCCCGCGAACTGGATATGCCGCTCTTTCGTACATTCACCCTGCCGGCATGCTTCTGGGAGCGCTCGTTTATCTTCATTCTCGCAACACCGGTGACGACGGACCCCGCCACCAACAAGAAATACCGCGAGGGCTTCAAGAAACTGATTGCGATCGGTGGTGAACATGGCTGGGGCGAGTACCGGACCGCGCCGGTGTTCCAGGAAGCAGTGGTCGACGTCTACTCGTTCAACAACCATGCCCTGCATCGCTTCCATGAGACGCTGAAGGATGCGATCGACCCGAACGGCATTCTGTCGGCGGGTCGCTACAACATCTGGCCCAAGCACCTGCGGGGTAAGCAGTCATGAGAAACAGAACGACACGCCACGTGGCCTCCATCGTCATGGGCGGCCTCGCCGCCGTTGCCGTCATGGCGCCGTCCCTGAGCCTCGCCGATACCGGCGTCGAACATGTGCAGGGGAAGGCCGTCTACACCAAGTGGTGTGCGCCCTGCCACGCACCCGGCATCATTCATCCAGGCACTCACGCACTCGAGACCAAATATCAAGGCGTGAAATCCGGCGTGATCCTCGAGTGGAAGGACCTACCTGCTTCCTACGTCGAATACATGGTGCGTCATGGCATGTCGGTAATGCCGCAGTTCAGGAAGACCGAGATCACCGATAGCGAACTCAAGGCGCTCGCGGCGTATCTGTCCAGAAACACGCCCTGACACGGTTTCCGAAGCCGTGTCGACCGTGGCATTCTCTTAATTCACTCGCTCAGGCAGCCCTCCGGCTGCCTAGCGGGGTCGTCACGGTGTGCCAAGTCCCAGGGCGCGGATCGCATTCTCCTTCAGAATGAGGTCGTGCACCTCCGGCTTGAAGGCGGCTTCCTTGAAATCCTTGATCCATCGATCAGGGGTGATCAGGGGGAAATCAGAACCGAACAGCATCTTCCGCTTCAGCTGCCCATTGGCATACTGAATGAGCTGCGGCGGGAAGTACTTCGGTGACCAGCCGGACAGATCGATGTAGACGTTTTCCTTATGCAGACACACGGACAAGGCCTCATCCTGCCACGGCCACGAGGGGTGCGCGATGATGATCCGCATGTCCGGAAAATCCACCGCCACATCGTCCACATGAATCGGGTTCGAGTACTTGAGACGCATGCCGCCGCCGCCGCGCATGCCGGTGCCGATCCCTGAATGTCCGCTGTGAAAGATCGCCGGTAGCTTGTGCTCGGCGATCACTTCATACAGCGGGTACGCAAGCCGGTCGTTCGGGAAGAATCCTTGCGTGGTCGGATGGAACTTGAATCCCTTGACACCGTGATTCTTGATTAGATCGCGCGCCTCACGCGCCCCCATCTTGCCCTTGTGCGGATCGATGCTGGCAAAAGCCAGCATGATGTCGCTGTTCTCGCGCGCGGCATCCGCCACCTCGGTGTTCGGAATCCGCTTTGCACCCAGCGCGCTTTCCGAATCCACGGTGAACATCACCAGACCGATCTTTCGCTCGCGGTAATAGGCGACGGTCTCGGCAATCGTCGGTCGCTTGCCGGCCTTGAAGTACTTGGTAGCGGCATCCTCGTACTCTTGCCAGACCTCGTCGGTCGGCTGACGACAGGACACCTCAGCATGGGTGTGGACATCGATCGCCACGAGTTCATTGATGTTCATCAGCAGATTCCTTTAGCTTCGCGTCTGTTCCCATTGTGCAATCGATCGCCCCTCGCGCACCAGCTGTACCAGCAGCGGCGCAGGCTCCCAGTGCATCGGACCAAAACGGTCGCGGTACTTGAGGATGCCATCATGCAGAGTCTTGAGCCCGATGAGCTCGGCGCAGAACATCGGTCCACCGCGGTAGCGTGGGAAACCGTAACCGGCCGCCCATACCACGTCGATATCGCTCGCGCGGATCGCGATCCCCTCCTCGAGGATCCGGAACCCTTCGTTGATCAACGCATAGACACAGCGCTCGACGATCTCCTCGTCGGTGTGCTCGATCGGCGTGATCCCAAGACGCGTCGCGGCAGCCTTAAGAAGCGCCAGCGCCTCCGGATCATCGTGTCGGGTACGATCCCCCGGCAGATACCGGTAATAGCCCTTGCCGGTCTTCTGGCCGAGTCGCCCCGCCTCATAAAGCGCCACATCCGCCTGATAGTAGGTCGGATCGGGGGGATAGCGGTCGGCATTCGCGCGGTGAACGTTGACGCCCACATCGACACCCGCCATGTCGAATACGGCGAGGATGCCCATCGCCATACCCCAGGTCTCGAGTGCCGTATCCACCTGTCGCGGGGTTGCGCCCTCCAGCACGATGCGCTGGGCTTCACGCGCATACCCTTCCATCATCCGATTACCGATGAAGCCATAGCAGACGCGCGCCAGCACCGGTGTCTTGCGGAGCGGTTTCGCGAGATCGAGCGTGGTGCGGACCGCCTCGGCGGAGGTGTGGTCGGTGCGTATCACTTCCAGCAGCGGCATCACATTGGCCGGCGAGAAGAAATGCATGCCGATCACATCCTGTGGTCGCTGGGTGACCTTGGCGATCTCGGCGATATCCAGCGTCGAGGTGTTGGTGGCAAGCACTGCACCGGGTTTGGCGATCACATCGAGCTTCCTGAAAATCTGTTGCTTGAGATCGAGACTTTCAAAGACCGCCTCGATGATCACATCCGCCTGACCGAGATCCTCATAGGCGAGAGACCCAGTGATGAGCGCCATGCGCGTCGCCTTGTCGGCCTCCGTGATGCGACCGCGTTTCACCATGGAGTCGTAGGTTTTCCCCATCACGCTCAACCCACGCTCGAGAGCCTCCCGGGTCGTATCCAGGACCGTGACCGGAATGCCTGCGTTCGCGAAACAGATAGCGATCCCGCCGCCCATCGTGCCGGCACCCACAACCCCGGCAGAGGCCACTTTGCGCCCCGCGACATCGCGTGGCAGATCCGGAACCTTGCGGGTCTCGCGTTCGGCGAAAAACACATGGATCAAGGCGCGCGCCTCGTCCGTGACCTTGGCGACGTTCGCCTGCTCGGTCTCATAAAGGAGCCCGTCCTCGAAGCTCATCGGCAAGGAATGCTCGACGACTTCGATGGCATGCAGGGCGGCATTGCGGTTGGGGTACTGCTTGCGTGCCGACGCTCTCAGACGTTCGAAGATCTCCGGAGTCGCGCTGGCGGGATCAATCGACCGATCGCAGGTCCGACGGGGACCTTTGCCCGACTGCAGAAGCGAGCTGATGTAGGCGAGTGCGCCCGCACGCAACTCACCCGGAATCTCCGCATCGAGGATGCCCATGGCGAGCGCCCCCGCCACGTCGACGGGACGGGCACTCAGGATGAACTCGAGGGCTTTGTCCGCCCCGATCAGTCGTGGCAGGCGCTGGGTGCCACCGGCACCCGGGAAGATCCCGAGCGTGACCTCCGGAAGCGCGAAACGCGTCCCGGGACTGGCAATGCGGTAGTGCCCAGCCAACGAGAACTCAAGACCACCCCCCAAGACCGTGCCATGCATCGCGAACACCACGGGCACCGGCAACTGCTCGTACTGGCGGAAGAGATCCCGATACTCGGCTTCCTTCGGAGGCCCCGAGAATTCACCGATGTCGGCACCCGAAAAGAAGGTCGACCCTTCACAGAGCACCAGCACCGCACGCACCGCCGCATCCGAGCGAATCGCCGCGACCGCATCGAACATGCCGACGCGCACGGCTGCCGTGATGGTATTGACCGGCGGATTGGCCACCGTGACCACGGCAACCTCACCAACCCGTTCCCAGCGGACGATCGGATGACTCATGACTGACTCCCTGTGACTGAACGTATGCGAGGAGGTGTCGGCACCGCCTGCAGATGACTGAGTGTGTCGAGCGCCGAAAGGAGATTCTTTCGGCCTTCAACGCCCAAAAGACGTGTGATCCGCGCCTCATGGTCCTGTTGCGCCTCGCGCGCGCGCATCAGCAAGCGCTCGCCGGCGGGCTTGAGGTGGAGGCGATTGACCCGACGATCGGCCGGACACGGCTGGCGGCTGACCAGCCCCTCGCGCTCCAACTGATCGAGCAGCGGCACCAAGTTGGCACGCTTGATGGACAGCGACTCACCCAACTCAGTCTGGGTAAGGCCCGGGTTGCCACGAATCACCAGCAGCACCCCATATTGACCCGGTCGGGTCATTGGCACCTGCTGCGAGGCCATGAAGTCGGCGAAGACGGCAAGCTGCGCGCGCCTCAGCATGTAGCCAACCTGTGACTCGAGCTCCGCCGTATCCGGCAGAGACGTCAGGGCGAGGGTGGCAGGATGACGGGCCATGGCGCGTGTGGATCCGAGCGTTGCGATCGGTTTGTTATGAATCATAACAAATATCACCGCGCTCCACCAACCCCGCCCGCTCACTGGGAATGCGCTCGCACAGGCCAATCGTTGCGGTCTCGACACCCTACCGCCGGTGATACCGGCCTTGCCGGCGGTGTCCGCGCCTACCTAGCTACCTGAACGCTCGTACTTGACCAGAGAATCGGTCATGACCAACCACGGCAGTTTCTCGGCCCAATGCACATGAAACGTTGGCGGATAGTCCGATGGCCGATCAAAGGTCGCGGCATAGAGATGAATTTCATTCGGCCATCGCACAGACCGGTAGGACAAAGGACTGCCGCAAGCGGCGCAGTGACTTCGCTCAACACCCGGCGACGAACTGAAGAGACGTCTCGCAGCGCCCCTGAAGACCACCGAGCCCTCGTTGAAGCCCACGAATGCCGCCACCGGCGATCCCGTCGCACGACGACAGCTGTTGCAATGACAATACGCACTCCAAAGCGGCGCACCGATGACGACGAATCTCACCGCTCCGCAAAGACATCCCCCGACATCATCCGAAACGGCCGTCATGCGATGAGCCGCCTTGACCTTATCCTTGCAGTGAATGCGCACTTCTCATTCAAAGGAGCAGTCTCCGCGGATCGACTGACGACCTTGATCGGCTTGCCAGTAGAGTCGAGCCATGCTCACTCCCGAGAACCATCAGACCCGCTCGATCGATCTGCAGTGGCAACAGCGCTCGAATCACCGTGCGAAGTGAATTCCCAATACCCGGCAAGGTGACGGAAGGCTCATGCATCGTGTCAACGATGGCATCACATGTGTGGGCTCTGGTTCAATAGGGGGCGGCGACAAGACGCACCGCGGCGCGCGCCGCCCCATCCGCCCGTCAATCGCGTGTCGCGCCGGTAAGCGCCACCCGTGACAGCAGCACAGCACCCACCGCCGAGCCCACACTCATGAGCATGGACACCGTCGCCAGACCGTGACCCGCTTGGAACAACATGCCGGCAATGATCGGCGCCAATACCGAGGCCCCACGACCGACGCCGACTGCAAAACCCGTGCCGGTCGCTCGCACATCGGTCGGAAAGGCGCGCGCCAGCACGCCGAAGATGCCCACCACCCCACCATTGGTGCAAAACCCTGCGGCCGCACAAACGAGTGACAGCCCGGCGAGCGAGGTCTGGCCGCGACCGAACCATGACACCAATACGGTCGACCCGAGCAACAGCAACATCGTCAGACGCTTGATTCCGAACCGAGCGCTCAATAGCCCAAGCACCGCCCCGCCTGAGGCCCCGCCGACATTTGCCCATACCAGCACGCCCGCCGCCTCGGCAGGCGCATAACCCATGTCGACGACAATCTTCGGGACCCACTTGATGATGAAATAAAAACTGGTGATCTGTAGAAAATAGATGCTGGTAAGCAACACGGTGGTCGCCAGCCGCGATGGCTTGAATATTGCAAACAGCGGTACCGCACTCGCAGGTGCCAGCGGTACCGGCAGCCGCTCGACGGAGGCGTAGCCCAATCGATGAAGCGTTCGATTGACCTTCTCGAGCGCTCCAGGCGGTCGGCGCTCGAGCAGCCACGCCACAGACTCGGGTAAACCGAAGAACACCGCCGGCAAGAACGCAGCCGTGAGACCCGCGCCACAGACAAACACCACCCGCCAGTCGCCGCTTCTCAGTACCAGCGCGGCAAGCAAGCCACCTGCCACGGCGCCCAGGGGGTAACCGATCGCCATCATCGCGACCGACAGATCGCGACGCCGATCGTTGGAGAACTCGGTCGCGATCGCATTGCCGGCAGCCACCATTCCACCGATACCCAGACCCGTGACGACCCGCCACAGACACAACGCCACCAAGCTGTTGACCAAGGAGACCATCGCCATACCGAGCGTCATCACGCCAAGACAGCAAAGCACCGCCGGTCGTCGCCCGAAGCGATCCGCCGCGCCACCGAGCACGACCGAGCCAAAGCCCATGCCGAGAAGCTCCATCGACAGCACGACGCCGAGTTGCGCCCGGTCGATCCCCCACTCTCGCGCGATCCCCGGTGAGGCAAAACTGATCGCCAGCACATCGTAGCCATCGATGGCGATGAGCCCGACCGACAAGGCCACGACCCACACCTGCATGGGTGTCATGGCACGACTGGCGAGCCATCGCCGCGGATCCGGGATGCCGGTTGGCAGGTTCATCGTCGCAAGCGCTCGCGGGTCACACGTGCTCGGATAGTCGCGCGAGGATGTCTAGGAGCTGCCGCCGATCATCGACACCCAGCGTTCGAGTGAGCTTGGCCTCATGCGTCCGATGTCGTTCAACCGCCTGATCGAGGAGCCGATCACCGGCCCGGGTCAGCCCCAACTGGTAAGTGCGCGCATCGTTGGGCGAGCGTGACCGTAGCACGAGCCCACGACGCTCCAGATCCGCAATGATCGCCACGAAATTCGCCTTCTCGATACCAAGGGCTGTCGAGATGTCCGTCTGACTGGACCCCGGCTGCTCGCGAATCAGCGCGAGTACCCCGAACTGCCCAGGCCGTAATCCAAGATCAGCCAGCTTTTCGTTGAAATCAGCCAACACCGCTTGCTGAGCACGACGCAAGGCAAAGCCAAGCACCTCACCCAGGGGCCGCGCCTCGACGCCCTCCGTCAGGGGCTCGCGACCGACTCGAGCCCGCGGACGCACGGCGGCTGGTGGCGATGCCTTCCCTGTGTTGCCTGACGACAGATGCGTGGAACCCATGGGTCCATCATGCAGGTCGTACAGTGCAAAACTCGACAGTGAGCGACATCCCGAGCGTTCGATCACCACAAAGTCATGCTGCAGCGCGTCAGAAATAGGCCGGATTTTCAAATAGTAGTCATAAAGGGAAAAAATTGGTGCCCACGAATGATTGTCGAGTACAACTAAATCCGACACGGGGGAACACTCGTGAACAGACTGGACATGCTGAGCCCGGGGGGGATCGACGATGACGAATATTGAATCTTTCACGACGGTCGGTATGGACTCGCGTAGGAAACTCGCGTTCTGGAACGATCGGGCCTGCGAAAGTTTCTCCCCGCTCGTCTCCGACCCACTCGATCTACGCAATTTCAACGGATCGATCACCCGCGCCACTGTCGGCGATCTGTTGATCGCCGAGGTCTACTCCGAGGCGCAGACCGTTCGCCACTCGCGCAGCCACGTGACCCGCACCCGAAGCGCCATGTTCTTCCTGCACCTGATGCTCGAAGGGGAAAGCATCAACCGTCAGGACGGGCGGGAAGCACACCTGTCCCCAGGCGACTTCGCGCTCTGCGACAGCACTCGCCATTACGAGCTGGTGCTGCCGGCGAGCAATCGCATGTTGGTGGTCGGGATACCCGACAACCGCCTGCGCCGGCACATCGCCTGCCCGGAAAGCCTGGTGTCCATCCCGATGCGCGCCCATGAGGGCGTCTCCTCGCTGCTGTCGAGCTTTCTCAGGAACTACTGGACCGAGTGCACCCGACAGCTCGAGGATGCCGCTGCCAACCGCGTGACACTGGCGATCCTAGATCTGCTGGGTGCGGCGTATGCGGATGTTCCGCGCGTCCAGGCCGATCGTTCATCGCTCGCGACCGCACACCGTATTCGGATCATCAACTTCATCGAAGCCAATCTGAACGATCCGGATTTGACACCGACCCGGGTCGCCGAAGCCTGCAAGATGACGCCGCGCTACCTGCATCACTTGTTCTCGGAGGAAGAGGAGACCGTGTCGCGCTATATCCTCCGACGTCGACTCGAGGCGTGCTCACAAGCCCTCGTCTCGCAAGCTCAGCGGGGCCGTACCGTGACCTCGATCGCCTTCGATTATGGCTTCAACAGCCCCACACACTTCGGACGAGTGTTTCGCGCGAAATACGACATGACGCCGCGCGACTATCGCCGGGCACACACCGGCATCACGATCTAACGATCCATCGATCCGGCACCGGCGCCCCAAGGGGCGCCGGAATCGCCTCACACTAGTGCGCCGCGGCCTCGAGCTTCTTGTCGTCGCTCGCGCGATGAATCACGTAGCTCCGGATCTTTTCGGAGTCCGCCGAACTCACCTCGGCCTTGAAGGACACCATCCCAAGACTCGTCCGTGTGCCTCCGAGCACCACCTGTTCCCACGCGGCCTGGTCTTTCAACAACGCCGTGTAACGTAAATCCGGCAACACGCCGCTACCCGTGGCACTGTCTCCGTGACAGCCGCCGCAGTAGGTGTGATACAGCGCCTTGCCTTCAGTGAGTACCTGCGGGGTGGCGGTATCGGCCGGCGGATCGAGCACACGCGCCACGGCCGCGACCGGCGCCGGCAAGCTCGCCGCACCCCCGAGCTTGTAGACCAGCATCCGTGGTGTGTTGGAGGCGATGTGCGCATCGCGTGACAACTCGCCGGCGGCGAGGCCGAAAGCGCCGCCGTAACCCACCTCGATCGCGACGTACTGTTCGCCATCGACCTGATAGCTGATGGGGGCCGCGAGCACACCGGCCTGCGTGTCAGCGGACCAAAGCCGTTCACCGGTGTCGGCCTTGTAGGCGACGAACTCGCCATGCGAGTTCCCCTCGAAGACCAGATTGCCGGCGGTCGACACCACGCCGCCGTTCCAGGGTGAATTGAGCTCGGCGCGCCAGACTTCCCGCCCCACCACCGGATCCCACGCGACCAGGTGACCCTTGAGCGTCGACTTGATCATCGCCTTGATCTTCGGATCCTGCGGCAGGCTGCCGGCATTGAAATCGGTACCGACATTCCACGCAAGCTCGTGCGTCTTGAAGTCGTTGTTCGGAAAATACGCAAAGCCGATATCCGTCACCGGAAAATAAACCAACTTCGTGGCTGGATTGAAGGACATCGGCTGCCAGTTGTGCGCACCGCCAGGACCGGGCATCGCCATGAAAGGCTTGCCGGTATCCCCGTAGTTCGCCGCAGGCACCTCGATCGGCCGACCGGTCTTCGGGTCGATGCCTGTGGTCCAGTTCACGGTCGTGAAGGCCTTGGCAGACAACAGTTCACCAGTGGCCCGATCGAGTACATAGAAGAAGCCGTTCTTCGGCGCCTGCATGATCACCTGACGCGACTTCCCGCCGATCTCAAGATCCGCGAGGATCATGTGCTGAGTCGCATCGTAATCCCAAGACTCGCCCGGTGTCGTCTGGTAGTGCCAGACGTACTCGCCGGTCTCGGCCTTGATCGCCACGATCGAGCACAGATAAAGATTATCGCCGCCATCCGGACTTCTGAGCTTCTTGATCCACGGCGAGCCGTTACCGACGCCGATATAGATCAGATCAAGTTTGGGGTCGTACGCCATCGAATCCCAAACCGTGCCACCACCGCCGAGTTTCCACCACTCGCCCTTCCAGGTGGTTGCGGCATCCGCCATCGCCTTGTTCTCGAAGCCCTTGGCAGGCTCACCGGGGACCGTATGAAATTTCCACAGGAGCTTGCCGGTCGCAGCGTCGTAGGCGGCCACAAAGCCACGCACGCCCATTTCCGCGCCACCATTGCCGATCAGCACTTTGTCCTTCACCACACGCGGCGCGCCGGTGATCGTGTAGCGACTGCCGGGAGGCGTGGTGGCCACCTCCCAGACCGATTTGCCGGTCGCAGCATCGATCGCGATCAGCCGACCGTCGAGCGTCCCGAGATAGAGCTTGCCCTTCCAGGCCGCCACACCGCGATTGACCACATCGCAACAGGCATTCGGACCCGCGGTCCCCGGCACCTTGGGATCGAAGGTCCATTTGTGTGCGCCGGTCTTCGCATCAAGCGCGAAGACCTTGCTCCACGCCCCCGTGACATACATGACGCCGTCGATCACCAAAGGCGTCGACTCCTGTCCACGGTGGGCCGTGTCGAGATCGTACGACCAGGCAAGTCCGAGTGTCTTCACGTTGTCCGCGGTGATCTTGGCCAGCGGACTGAAGCGCTGCTCGTCGTAAGTCCGACCATGACTCATCCAGTTGCCGGGCTCCTGATCGGCGGCCAGCAACCGGGCGGTGTCGACGCGGGCGGCACCGGGAGTCGCTGGCAACTTGCCACACCCGACGACCAGTACGGCGAAGAACGCCATTGATAATGCTCTGCGAATCATGGGCACCCCCCCTTCTCGAATCCATCGCCACGAACACGCCGACCCAGTATAGCGAACCGGCCTCCCGTGCAGGCCGCACGAGTCTCTTGGCAACGCATCAAGAATCGATCGACAGCGAAACCTACGACAACATCATCCGCCGAAACGCGTACGGTCCGATTACCGGGCCGGCGGGGACACTAGTGTCGCTTGACGAACAACACCCTCTTCTCGGCGACCAACACGCACAGCAGTGCGAGCGCTCCACAGGAAAACGCACCGACGGGCAAAAAAGCCACGGCGCCCGACCATTGCTGGCCGATGAGCGAGGCCACCAGCGCACCGCCGATCGTCGACAACACTCCCTGTATCGATGCCGCGCTACCAGCGATCGCGCCCATAGGCTGCATGGCGATCGCGCTGAAGTTAGACATCGCGAGCCCGAAGGTTCCCATCGTGAGAGCCTGCAGGATCGCAAAAAAAACTAGCGTTTCGTGGCCGGAAAGCGCAACCGCCGAATGTATGGCCGTGACGCTGATGAAAGACAGCAAACCGGCATGCGATACTCGATGCATCCCGACACGCTCGACGATCCTCGAATTGAGAAACGAGGCCAGCCCCATGGTTCCGGCACAGATGGCGAAGGTCAACGCCATGAGATGAGGAGCCTTGAAGCCGATCGCGAAGATCTGCGGCATGGTACTCACATAGGCCAGCAGCGACCCGAACAGCAGCGCACTGGCCAATGTGTAGAGAATCGAGATCGGATGACTCAGCACATAGCGGGCTGCCTCTCCGAGATGCGCGACGTTCAGCGGCCGCCGATGCGCCACCGCCAGGGTCTCCGGTAAGCGAAACCACGCCCACAGCGCGATCGCTGCACCATAGAGTCCAAGCACGCGAAACAACCCGCGCCAATCCATTACGTGCAACAACAGCTGCCCGATGCTCGGGGCGAGCACAGGTGTCGTCAGAAACACGAGAAAGATCAGCGACATCACGCGTGCCATCGAGTTTCCGGCGTAAAGATCGCGAACAACCGAACGCGTCACGACGCTGGTCGCCGCGATCGACGCCCCCTGAGCTATGCGCGCCCACAACAGCAACGACAAACTGCTCGCGAAGCTCGCCACGAACGACATCACCACATTCAAGGTAATCGCGAAAATCAGAATGCGTCGTCGCCCGAAACGATCGGACAACGGACCATAGAAGAGCTGTCCGGTACCCGTACCCAAGACGAACAAAGTAATCACCCACTGCAGTTGGTTGTCGTCTGCGACCGCGAACGCACGACCGATGGCCGGCAATGCCGGCAGCATGATGTCCACCGCCAGCGCATGCAGCGACATCATCGCCGCCATCATGGTCACAAGCTCGGGAAAAGAAAGACCCGGTCGACGGCTGTTGGACGCCGTCGCGGCGGCTGGATTCAAGGGCGTCATGAAGATACCGGTGATTAAAACGGGGAACGCAGCCACCACGCGGGGGCGTTGAGCGCCGACAGGTGACGCGCGTCGACGACGGGTTGCCACTGTACACGATCGCCCGGTTCTGCCGTAAGCTCGACGCCAACTTGCCGCTCTCTTCAACGCAAGACCGCGATCCAAACGGAGCCACACACGATGCCGACGCCCACCCACATCTCCGCCATCCGTCGAGTGGTCACAGGACATGATGCGAACGGCAAGTCGATCGTTCTCTCGGATGGCACACCACCGCAACATCACGAGATGCGGGGACCCGGTATCGGCGCTGATTTTCATGAAATATGGAGCGACACGGATTCGATCCCGACCCTGAACGCGCAGGCAACACACGAGCCCACGGAGCGTTCCTTCACGATCATGCCCACCGCGGGACATCTGCTTCGGCTCCTCGACGTCTATCCATTGACGAAAGGCGGCCACCGCACCGTGATGCACCGAACCCAGTCGCTGGATTATGTCGTGATGATCGAGGGCGAGCTGGTGCTGATTCTTGATGACACCGAAGTGACGTTGCAGGCTGGCGACGTCGTCATCCAACGCGGTACGGATCATGCTTGGGAGAATCGATCCTCCACCGTCGCGCGCGCTGCGTTCTTCCACATCAAGGCACAGTTTGACGAGACACTTCTCGATACGCTCCCCAAACCCCTGACGCTGATGACCTGACGGGTCGACACGACGCGCCGCATGTGCCGTCAGTCGGCGCCGTTCGGACGACAGGCCTTCAGAAAAGCGTTCATGTGAAATGCCGCCTGGCGAGGCGCATATCGGTGTTCCGCACCGACCGGACACGCAAGCCGAGCCCGACAACCCGCCGTGAGGCACGCCGCCCCCTGAGGCGCATCGATATGCCGAACACAATCCTCAACCATCAGGGTGCCCTGTCGGAAGGCATCCACTGGACAGGTGTGAAGACACGGTGTTCCGACACACGATTCACACGGCGAGGTTGAGGGGAAGACCGGGGTACCGTCCAAGCGCTCCCGAAACAGCAGCGCTCCCCGATAGGCGTGCCAAAGTCCGTAGACCGGATGAATCAGCAGACCCAGAGGACTGCGGTGGACCGGTTCGCATCGCAACGCGAGCGTCTGAAAGGGGAGCGCCGGTCGGTCTCCGGGGTAGACATCGAGCGCGTCAAATCGCCGCGCGAGCGCGCCGATCAACCGATGCGCCCATCGATCCAGCGGATCCGCAGCACCATCACCATATTCCGGGGATTGCTCAAAAGCCGCCCACTGGCGCGTGCCGACCACGCCGAGCAGCACCAGACTTCGTCGGCCGCTCGTTCGCGGATCAAGGTCGGCAAACTCGTCGGGCAAGAGCTCACAGGAGCCTCGCAGTACCAGACCCACCTCGGTCACCCCCTGGGAGAGTTCATCAAGCCGCATCGTCATCACAGCCTCCCGGTCACGCCGTCAGTCCGACCGTCGGTGTACCACGGCGCCGTGCGACAGACGAGTGATCGCGACCCGGCCACGCGCCAACCGACCGCCGACTGAATACTCGTAACCTCATGATTTAAATAATATAAATAGGGAGATAGTGCTGTCTGTTAGGATTCGCTCCCCGCGCGCCGGACACAGGCACGATGCAATTCCAACGCTTTGACCTCAATCTACTGATCGCGCTCGATGTGCTTCTCCATGAGAGGAACGTCACGCGCGCGGCCGAGAAAGTGTTCGTGTCACAACCGGCGATGAGCGCGGCACTGGGCAAGCTCCGGGATTACTTCGGCGATCCCCTGCTGGTTCGGGTGGGCCGCGAGCTGGAGCTCACGCCGCGCGGCGTCTCCCTGATCGAACCGGTGAGGGAGGCGCTCCTCAAGATTCAGGCAACCCTCGGCACCCAACCGAGCTTTCTGCCCGCGACCTCGCAGCGCGAGTTCACGATGATCATTTCGGAGGGCATCGTGGCGCGCGTACTGCCACGACTCATCACCAGCATCGCCAGCGAAGCGCCCGGGCTGCGCTGTCACATCGAATTGGTCTCCCAGAACTGCCTGACCAAACTCGAGCATGGCGATGCGGATCTTTGCCTGATTCTCGATCACCTCAAGCTCTACGACGCGGAAAGCTATCCGGACACCCTGCAGAGCGCGCGACTACGGCCGATCGAGTGGGTTTGTGCCGTCGACCGCAACCATCCCACGGTCGGTGACACGCTCTCGGCCGAGCAGTTCAACGCCCTACCGCACGTGGTGGGCAGACCCGGGGGACACGCCTCCTCCGGTCAGGAATTACTGCGGCGGCTGTTGGACATCGATGTTCCGGTCCAATTGACCGTGCCGAGCCTCGTGCACTTGCCGCTGGTGCTTGCCGGGACCCCGTTCGTGGCAACCGTGCCGGCAAGCGTCGCGGACATCTTCCTGCCACTTGGGCAGATCAAGACCTTCCCGCTACCATTTCCGGCTCCGGTTCACCATGAAATCCTCCTCTGGCACAAACGTCATGCCAGCGACCCTGCCCATCAGTGGCTACGGGCCCTGATCGTTCGGCTGGCGACCGAAGACTGACTCGGGCGCCCTGAAAGGCCGTCGATCGGGGATTCGCACTCGATTGAGAGCGCTTCACTCCCAGTCGAGAAAATCTAGCCTGAAAACCTTCTACTATGGCCACGGAGGCCCCGGTCCATTGACCGACCCGGGAAGCCAGACGCCCGTCCCTAGACACCCCTGGACCGCTCCCAGACGCAGTCCAGGGCAAGTTCAACGTATTGAGGTCCAAGAGAATTCCATGAGCCAGAAAAATCTCGAACAGTTGCTGCAGGGCACGAGCAACACCGTCGACATGCTGCGCAATTCGCAGCTCGGCGCCTACGTTTATCCCGTCGTTCCGAGCGAGTTCAGCAACTGGCGCGATGAGCAGCGCGCATGGCGCGAATCTGCTGTGCTATTCGACCAGTCGCACCACATGGCGGAACTCACCATCACGGGACCCGATGCGCTCAAGCTGATGTCCTATTGCACCATCAATACCTTCAAGAACTTTGGCGTCAACAAAGCCAAGCAAATGGTGCCCGTCAGCTACGACGGCCACGTGATCGGCGACGGAATCCTGTTCCATGAGGACAATGGCGAACTGATCTTCGTCGGCCGTGCCCCGACCGTGAACTGGCTGCAATTCCACGCCGAGACCGGCGGATTCAAGGTCGACTTCAAGCGCGATGATCGCTCACCCTCGCATCCGCGCGGCAAGGCCGTCACCCGTGGCCACTACCGCTTCCAGATCCAAGGCCCCAATGCCTCGCAGATCCTGACGAAGCTGAATGGTGGGCCACTGCCGGACATCAAGTTCTTCAACATCGACTACATCAACATCGGTGGCCGCAAGGTGCGCGCCCTGCGTCACGGCATGGCGGGGGCGCCGGGACTCGAGATCTGGGGCCCCTACGCGGACGGCGATTTCATCCGCGAAACCATCCTCGAGGCCGGCCGTGAGTTCGGCCTGACGCAAGTCGGTTCGCGTGCCTATGCGAGCAACACGCTCGAGTCGGGTTGGATTCCCTCGCCACTGCCTGCCGTGTACACGCGCGACAACATGAAGAAGTATCGTGAGTGGCTGCCGGCCACCGGCTACGAGGGCACAGGCTCGATCGGCGGTAGCTTCGTGTCGAAGAATATCGAGGACTACTATCTGACCCCTTACGAGCTTGGCTACGGCCCGTTCGTGAAGTTCGACCACGACTTCATCGGCCGTGAGGCCCTCGAGAAGATCGCCGGCCAACCGCACCGCAAGAAGGTGACCTTCGAGTGGAATGGTGAGGATCTCGCCAAGATCTATGCCTCGCTGTTCGTGCAGGGCGGCGAGAACTACAAGTTCTTCGACCTCCCGCTGGCCAACTACGCCTCATCCTCCTATGACGCCGTGATGATGGGCGGCAAGGTCGTTGGATTCTCGATGTTCGGCGGCTACAGCTACAACGAGCGTTGTGGCCTGTCGCTCGGCGTCGTCGACCCCAACATTGAGGTGGGCGATGTGTTGACGCTCGTCTGGGGCGAGGAGAACGGCGGTACCCGCAAGACGACGGTCGAGCGCCACAAGCAGCTCGAGGTTCGCGTCAAGGTGGCTCCGGTTCCCTACGCTCGCGGCGCCCGCGAGGCCTACGCCGACGGCTGGCGCACCCGCACCGTCTGATTCGGGACGTGCCGAGACCAAGGCCTGCCAGGGGTTCCCTGGCAGGCCTTTTTTATGATCCAGTCGCATGTGCTCGCCGAGTGCAATGCGATTGCACTCGAAATCGTTATTTGGGTTTGATGGAGGCGTAAGCTCCATCCAGCCGTCACCTCACACAGGACACCGCCCATGGGACAGGTCATCTTCGGTCAACCCGATAACGGCATCATCCAGATGTCCTACGTGGTCAAGGACATCCAGGCCGCCATGCGCCACTGGATAGACACCGCCCGGGTCGGGCCGTGGTTTCTGCTCGACAGCTTCACCGGGACCGATCCTGTGTACCGCGGGCACGCCTCGAAGGCCGATATCGCCATCGCGATGGGCTTTGCCGGCCACATGAACATCGAGCTCATCCAACCCAAAAACG
>Ga0164296_1001216_pt1 | contig 28052 bp, 21 predicted proteins | sample GEODES057metaG_FD_113533 | JGI IMG/M metagenome (GOLD analysis project Ga0164296, IMG submission 113533) | Dystrophic lake water microbial communities from Trout Bog Lake, Wisconsin, USA - GEODES057 metaG | ecosystem: Environmental > Aquatic > Freshwater > Lake | place: USA: Trout Bog Lake...
CAGAACGCCGCCTACGCGCAACGCTACCGCGATCTGGTGGCCCGCGTCACCGCCGCCGAAGCCGCCGCCACCCCAGGCCGCGACGGCCTGGCCCGCACCGTCGCCAACGGCGCCTTCCGCTTGATGGCCTACAAAGACGAATACGAAGTCGCCCGCCTCCACCTGGACCCGCGCTTTCGCACCGCCTTGGCTGCCCAATTCAGCCCCACCGCTAAATTCCGCTACCACCTCGCACCGCCGCTGCTCGGCTTCCGTCGCGACGCCCGCACCGGCGCCCCAGCCAAAATCAGCGTCGGTCGCTGGATTGAGCCCGCCTTCCGCCTGCTCGTCCGCCTGAAATCCGTGCGCGGCCGGTGGTACGACCCGTTCGGCTGGACCGCCGAACGCCGCGCCGAACGGCAGGCGATCCAGGACTATGAAGTTCTGCTCGCCACCTTGCTGCCCCGGCTGTCGCCAGCCACGCACGGCAAAATCACGGAAATCGCCGCCCTCGCGGACAGCGTCCGCGGCTTCGGGCAGGTCAAACAGAAAGCCGCGCACGCCGCCGCCACCAAACAAGCGGCGCTCCTGCACAGCCTCGGGGTTTAGAACCGGCGGATCTTCAACCCCAACAGCTTTTCGGACACCACCACCACCACCAAAGTCAGGATAACGCTGAACGACGACACCGCCGCCGCCTCCGGGGTAAAATTGGTGCGCAGATAATCATAAAGCTGGATCGGCAACGTCGCCGTCCCCACGCTTTTCAGCAGGAACGACATGGTGAAGGTGTCGAACGAGATAATAAAGGCGAACAGGCAACCGCCGATCACGCCGGGCTTGATCATCGGCAACATCACCCGACGAAACCGCGCCCATCGCCCGGCGCCAAGGCTGCGCGCCGCCAAATCCCAATCAGGCTCAAAACTCTCCAACGACGCCGCCACATTCATGAACACAAACGGCAACGTTACCAGCACATGCCCGGCCAACAGCCCGACCATGCCCTTGGTGCCAATCCCCAGGCCGTAGACGAAAAACAGCAGCGCAATCGCCGTCAGCACTTCCGGCAACAACAGCGGCGCCAGCATCGCGATCCGCACCGCTTCCTTGCCCCGCCCGGCAAAGCGCACCTGAAAAATCGCCGCCGAGGTGCCCACCGCGCCCGAAATCACCGTCGCCACCGCCGCCACCCACAGCGAGGTGCGGATGGCGCGCCAGAACACCTCATTGTCAAAAAACACATAATACCACCGCAACGACAGCCCTTGCGGCGGAAAGGTCAGAAACGCACCGGAGTTGAACGATGCCAGCACCACCACAAAGATCGGCGCCAGCAGAAACGCATACACAACCCAGCAATAGGCACCAAAGATCATGGCGCGGAGGGATTTCATCGCGCCCGCACCCACTTCATCCGTGTCAGCCTGGCAAACCCCACCACAACCAAGCCGCCAATCACCGCCAGGATCAGCGCCATCGCGGAGCCAAACGGCCATTGGAAACTGTCGATCAGCGCATCAACCACGGAAACGGCGGCCGTCTTCACCCGCAACCCACCAATCAGCGCCGGGGTCACATACGCACTGATCGCCAGCACGAACACCAATATGCACCCGGCCTGAATGCCGGGCAGCGACAGCGGCACCACCACCCGGCGGAACGCAGTATTCCGCCCGGCGCCCAAAGACCGCGCCGCCAATTCCAACGCCGGATCGATGCCCTGAATGGCCCCCATGATCGGCAAAATCATGAACGGCAGCAGCACATGGGTTAGGGCGATAATAATCCCCAACCCGTTATACATCAGCGGCAACGGCGCCTCGATCAGCCCCCACCCCACCAGGCTGCGATTGAGCACCCCGTTATTGCCCAGCAAAATGGTCCAGCCATAGCTGCGGATCACAATGCCAACCAGCAACGGCGTCAGCACAATGCCATACCGCAGCCCACGCAGCGCGCCAGCCCCACGCGCCAGTTGCAACGCCACGGGATAGCCGATCAGCAGGCACGCCAAGGTCGTGACCGCACCAATCCACAACGTGTTGCCGAGTTGCTCGAGGTAGAACGGATCGGCGAAAAACTTGGCGAAATTCCCCAACGTCCAGCCCGACGCATACGGCACCCCATTGCCGGGCATCCGCATGCTCATCAAAACGATGTTGAAATAAGGGATCAGCAAAAACACCGTCAGCACCAAAGCCGCCGGCAAGATCAGCAGCAGCGGCCCGGCCCGTCGTGTCATGCCAGCGGCCAAAGCCGCTCGGCGGCCACATCCAGCCGTACCGCGTCGCCAACCGCAAACCGTGGCACCGGAAAGGCCTGCGCCTCCAACACCCGGCCATGCGCGGTGCGCACGCGATAATCCACCAACCCGCCAGAATAGGCCGCCGCCACCACCGTGGCATCACCGCCCGCCACCAGCCCAATCGCCTCCGGCCGCAACGCCAGTTCGATAGTCTGCCCAGGCCTGGCCGTCCCCGTCAGCACGAAATCCCCCAACTCCGTGCTCACCCGATATCCTTTGGCCTCCACCGCGTTCACCTGGCCGGCAATCACATTCACCCGCCCAACAAAATCCGCCACCGCCCGGCTGGCCGGGCGATCGTAAATATCCTCCGGTGCGCCGATCTGGGCGATACGGCCGCCAAACATCACCACCACCTGATCGGACATGGTAAGTGCTTCCGACTGGTCATGCGTCACGTAAATCGTCGTGATCCCCACCCGTTTTTGCAGATCGCGGATAAAGAAGCGCATTTCGTCGCGCAATTTGGCATCCAGATTCGCCAGCGGTTCGTCGAGCAGCAAAATTCGCGGCTCAATCACCAACGCCCGCGCCAGCGCCACACGCTGCTGCTGCCCGCCAGACAATTCACGCGGATACCGCCCGGCAAGCCCTTGCAGTTGCACCATATCCAACACCTCAGCGGTGCGGCGTGCAATCTCCTCCCGCGGGCGCTTCCGCATCTCCAGCCCAAACGCCAGATTGCCACCCACCGTCAGATGCGGAAACAGCGCATAGTTCTGAAACACCATCCCGATGTCGCGCTGCTCCGCCGGCAGCCGCGCCACATCGGCGCCATCGAACAAAATCGCGCCGCCATCCGCCGCCTCAAAGCCGGCAATCAGCTTCAGCGTCGTGGTCTTGCCACAACCGGACGGTCCGAGCAGTGACACAAACGCCCCATGCCCGATCTCCAACGAAATGCCGTCAACGGCGCGAAACGACCCGAACTGCTTGGACAGGCGCCGCAGCGAAACTTCCGTCATATCAACTGAACGTCTTCGCCCAGCGCTCACCCAATGCCGCCTGGTTCTGGTTGATGAAATCCCAGTCCCACGACAGAATTTTCGCCATCTCCGCGCCGGAAACCGGCACATCAGCCTGCAAATCCGCCGGCACCACCACTTTCTGGTTGGTGGGGGAAACGAAAAACTCCCGCATCAGCAAGGTCTGGATTTCCGGCGAAATCAGGAAGTTCATGTATTGGTAGGCAAGATCCTTATCCGGCCCATGGGCCAGGATGTTGATCGATTGATCAAACATCACCATGCCTTCCTCGGGGATAATGCAATCCACCGGCAGGCCCTGCTTGCGCAGGCGGGAAATCTCGCCAAAATCATATGGCGCGACCACAATCTCGCCCGCCGCCAACGCGGTCGAAAGATTGAAATCCACCTGGATCACCCGGCCCAGTTTGCCCAGCGCGGCAAACCCGGCATCCATGTCATACTGATCCTTACCGAAAATCTTCGCCGCCAGCAGCAACTCCATTTTGCCGGCGCTATTGGCGAAATTATAGAGCCCGATCTTGCCCTTGAATTCCGGGTTGGTCCAAAGGTCCTTCCAGGCTTTCGGCTTGGTTTTCACCAGATCGGTGCGAAACCCAATCCCAATCGGCGATACCGCTCCGAGCGCGCTCCACCCCCCGGTCGCGCGCGCCATCGGGTACAAATCGGCGTAGTTGGAGAGCTTGCTCAGATCGAGCTTCTCGAAATAGCCTTCCTTGCGCAGGCCGGAGGCAAAAACCTCGTTGGTCATGATGATCGAGTACGGCGGCTTATCGATCCCGGCGGCACGCATATTGGCGCCAAACACCCGCCCATTGCCCACATCGAGCGTGACCTTGGCGCCGGAGGCCTTTTCAAACCGCGGCACAATTTCCTTGCGCCAGAACTGCTCCCACACTCCGCCCAGCGTTGGCACCACCAGGGTCTTGCCCTGTGCGGCGACAAAAGACGGCAGCAGCATCGCCCCCGCACTGGCGGCAAGCATCTGTCGACGGTCGAGCTTCACCATAACGCAGTCCTTCGGGTTCGGGGTTCAGGCCACCGGCTTGGCAAATGCCTGGCTGGTTTTCAGCGCGATATAGTCGCGATAACTGACCGGCGGATATTTCGCCGGCCGATCCGGGCCGCAAAACGGCGCCAGACATTCGATGCTGGTATCGGCGGATGGATTGACAAAAAACGGGATCGACTGCCGCCGTGCCGTCCCACGCGCGCTGTGCGGCGGATTGGCCACCCGATGCGGGGTGGAAACCCAGGCATCGTTCGTCCAGCGCATAAACGCATCGGCGATGTTGATCACATAGCCTTCATCGACCGCCGGGGCATCCAGCCAAACCCCATCGCGCCGCTGCACCTGCAACCCTCCCGGCACCGCCTCTGAGCGCAGAATAGTCATGAAGCCGTAATCGGTATGCGTGCCGGCGCGCAGCTGGCCCGGCAACGGATCTTCGGTCAAGGCAGGATAGTTGATCACCCGCAACGCGGACAGATGGTCCACAAACGCCGGCTCGAAATAATCCGGCGGCAGGCCGATCGCCGCGCAAAAAATCCGCCGCAACACCTGCGCCAGCGTTTCCATCTGCTGAAAATAGGCCGCGAACACCGGCTGCAAATCCGCCGGCTGCACCGGCCACGGGCTCCCGGGCAGGCGCGGGCCGTAATTCAAACTTTCCTTGATATCGCCGGGGGTTTGCATCCCCAGCGTCGCCGCCAGCGCCTCGTCGCCCATTGGCGCAAAGCCGATCCCACCAGGCGCCTGCGGCCCGCCCACCGACGCCACTTTCGTTGCCTGCGGCAAATCGAAAAAATCCCGCGCGGTGTTATAAAGTCGCGCCGTCACATCGCGATCGACGCCATGTCCGGTAACAATAAAAAACCCGATCTCGCGGCAAGCGCGCGCGGTCTCCGCCACCACAGCATCCGCGCCTGGCGCGCCGAGACGGAACGGCGCGATATCGATGATCGGAAGATCGCTGCTCGCCATAACTTTGCGCCTCTCCAGAGGTCCGATAAAACGCTAACGCGACAAACAACTGTTGACAAGACCGTCTGTTGTTTATTTTGTGTGGCCAGCGATATCCGGACCCGTCATGGACGATCTCAGCCCGCAGGAACACGCCGTGTACGCCATCGTGGCGGCCAATCCGTTTGCCGGGCAGGCGGATATCGCGGAAACGCTCGGCCTCGCGCGCTCCACCGTCGCCGCCCATATCGTCAGCCTTATCCGCAAAGGCTACGTGCTCGGCCGCGGCTATGTGCTGCCGCAGCCTAAGCGCATCGTCTGCCTCGGCGCGGCAGCGATCGACCGTAAATACCATGCCGACGCCAAACTGGTCCCCGGCACCTCCAACCCCGCCCGTGGCAGCCGCAGCTTCGGCGGCGTAGCCCGCAACGTGGTGGAAAATCTCGCCCGGCTCGGCGTCACCGCCAGCTTTGTCTCCCTGGTCGGGGACGATGAAAACGGCCGCGAAATTCTGCGGCAACTACGCGAGCTCGGGGTCGATACCTCGCAGGTCGCCACCTCCACCAGCCGCGCGACGGCAGAATATGTCGCCATCCTGGACCGGGATAACGACCTCGCCTTCGGCATCGCGGACATGGCGATCTTCGACCAGTTCGGCCTCCCGCAGTTTGAGCGCGTCTGGCCACATCTCGCCGCCGCCGCCTTCGTCTTCGCCGATTGCAACCTGCCGGCCGAGGTGCTGGCCACCCTGATCGAACGCGCCCGCACCGCCAGTTGCCGCCTGGCGATCAACACCGTCTCCGCGCCCAAAGCCGCCCGCCTGCCCACCGATCTGTCGGGGATCGACCTGTTATTCGTCAACCGCGACGAAGCCGCAGTGCTGCTGGCCGATCCGGCCGCCACGCCCGATGCCATCGTCGCCCGCCTGCGCGGCCGGGGTGCGGCGCGCGTCGTGCTCACCTTGGGGGCGGAAGGCTGCCTGCTCGCCGATGCCGAGGGCAGCCGGCACATCCCCGCCCGCCGCAGCATTCCGCGCGACGTCACCGGCGCCGGCGATGCCCTGATCGCCGGCGTGCTCTACCGCCTGCTGGCCGGCGAAAAGCTCGTCCCCGCCACCATCACCGGCAGCCTCCTCGCCGGGCTGACGGTGGAAAGCGATGCCACCGTGTTGCCGGCGCTCTCGGCCGAATTTCTTGACCGCGCCACCCCATGAAAGGCCCGCCATGATCGCCCCGATTTTATCTCCGGAAGTGGCCGACGCGCTGGCGGAACGCCGGCCTGTGGTGGCGCTGGAATCGACCATCATTTCACACGGCATGCCCTGGCCGCAAAACGTCGAAACCGCCGTGCTGATTGAAGCCGAGGTGCGCGCGCACGGCGCCACCCCCGCCACCATCGCGGTCATCGATGGCGTGCTCCGCGCCGGCCTGGAAGCGCCGATGCTGGAGCGGCTGGGCCGGGACACCGGCGTCGTCAAAGCCTCCAGCCGAGACCTCGCCGCCGCAATGGCCCGCCGCGCCACCGCCGGCACCACCGTCTCGGCCACCATGCTGATCGCCGAACGCGCCGGCATCCCCATCTTCGCCACCGGCGGCGTCGGCGGCGTGCATCGCGGGGCGGAGACGAGCTTCGATATCTCCGCCGATCTGGTGGAACTCGGCCGCACCCCCACGGCGGTGATCTGCGCCGGGGTGAAATCCATCCTCGATATCCCCAAAACGCTGGAATTTCTGGAAACCCAGCGTGTGCCCGTGCTCGCCTTCGGCACCAACGACTTCCCCGCCTTCTACGCCCGCTCCTCCGGACTGAAGGTGGATCACCGGTTCGATACGCCCGGGGAACTGGCCGCCGTCATCGCGCATCACCGCGCCTTGGGCGCCGGCTCCGGCCTGCTGATCGCCAACCCCATCCCGGCCGAACACGCGCTGGACCTTGATGACAGCATCGCCACCGCCATCGCCGACGCGGCTGCCCAAGGCATTGGCGGCAAAGCGCTCACCCCGTTTTTGCTCGCCCGCATCAACGAAATCTCCGGCGGTCGCAGCCTGATCGCCAACATCGCCCTGGTGCGCAACAACGCCGCCCTCGCCGCCCAGATCGCCGTCGCCCTGGCCCACCTCCCCCTCTGACGCAGGAATACGCCCCCATGGCCTACCAAACCGTGCTGCTGGAAAAAGACGCCACCGATAAATTCGCCGTGCTGACCATCAACCGGCCGGACAAGCTGAACGCGATGAACAAAACCGTGATACGTGAAATGGATCAGGCCGTCGCCGCCGCGGTAGCCGATCCGGACGTCAACGCGCTGGTCATCCGTGGCGCCGGCCGGGCATTTTCCGCCGGCTACGACATGCAAGGCGGCGATTTCGATGTCGATGTGGATTTCTGGCGTGAGGACATGGCCGAGAACGTCGCCGCCCTGCTCAACATCTGGCGCGCCCCCATTCCGGTCATCGCCTCCATCCATGGCTATGCGCTCGCCGGCGCGCTGGAACTGGTGCTGAGCTGCGATCTGGCCATCGCCGCCGATACCGCGAAATTCGGCGAGCCCGAGGTGCGGCACAATTCCGGCCCACCCTCGTTGATGATGCCGTGGTCGCTGTCCAACCGCGACACACGCTGGCTGATGTTCACCGGCGATCTGGTGGACGCCGCCACCGCGCGGGAGATGCGGCTGGTCAACAAAGTGGTGCCGGAAGCCGAATTGGCTGACGCCACCGACAAACTTGCCCGCAAGCTCGCGCGCATGCCGGTGCCGGCGCTGAAATACACCAAGGCCTCGCTGAACAACCAGCAAATGGTCGCCGGGCTGCTGACCGCCAACCAATACAATATCGAGGCGATCGCCGCCCTGCATTCCACCAAAGGCGGGCGGGACTGGATGCGCAATCTGGCCAATATGTCGCTGAAGGAATATTTGCACTTCCGCGACAGCCCCTTCGCCGGCCTGGACTAAGCATGACCGCCTTGCGCCGGCTGATGCAGGCGCGCAGCGTCGCCGTGGTGGGCGCGTCCGAACGGCCGGACGCCCCGTCCGGCTTCGTCATCCGCAACCTGTTGGGCGGCGGCTTCACCGGCCGCCTGCTGCCGATCAACCCGACCGCCACCACCATCTACGGCCATCCCGCCGTCCCGAAGCTGGCCGATCTCACCGCCACGCCCGATGTTGTCGTCATCGCCATCCCGGCCGCCCCGGCGGTGGGCGTGGTCGCGGACGCGGCGGCGCTCGGCATCAAAGCGGCCGTGGTACTCGGCAGCGGCTTTGCCGAAACCGACGCCGCCGGCGCCGCCCGCCAGCACGCTTTGGCCGGCCACGCGCGCGCCGCCGGCATGGCGCTATGCGGGCCAAATTGCCTGGGCCTCTACAACCTCCGCGACAATCTGGCCCTGTTCAGCTCCCGCCTGGCGCCAGACATGCCACGCGGCGATGTCGCCATCGTCTCGCATTCCGGCGCCGGGGCAATCACGCTGGCCAATACCGGGCGCTTCGGGCTCAGCGCCATCATCTCGGCCGGCAATGCCGTGGTTACCGACGTCGCGGATTACCTCGGCTATTTCGCCGCTACCGGCAGCGCCCGCGTGGTCGCGTTGATGCTGGAACAAATCGGCGATCCAGACGCCTTCGCGCGCGCGATGCACGCCGCCCATGCCGTCGGCCTGGTTGTGGTGGCACTCCGCTCCGGCCGATCCGCCCGAGGTGCCGCCGCCACCGCCGCCCATACCGGGGCACTGGCAGGCTCCAATGACGCATTCGCCGCCTTCTTCCGCCGGCACGGCGTCCTTGAAGCTGCGGATATGGATGGCGTCATCGAAACCTGCGTGCTGGCGTCCTCCCGGCAATCGCCGCCGCGTCGCCCCGGCTTGGCAGCCCTCGGGGTCAGCGGCGGCGGCCTCGCGCATGCGGCCGATCTGGCCGACGCCGCCGGCGTCACCTGGGCCACCCTCGCGGACGCCACCACCACCGGTCTCGCCGCCCTACTCCCAAGCTATGTGCGGCCAACCATGCCGCTGGACATGACCGGCATCGTCTTCGGCGAACCAAAGCGATACCGCGCCGCACTGGACTTGCTGGCCGCCGACCCTGGCATCGGTCAGATCGTCGCCGTGCAAGACGCCCCGGTAGGCTTGGACGCGGATGGCGCCGCCGAATATGCCGGCATCGCCGATGCCATCGCCGCATATGCCACCACTGCACCCACCCCCATCGCGCTGCTCAGCCTGCTATCCAGCGGCCCGCATCCACAGGTCCGGGCGCCGCTCGCGGCCGCTGGGGTGCCGATCCTGCAAGGCGGCACCCCCGGCATGGCCGCACTCGCCAACGCCCTCAATCCCCCCACCCCAGCACCCATCGTCGCCATCCCCGCCCTCGCATCCCAGCCCGATTGGGTGCGACGCCTGTCCGGTGGTCCCAAGCTGACCGAACGCGAAGCCAAGGCGTTCCTGGCCGCGCACGGTATACGCATCACCCGCGAAGCCCTGGCCACAACGGCGGACGGGGCGGCGCGGCTAGCCGATACCATCGGCTATCCCGTGGTGATGAAGATCGAATCGGCTGATATTCCGCACAAAACCGAAATCGGCGGCGTCCATCTCGGCATCGCCACCGCAGCTGCCGCCCGGGCCGCCCACACCGCCATCCTCGCCGCTGCCCGGCACCACGCGCCCAACGCCCGCGTCGGCGGCGTCGTTGTGCAGGAAATGGTCTCCCGTGGCACGGAAGCCCTGGTCGGCCTCTCCCGCCACGCCCCCTTCGGCCTAGCCCTCACCGTCGGCCCCGGCGGCGTGCTGGTGGAATGGTTCGGCGGCCACGCGCTGGACCTGCTGCCGCTCGACGCGCCCGCGGCGGACCGGCTGATCGGCGCCAGCAAGCTCGGCAACCTGCTCAGCGGTTTGCGCGGCCAGCCCGCCGGCGACCGACCGGCACTGGCCGCGCTGCTGGTCCGCCTCGCCCGAATCGCCCACACCTATGCGGACCAGATCGCCGCCCTCGACCTCAACCCCGTCGCCGTCCTGCCGCACGCCCAAGGCGTCTGTGTGCTGGACGCGCTGCTGATCCGGACCTGCGATACGGAACCCCACTCATGATCCGCCAACTTATCATCGACACCGACCCAGGCCAGGACGACGCCGTTGCCATCCTGCTCGCGCTGGCATCCCCAGCAGAGCTCGAAATCGCCGCCATCGTCACCGTGGCCGGCAATGTTCCGCTGGCGCTGACCAGGGTGAACGCCCGCAAAGTGCTGGAGCTGGCCGAGCGGACGGATATCCCGGTCTACGCCGGCTGCGACCGCCCGATGCGACGCCAGTCCGTCACCGCCGAGCATGTGCACGGCAAAACCGGGCTGGACGGGCCGGATCTGCCCGAGCCCATCATGCCGTTGCAGCCCCAGCATGGGGTGGATTTCCTGATCGACGCCCTGCGCGCCGCCCCCAGTGGCACCATCACCCTCTGCACGCTCGGCCCGCTGACCAATATCGGCATGGCCCTGATCAAAGCGCCCGATATCGCGCCCCGAATCCGCGAGATCGTCATGATGGGCGGCGCCTATTTCGAAGTCGGCAACATCACCCCGGCAGCGGAATTCAATATCTTCGTCGATCCGGAAGCCGCTGACATTGTCCTCAACAGCGGCATCCCCATCACCATGCTGCCGCTTGATGTCACCCATCGCGCATTGGCAACCCCGGCCCGCCTGCAGCGGATTGGCACCCTCGGCAACCACGCCGGCCAAGCGGTCGCGGCCATGCTCAATTTTTCCGAACGCTTCGATTTGGCCAAATACGGCTGGGACGGCGCCCCGCTGCACGACCCGAACGTGATCGCCTATCTGCTTCAGCCGGAGATCTATCAGGGGCGGCAGGTCAACGTGACAGTGGAAGTGGCGAGCGCACTCACCCTGGGGATGACGGTGGTGGATTACTGGCGGATCACCGATCGGCCGAAAAACGTGCACTACGTCAGACACGTGGACGCAGACGCATTCTACGAGCTGCTAACCACTCGTATCATGCGCCTGCGCTAGTCCGGCCATTAATCGTCGAAGGCGGGAACTTCGTCGGCCTTGTTCACCGGCAGTTTGTGCGCGATGCCTTTGTGGCAGTCGATGCAGCTCTTCTCACCGGTCAGCAACTGCTCCTTGTGGATATTCGCCGCCCGCTCGCTTTGCTTGGCTAAGTTCATCGATTGCGGGCTATGGCAGTTCCGGCATTCCTGCGAATGGTTGGCGGACATGCGGGCCCATTCATGCGCCGCCAGTTCCGGCCGCGTATCGAGGAACTTCTCCCGCGTGTTCAGGATGCCAAACAAATGCCCCCAAACTTCGCGGGAGGCCGCCATCTTGCGGGCGATTTTCAACGTCCACTGATGCGGCACATGGCAATCTGGGCAGGTCGCCCGCACACCAGACCGGTTGGTCCAGTGAATGGTGCCCTGCAATTCCTGGTACACGTTATCCTTCATCTCGTGACAGGTGATGCAGAACTGTTCGGTGTTCGCCACTTCCAGCGCGGTATTGAACGCCCCCCAGAATGCCACCCCGGCAATAAAGCCGCCGAGCGTCAGGAAGGCGAGGCTGAAGCGTGTCGATGGCCGCAGCGCCACCCGGAATAACACATTATTGCGAAAGCGTGCCCACAGGCTGGGGCGTTTGGGTGCGTCGGACATGTGCGTACCTCAACCCGGCCCCGGAGGCCCGGCGGTTAGGAAATAGATCCAGAAGGCGAAGCCGTACGTGCCGACAAACGCCATAGCCAGAAACGGCCAGATAAACACCGACAAAGTTAAAAAAACCAACAATTCCTGAGTTTTGGACGGGGGGGACGGGTCTGCCTGCATGATGCGTCTCGATCTCTGCGAAAGCCGGTTACCGCGCGGCGATTGGGTCATCCACGCCTGCCAGTTCCACAACGCTAGGCCTGTCGACGGAGGCAATCAACAATAGGTTACAGCCTGTTCACATGCCCCCGATCGCCGCCGCCACCGGCTTGACCTGCATCAAGGCAGGCACCGGCGTTACCCCCTACGGTCCAGCGGTTATACCTCTCAGCGGGATGATCGTTGCATATGCCCCCCAACCCGGCCGACATCACCCCCGTCATCAATTTGCAAACCGAACACGGCGCCGGCCCCGTCCGCGCTCGCAAACCCGCCTTCGTCGACCTATTGCCGCCCTGCAACCAAACCTGCCCAGCCGGTGAAAACATCCAGGCCTGGCTCGCTCTGGCCCAATCCGGCCATTACCGCGATGCATGGGAGACATTGCTAAATGACAATCCTCTGCCCGCCGTGCATGGTCGGGTTTGCTACCATCCCTGCGAAACCGCCTGCAATCGGGAGTCGCTCGATGCCGCGGTGAGCATCCACGCCGTCGAGCGCTTCCTCGGGGACACCGCTTTGGCCCAGGGATGGGCCCCTCGGATCACCGCCCCGCCATCGGGCAAGCGCATCCTGATCGTCGGCGCCGGACCGTCCGGCCTGTCCGCCGCCTATCACCTCGCCCGCCGCGGCCACATGGTGGAAATCCAGGAGGCCGGTCCACTCCCCGGCGGTATGCTGCATTTCGGTATCCCCGCCTATCGCCTGCCGCGCGACGTGCTGGCCAACGAAATCGCCCGTATCGCCGCCATGGGCGTGCGCATTGTCTGCAACCACAAAGTCACCGATCTCACCGCCAGCCTCGAGGATGGCGGCTTTCACGCCGCCTTCATCGCCGTCGGCGCCCATGTCTCCCGCCGCGCCGATATCCCGGCGCGTGAAGCCGCCCGCGTGCTCGATGCGGTCTCGTATCTGCACGATGTCAGCGCCGGCACCCCGCCGCAGCTCGGCCGCCGGGTGGTCATCTATGGCGGCGGCAACACCGCGATGGATGCCGCCCGCACCGCCCGCCGTCTCGGCGCCGAAGAGGCGGTGATCGTCTATCGCCGCGACCGGGCACACATGCCCGCGCACGGCTTCGAAGCCGATGAGGCGATCGAGGAAGGGGTCAAAATCCGCTGGCTCTCCACTATCACCGATTTCGCCGGCCAGGAACTCACCGTCGAACGCATGCGCCTCGTCGATGGCCGACCAGAACCCACCGGTGAGTTTGATACCTTGCCCGCCGACGCCGTCATCCTCGCTCTCGGTCAGGAAACCGATAGCGGCTTTCTCCGCGCCGTGCCCGGCATCGCCTTCAAAGCCGATGGCACCGTCGTCGTCGGGCCAGACATGATGACCGGCGCTGCCGGCATCTTCGCCGGCGGGGACATGGTGCCCAGCGAACGTACCGTGACCATCGCTACCGGCCACGGCAAAAAAGCCGCCCGGCATATCGACGCCTTTTTGCGCCAAACCACCGCCACCAGCGCCGAAAAACACGCGGTGGTCACGTTCCCCATGCTGCATCTGCCGCTGTTCACCGATGCCGCACCGGCCGTCCAGCCCAGCCGCAGCCTGTCGGGCCGCACGGGCAATTTCGGCGAAATCCTCAGCGGCCTCACCGCCGCCGAGGCGCAGCGCGAAGCCCAACGCTGCCTGTCCTGCGGCAATTGCTTTGAATGCGACAATTGCTTCGCCGCCTGCCCGGAACAGGCGATCATCAAACTCGGCACCGGGAATTTCTACCGCATCAACGACCAGGCCTGCACCGGTTGCGCGGTCTGCTACGACCAATGCCCCTGCCACGCCATCGAGATGATCCCAGAGCAACGCCCGTCCGGGGAGCAGTGCGCATGAAGGCCACCATTGACGGCAACGAAGCCGCCGCCTTCGTCGCCTATCGCGTCAACGAAGTTTGCGCGATCTACCCGATCACCCCTAGCTCGACGATGGCCGAGTTAGCCGATCAATGGTCCGCCGAGGGCAAACCGAATATCTGGGGCACCGTCCCGGTGGTGCAGGAAATGCAATCCGAAGGCGGGGCGGCCGGCACCGTGCACGGCGCGCTGCAATCCGGCGCTCTCACCACCACCTTCACCGCCTCGCAGGGCCTGCTGCTGATGCTGCCCAACATGTTCAAAATCGCCGGCGAACTCACACCCACCGTGTTTCACGTCGCCGCCCGCGCCCTGGCCACCCAGGCGCTCTCCATCTTCGGCGACCATTCGGACGTCATGGCCGTCCGCACCAGCGGTTTCGCATTGCTCTCCTCGGCCTCCGTGCAGGAAGCGCATGATTTCGCCCTCATCGCCCAGGCGGCCACCCTGCAAAGCCGGGTGCCGTTCCTGCATTTCTTCGACGGCTTCCGCACCTCGCACGAAGTCGCCAGCATCGAATTGCTGGATGACGCCGATATCCGCGCCATGATCGACGACGATCTGGTGCTCGCCCATCGCGCCCGCGCCTTATCGCCAGACCGGCCCTTTATTCGCGGCACCGCGCACAACCCAGATACCTTCTTCCAGGCACGCGAAACCGTCAGCCCATTTTACGCCAAACTTCCCGCCATCGTGCAGGCGGGGATGGACCGGCTGGCCGCCCGCACCGGCCGGCCCTACCAACTGGCCGAATATCACGGCGCGGCGGATGCCGAGCGGGTGATCGTCATCATGGGCTCCGGCGGAGAAACCGCGCGCGCCACCGCCGAAGCGCTGATCGCGCGGGGCGACAAGGTTGGCGTGCTGCAAATCCGCCTGTTCCTGCCCTTCCCCACCGACGCCGTACTGGCAGCCCTGCCCGCCAGCGTGCGCGTCATCGGCGTGCTGGAACAAACGAAGGAAGTCGGTGCGGTGGGGGAACCGCTCTATCAAGCCGTGCTCGCCACCCTCGCACACGCCTACAGCGCCGGCCAACGCGCCAGCCTGCCGCGTGTCATCGGCGGCCGCTACGGGCTCGCGTCCAAAGACTTCCCCCCCACCCTCGCCAAAGCTGCCTTCGACGAACTCGCCAGGCCCACCCCACGCCACGGCTTCACCCTGGGCATTATCGACGACGTTTCGTTCACCCATCTGCCGCCAGATCCGAGTTTCGTGCTGCCCACCCCTGGCATGGTGCAAGCGGTATTCTACGGGCTCGGCGCCGATGGCACCGTCGGTGCCAACAAAAACACCGTTAAGATCATCGCCGAGGATGCCGGCCTGCACGCCCAAGGCTACTTTGTCTACGACAGTCACAAATCCGGCGCCCAAACCGTATCGCATTTGCGCTTCGGGCCGCAGCCCATCCGGGCGCCCTACCTGATTGGCCAGGCCGATTTCATCGCCTGCCATCAATGGGGCTTCGTCGAGCGTTTCGATATTCTACGCCTCGCCACCCCCGGCGGCACGCTGCTGCTCAACGCGCCGCACGATGCCGCAACGGTTTGGGACAAGCTACCGCGCGCCATGCAGCAGCGTATCATCACCCTCGGCCTGCGGCTGTTCGTGATTGACGCCACCAAGGCCGCCGCCGCCGTCGGCTTGCGCGGCCGCACCAACACCATCCTGCAAACCTGTTTCTTCGCCATCTCCGGCGTTTTGCCGCGCACGGCCGCCATCGCGCAGGTGAAAAAATCCATCGCCAAAACATACGGCCGCAAAGGCGAGGACGTCGTGCAGCGCAACTACCGTGCGGTAGACGAAACCCTTGCTCTCCTGCAGCAAGTCACGCTGCCATCGGTCGCCAGCAGCCTGTGGGACCGGGCAGCCCACATCCCCGCCAGCGCCCCGGATTTCGTCCGCCAGGTCACCGGCATGATGATGGACGGGCGCGGCGACGAAATTCCCGTCAGCGCCATGCCCGTCGATGGCACCTTCCCCTCCGGCACCGCCGCCTGGGAAAAACGCGACGTCGCCGAGTTGGTGCCGCAATGGGATGCCGACCTCTGTATCCAATGCGGCCAGTGCGCCTTCGTCTGCCCGCATGGGGTGATCCGGGCGAAATACTACGATGCCGGCTGGCTTGATGGCGCGCCAGAGGGCTTCCGCTCCGCCCCCATCAACGCCCGGGGCTTCCCCAACGTGCGCTTCACCCTGCAATTCCTGCTCGAAGACTGCACCGGCTGCGGCCTGTGCACGGAAACCTGCCCGGCACTCAGCCCCACCGCCGCCAACCACAAAGCCATCGATCTGGTGGACAAAACCCCGTTGCTCGCGCCCGAGCGCGTCAACGCCGCCTTCTTCGCCACCCTGCCGGTCAACGACCGCGCCCGAGTGGATTTCGCCAATGTTCGCGGCGTACAGTTCCTCGAACCACTGTTCGCATTCTCCGGCGCCTGCGCCGGCTGCGGCGAAACACCCTATCTCAAGCTGCTGTCGCAACTCTTCGGGGACCGGATGCTGGTCGCCAACGCCACCGGATGCAGTTCTATCTACGGCGGCAATCTGCCGGTCACGCCCTGGAGCAAAAACCACGAAGGGCGCGGCCCGGCCTGGTCCAACTCGCTGTTTGAAGATAACGCCGAATTCGGCCTCGGCTTCCGCCTCGCCGCCGACCAGCATCGGGACATGGCCGCACGGCTGGCGCTGGACCTGGCGCCACAATTAGGGCCAGACTTGGTGGCCGCCGTCCTCGCCGCTCCACAGGTCAGCGAAACCGAGATCCGCCAGCAACGCGCCCGCGTCGCGGCACTGGCCCAGCGTGCGGCCGGGCTGGACCTGCAGGCGGCCCGGCATTTCCTGTCCGTCGTCGAACATCTGGTCCGCCGCAGCGTCTGGATCGTCGGCGGCGATGGCTGGGCGTATGATATCGGCTATGGAGGGCTGGATCACGTGCTGTCCACCGCGCGCGACGTCAACGTGCTGGTCATGGACACCGAGGTTTATTCCAACACCGGCGGCCAGGCCTCCAAAGCCACCCCGCTCGGCGCCATCGCCAAATTCGCCGCCGGCGGCAAACGGACCGCGCGCAAGGATCTGGCGCTGCAAGCGATCGCCTATGGCAATGTCTACGTCGCCCAGGTCGCCATGGGTGCCAACCCGCAGCAAACCCTACTCGCCTTCCGGGAAGCGGAAGCCTATCCGGGCCCCTCCATCATCCTCGCCTACAGCCATTGCATTGCCCACGGAATCGATATGCAAAAAGGCCTGCAGCAGCAAGACCGCGCGGTCGCCAGCGCCTACTGGCCGCTGTTCCGCTACAACCCGGTATTGCGGGAACGGGGCGAGGCCCCATTCCACCTCGACAGCCCCCGCCCGACGTTACCGTTCCGGGACTACGCCTATGCCGAACTGCGCTACAAAACCCTGGCCGACACGCGACCGGAGGAGGCCGCCGCCCTGATGCGCGACGCCGAACAAGCCATTGCCGAGAAATACCGCCTCTATGAGGACATGGCCGGCTGGGCCCATACCCGCTTCCACCCCGCCGCCGGGCCCGGGTAAACCCGCGCGAAATCCTGTGCTATCAAGCAACATGGATTTCAAATTTCTCCACGCCGCCGACCTGCATCTGGATAGCCCCCTGCGTGGGTTGGAGGCCGATCCCGAAGCGCCGGTGGAGGTCATCCGCAGCGCCACAAGGCGGGCCTTGGGGCGCATGGTCGATCTGGCGCTGCACGAGCACGTGGCGTTCGTCATCATCGCCGGCGATATTTATGATGGTGACTGGCCGGATTTTGGCACCGGCATGTTCTTCGCCGCCCAGATGCGGCGCTTGCACCTAGCCAACATCCCGGTCTTCGCCATCCGCGGCAATCACGACGCCGCCAACCGGATGACCCGCTCGCTGCGCATGCCGGAGGTGACGATCTTCGACCACAAGCGCGCCCATACCGTCCGCAGCCTGGAAGCTTTGGGCGTGGCGCTGCACGGGCAAAGCTTCGCCGACCAGGCGATGCCGGAGGATCTGTCGCGCGACTATCCCGCCCCGGTGCCGGGCCTGTTCAACATCGGCATCCTGCACACCTCCATCTCCGGCTATAGTGGGCACGACCCCTATGCCCCCTGCGACCTCAACCGACTGCGCGCGCATGGCTACGATTACTGGGCGCTCGGCCATATCCACAGCTACGAAATCCTGTCGCGCGACCCCTACGTGGTGTTTCCCGGCAATCTGCAAGGCCGACATATCGGCGAAACCGGCCCGAAAGGCGCCTGCATCGTCAGCGTCAGCGCCGGCAAAGTCACCGCCGTGGAGCATCACCCGCTGGACGTGCTGCGCTGGGCCAATCTGACCGTCGATCTCACCGGCACGGCGGACGAAGCCGAAGCCCTCATCCGCGTGCAGGCGGCAATGGATGGCGCCTTGCAGGCCGTCGCCCCGCTGCCACTGGCCCTGCGGCTCAACCTCACCGGCGCCACACAAGCCCACGCCCCGCTCGCCGCCGGCGGATTGCGCGAGAAATTACTGCACGAAGCCCACAGCCTACCCGATGGCGCACGGCTCTGGCTCGAATCAGTGCGCCTGCAAACCCGCCCGGCGCAGGACCTCGCCGCCTTGCGCCAGCGGGCCGATCATCTCGGACACCTCCTGGGCGAAATCGACGCTATTGTCGCCGCCCCCGAAGCCGATCTGCTCGGAGACTGGCCGGCCACCATGTGGGGCAAACTGCGCGACGGCCTGCCCGATCAGCACGCGCTGCAAGCCGCCAGCGCCGGGGATGTCGCCGACCTGCTGCACCGCGCCCGGGCCATGCTCGAAGCCGCGTTGGCGGCGCAAGCCTGATGCGCCTCGGCACCCTCACGCTCGAACGCTATGGGCCGTTCGAAAGCCTGCACCTGCCCTTCGATCCCACCCCGGGGCGGCTCAACCTGATCGTCGCCCCGAACGGCTACGGCAAATCCGTCATCCGCACCGCGATCGGCGACCTGCTCTTCGGCATCCCCGAACGCACGCCGATGGATTTTCGCTTCGGCACCGAACGCATGCGCCTGCTGGCCGAGATCACCACCGCCACTGGCCGCGCATCGCTGGTGCGGCGCAAAGGGCGCGGCAACACGCTCGCCCTCGCCGATGGCAGTGCGGTGCAGCCGGAAACCGTGCGCGAATGGCTGGGCAGCGCAGACCTGGCAGTGTTTCGCGAATTATTCGGCCTGGACACCGCCTTGCTGCGCAAAGGCGGCCAGGAACTCATCAACAGCCAAGGCCGGCTCGGCCAGGTGCTGTTCGCCGCCGGTGGCGGTATGGGCCGGGTGCGGGAATTGCTCAAGTCGCTCGAAGATCAGCGCGACAAACTCGGCCGCGCCACCCGGCATAAATCCGCGCCGTTGTGGAGCGCCTTCGCCGATTGGGAAACCGCCTCGCGCGATCTGCGCCAAGCCGCCATCCGGCCAGACGGCTGGGCGAAGCTCGAAAGCGCGGCCGCCGCCAACAGCGCTACCCTGCTCGCCTTGCAGACCGAATTGCGCGACCTCACCGCAACCCAGCGCCACCTGCAACTCATCCGCGCCATCCGGCCGTGGCTCGCGCGCCTGCGCGCCGCCGAAGATGTCCTGCGCCAAACCGCCCAGGTGCCGCAGCTCGAAGCGGACTTCGCCCCACGCTGGCGCGCTGCACTGGAAGCCAAAGCCCGCACCGCCAGCACCCTGCAAGCGGCGGCGGATGCGTTCGCCCAAGCCCAGCAAGCCCGCGCCGGCCTGCAGTTCGATCCGACCTGGGCTGACGCCGCCGACCGGCTGGCGATGCTCGACCAACACCGTGGCGAAGCAGCCGGGGCGCTGCGCGACCTCCCCGGCATCACCACGAAACTGAACGAGGCCCGGGCAGAGGCTGCCACTTTGCGCCGCGATCTGGGCTGGGCCGCCGACCTTCCGCTGCCGCCCGCCTCCCTGGTCGCCCGCGCTCGCAAGCACCTGCAAGCCCTGCCACCGCTCCGCGCCGCCCAAGCCACCGCCGCCGCCCAGCACGCCGCCGCCGCGCGCGCCGCCCGCGACCTCGCCGCCGCCCAAGCCGCGCTCCCCGCCGAGACCGATTTCACCCTCATCGCCGATCTCGCCGCATTGCTGCGCGATGCCGGCACCCCCTCCGCCCGCCTGGACCAGGCCCGCCGCACCCTGCGCGATGCGGAAGCCGCCTTGGCCCTGGCTTTGGCCGCCATCCCAGACAGCCCGCTGTCCGAAGCCACCCTGGCCACCACCGCCGCCCCGTCGCATGAACGCCTGGAAGCTGCGGACCGCGCCCTGTCGCACGCCGAAACCGCACTGGCCCAAGCGCTGCGCGACCGCGACCAGCGCCGCCACACCCAGTCCCTGCGCCGCGCCGCATTGGCAGCCTTGGAACACCGCGCCGCGCTCCCGCCGCCAGATGCGCTCGCCACCACCCGCGCGGCACGCGATGCGCTGTGGCACAGGCTGGACTCACACAACCCCGTCCAGGCGGTCAGCTTCGACCGCGCCATGCGCGCCGCCGACGCTGTTGCAGACGCCTTGATCGCCCATGGTCAGGATGTCGCCGAAGCCCTCACCCTCCGGCGGGAGTTAGATGGGCTGCACGCCGAATTGCTGCACGACGATGCTACCGTCGCCCAAGCTGAGCACGCCGCCACCACCGCCCGCGCAGAACTCGCCGCCATGGCGCAGGCCGCCGGCGGATCGGCCCGCGACATGCCCGCTTTGCGCGCCTTCCTGCGCGGACGGGTCGAGGCCGTCACCCGACAAAACCAGCGCGACCGCGACGCCGCGCATCTGACCGATCTGCAAACCACCCTGGCCAGCCAAGGCACCGCCCTCGCCGCCGCCTTGGGCCTTGCCCCGATCCCGCTCGACGTGCTCGATGCGCTGCTGGCCGAAGCTGAGCGCCGGGTCGCCACCGCCCGCGCCGCACAGGTCCGTCGCAGCGAACTGGCCCGCCAGGCCGCCGCCCAGGCCGCGACGGTCGCAGCCACGGACGCCGCCGCCAGCAAGGCCGAGGCCGACGCCCAGGCCTGGCAACAAGGCTGGGCCGACCTCGCCGCCGGCCTGCATCGCCCCGCCCAGGAAACGCCAGACGCCAGCAGCGACGTGCTCACCCAAATCGAAGCCCTGCGCAGCGCCGAAGCAACCGCGACCGACGCCCAGCAGCGTGTGGATGCGATGACGGTAGCCATTGCCACCCTGGCCAACGCCCTTAAACACCTCGCCCCGCTGGCGCCGGACCTTGCCGCCCTGCCCCCGCTCGATGCCGCAACCGCCTTGCAGCGCCGCGCATTGGCCGAACGCGACAACGCCACGCGCTGCGCGGCAGCCGATAGCCAAATCCTCCAGGCGCAACAGCATCTGCAAGCGCAACACCTGGCGGCAGCGGATGCCGCGCGCAACCTGCACGCCCTCCGCGCCGCGCTGCACGTCGACACGGACGAAGCGGCAGAAACGCAACTGCAAAGCGCGCTGCAAGCCGCCACCGCCCGCAAAGATCGCGCCGACGCGCTAAACGAAATCGCCCGCCAAGGCCAAGGCCTCGCGCTGGACGCCCTGCAGGAACGCGCCGCGGCAACCACCGATGCCGCCGACCTCGCCGCCTTGGAAACCCTCGACGCCCGCCAACCCAGTCTCGTCGCCGAACTCGACGCCGCCAGCACCGCCGCCGAAGCGGCGAAACGCGCCTTGGAGCAAGCCAGCCAAGGCACGGATGCCGCCGAGGCCGCCCAGCGCCGCCAGCAGGCCCAAGCCGCGTTGGCCCGCACCGCCGAAGACGCGCTGCTGCTGCACGCCACCCACGCATTGTTACAGCGCGCGCTGGACCGGCAGGCCGCCAACGCCGATCAACCGCTGCTCAACCGCATCAGCGCCGCCTTCCGCCGCATCACCAACGGTCTGCATGCCGGGGTGGCGATTGAAGACGGGCGCAACGGCCAAACGATGGTGGCGCTCGATGCCGATGGCCAAGGCCGCAAGCCGCTGGAACATCTCAGCGAGGGCACCTGCGACCAACTCTATCTGGCCCTCCGCATTGCCGCGGTGGACGACTACGCCAGCAAATCACCGCCCCTGCCGCTGGTGGTGGACGACGCGCTGCAAACCTCGGACGACCACCGCAGCGCCGCCATTCTGGAAGCCCTCCTGGACCTGAGCGGCCAGGTGCAGGTCATCGCCCTCACCCACCATCCGCACATAGCCGCCCTGGCCGGCCGCCTGCCGGCCGGGGCGGTTAACCTGCTGCATCTGGCCCGGTAGATCGGCTACTCCGCCGCCTGTGCCAACGCCTGCGGCACCAGCCCCACATCATCGGTGCTATCGATGCGCCAGAGTCGTGCCAGCAGCCCGCGCGCCGCCTGGGTGCCGATCGCGGGTTCGCTCAGCTCGAAGAACTTCGCCTCCAACTCCGCATCGCTAAGCGGCATTTCCGGGTCCCCCTTGCGGGTTGGCTGGAAGTGGCTGAGCACGCGGCCATCGTTCAACGTGATCGCCACCCGAGCGGACCGCGCGCCGGGGAAAGCCGCATCACACGCGGGATCGATAAACACATCCACCTTTTGCATCAGCGCCTGCACATCGGCATCCACCAGGCGATGCGGCTCAAAGGCCACCAACCGCACGCTGCCGTGCACCAACGCCATCGCCACCGTAAACGGCGTGCTGAACCGGCCTTCAAACGGGGTGGCAACCGATTTCCGCCCGGTCACATCCAACGTGGCGCGATAGCCGCCCACGCTGATCCGCGCCACGTCCCGATAATGGAAACCGTATTTTTCCTGCAAAACCAATGCAGCATCAATCGCCGCGAATGTATGGCCGCAGCAGCCGTGGTTCTTGAACGTCATTTGCGTGATGTTGTAGCGGCTGCCTAACCCATCAGTCGCCGCAGCCCAATTCGGGTTCACCGACATCGCTGCCCCAAACCCGGCCTCGCCTTCCAGCACGTCCAGCGCACCGGTCACGCCCCGCGCCGCCCCCAACGCCGCCATCGCCCCCGCATCCGCCGCATGGCCGGCATGTAACGGTTTGGACATCGCGTCCGATCGGAACGCCTGCTGCAAGGCGGCGGCAAACGTCCCCGCATTGGCCAGGGCATGCGCGGTTTGCTCGGCGTTCGCGCCGAGGATTGAGGCCACCGCCGCCGCCGCGCCAAAGGTGCCGATAGTGCCCGTCGTGTGCCAAAACTTATAATGCGACGGCTGCACCGCGACCCCGATCCGGGTGGACACTTCATACCCCACCACAATCGCCCGCAGCAGCGCGTCGCCGGAGGCACCCCGCGCCTGCGACGCCGCCAGGGCGGCCCCGATCACCGGGCAGCCGGGATGGTAGACCGCATCGCGGAAAATGTCGTCGAACTCGATGGTATGGGACGCGGTGGCATTAATCAGCGCCGCCGCTCGCAGGCTGGCCCGGCGGTTGCTGCCGTATACAATCGCCTTGCCGTGATCCAACTCGTCCGCCAACCCCTCCGCCAGCAACGTCGCCGGCGGCAGCAATGCCCCGGGCAGCAAAGCGGCGAACCAATCAATCAGCGCGCGCCGGGCGTGGTGGCGCACATGGTCCGACAGCGGCGCGCTGCGTTCGCCAACCGCATAGGTGGCGAGGGTTTCGGCGATCGTGGGCATGGCGTGTTCCTCGGATCAGTGTTGGGTCGCACTATGGCAATGTCGCGGCCAGCAGCGCAAACCCGCCGCTCAACCGTGCATCTTATCCCCCAGCAGCCGCGCCAGCGTCGGCTCCATGGCCCGCGCAATCCGCGTCATGCCCTCAGGTGTCGGATGCAGCGTCGGCTCCGGCGGCGACAGCAGCGGATCGTAATACAGCGCATGGTCGGCCCGGCCGTCGCGCAACAACCCCTTGCCCACGTCGAGGTAGCTCACCCCGGCCACCCCGCCGCCGCCATACCGCGCGGCGAGCCCGGCATTCACCTCCAGCGTGGTCTGGCTGGCCCAAGGCGAGCGGTCCGAGGGCAAAATCCCGAGCAGCACGATATGCGTCTTCGGCAATCGCTTGCGGGTGGTGTCTACCACCGCGGTAATGCCGGCGACGTTATCTGCCGTCGGCCAATGCACCCGGCCCAGATTATTGGCACCGATCAGCACCACAGCCACTTTCGGCGCAATGCCGTCCAACTCGCCATGCGTCATCCGCCATAGCAAATGGCTGGTCGCATCACCCTTGAAGCCCAGGTTCACCGCATGCCGGTCGCCATAAAATCGCTGCCAAACCGGCTGATAATCATAGTAAGCAGGCGGGCCAACCCGCTCAAAATTATGCAAAATCGAATCGCCCAGAAAGACCAACTCGACCGGGCCCGCTTTCAACTCCCGCAACTTGGCCGCATGGCGCTCCCGCCACCAACCGGACTGCGACCGATCGATCGCCACCGTCGCCAACGGGCCAGCGGCCTGCGCCGGCAGCGCCGTTGCGGCCAGGCCCGCCGCCAACACGGCACGACGGCGCAGGTTCATACCGCCACCGCCGCGATCTCGGCGTCCGACAACCCGGCCTCGCTCAGAATTTCCGCCGACTGCGCCCCCAGCCCCGGCGCCCCGCGCGTCAACGCCAACGGTGTGCCGGCAAAATCCACCGCCGGGGCAATCACCGTGATCGGTCCCTCGGTTTCGTGAGTGAAGCTGCGGAACGCCCCCACCTCACGCAAATACGGGTCTTCCAGCAGGTCTTCCATCGTGTGCGCCGGCCCATGCGGCAAATCGGCCGCCGCCAGCAATGGCAGCCACTCCGCCGTGGTGCGCGCTTTCAGCCCCGCCGCCACCACACCATAGGCCGCATCGATATTGTCACTGCGCGCGGCAACATCAACAAAGCGCGGATCGTTGATCAACGCGGGCTGCCCGAGCACCGCAAACAGCCGCCGCCATTGGTCATCGGTGGCGGCGATCAGACACAAATAGCCATCCGCCGTCGCATACGGCCGCCGATGCGGTGTCATCAGCCGCGGATAGCGCATGCCCTCAACCGGATGATCGATCGTCACCCCCCAAATATGCTCCGGCAATAGAAACGCGATCAGGCTATCCAGCATCGGCACATGTAAAGCCTGCCCCACCCCGCTACGCTCACGGGCAAACAACGCCATGGTAATCGCCGTGGTCAGCGTGTGGCCGGAGATTTTGTCGGCCATCACCGACGGCACATAGCGCGGACCGTCCGTCCCGTTAGCCTCGCCATTCAGGCTCGCCAGGCCGCACATGCCCTGAATAATATCGTCATAGGCCGGATCTTCCGCCTTCGAACTCCCCAGCCGGTATCCGCTGGCCGAGGCATGGATCAGCCGTGGATGGCGTGCCAGCAACGTCTCCGGGTCCAGCCCGAGCCGGGCGGCCGCGCCGGCCCGCATATTGTGCACAAACACATCCGCGGTATCGATCAGCCGCAGCAGCGCCGCACGCGCCTCCGGTCGCTTCAAATCCAGCACCAGGCTGCGCTTGTTGCGGTTGAGGTTGGCGAAATAGGCACTTTGGTCCGGCGAGCGGCCCGGCCCGATAAAGCGCGTCATATCGCCCGCCGGGGTTTCCACCTTAATCACATCCGCGCCGGCATCGCCCAGCATCTGGGTGGCGATCGGCCCCAGCACCACGGTGGTCAAATCAACCACCCGGATGCCGTCCAGCGGGCCGGCCATTACGCCAACCCCAGCCACAGCGAGGCCGCAAGGCCGAAGGCGATGCAGTAATAAGCGAACGGGTTCAGCGCCCAGTCATCGTGATGGCGGAAGTAGCGCATCAAAAACCAGGTGGACAGCCAGGCGACAATCCCAGCCACCACCGCGGCCAACGCCGCCAACTGAAACGTCCCCGGCGGCACGGCGGCGCCGAACAAATGTCGGGTTTCCAACACCGTGGCACCAATGATGATCGGGGTGGCGATCAAAAAGCTGAAATGCGCGCTCGCACCGTGGTTCAACCCGCGCAGCAGCCCGCCAACCATCGTCGCACCGGCGCGGGAAATCCCCGGCACCAGCGCTGTGCACTGCCAGCACCCAATCGCCAGCGCGTCCCAACCGTTCAGCGAGTCCAGATCCCGCGCCCCTCCGGTTTTGCGCAAACGCTCACCAAACAGCAGCAGCATGCCATTCAGCACCAGCATCGCGGCGGCCAGAATCGGTGAGGCGAATAGGCCCCGCACGAATTTCTCCAACGTCGCCCCCAAAATGACCGCCGGAATCGTGGCAATCACAATCAGCACAAACCGCCGCCGCATCGCGTTGACGGTGGCATCATCGCCACGGCCAACCACGCCGCACGCCAATGCCCACCAGTCGCGCCAGAAAAACGCCAGCAACGCCGCCGCCGTGCCGGTGTGCAACAGCACCAAAAACGGCAGAAACGCCGGCGCCTTCTGGTCAAGCGGCCAGTGCAGTAAAGCCGGCACCACCACAGCATGGCCGAGGCTGGACACCGGGAACAACTCGCTGGCGCCTTGCAGAATAGCGATCAGGAAAGCCTGGATCGCGGTCATTGGGTCGCGGCGACCGTAAAGCCGGCATCGTCAATCGCCGCCGCCAGCGCCGCCGGGGCGGCAGCGGATTGCACCGCCACCACATGCGTCGCCAAATCGGCCGCCACGCTGGCCAGCGGGTCAACCGCATGGATCGCCTTGGTCACAGCGGCGATGCAGCCGTCGCAATGCATTTCGGGAACCGTGAACTGGGGCATGCCTAACCTCCGGCGTCTTTTCTTGTCTCCCTTTACCGCCTTGCTGCCCCGCCCGGTAGCCCGTTTGCATCGGCCCCCTGGCGGCACCATGTTACGTGCATGTCAGATACCATTGATCTCGATATCGAGGGGATGACCTGCGCGGCCTGTGTGTCGCGGGTGGAAAAGGTGCTCGGCCGGGTCCCTGGCGTCACCCTGGCGGAGGTCAACCTCGCAACCCATCGCGCGAGGGTGCGTGGCGCCGATGGCCTGGATATCGCCAAGCTGGCAGCCGCGGTTGCCAAGGCCGGCTACGGCGCCAGCCCGGTGCGGCCAGACCGGGTGGAGGTCCAGCAACTGCCGTGGCGGCTGCTCGTCGGTGCCTTGCTCACCGTGCCGCTGGCCGCCCCGATGCTGTTAGGCCATCGCTATATGCTGCCCGGCTGGGCGCAATTGCTGCTGACATTGCCGGTGCAACTCTGGGTCGCCGGGCCATTCTACCGTGCCGCCTGGCTTGGGCTGCGCGGCCTGCATGGCAGCATGGATGCACTGGTGGTGCTGGGCACCTCGGCGGCGTTTCTGCTGTCTTGCTTTAATCTGCTCACTCACGGAGACCACGCGGCGCTGTATTTCGAGAGCGCAGCCATGGTCACCACCCTGGTGCTGCTCGGCCGCTTCCTGGAGGAACGGGCCCGCCGCAGCACCGCCTCCGCCATCGCCGCCCTCGCCGCCCTACGGCCAGACCGCGCCACCGTGCTGCGCGACGGAGCCGAAACCGAAATCCCAGTCGCCGCCCTGCTCGTCGGGGACACGCTGCTGCTGCGCCCCGGCGAGCGTCTGGCCGCCGATGGGATCGTACAATCCGGTGCCAGCCACGTCGATGAAAGCCTGCTCACCGGCGAACCCATGCCGCAGGCCAAAGCGCCGGGCAGCACCGTCACCGGCGGCGCCATCAACGGCGAAGGCCTGCTGCACGTAACCGTGAGCGCCGTCGGGCGGGAAACCGTGCTGGCCCGCATGGTGCGCTTGGTGGAAGACGCACAAATCGGCAAGCCGGCAATCCAACGCCTCGCGGACCGGGTCAGCGGCGTCTTCGTGCCGGTGGTCATCGCCATCGCCGCCCTAACCGCACTCGCCTGGCTGCTGCTCGGCGCCCCGGCCGACACCGCCATCCTCAACGCCGTCGCCGTGCTCGTCATCGCCTGCCCCTGCGCCATGGGCCTCGCCACCCCGACCTCGATCATGGTCGGCACCGGCCGGGCGGCGGAACGCGGCGTGCTGTTCCGCAGCGGGCAAGCGCTCCAGGCGCTCGAAGAGGTGCGCGTCGTCGCCTTCGACAAGACCGGCACCCTGCCCGAAGGCCGTCCCAGCCTCACGGACCTGATCCCCGCCCCCGCCTTCGAGGCCGACGACGTGCTGGCCGCCGCCGC